>ENA-UENT01000039-UENT01000039.1-marine-metagenome-genome-assembly--contig:-NODE-39-length-105533-cov-4.412654_pt1 | contig 105533 bp, 83 predicted proteins | sample MGYA00237879_ERZ529330 | MGnify/ENA primary metagenome ERZ529330 (study PRJEB26372, sample SAMN05368345) | marine metagenome | biome: cultured habitat; feature: ocean water; material: water; isolation... | reverse complement strand
CCGTCAGTACTGTGTCCCTCCCGCCATAGCTTTCTGCCATCCGGTAGCGTCAATATCAATTGTGCGCCGATAGCATCCCGATTTCCTTTGCCATTTGCGGCTTCCAGATGAATCATTAGCCAATTCCGTTCAGCACGCTCAGCTTTGTTTTCAAATAGCTTTGCTGGCCCTTGGAACTCGTTAACGATAACATCTAGATCTCCATCTTGATCAAAATCAAAGTAGGCGGCACTTCTGGAGGTGCCTTTGTAATCCAGTCCGCTTAAGGTTTCAACTACGTTTAAGGCCCCGTTCTTGTTTTCGAAAAGGATGTTCTTCTCGGCTAAACTTTGGGCGAAAGTCACATCTGTCGTTGTACCATCCTCTGAAGTGTAGTAAGGATTCTTTGCACTGTAAACGCTGTATTGATTCATGCCTGTAAGGCAATAGAGGTCCAAGTCGGTGTCATTGTCAAAATCGAAAAAATCTGCATCCCAGGACCAGCCAGTAGAAGAATACCCACGGCCAATTTGTGGCGAATGTACAAAAGTTGGGGTCTTGCCGTCACCCGAAGATTTTGAGACGAAAAGGTCGTTAGCCTCAACCACGCGCATGCTAGCCAAAGAATTGGGATCAAAGTGGGCTTGAGTATCTTCATTCGGAAGGACGTACTTATCGTCCTTTTCCATTACTACAATGTTGGAAATGTAGAAATCAGGCCGTAGGTCTTCATTGATGTCAGCAATACCAATATTCATAGTGAAACTAGGCTTGTCTGTTCCAATTACAGCGCTAACATCAGTAAAGGTGCCGTCTTGATTATTTAGATAATAACTATTGGTGCCAAAGTCATTGCCGGCGATTAAGTCTTGCCATCCGTCACCGTTAATGTCTGTGTGCCCAACCGCTTGTGTCCATCCGCTGTTGTCAACACCTGAACCATCTGATACATCTTCGAATTGAAATCCTCCGAGGTTTCGAAAAAGCTTGTTTGGGCTTCCATTCGTATTATGTCTGCGAACTGTTGGTAGGTCACCCTTTAAGTAATTTCCAAAGTACCCGATGTATAAATCTAGCAGACCATCTTGGTCATAATCAATAACAGTAGAAGGACCGCCAACTAATCCTTCGCCACCAAGTTTGGCTGTATTCGTCAGGTCTTGGAATTTCCAATTGCCAAGATTCTCGAAGACCCGATGCTGATCATTTGCGTAGATTATGATGATATCTTGATCACCATCATTGTCAAAATCTGCTACCAGTGGTTGACGGGCTTCCGGGTAGGTACCATCTGGACGTTTCCAGTTGATACCTGCTCGCCTAGTTTGATCATCAAAGTCTTTACCTTTACGATTTTGTAGTAAAGTGCAACCCTCTCCACCCAACAGTAACACATCCGTCCATCCATCGCCATCAAAATCCTCGGTGGCTACCCCTGCTCCACTAAATGCAGGAGGTATAGATAGACGCGCTAAATTTTCACCTTCCTTAACTAAATACCCTCGAATAAGTCGACTCAACCAATCAGAATTTCGATGCTCAAAGGCAATGCCAAAATCATGAGTACGATCCACAAAGAAGGCACCATCGAGTTCGTTTTCTACTTCTGGTGCTGAGGCCAGCGGAATGGACTCCATTGATTCAGGTGGGAGTTGTGCGTATTGTGTTAGGTGTTGTTGAAAATCCTGCAATGCCAAATTAAGATGACCAACTGTTAGGTGATCAGCCTTTTGGTCGATTGCTTTTCTACCAGCAACTCGGAAAATTAGAACTGCAAATTGTGCTGTGCCTTCTACTAACATCTCAAGAGCAAAGGGATCTGGTGTAGTGCTCAGCTGTGTTGCAATATCATCCAGCGCAAACTTCAAATACTGCCAATGCAGTCCGCTATCTCGAAAAGCGTCGAGATCATAGGCCTGGATGGCGACTTTTGCTGGTGCCTGTAGTCTGGGGAAATACAAGACGTCTTCGAAAGAATTTACGCTATGAGGCAAGTATTGCTGAACAGCCTGATACATATGTTCGTACTGAATTGCCCTACTTTGATCTTCTACTGAAATCTTTTGAGCCAAGAAAAGTACCTCTCGAGTAAAGGCGATCATGAATTCCGTAAAGTGGTTCTTCACCGCATCAGATTCAGCTTGGTTGTCAGGCCAAGGCACCTTTGTGAAATAGACTTGAATATTGCGGAGAAACACCTTTTGATTGATTTCATTATAGGCCTGATAAGCCGCTAGCTTTTGATCAATAATGGGATAAATAAAAGCTGCCGGGGTGATCTGCGTATCATTTTTAGAAGAACCTAATTCTACTGGCGCCAATTCCCAAGTAACAATAGCCTGCTTGATATGACGCTCCTCAATCTCTGGACTGTTATCTGTTCTGGCGAGTGCATCGGCCTGGTTCAACAGCGCTAATACGGCAATATCTACGGTCTCTTTGAATTGATCTAGCATTACTCCCTCAATAGGAGCTAGTTCAGCTGCTTCTATTGTACAAGATTGTTGTACTGCTAAAATTGCACGATAGGCATAAGCAATAGAGCTATATTGGCGAAAATCCCGTGCCGAAATTGAAATTTTCGTGCTGTTTGTAAGTTCAATCAACACTCCTTCATCGGTCTTGGTGTAAACCAAATGACGGCTAAGGATTTCTTGAAAGGCTTGTGGATCTAGTTGTCTCGAATTCCCTAACCAAGCTTCCGTGTATTGTGTCCAAATGCTCTCAACTAAGCTTTGTTGAAAGTCAATTCTTGCAGTCCGGGCTTCAACGGACAAGGGAGTCCCATAAATAAAGTCTTCTAACCGCGAGGCCGTAGCATGACACTTTGCATCACGCCTACTTTCCAATTTTCCCATGTCAGAGAGGATAGGATTGTATGCTGGAAATTCCTGAGCTAGGAGTTCGATTCTGGCACCACACAGCAGGGTAGCTAGGAAAATTAGAGCACAGTAAGTAGATGAATTCGAGTTCATTCTTCGGGTTTACATGCTAAGGCAAAAATCGCTTGTCCAAAGTTACAATATGCTGTGCCTAAAAAACAAAGAACCGACACTGATTAAGGTGCCGGTTCCAGGGAATGAGCTGTCGATGTCTAGAGTTCCTATGGTAAACGGACGAGTTTCTTCGTCTGCTTTTCTTTATCAAATGTGATGGAGTAGGTCAAGATGCCAGTATGTCCGACGAACTGTGTTGGCCTTAAATTGACCGTATTCGTACCAGCTTTTCCATCAATTACGAATTGAGCAATGTTCTGACCTGTTAGTTGATCGAGCTGAAAGAGTACTTCTCCATTCGTTGGAAGCGTAAAAGTGATTCTTGTTTCTCCTGAAAACGGATTCGGCGTATTTTGCATGAGCTCAAAGGCATTCAGAGCCTCTTTGCCTTTAGATTCGAAGGATAGAGATAATGCTTGTATGCCTCCGTCCACGTAGGCCTCGGAAGGCGTTAATCTGGAGCTTAACCAAACAACTTCGCTCAGTTTTACATCCTTGTTCGGACGAATCCTCACAGCGAATAGATGTTCCTGGTTATTAAGAATTGCAGGAGGCTCGCTGTTCCAGCTCATAATTAAGAAACCTTCCAGAATTGACTTTTGGCCAAAATTGTGTTCTCCAAGGACACCGTATTCCACTCCTAGGATTTCAGCATTCAGAAATTGCAGCGAACCTTGGAAGCCCTCTAGATCCAGACCTGCTTGACTGCTGAATGGAATCTCATATGTTTCTCCAGCTTTAAGCTGCTGTTCTGGTAAGAGGAGTTTGTATGGGCTGCTGCCAAATCGATCGTCACCAGATTGAGTATCAAAACTTGCACTAGAATTTACATCACCAATCTTAACTCCTACAAAATCAGCGATGACTTCCTCAGTAATGTTGTTTATGCTAATGAGCTCTGGGAACACCTCAATCCATGGATTAGTTGGTGCGGGGAAATCGTACTCGGCAGCGATGAAACGCCAGCTCGTATTATTACTGAATTCCGTATCAATGTTAAGAATGAGTTTGCGAATCTGTATAAGATCTAACGTACTGATGGTGTTAGACTGATTAACATCTGCAGCTATCATTCGGTAAGGGCTGCCGAGAGGGTCTACACCAAGAATATGCTTACTGATCAGAATTAAATCGAAAGTGGTAACCCCATTTAGAGGATTTGAATTCAGGTACGGAAGAATAGATACATCTGCACCTATACTAATGTCGGTGAAGTTGTACATTCCCAACTCGTTGGTCATCACCATCTGTGGTTCATCACCACTAACACTGACTTCTACCTCAGGAATAGCCTCAAGTTCCTCGGTTGCAATGAACCCAGCAATCGTACCTGATCCATTATCCGAACAATCTGAATGACTCTGAACTAATATGTAAGTTTCACAGAAATCGTAGTTGCCTTCGGCGTCAAAGGCGTAAACGTAAAGTACTGTGGTGGGATCATCCGATTCATTAAGCACTACTCCAGTGTCCTCTGGACTCGGTACGAAGTCAGGCGTACCCTCTACTTCCAAACCTCTGTAAATTGCATAGGAAGTTACAGCAGTTTGTCCTTCTTCGTTTTGTTCAGAACCCTCTCCTGTGCAGTCATAGACAGGTGAACCAATAAAATCACTGGCCCATACAGCCATCGCGCAGCCGCCTTCGGCTTGAGGCATCAAAGTGACGGTAAGCCCATTAATGCAAATTGGGGCAGGTGCTTTGCAGTCAACTACATCAAATACTAGGTACACGCTGGTTTGATTACCACAGCCGTCTTCTAATAAGATCCTAGCGGCATGATAAATATTATCTCCCGCGGCGCTTGGGATAACAGGGAAGTTACCTGCTAGTTGATAGGTGCCATCACCATTATCGATGATTAGATCGATGATGTCTTCATCAGATATAAATTCATTGGCATTAATATCGCCATCACCATTGCTATCTACGGCAAAGGCATCCAATTCAGCTGATACAATGGAGATCACCAAATTTCCATCTATATCAAAGAGCTCACAGTCATCAGAAACCGAGAAGTCTATTTCTACCGCAGCTTCGCAACTTCCGAATAGATCTCCAAATTGTCCTGGCATAAGTGAGGGACAGCTCGGTGTAGGACCACCAAAAGGCATTACCTCAATCTCAGGAGCGCTGTTATCATAAATTTTCACAAACTGGGTGTAGATATAGCGACCGTAGTTAGGTAGTAGGGGAGAGGCATCTAAAATCTCACTATCCCCTTCACGGTCATCGTGATCGCGATCGATTAGTAAACCACTGTCATCATAATGGATAACGGGGCGTTCATTGCCTTCCACAGCGCGATCCGTTGGCAAATCTTCGCCATCATCTTCTGTAATCCGATCTAGGACATAGCCATCATATTCACCATCCCATAGGCACCAGTTGATTACATCATAGGTGATCGCATATTTGTAGCACTCATCTCCAGTTGCTTCGAATACTACTGGGTCACTAATGTTAACGCTAAGTACATCACAACCTCGCGTACTCGTAATGATGGTTGGAGGGTCAGCTTGGCCGCAATCCTCCGCCGCATCTTCTGGGAAGTCGATAGTAAAATCGTGTGTTTCCGTAACTGTGATGGTTTGGGAACAACTATTATTCGACCGATAAACCTCATTGATTTCGATTTCTCCGTTACCATTGAGATCACCAGCTGGTCTCCACTGCCATGCCTCAAATCTTCGGGTAATCATGCCCCACCCACATTCATTGATCTGAATGTTAGGGCTACGTTCCACCACGGTATCCACTATGCAATTGTCTGTACCTGTAGGCCCACCAAACAAATCAGACATCATGGTCGAAGTAGATTGGAAGTCCGTATCGTAAGCTTCTTGGATATCGCCTGGGAAAGTTAATGGGAGATCCGTACAGCTAAGTGTTGCATCCTCCGGTGCGAAACATACTGGGTTAAGCTTGTCCTCTGGGACGACGTTAATCCAGCAGAAATTCTCATTAAGCATGGAGTCTAAGACCTGTAGGTAGATCTTTACAGTGTCACCGATATCTGTACAGTCGAAGAGAACTTCATCAGACCAGTTAATTTCATCTTCTCGGCGAATAGCAATGTTTACATCACTGCAATGGTCGTTTGAACCTTCATCCAAGTCTTCTGCGGTAACTGTGGCAGTACCAAAATCTCCGTTTTGACTATCGCCGCCCCCAATAGAAACGATTATTTCGTCGGTGCAAACAGCAATAGGTGCAATTCCATCTCTAACTTCAATCAGCTCTTCCACACAAGTTTCGTTGCCACATTGATCTACGGCACAAAAAGTCAAAACGTAGTCACCTAGCTCTAATGGCACGACTTCTGGCAAGGTTCCAAGCCAGACAAAGTCTCCATCTGCTGTATAGATTTGTGCTAAGCTGGATCCTATTCCTGAGCAACCGTTTCCATCACTCATCATCGGCAACGATAAGTCTGCGTAGGCAAGGCAGTTGTTCGGAGCTGTAGAGTACTTCAGGGGATCGTCTGGAAGGCCGTTCTCATTATGGTCAGGAATAACAAAGTCAATTATAGGCCCGGTATAATCTCCAACGCGAATCAATTGATTCACAACGATGTTGTCATCAGGATTGCACCAATCCACGATAGTCCACTCTCTTCGGAAGTAATAAGAACCAGAACAGGAAGTAATACGAGGTTCGTCTGAATAAGAAGCGCCAATGTTACAAGCACTTTGCTCAAGGTTGTAAAAGTTCAGGCCCGCATCCAAGTAGGGTAGACCGGTATAGGCCGGTGACGGGTTGTCTTCGGGGCCTCCAACCTCTCCATCGGTTGGAAAACCTTCATCACATTCTACAGTCGTAGAAAGGGGAGGAAATACAATGTCCTCAAGCGTAGGCTTGCGAACAGTGATAGTCTGGCTACAAACGGAAACCAATGGTGGATCTTCACAATCTGATAGGTAGCGATCCTGAACACTAAAGTGCCTGGTAATGACCCAGCTAGAACAATCGCCTTCTTCTTCAACCTCATCATAAATAGTCATGAGCATCGAAGAGCAATTATCACTCACTTCAGGGAAGCCCGTAAAGTCGAGAATAGTACGGACATCTTCCGGAATGCGAAATGGATCGCTATAATCGAGAATGAGGCTGCCATCTGGGTGTAAAGAAAAGGTGTAAGTACTTCCTAGTGTTACTTCGTCAATATCTAGGCAGATGAGTTCAGCTGCAAGTTGCACCTGGGTCTTACTTAAGTTTGCCAAGCGTCCATTTCCATCGGTGAAAATGGAAATTCCATAATCTCCTTCTTGTAGTGGTGTTTTACTTGTCCAAACTAAAGCATAGGTCCGGTTAATCTGAAGCGAAAGGCTTAGTCTAAAGGAAGGGTCAAGAATGGGAACAAGCGGGTCGAATTCATCTACACTTCCGATGTACGTATCGTTAGAATGTGCAATGAGATTCTGGCAAGGCTCTTCAGGAGAAAACGAGTCTTGATATAGCGCCATTACGCCATCATATTCTGCCGCCGCAATAAAGGTGAAAATATCTGTAGTAGTGATGTCAAAATAGTGAACAGAGTAATAGTACTCTCCATCTTCAAGCGGTGGACTGACATCAGTAAAGCAAGAATAAGAACTGGGATCAAAGGTTGGAGAATCACCTTCGATTAGTTGTCCCGTTAATACTTGCATGTCATCAAGTAGTACTGCATCCCCTGTGTCTTCTGGGCATATCAGTACAGGTGGTGTTTTATCTTCGGCCAGGACTTCACCCCAACAAGTAAATACTACTTCGTCGTTGGTAAATAATTCAACGGAATACGCATGAATTCCACAGCCAAATAGAGAGTCTGTATTTTCACCATTGATCATAATGGCGATCGAGTCGGCAAATGCATAATCGCCAGTCAGTACCGTTTCTGGTAAGATATGGGAGCTACAGTTCTCGTCTAAGGTGACATTGATGTCTCCGATACAGCCAACATCTTGACTATAGAGCGTAGCGGTTGTGATGCTATTGAAGCATAGCAAAACGAGAAGGGTAAAACGGATTGGGGACCATGACATGACCTGTTCTCCTAGCCGACCCCGTAGTGGGGCCTTCCAGTGTAGCTTTTTCATAAAACGTCCTTTTGAAGTCTTCCAAGTGCAAATTCAACCTACTGCGGTAACGTTGCGCATAACGCATACCACTTAAATGGGAGCGAAGGCATCTCCCTGATAAGGACGACTAGAAGGCAAAAGGTTTAGCCAGGGATGTTTGGCTTTAAAAGCGGATTGTATAAACCCTTCAACGAAGGATTTGAATAAAGCAAATATAAAATTTCTTGAATATAAACCCAGGTTTCCCAACTGGTATTACGCCTTTTTTTAATAAAAGTTGCAAGACTTGACAGGAATTAGCGCAGCAATTTGTCCGAGGACTATCAGCATTTGAGGCTGTCTTCGAATAATTGCAACAGAAGGTAAATAATTTCTATTTTTGCGGCGTTTGCCGGAAGGCAGAGCCCTGGGAAACCAAATAGTAAGAAAAGTAAAATACAGAACATGCCTTACCTCTTTACATCGGAATCTGTTTCGGAAGGACATCCTGATAAAGTCGCCGACCAGATTTCAGACGCCCTGGTTGATCATTTTATCGCTTTTGATCCCCAATCCAAGGTGGCTTGTGAGACTTTAGTAACCACCGGCCAGGTTGTCTTGGCTGGCGAAGTAAAGTCTAATGTGTACCTAGATGTACAACAGATCGCTCGCGATGTGATTAACAGAATTGGCTACACCAAGTCAGACTATATGTTTGAGGCTAATAGCTGTGGTGTTTTGTCTGCTATTCACGAGCAATCTCCAGATATCAATCAAGGTGTAGAGCGCCAGAATCCTGAGGACCAGGGAGCAGGCGACCAAGGGATGATGTTCGGTTACGCTACGGCGGAAACAGAAAACTACATGCCTCTAGCCCTAGACCTTTCTCATAAGATTCTGCAGGAGCTTGCTGCAATTCGTAAGGCAGGAGAGGAAATGACCTACTTGCGTCCTGATAGTAAATCGCAGGTAACGATTGAATATGGTGACGATCACCAGCCGATCCGCATCGATTCTATCGTAGTTTCAACACAACACGATCCTTTTGCTGAGGATGAGACAATGTTAGCTCAAATTCGCAAGGACGTAATCGATATTGTGATCCCTCGCGTTAAGGCGCAGTTGAAGCCTGAACTACAGGCACTATTCACAGATCAAATTATCTATCACATCAACCCAACCGGCAAGTTTGTAATTGGTGGTCCTCACGGAGATACTGGTCTAACTGGTCGTAAGATTATCGTTGACACATACGGCGGTAAGGGTGCGCACGGTGGTGGAGCGTTTTCTGGAAAAGACCCATCAAAAGTAGACCGTTCGGCGGCCTACGCAACTCGCCACATTGCCAAAAACCTAGTGGCGGCTGGCGTTTGTAATGAAGTGCTTGTGCAGGTATCATATGCGATCGGTGTCGCAAAGCCAACGAATATCTACATCAATACTTATGGCTCGGCTAATGTTTCCTTAAGTGATAGTGAGATCGCAGATAAGGTTATGGAAACGTTTGATATGCGACCATACGCTATTGAGCAGCGTTTAAAGCTTCGTACTCCTATCTACAGTGAAACTGCAGCCTATGGTCACATGGGCCGTGATTCTGAAGTGAAGACGGTTGAGTTGACCAACGGGTCAGGAGAAACGATCAGCGTGGAAGTGGAAACCTTCACTTGGGAAAAGCTAGATTATGTTGATCGCGTAAAAGCTGCCTTTGGCCTCTAGGTCTTAGGTATTCGATCAGTCTCGAAATAGTAAGCCCGAGCTACGTTACTGTAGCTCGGACTTTTCTTTTGTACTTGCAAGCAAGGATATCCCTGCTGGAATCATTAGTACGAATGCATTAGTGGATTACCACTTTTCTCATAATTTGACGATCTTCCAATACAAGTTGTACGAAGTACATGCCTGCTGGCAGGCCTTGCACCGGTAATTCAATTCGTTGGAGACTATTTGTCACTGAGAGTTCCTGAGAACGAAGCACGGCTCCTGTAGCGTCTACAATTCTATATTGACCTTGTTGTTGATCATTGAGCTTGAGATTCATTTGGAGCTGATCTCCATTAGTCGGATTCGGGAACAACTCAAGTAGCTCTCCTGCTAGCAGTTCGTTTGTACTTACAATCGTTCCGGTAGTGAAGCTAGAAGGGCTAGTAAACGCAGTACAAGTCTCGTATGCATTAAATGGACGTACGCGCCAGTAGTAGGTTTCATCCTCACGTAATTCAGTAACTACGGTAGAACTACCTTCAAGAATCTGCTCTTCAAAGATGATACTGAAAATATTGAACGGATTAATTTGCAATACGTAATGCGTCGCGTTTGGAACTGGCTCCCACTCTAAAGTGACCGTTTCCGTTTCGACAATTGTACCTGGTTCAGGATTGGTCACCGTCAATTGACCGACGTTCTCAATCGCAATATCTTCTAGGACTGGAGGTACAGAGATAAGATTAGGGCGCTGTTCCTCAACATTTGCACGCATGGCTGAAATCTGATCATCAGAGAAACCAACTACGCATTGGTCATTTGAATACGACATAATAAGTGTACCATCAGATACAAAGGTCTCACCATTTGGATCAGTTTGCTGGATGGACGAAGTGGAGTTGCTAGTACAGCTCCAGCGGAAGCTCAAATAATCCGGTGCGGTATCACAGAATCCATCAGCTGCAACGGCACAATTACTACCGTCAAGACGCTCCACTAAGCTACCGCCCCAGTTGTTAGGAGCTGGTTCGTCATAATCATGGTCGTGGCCTTCCCAGCCAAAGAAAGGGTGGGGGAGAGACAGAAAGTGCCCTACCTCATGCGCCCAGGTGTGATCATTTGGCGCTAAACATCCTTTTGACAAAGCGATACCATCCCGCGAGGGAGAAAAGTAGCCGCAGTTGCCAGCAGGACTTTGTACGATGTAACAGTTAATGATATTCGGAAGGTTATTCTGAATCATCATAGCTGCTCCTTGCTGGAAGGTATGATCGTAGAAGGTACTGTTGTCAATGAAGTTGACTGGATTAGGCATGAAAAACTGGATGTTCGCATCAACGAAGTCTGCGTTGAGCGTACAGAATGCATCCATAATGCCTTTATTAGAGAAATAGCCAGAACCTTCATCTGTACCAACTACATGCACTTGTATAGGTAAATAAAGGAGATCATCCGTTCTAGGGGTCTCGTCAATCCGGCGCTGAAAGTCGCGTAGCCATGGTGAGACACCGAGGTGTGTACCACAGGGTGCCAGATCTTCTTGTGCGGTTAAGGGCAAAACAAAGGCTAGAGCCAGCGCGAAGCTGCAAAGTCTACTAAGTTTTTTCATGATCGTCTTGGAAATTCAATAATGTAAGGGCAAAAAGAGAACTGTCCTGCAGTAACTAAGTACAACAGGACAGTATTATTTTTTCAAACTAGCGTGCTAAAATCACCTTCTGTGTGAGAACACCATCTGCTGATTGAACGCGCAGAAGATATATGCCATTTGGCAAATCACTAAGGTTTAGCGTGAACTGAGACTGGCCGACAGCGAATTGTTGCTGCTGACGAATAGCCGTTGGGCGACCATTGATGTCAAGCAGGTCCAACTGTCCGGTAAAGGCCTGTTCTGTATTTAAGAAAACCTGTAGCTCACTTTGGCTTTGTACTGGATTCGGCGCCACTGTGAATGACTCCACATAGTTTGGCGTACTTGTGCTTACTACATCTTCACCAGTACGGAAATTAGTAATAGAACTACTTGTAGTACATGCAAAGTGTGCATTGAATGGACGCACACGCCAGAAGTAATTCCGATCGGCTTGTAAGTCCTCAATCTCAGCACTAGTACCACTGACAATGACACGAACTGGATCTAAGGAGAATGAAGAAATACGATCAATTTCCAGAATGTAACTAGTTGCACCTGCTACTGCCTCCCATTCGAACACAACATAGTTGTATGCATCAGTAGTAGTTCCTTGCTCCGGGCTGATGTTGGTAGAAGTACCTGTAATTTCTACGTAATCAGGAACTGGATCTAAGCGCAGGTAATTGCGTCGGTTAGAGTTATAATCGGCCTGCATTGCTGAAATTTGCTGGTCAGAGAAGAAATATTCTTCATCCGGGCAGTCGAGGAAATAACTTAGATAGTTACGCTCATCTGGGTTGATTTGCTCACCTACAGGGTCCAGTACGTTTAGCGTAAAGTTACAGCCATTCCAACCGATACCGTTATTGTAGTCGGCAGGAGTGTCACAAATGAAGTCACCGGCTGTGGCACAGTTACTGCCACTTGCTCTTTCAGTAGGCACTTGTCCGCAAGAACTAGTAACAGGTGCATTTACACCTTGGGTATTGTAGCTCTCACATTCCCAACCATTAAAGGTGTGAAGAAGAGAAAAGAAGTGACCAACCTCGTGGCTCAAAGTAGCGTCATTACGACGTACGTAAGTTTTGGTGATCACAATCCAATCGCGTGGAATGTTGTAGTACGCAAGTGTAATACCGCCACCACCATTGTTATCAGTGTTAGCAGACTCTACTATGTATACGTTCATGGCGCGGGAGTCGCGCTGCGCAGTCATCACAGAGTTCTGCGTATTGATGTGATTCTCGTAGAAAGTCGTGTTGTTGATGAAGTTGATTGATCCATCAGCTAGGAAGAACTGAATATCCAAGGAAGCGAAGTCCTCATTCAGTTCGCATAATTGGTCCAATACACGTGTAGCACTCAAACGGCCACTTCCGTCATTCCTTGCACCAACGTGAAACTTTACTGGAACATATGTAGTATTCCGCGCTACGACTGTACCAGAAGCAGCTTGGCGGAGATTATGTAGGAGTCGATCCTTTTGAAGTTCAAATCCTTCACTCCAAGGAGTTGTCCCGCATGTATGTATGGCCTGGGCCTGCACACTAAGTGGCAGTAGGCCCAAAAGCAAGAGACATGTAAACAAATAACGCATAGAAATCTTTGTTTGTCCGTTTAATTGAAAGCGTTGAATTGGATTTCGGCAAAAATAGAAAAATAAAGCCCAGAGGACTGTCAATACAACGCCAATTCTTTGGTCCGTGGATGAACAAAGCCCTAAAAAATCGCTATGTTTGCCGCGCAAACAACAATTGTTCGGTCGATTTATTTCGCGATTACACTCAACCGAAAAAACCAATAAAGCAATTATGAGTAAAGTAACCGTTATTGGTGCAGGTAATGTAGGAGCCACCTGTGCCAATGTCTTAGCCCACAAAGACCTAGTTAAAGAAGTAGTACTACTTGATATCCGCGGAGATGTAGCTCGCGGTAAAGCACTGGATAGCTGGCAACAGGCGCCAATTGACTATTACAGTACAAAAATCACTGGTACTGACGATTACGCAGATACTGCGAATTCTGATATCGTTGTAATTACTGCGGGTATCCCTCGTAAGCCTGGTATGAGCCGTGACGACTTGATCTCAACTAACGCTAAGATTGTACAGAGCGTTACCAAGTCTATCATGGAGCATTCTTCTAATCCAATTATTATCATCGTCTCTAACCCATTAGACGTGATGACATATGCTGCACATACAGCTTCTGGTCTTGACCGGACCAAGGTATTCGGTATGGCAGGGATTCTTGACACTGCTCGTTATCGCGCATTCCTAGCAACTGCATTGGACGTTTCTCCGAAAGATATCCAAGCATTGTTGTTGGGCGGCCACGGAGACACCATGGTACCACTTCCTCGTTACACCACGGTAGCAGGTATTCCAGTAACGGAAATGATCGACTCAGAGGCTCTTGATGCCATTGTTGAACGCACGAAAAAAGGTGGTGGTGAGCTCGTTAAACTAATGGGTACTTCTGCTTGGTACGCACCAGGTGCAGCAGCAGCACAAATGGTAGAAGCGATCGTTAAGGACGAGAAGCGTATCTTCCCTTGCTGTACACTATTGAATGGTGAGTACAAGCAAGATGGTGTATACCTAGGTGTGCCTGTTAAGTTAGGTGCAAATGGTATCGAAGAATTGCTAGAAATTGATTTGAATGAAGACGAGCAGGCGATGCTTAACACTTCTTCATCTCACGTTCGCGCAGTAATGGACGTTTACGACGGAATGAAGTAAACTCAACGTTTAAACTGCAAAGCTTACGCCCGGTTTCAGCTATCTGAAATCGGGCGTATTCTTTATATTGCAACTTGTTATTTCAACCAAAAACTTAATACCAGACCCTATGATGAAATCATCTATCCTCAGCCTTTTCTGCCTGATTCTGACCTGTTCTTTGTTTGCACAAACGGATTGTAATCCTTACATGCCTGCGGAGGAAGGCAATACCTGGGGAATTACCGCCTATTCTCCGAAAGGAAAGACCGACGGAATCATACGCTATGAGCTTCTCGAGAAAGAAGTGAGTGGAGACGATGTTACCTTTCGCATTCGAACCAAGTCTTTTGACAAGAATGATGAGGAAGTCTATGTTAGTGACTTTGAGGCGTATTGTAAAGACGGAGAGTTCAGCTTCGACATGGCTTTTATGATGGACGGAGCGGCAATGGCTGGTTACCAGAATATGGATGTAAACGTCGATGCTGGTGATTATCCCTTGCCTGATCTTGAAGCCGCAGCTGGCACCACTCTGCCAGACGGAACCCTAAAGGTGAACATTGCAACAGGAGGGCCTATCAATATGAACATGACCGTGGATGTGACAGACCGCACAATTGAAGGTCGTGAGAGCATAACGACTCCCGCTGGAACATTTGACTGTGTTGTTCTTTCGCAGACGGTAAAGACTAAGTTCGTAATGAAGGTAGAGGCCAGTTCTAAAGACTGGTATGCCCCTGGTGTTGGCCTAGTGCGTTCTGAGTCCTACAATCGCAAAGGAAAATTGACTGGATACAGTGAGTTGACTGCGCTTGAGAACTAAGATATGTCCACGGACAGTAATTATCGTGTATTGGCATTGTGCTGGCTGGCTTTTGCTGTCATTAATGCAACTTATAGTCATCTGTACTATGCCAATACCACGATTGATATTGAATACAGGGGCGGAGCAACATCAAGCTACCAACTTGTAGATATAACGTCTTGCGCCTCTATCCTTAGCTTTTTTGCGGTTATAATGATGTTGGTCTATGGCCGTGCGCCTAAACTCGGCAGGAGTGCTTTGGGCTGGTTGCACCTGGTAGGCACGCTTGCGGCAGTATTGATGATATGGAAAGTCGTTTCACTAGCGCTTTCCTTTGGTGTACCCATGCGCTATTACAGTGGAGACGAAGAAGGTGCTCGCTCCCTGATCAGGCAACGCTACGACTTAATTCTATGGCAATTTCGAGGCGCTGTTTTCTTGTTTGTTGTAAGCCAAGTACTCCTCATAATCAATCTTGTTCGCAAAGGTGGTCAGGATGATCTTCCAGGAGATAACCAGATACTGGATGAGATCGAGTAAGGCCTAGCTGCAATATTAGTTCTTACTGCCACCTTCAGGAATAGAATCCAAAATCCGACTTTCCTCGAAAAGTACTTCACCATTCTCAAGCAGGCGGTTCTTTTCCTCCTCTTTGCGTAGCTGCAAGAATCCCTCCACTACAGGGAGAGGATCCAATGGCTTTTTGTTGAGATGTCGATGATACATCACTAACAGAAAACGAGTCATGTCATCCGGGTGAAAAAGCCCCATGGTGTTGAGATAGGCAGTCAATCGTGACCCCCCATAGAAGCCCCAGTTATGAGACATCCATCGACCTAGTCCGAAGAACGGCCGGGTGGCCGCCCCCTGTTCGGATAAGCGTTCAAAATTAGCCCGATCAGATGGTTCTGATAAACGGTTAAGTTGAACAAACACTTCTGCGAGGTCGCGCGGAATGTACACGCCGTACAGCATTTCCTGGCGTACTCGCCATTCGTAGGATTCTTCGTACTCTTCTTCCGTTGCTGCTGGTTGTCCTTGAGCAAATAGGTAATCACTAGCCCCCATGAGGGCTATGAAAGAAAGTACTGTATAAAGCTTCATCGTAGGGAATCGAGTTGATTTGTGCTAAAAACGATGCCCATCACTGAATAGTATGCCGAGGCACATAGAGTACTACCAGCGAATTAGAGCAGAGCCCCAGGTGAAACCACTTCCAAACGCAGCTAAACAAACGAGATCTCCACGTTTTACGGCCCCAGCCTCAACTGCTTCAGACAAAGCAATCGGAATGGATGCTGCCGTAGTATTACCGTACTTTTGGATGTTATTCCAAACCTGGTCATCACGTAAACGCAGTGTCTTCTGCACAAACTGTGAAATTCGAAGGTTGGCTTGGTGTGGTACTAGCATGTCGATATCTCCAAATGATAAGCCAGCATCATCCAAGGCTTCTTTGATTACCTCAGGGAACTTGCGCACCGCTAGTTTAAATACAAATTGCCCTTCCATATTCGGATAGTATTGGCCATTTTCTAGCATATGCGGAGTAATGAACATCTCACCGCGTACATCTGGTCCTGGATAGCCATAATCATATTCCTCTCCCGCTTGTTCGTGGTGATAACCACCGTGCGCGCCCGGATTGATAAAGGCCAGTTTTTCAGCATACGTACCATCACTATGCAGCTTGGTAGTCAGAATCCCTTGGTTATCCTCTTCTGTAGGTTGCACTAAAACTGCTCCGGCACCGTCGCCGAAGATTACTGTAACGTTACGACCACGTGTGCTAAAGTCCAAGCCCATACTGTGCATCTCAGCGCCAACAAGCAAGACGTTTTTATACATGCCTGTGCGAACGAACTGGTCAGCAATAGATAGGCCGTAGACAAAACCAGAACATTGATTTCGGATATCAAGAGCACCGATCTCTGTCTTGGTAATTCCCAATTCACGTTGCAAGAGTACACCACAGCCAGGGAAATAGTAATCTGGACTTAAAGTGGCAAAGATGATAAAGTCAACCTCGTTTTTATCGACACCTGCTTGAGCGAGCGCTTTTTCTGCTGCTCGTGCGCCCATAGTAGTAGTGGTTTCTTTATGCTTGGTGGCATAGCGCCGCTGTTCAATTCCTGTACGTTCACGAACCCACTCGTCGGAAGTTTCCATCACCTTGGCGAGGTCATCATTCGTAACGATATTATCAGGGACGTAGTGGCCGATGCCGGCAATCTTTGCTCTAAACATAGTCTTTTAATTTGGCTGTTGTACCGCCACCATTGGGCCCAAATACGGCACAAACATCAGTTTTAGTCAGGGTTACAAACATAATTGCCGCCGACCTGATTACCAAAAAATGGGAAAAGTTTTCAGTATTATTTGATTTTTGGGGAAACCCAGCAAGAAAACCAGTATTTTCGTAACATACTTGATGTGGAAAAATTCTCCGTAAAATGATACACTTAGGCATCGTCGAAGATGAAGGCCTGATGCTGCAAAGTATTCGGGAAACCTTTTCGAACAACCCGGGTATCTCGATCACACTCGAAGCCCAAACAATGGAGGATTGTCTTGAAGAGCTCACCTCTGACCTACCTTTGACAACCTTACTTTTAGACATCAATTTACCAGGTATGAGTGGCCTAAGGGGCATCCGTCATTTGAAGGAGAAGCGCCCTAATCTTGATATTATCATGCTCACCAATAAGGACAGCTCTGATGATATTTTCAAGGCGCTTTGTGCTGGGGCAGTGTCCTATATTTCCAAGAAGAAAGCTAGTCCACCCGTTTTACGGGAAGCGGTCACTACGGTTTCTCGGGGTGAATCTTATATGTCACCAGGAATTGCACGTAAAGTGATTCAGCACTTTGCTCCCCCAGATCGGGCTAAGGCTAATCCTGTCCTGACGCCTCGGCAGCACCAGATTGTAGAGCTGCTCACGGATGGTCTAAGTTATAAGATGATCGCAGACAAGCTCATTATTTCGGTGGAGACTGTCCGTGATCATATCAAGAAAATCTATCGAGCCTTACAAGTTAATAGTAAGGCGGAAGTAATCCGGAAGAAGCTTGACGGTGAGATCTAAATGGCATATAGGACCAATTGAACGGTATCCTCTTTTACTGTTCTGCTTTTTGGTCTGCATGTATTTGCCAGGCCAGCGATTGATCTATGATCATTATGGAATTCGTGAAGGCCTTTCCAATCGCTTGATCCGTGATATTGAATTGGATGAGCGCGGCTTGGTTTGGGTAGCTACACCCAATGGGTTGAATCGCTTTGATGGCTATGATTTCGTCCCTTTCTCTACGACCAAGAGCTTTTCTCCTGAGCATAGACTTTCACAGTCTTACGTTCGTTGGACAGCGACTACGCCAGACGGGCAACTCTTCCTATTCTATGAAGACCTTTACTCCTCTTTTGATATTTTTGATCCTGTATCCTTTGAAGTTCGAAAGATCGAAGTAGCACTAAAAGTCGAAGGACAGCCACGCCAATTTTATGTAAGCCGAGACTATGTGGTGTACGTCGTTTCAAAAGGAGATGGATTTACTGCCATTTCGAAATACGACTACGAAGCAGATGAGTTTTCTGAAGTATGCCGATTAAAGGAAGAATGGGATCGGCAGTATCCCCAGATTAATCTGATTGTGGACCATCAAGGCCAGGTCGTGATCTTTGATCAAGAACATGGCTTGCGAGTTTGTTCAGAAGGCACGGGAATTTCCAAATACCTTTCTGCAGGTGTACAAAATCAGAGTACACGATCTTCACATCTGAATATTCTTTATGAGGATCAACAAGACCGTATCTGGTTGTCCTTCTCGGATACGCCGGGCTTGTTTCAGCTGGATATGGAGAATGATAGCATTAGCCTCTATCAAGGGTTAGATCGTGATGTGAACTACGCCTACGTCTGGGAAGATGAGAAGGCAAATCTCATTTTTAGCGAAGCCTCTACAGTTGGGAATTTTGCAGAAAGCCAGCATCGATGGTGCCTGACAGCTGATCAACGGGTATTGAACTTTGATCAATTGCTCGAAGTAGGTCGGTACATTGTAGATATAAAGAGTCAAGATTTTTTCCGGACGATCTTCATTGGTACAGATACGGGACTAAAGGTCGCCCAAAGTACGACTACCCGTATTGATCAGTACCTTTCTGCAGGCCTGAACGAGGGTCAACGTGGAGCCTCCATGCGAGGTATTAGCACGGATGGGGAAGGAACTGTATTCTTTGGTAGAGAAGTAGATTACTGGTACACCTTGGATACCAAAACTAAGTTGCTCGACACCATTAGCCTACAAGACAAGTATGGCAACTACTTGAGATTCAATAACTGCCAGGGACTTTGGTTCCAAGCACCGAAATATTTATGGGGTGTTACTGGTGACGGAACGGATCGAAGGATAGGATACTTGCATCGTTATGATGTGGAAAATTGTACTACGAAGACCTTTGAATATCCTGATGCTTTAACTGCTTATTCCACCTTTGGCGATAGTACGTTCTACTTCGGCACACGCTCGGAGGAAAATATTTATAGTCTTGTCTATTTCGATCAGCGGAGTAATGACTTTTTCCCCTTTGTCGATGTCGATGGAAACAACCCATTTGCAAAGGCACACATCAGGTACATTCTGCCAGAGGGAGAACACTTGTGGATCGGCACAGAGCAAGGGCTCTTTGATGTCAATTCAAATACGGGGGAATACAAGAGGTATGTCCGAAGACGTAGTACATTGGATGGGGAAGGTATTGCGGTAGATTTAGCAGATAACACCATTTATGAATTGCATCTAGACGATAACGATGTACTCTGGATAGGCACACTAAATGGCCTAAGTTCTTACGATCGTTCGAAGGATGAATGGCGATCATACACGACCAAGGATGGCCTAGTGTCTAATACCATTGCTAGCATTTTGCCAAGCAATTATGGAGGTCTTTGGGTGAGTACTTATAATGGGTTATCCTATTTCACACCAGATAGCGATGAGTTCAAGAGCTTTTATCAAATTGATGGCTTAGCCCATAATGAATTTAACCGCTTCTCAGCTTGTATCGATGCAGACGGTCGTTACTACCTAGGAGGAGTTAATGGTGTTAGCTCATTTTTGGAAGAAGATCTCCTGGTTAGCCGAAATATTCCGAAGGTACTGCTGACTAGCTTTTCGCATTACAACTCTCGTCTAGACTCTACCATTGTAATGGCCGCGAGTTTGCTGGATAATCCCTACAATCCGTCTATTGTAATTGAACCCTATTACTCTTATTTCAGTCTAGATTTTGCACTTCCGATATATACGCCAACTACCAATAACCGTTTCCGATATCGAATAGGGAAGGACCCTAAACAAGAGTGGATCTACCTAAAGGGCGACCGGAGTCTCCGATACAACGATATTAAGGCCGGGCGCTACACCATTTATGTACAAGGAGCAGATGCCAATGGTAACTGGGGTAAAGAATCATTGGAGATCAACATGTTCGTTCGCGAGGTCTTTTTCAAACGGCCTTGGTTCCTGGTGTTACTCAGCCTCATGGTAGGTGGGTTGGTGTATGCCATCCTTAGGTACCGCTTGGAGGAGAAACTTAGGATGGAACGTTTACGAACACAATTGGCCAGCGATTTGCATGACGAGGTGAGTGGTTTGTTGGCTGGAATTTCGCTTCAATCGGAGTTGCTTCGCTCACAAATTGAGGATCGGCAGATTGATCAAAAACTTCAGCACATTCGCCAGGCAAGTCAGCGGGCGATGTCGAAAATGAGTGATGTCATCTGGTCTATTGACTCTCGGCGAGATCGCTTGAGTGAGCTAATCAGTCGTATGGAGGAACATGCTGATGAAGTCCTCCTTCCACTAGAGGTTCGTTATGACCTCAAGACTGTCCATATGGAAACAGATGGGCCTATTCCTGCAAATATTCGACAGAACATCTATTTTATTTACAAAGAAGCGATCAACAACGTAGCTAAGCACGCTAACGCTAGCAAAGTTGATATTTGGATGGGCAACAATGGTCCACAATTTGAACTTCGTATCAAGGATAACGGCGGAGGCCATTTAGAAGCTACTGATGAAAGTAAGAAGCGCAGAGGCCAGGGTTTAGCTAACCTGAGAATGCGCGCCCAACGCCTGGGGGCTGAGATTGATATCCTCAATGGCCAAGGATTTACGATTCACCTACGCATGAAACGATTCATTTGATTTCGTGGCGCTAAAGATTCATAAAAGGCTGGGTGAATTGAATTGGAAAGCGATATCTTGCGAGCCGCAAATTCAGACTTGTTATGAAGATTATCTGTATTGGCCGCAACTATGCTGCACATGCTAAGGAGCTCAATAATCCAGTTCCATCTCGTCCGGTTGTATTTATGAAGCCAGCTAGTGCCTTGTTAGTCAATGGCAAACCATTTTACTATCCAGAATTCACCAAGGATCTTCATTTCGAAACAGAACTGGTACTGAAGATTGGCAAAAATGGTCGACATGTCCAACCGGAATTTGCACTAGACTATATTCAGGAAATTGGCCTTGGAATCGATTTCACTGCTCGTGATTTGCAGTCTGAACTTAAGGCGAAAGGCCACCCTTGGGAATTGGCTAAGGGTTTTGATGGTTCTGCGGTTTTAGGCAACTTTATGAAGCCAGCAGAGCTGCCAGGCTTCTCTAATCTGGAGTTTTACCTGGAGAAGAACGGTGAGCGGGTGCAGCACGGTTTCTCCAAGGATATGCTCTTCTCTTTTCAGGATATCATCTGCTTTGTTTCCCAATACTTTAAATTGCAAATGGGAGACCTCATCTATACCGGCACACCAGCGGGGGTAGGTCCGGTCACTATTGGCGATCAGCTACGAGCATTCATTGTTACAGCTAGTGGTTCAAAGGAGCTGCTTCGATGTGATGTAAAGTAGGGGCAAATGCCACTTATTTTCCGGGCTTTAACCAAAGTCTTAGTTCTGGACTATCATTTCTATCCCGTCCGATTAGATCTACGCAACTGAACATGATAGATTTATCTTCTGCCCCGGGCACTACGCCACGGCAGACGCCCATTTCCCCATCGAAATTTTCATAGACAAAGAGGATTTCGCCGTCATTCAGGCCTGCGATACGAGAGCTGAAATCGATGGGGTTATTGGGTGACTTTAGAGAGCTAACCTCTCCACTGAACTGAAAGCCATTCGAACAACTGTCTTGGGCTATTTTCCCATCGCCAATTTTGATCTCAGCACCAGTAGAATCTCGAGTGTATATGTCCCAATTGCCAGCAAGATTATAAGCCTGATGGCAATCAATAGGGGCTGGTTGGTAGGCGAAATAACTGATACACCAAACACCTATCGCCGTCAAGAGTATGGGGACATATGTTTGCCACATAGGGCGGTAGGTATGCGGTGGTTGCGCGCTTGTACCAAATAGATTTTTCTCGACTTTTTCTCCATCAAGTTCTCGACTCATTGCGGCAAGAAGTGTTAGCAAATTCTTGCTAATCCGACTGTAAGCCAGGCTCCGTTCTTCATCTGATTTGGTGCCGGTCATGGTATCCCGGTCAAGGCGCTTCCAGCGAGAGCTAAGGCTAAGTATTTCATTCTTATAGCCAGTCGCGTCTTTCACGGCAATAAGGCGATTAAGTACCTCAGCCGTCTTACTTTGGGCAATAAGCTCTTCGCACTCTGCGAGATAGGATTTCGTGAGTAGCATTTGTGAATATGGATTGGTCGATGCTAACCCAAGATACGAAACCTTAACTAGATGCGTCGTTAGGACAACTGTTGCAGTTCTAAACGGATCCAGTCTTTATTACTGGCACTATACTTTGGATTATCCAGTCGCTCTAAGAGTTGGCTATGTTTCTTTTGCCATCGTTCTTCGTTCCAGTAGGACCGTTCATATCGCAAATCAAATAGCCGGCCAAGCATCTTTAAGAAGTTTTGATAAGTCTGCTTCTTCGCGGTGCTCAATTGCTTATTTCTTAGAATAAATTGCCGACTGGCAAAGAGTAAGGCACGGAAGGCCTCAGCTTCTTGTAGGAGGTAGTATATTTTCAGTTGAATCGTCTTGGCTGCCATTTGGTAAAAGGCATCCGTAAATTCCACCTCATTAAGGCCTTGCAGAGCCTCGGTATAATCTCCCTTTTCGTACCGCAGTGCGCTTAAATTGTAATGAAAAGCATTGTGTTGATCCTTTTGTGGAAGCTTTTCACGGTACTGATGGATAAAACCCTCCGTCCACTCCCATGCCTTTAGCCGACTGGCAGTGGTGATAACATTGGTATAAGTCCATTGTGTGAGTCGCCCATCCTGAAGCAGTAAGCCTTCCCGCAATAAATCCTGGTAGATGGTAAATACTGACTGGTAGAAGTGAGTATGCCCACGGTTGATTTGTCGAATACAGTAGTTCAAGAGGAAGTTGTACGCCATCTTCCGCTCATCGTCGGGTAAGGCATCCGGGTACTGACGTAGTTGGTGTTCTAACTCTCTGAATTTGTCTTCGTTGCTGTCTTGTCGAAGCAATTGGACCAATGCTACATATATGCCAATTGCCGGTTCTTTCTGGAGTAATTGTTCATCAGCTTGATAGCGCCTAAGAATTTCTTCGAGGTAGGGGAGTTCATATTCTCCTTGAATAATGCTCTGGCGACTTAGCATGCCGCAGTAGTTGATCAGTTGTTGGAGTGCATAATACTGATCGAGCTGTCTGCTTTGTTCCTGCAATGCCCCTGTGTATTGCCTGCGGCTAGCCATTAGCCCTAAGGTATCCTCAAAATGCGCCTGTCTCTGCCGAATACGGATGGCCTCCGCTCCTTTATTAATGCTACTAGTGCGCTTCCATTTCTTAAGGAGGCGTTCTGCTTGTTTTTTCAGATTGAGGTCTAGTAGATATATTATTTGGAGCTCAGACTGCAAGTCTGGTTTCTGCTTTAGTTGCTCATAGCTTAGAAACTGATAGGTGTATTGTAGCAGATCAGAAATGTAATTATTAAGGCTTTTCTCTTGGTAAGGTTTATTCGGAAACAAGAGTTTCCAGCAGGTTTCCTTGGCGAAAGTCGGTTGCTTCCAATTTGCAGTATGGTTGAAAATGGTTGTTGCCAATTGGCGGATGATCAGGTTGCTGCAGTGATACTCAGACTGCATGAACTTCAACCAGTTTTGCCGTTCGCTAGCACTAAGCTTTTGTAGAAGAGAAAAAAGTAATGTGTTCTGCATACTTTTAGTAGACGAAGAGAGTAATTTTATTTCTATATTCTTTTAATATAAAAAATTGATATACAGCAGTTAATTTATTTTATTCGGAATTGTATTGTCTACAATTGATGCATAATGTAGTGTTTTTATTTTAGATGTACAGCTACATTTGCTATTGTTCACGCAAAATGCTGATCGCTGTTTCTATAATCCCATAAAAAATACAAGATGCTAAAACCGCTTTTATCACTACTGCTCTGTTGCTTTCTCTGGACAATTTCGGCTCAGAGTACCGATTGTAGCCTCGGACTGGTTCTGAGTTCTACAACGGCAGAAGCCGGAGAAGAAATTACTATTGATGTTACGACTCGACAATACAACGCTATTGTTGGAATGCAGTATAGCCATCAATGGAATCCACAGGTCTTAGATTTTATAGAGGTCACCTACAACCAAGATCTTTCTATTAACGCTGCTAACTTCGGATTGACTTCGGAATTGCTCGACCAGGGAATTCTCAATTTCACCTATGTTAATCCGCTCCTGCAAGGAAACACCTTAGCCGATGGTGAAGCACTCTACAGTATTCGCTTTGAAGTATTGAGTACAGAGGAAACCACGATTGAGCTGGTACCCTTAAGTGGTACAATAGAGTTTATCGATGATGCTCAATCTCCACTCCAGAATTTTTACCTAATCAATGGAAGGGTAGGGGCTGCCGATGCTTACCCTAGCATGAATAGCGCGTGCATTTTACCCCAAGCTTGTGACGATCCTGACCTTGGCCGAATTGACATTTCTCCAACTGGAACGGAAAGTCTATCTGTTGCCTGGAGTTCTCCTGGAGGCTTTATGGGGGAGGGAGTAGCGATTACAGGATTGAATGCTAGTGTTTATGATATGACGCTTGCCGATGCACTCGGAAATTCTGTGACAGGTACATTCTATCTAGGCTCGGAGACTGAACTAGATGTTGACTTGAGTGTAGATGCTGATCTCTGCGGCGAACCTGCTGACGGATCTGTTTCTACTACTGTCAGTGGTGGTTCAGGCAACTACGGCTATCAATGGAGCAACGGCGCTACCACAGCAAACATCGAAAACGTGCCTGCTGGCACATATGATGTTACCATCACTGATCTGGATTCTAACTGCAGCGTTACGGCTTCTGCAACCGTCCAAAGTAACTCTACGCTGATTGGTTTCTTCAATAGCAACAATCCTAGTTGTGAAGCAAATGCTGATGGTAGTTTGACGATCAATGTAGAAGGACCACCAGAAGCTTCTCCACTTACTTATTCTTGGTCAAATGGCGCTACCACAGAAACGGCAGAGAATCTCGCGGAAGGTTTTTACAGCGTGACCGTTGGTGATGCCACAGGTTGTAGCACAGTCTTCTCTACCTTTTTAAGTGCGGATGAGCTACTCCTGAACGCGGATGTAGTAAATACCACTTGCGAGTCGAACAACGGAAGTATTACCCTTCAACTAAACCCTGGTGACTATACCATTTCATGGAGCAATGGTGCTAGTTCTGCCTCAATTGACAACTTAGGTGTTGGTTCCTATGATGTTACCGTCACTGATAATACAACAAACTGTAGCACCACCGCTAGCTATGACATTACAGGAGAAGAGTTGGCCGCTTCCTGGACTTATGAGTGTTTCGATCTCGATGGCCAATTAATGACGGATATCACCGTGTTGGTTTGGAATATGTCTGGACCATATCAATTCGATTGGAGCAATGGTGAGTCTGCCTCCGCACAAAGTTTTCATACGATTACAGTTCCTGCCGGTGGCACTTATGATGTGACGATCACTAGTGCCGAAGGCTGTACTGTAGTAGTTAGTGATATAGAACCCCTATGTGCCAACAATGAAGTCGAACTCTATCTATCACCAGCAACGACGTCAATAGGTAACGGTGAGACACAGTGCTTTGAAGTTCAGGCCAGCAATTTCAATCAAATTACGGGCCTACAGTTTACGCTGGCTTGGGACGCAACGAAAGTCTCTTTTGATGAATTAGGTGAATTATCGCTTCCTGACCTTGTAGGCGCTAACTTCAATACCAATCTTACGGATGATGGCTTAGTGAGTGTTTCTTGGCTAGCCTCAGATGTGCTTACTGGTGTGAGTTTGCCAAATGGTAGCTCTTTATTCGAAATATGTCTTAGTGGTGCAACTTCTACAGAAACCTTTACAATCCTAGATTTTAGTGACTTTCCTACACCACTAGAAGTTACCAATGTTGATTTGAGCACGCTTCAGGTTAACACCCAGCACGCCCTGATTCAGCTGAATGGTGGCGGTGGAAATGGAGGTGAAAACCTTGAACTCCATCTTGCATCCGCAGCGGTTGCTCCCGGAGAACAATTTTGTGTATCAGTAACCACACAGTCTTTTACTGATATCCGCGGAATGCAGGGTACGATAAGTTGGGATCAGGATGCGCTACAATTAACTGGATTTGATAATTTCAATCTGCAAAACCTCACCGACAATAGCTTCGGTGAATTAGCTGAGGCACAATTAGAGGGCTTACTACGATTCTTCTGGATAGATCCTAATGCTGAGGGCGTGACCGTAGCAGATAATAGCACGCTTTTTGACCTGTGCTTTGTCGCTACAGGAGCACCGGGCACTTACACAGTGGATTTTGTAAACGACCCACTTCCACTAGAGGCCGTTGATGGTGACCTGGAATTTGTGAGCATAGAGACACAAGCGGGCCAGGTGATTATTGGAGAGCAAGGCGAAGGTGCAGTGGTTTTGGAAATTGTTAGCGGTGCAGTAGCCCCTGGTGAGACCATCTGTGTGCCTGTTCGGGCTGTACAGTTCTCGGATATTGTCGGTATGCAGTTCAGCATGAATTGGGATCAGAGCAGAATCCACTTTGATGATCTGAATTTCCCGGATAACGTACTGGAGGTGTCAACTTCCGATTTCAATATCGATCCGGACGCCGGCAATCTGAGAATTTCTTGGGTGGCCAGCCAGTTAGACCCAATGAGTCTTGCGCCTGGCACAACACTGTTTGAGCTTTGCTACACCGCACAGAGTATTACCGGGCCGGCAGGAATCTCGTTCAGTTCCACGCCAACTGCCATCGAGTTTATTCAAGGTACAGAGGTGGTTCCGTTTATTCCTATGAATGGAACGGTAATGATCACAGAGGATAATCTAGTATGGCCTGGTGACACGAATAACGATGGGGTAGCTAATAATCTTGATGTATTCCCTCTTGGCTTGGGATACACTGCGAACGGCGATGCAAGAATTAATCCGAGCACCGCCTGGGTACCACAATTTGCTCCGCTATGGGCTGGAAGCACTCCTGGGAACGACGTTAATTTCCGACACGCAGACACCAATGGTGATGGTACAATCAATGCCTCGGATACAACGGCTTTATCTTTCAACTGGGGACAAACTGCCGACCAGTTTGGCGAACCAGAAGACCCTGCGTCTTTCTTAACTGGGGCGCCTATATATGTACAAGCAGACACCTTACAAGCTGGCGTTCAGGTTCGCCTACCCATAATGCTTGGAGCAGGAGAGCCTGTGGAGCAAGCGTATGGCCTTGCATTTACACTCCGTTATGATCCTGAGACGGTCGAATTGGGCTCAATTCACCTGGAAGCCAATGGCTGGCTGCTCGGAGAACCCGACGAGCATTTATTGATGTACCATGACTACCCAGCTGATGGACGGGTAGAAGTAGGTATGGTTCGAATCGATGGACAAGGAGTTTCAGGAGAAGGACAAATTGCTGAATTAATCATCATCATGGAGGATGTAATTCTACGGAATCTCATCGATGTGGAGACTTACTTCAAGATCGAAGATGTAGCCTTGATCAATCCTGGCGAAGTAGAAATCCCAACCTCTCCTCGTGAAACCACAGTTCTGGTTGAAGGAGTAACAAATACGGATGAATTACTTGATAATAGTGCCATTCAGATCGCACCGAATCCAACGGTAGGCCTTGTACAAATTCGTGCTCAAGACCTAGAATTGCAGCAGCTGGAATTGCTCAATGCTCGAGGAAGGACACTTCTACTTGATGAAAACCCCGACCCGATAATAGACTTAACCAATTATCCGGCAGGCATCTACTACCTACGCATCAGCACCGATCAAGGTATGCTGTATGAGAAAGTAGTCAAACAATAATCCCAAACAAGTAATTAAACCGGATAAGCGCTCTCTCTGACCATTCATTAATCCCATTCAAGAAAAGACTATGTACAAATACTTGCTAAATATTATTCTAATCGCTTCCTGCGGGATCTTATCTGCCCAGACCTATTCACTCAGCGGAACTATTGAAACCGTAAGCGAAAGTGGAGTAGGCGGGGTTGAGCTGGAAGTAGTTGATCCAAATGGAGACATTGTTGGAAGTCTCATTACAGACTGTACTGGCACGTACTCTTTTAACAATTTGGAGCCCGGAATTACTTACGCCTTACGAACTTCTAAGAATGGCTCAGTATACAATGGTCATTCTGCTTACGACATGGTACTCATTTCCAAATACCTCCTCGGCACCTATGAATTTGATAATCCATTCCAGCTGGCTGCAGCGGATAACAATGAGTCTGGCCATGTCTCTGTTGCCGATATTGCCTGGCTACAGTCAGTCATTCTCGCGATTGAGGAAAATTACCCTGGTGAAAACTGGTTGTTCTTTCGGCCAGCAGATAGCCAGGCCCGTACCAGTTTTGATTTTGTCTTCAGTGACGACACCACCGACTTTGACCTAATCTCCGTCAAAAAAGGAGATGTCAACGACTCTGCAGACCCTTGTCAATAACCTCCTAACAACTTTCAAAAAACTAATCATGACTAAGCTATATAACCTACTATTGCTATTGGCGTTTTGCCCGATAGCCCTTAATGCTCAACTTGAAATCAACGGAGATATCACCTTCCCTAATGGTTTGCCGATCTGCAATGCCTTAGTGGAGTTACATAATGCCAATGGTGATATCCTTGCCCAAGACCTAAGCGAAGCAGATGGCACCTTCACATTATCCGATCTGCCAGCTGGAACAGATTATACTTTGCATTTCTCTAAAGATGGCAACCCATTGAATGGTACCTCCACTTTTGATATGGTACTAATCGCGCGCCGAATTCTAGGCATTGATCCACTACAGGACTACGATGTATGGATTGGAGATGTCAATGGTTCAGGTACTTTAACTACCTTGGACATGATCTTTATGCGGAGACTTATCCTCAATATTGACACCGAGTTTCCGGTCCCGACATGGGCTTTCGATGAGCCTCAAGCTAGTGCGCCGGATAACCAGATTTCAATTGCATCACTTACCGAAGATCTTACTGTAGATGTAATTGGCGTCAAGCGTGGCGACTTAAACGGTTCCGCCCAAGTGAATTGTGACTAGTTGACGGACTTGTGTAGAAGGACCCTATTACCCATTTAAAAGATTTTATCGCGCTCCAACTTCAAAAGAACAGGTCTTGTAAGTTCCTGAATTGAAGTTGTCTCATAATCCCGAAAACATGCATTTTCAAAAAACGCTCTTTGGCGCTGTACTTATCAGCGTCCTGATTTTACTATCTAGTACCACTGCCCATGCTCAACAACGAAAGAAGCAACTGCAATGGGAAGGTCGCATTGGAGTTGGCCTATTGCCCACCTTTTTGAAAGACCACGCTAAGACAGAAGTACAACCCATTTCGATGGAACTTCGGTTTCGTCCCACACAGCGATTTAGTCTTGGATTAATGGCTGGTACTTCTGTCAGTCAAGCTTACCAAACACATCACACCGGTGAAAGTCGGCTTGTCCGCAACAGCTTTCAAATGTATGCGCTGCGTGCTGCCATTCATACTGCTGCATATGAAAAATGGGAAATTTATGGTGGCACCGCCTTTGGCTATACTTTCTTACTTAGAGACTGAAGGGCCAAAACCGGATGAGGAACTTAGTTTCTTTCCGCAAACCAAAGAACGTGATGGGATCTTGTTTTCTGCATTCTTAGGAACCAACTATCACGTCTATAAGTCTGTCTATCTCTTTGGAGAAATTGGATTTGGTCTAACCCTAGCTACACTTGGACTTTCGGCATCCTTCTAGTGAGGTTCACAAAAAATGGGGAGCACATTGATTAATGTGCTCCCCATGATAGGTTACTGAAGGAATTATCCCTTAGGGCTTAATCCCATATAATTCCTTTCCAGCTTCCTCGTACTTGTCACCCTCCGCCCAAACAGGCTTAGTAGGATTGTTGGCAATCATTCGACAGCTGTGAGCGAAAGCCATGCAGTATTTTGTAAGATAATCGTAGTCGATGGTGCTGGGCTCATCACCTACCTGGTGGTAGTACTTCAGTATTTCAGCATCGAATTCTTTAAATCCTGGACTGAAGGTCAGAGCAGGTACACCCTTGCGAGCGAAAGAAACGTTGTCTGAACGATCAAACAGACCTTGTTCTGGAGCAGGATCAGCAATAATCTCCAGGCCGAATGGCTTAACACCTTCCTGGATCATCTCATTGGTGCCAGTGCGATCCCAACCAAAAATGGAGATCGCTCCGGTATCGCTATAGCCTGCACCGTCTGTATTGAAGTTAAAGATCACTTTGTCTAGTGGGATAAGTGGATTGTCAGCGTAGTAGGAACTACCTAATAGTCCAAGTTCTTCACCCGTTACAGCCAGAATAATTACCGAGCGAGCAGGACGCTCTGCTGCTAAGGCCTTTGCTGTATTTAACATAGCAATTGTACCAAAAGCATTGTCACGTGCACCATTGAAAATACTGTCTTGCTCGGTGTATTGACCGCCCTGTGAACCAACACCTACGTGATCAATATGCGCTGTGATCAAAAGATATTCATCCTTTAGTTCAGGATCAGTACCCTCTAAAACGCCCACTACATTTTGGCAATAAACCCGCTCCCGCTTGAACCCACTAGAACTAAGGTTTACTTTTAGCTTTTTGGCTGTTTGAATATCGGTAAAGGACAGATCATCCGTTTTGTTGAGCCAAGCATAAGTGATAGTACTTGGTGCTTCCTCATCTTCGTCCGCCAAGCTTAGACTCTCACCGCCAAAGTAATTAGCGAACATAGCCCATGGGAATGGAAGCTGGTATAACTCTACCAATGCGATTGCCCCCTGCTCTTCCGCTAATTTGCGCTTTTTGCGCATTGCACCCAGGATACTACTTGGATCTTTTGATCCTGGAGGGCCAGGAAGTACAAACACTACTTTGCCTTCTACATCCAGGTTTTCGTAATCGTTGTGGTCTGTTTCTTCATCCACCCAACCATGGCCGGCAAACACACCTTTTGCTTTTGCATTAACGGCAGGACCAGCAAGGATTAGGAAGTCTGTAGTTGCTTCTAGTTCTACATTGTTGACAGTCATACTGGAAGACTGGGGTGGGGTAGAAGCATCGAACGGCACCTTTTGCATATAGTTCTCTGCACCCTCTGGTGATTCATAGCCATAGGCCCGCAAGTGAGAAGCTAGATACTCGGCGGCAATCCGATTACCCTTACTCGCGGTGTAACGACCTTGTAGAAAGTCACCGGCAAGGAATTCCATCTGAGAGCGAATATCTTCCTTCTTAAGCTCAAATTCGGGAAGCTGAGCAGCTTCATCTTGAGCACTTAGCGATAGGCTGGCAATCATTAGTACCAGCAAGCTAATCTTCTTGTACATATGGTGTTTGCTTTTATTAATCTGAGGTTTCTTTATTAAAGGCCGCAAGATAGCTATTCGGGCGCATAAAAATAGCCGCCAAAATGAAAGCTCTGGCGGCTATGAGACTATTTATGCGGTCAAATGACCATAAGCTGATTCTAATCAATATTCGGCTGCGGAGTCGTCCGTAGATACGGCTTGATTTTAGTATGGCCTTTGGGGAATTTGGCAGGTATATCTGCATCAGCAATACTAGGCGATATTACTACGTCCTGACCATGCTCCCAATCTACTGGCGTTGCCACACTGTAGTTGTCGGTAAGCTGTAGAGAGTCAATCACCCGAAGGATCTCATGGAAGTTACGACCGGTGCTAGGTGGGTAGGTCAGTGTCAAACGCACTTTCTTATTAGGATCGATTACAAAGACCGAGCGGACCGTCACTTTTGTGGTCGCATTCGGGTGAATCATATCGTAAAGCTCAGCAACGTTTCGGTCATGGTCGGCGATAACCGGGAAGTTCATCTCTACTTCCTGCGTCTCTTCAATGTCTTTGATCCATTCATGGTGATCAGTCAAAGGATCAACACTTAACGCAATTGGCTTTACTCCGCGCTTTGCAAACTCCTCCTTTAATGCTGCAGTTCGCCCTAGCTCAGTAGTACAAACTGGGGTAAAGTCTGCAGGGTGTGAATACAGTACAACCCAGCTATTACCAGCCCAGTCATGAAATTGGATGTCTCCTTCCGTAGTTGAGGCGGTGAAATCTGGAGCGGTGTCTCCTAATCTTAATGGCATGTCTTTTTAGTTTTTAGAGGTATAAAATTGATGTAATACTAATAATCACTTACCTATGCGGATAGGGTAGTGTTTAAAATGGCTCGCTTCCTGGTAATACAAAATTGCCTTTGAATGCTGCTTTTTTACGCAGACGAGGACTCGGAAGGCGGCCATTAAATTGGTCACTTAGAAAATCATTTAACAATAAACTTACTGTCTTTGTTTCTGTCAAAAAGCCATCATGACCAAAATCACTGGTGATGATTTCGAAGCGAGAATAAGGGATGTGTTCCGCGAGTTCAGATTGCTCTGCGACAGGGAAAAGAATATCACTATCTATCCCTATCACAAGCGTACGAGCTTTGATTGTGGATAGTGCTTTTTCCAAACTCTCACGCCCTCGTCCGATATGGTGGCTATCCATCGCCCGGCTCAAAACCCAGTAAGAACTGGGGTCGAAGCGCTTCCAGAGTTTCTCACCTTGATAGCGTTGATAGCTGCTGGCTCGATAATCATCTAGCTTATCCTTATCTGTTTCTCCCTGTGATTGATCATAAGTCTGATAATGCCGATATGATAACATCGCAATTGCTCTAGCAGCTTCCAAACCACGGCGCCCTGCTTCAGGCTGATTAGTCCCTAGTGTTTCGTCAGCTTTCATGGCCATGCGCTGGGCTTCATTAAAAGCAATACCCCAGGGCGAGTGCCGAGCATTGGTAGCCAATAAGCAGAGATGTTTAAAGAAGTCTGGTGCTATTACAGCCCACTCCAGAAGCTGCTGGCCTCCCATGGAGCCTCCAATACCAAGGTACACCTTCTTAATTCCAAGATACTTGGCTAGCAATTGGTGAAGGCGAGCCATATCTCTGGTCGTAACCAGTGGGAAATCTAGTCCGTAAGGCTGATTGGTATTGGGTTCAAAATGACTCGGTCCAGTAGTGCCGTAGCAAGAACCAAGTATATTGGCACAAACGATGAAGTGTTTGTTCGGATTTATGGTTTCCCCTGCTCCAACTAGACCAGGCCACCATTCTACGGGGTCAGCGTTACCGGTGAGCGCATGACAGACCCAAACAACATTGTCTCCACGGTCATTTAGTTTGCCGTGCGTGGTGTAGGCAATGCTGAGTCTCGGCAGTTTTTCTCCGGACTCTAATTCAAAGCTATGTTCGAGATGTAAGTATGGCATTTTGCGGGCTAAATTGTAAGGGAGGCTGCCTCCTGGGTAGTGACAGCCTCCTCGTCCTATTTATTTAAACAGTAGTTGGGGTGCCAATTAACGCGAAGGCGTTTTGGAAATCAGCTTTGATATCGTCAATGTGCTCAATTCCAACACTCACGCGCAGAAGGTTTGGCAGAACTCCAGCGGCAATTTGCTCATCACTTGACAGCTGTTGGTGCGTCGTAGCAGACGGCTGAATGATGAGTGTCTTTGCATCACCAACATTGGCTAAGTGACTTACTAATTTCAAACTGTCGACTAGCTTGATGGTCTCTTCTTGACTGCCTCTTACCGTGAAACTCAGAACACCTCCGAAACCATTGCGTAGATACTTCTTCGCTTGTTCATGATTAGGGTGAGATGCCAATCCGGGGTAGTTTACTTGCTCCACCTGTGGGTGAGCTTCAAGCCACTCGGCCAGTGCCAGTGCGTTATCCGCAGTGCGTTGTACGCGTAAGCTGAGTGTCTCTAACCCCTGAAGTAAGAGGAAGGAGTTGAATGGGCTCAAGGCCGGGCCAAAATCACGCAAGCCTTCAACACGGGCGCGAATCGCAAAGGCAATGTTTCCAAATGGTCCTTCAGCACCAAAGACGTCATTGAAAACCAGGCCATGATAGCCTTCAGATGGCTCGCTGAACTGTGGGTATTTACCGTTACCCCAGTTGTAGTTGCCACCATCGACAATTACACCACCAATACTCGTACCGTGCCCACCGATCCATTTAGTAGCAGACTGCACTACCACGTTTGCACCGTGTTCGATTGGACGGCAGAGATATCCACCAGCACCAAAGGTGTTATCTACTACGACAGGAATGTCATACTGCTGCGCCACTTCAATGATGCCTGCAAAATCAGGTACATTAAAGCGTGGATTACTGATGGTTTCAAAGTAGATAGCCTTAGTGTTCTCGTCGATCAGACGCTCGTAGTCCGACGGTGACTCACCGGCAGTGAAGCGAGCCTCTACACCTAATCTTTTAAAGGCTACCTTAAACTGGTTGTAGCTTCCACCGTAGAGGTTGGAAGAAGAAACAAAGTTGTCACCGGCTTCTAGGATGTTGTTTAATGCGATAAACTGCGCTGCCTGACCAGAGCCAACTGCAACGGCCGCAACACCACCTTCCAAAGCTGCAATACGCTTCTCAAATACATCAGTGGTCGGATTCATAATCCGTGTGTAGATGTTTCCGAACTCTTGCAGGGCAAAAAGCTTGGCACCGTGCTCACTGTCTTTAAAGGTATAGCTGGTTGTTTGATAAATCGGCACTGCGCGTGAACGGGTGGTACCTTCTACTTCTTCTTGGCCAGCGTGTAGCTGGAGGGTTTCAAATCTTAGATTGCTCATCATTAAGGTTTTTTATAGTTAATCAAGATCAATACACAATCAGCGCTGATCTGGACCAGTAGACGATACAAAGCGATTGCCCTGGTACATACCAGAAGCTCCGCTGAACCGGTCCGGATAGCGATACTAGCAGCAACAACAGCACATCAAGCGTGCTGATGGAGCATCAATAAATTCTGTAAACTGAAAACTGGAAATGGCCGACAGCCCGAAAGTTAAAAACATGGCTTATCCCGATTTATATTTCCGCCCGGCAATATATCCGGTCGGCGGGATTTGGCACCTTTTGCTCCAGGGAGGAGCAAGGTTGCCAGGGGTTCGCAGAGCCCGATCTCTCCCCCCTTCGGTATAAAACGGATGTCGTCAGATATCCGATTGAGTGGCAAAAGTAAGGGTAGGCATTTAAAAAGTCAACCAGTTTAGTAGGAATTTAGTTTTTAATTGCACTATTTTCCGATTCTAAACACAAACATTGGATAAGAAATGAGCATAATCTGGTTTAATCACAGTACCACAAAAGGTAAGGTAGAAGAAGATTATGTGAGAGCGCAGTGCATACATTTGTGCAATCCCGACAGCTATCGGGATTCCCTATTTTGATGTAGCTGCAGAAAATTACTAAACAAATGAAAGTTACCTTAAAAAGGCTAGATGACGCCTTCCATATGCAAGCTTCAAATGAGGAAGGCCTTACGGTTGAAAGTGATGGATCACCGGCGATTGGCGGTAAAAATCAAGCTATGCGTCCCATGCAAATGGTCTTGTCAGCGCTAGGGAGCTGCAGCAGTATTGATGTAATTCATCTGCTCAATAAGCAACGCCAACCACTAGAAGATATTGAGATTGAACTCACCGCACAACGAGCTGATGCAGTGCCAGCGGTTTTTACCGATATCCAAGTACACTATAAGCTGTACGGCCCGTTAGATGAGAAGAAGGTCGAACGAGCCTGTCGTCTCAGTATGGAAAAGCTTTGCTCTGTTTCCAAGATGTTGGAGAAAGCAGTGAATATTACCTGGTCATACGAGCTCGCTACTAAATAGGAGAGTGGAAGTTGGAAATAGGCTCTTTCCTTTTCCAACTTCCAATAAGCATTTAGCCATTCACAGCCATCAGCGCACGTGGCTCCCGATCAGCTGTCATAGCCATCACTACGGCAGCAGTACAGAATACCGGACTGGTGATACAGTGATGGCCGCTCCAAGAGGCATTGCCGTTCTGAATGTTACTGTATAGCTCATTCATTCGCTGATACCAGTTTGTCCAGTTTTCTCCGCCCAAAGCAGCTAGCGATTCGCTCGTAAGCATATGGCTTAAGAACTCTTCACCACCGTTATTTCCAAAGCCTACTTGCACCTCGTCAGTAAGAACTTGGCGTGCTGCTGCTACATTCGTTACATAATCAGCAGCCATGGTTTCCGCATCATCGGCGTCGTAGCCCTGCTTTTCCAAAGCTTCAATGGCCAGAGCCTTGGAAAGGGTGTCTTGCGTCTGTTCCATTTCATTAGCTAAAGCCTGGCGTGTAGTGTTGGCCGCGGAGGCTGTTGCGCGTTGCGTACTACTTAAAGCATAAAGCGGCACGCCTGCAGCACTTTTAGTACGTACGCCGCCATCCGCATACACGTTTTGGCGCTGGTACGTACGAGAGCGATGCAGAACCTCCGGATTAACCGGACGACCAACCCGCTGTGCGAGCTCCAAGGCATTGTTACTCATAGATGAATTCAAGACTGGCGCCCAGCCCCGGTTGCTCCAACTTCCGTCATCTAATTGGGCAGCCTCCAGCATTGCAACACAGCGATCAAGGGCGCTCATCACACGTTGATAAATATGCCCGGCATCACCTAGATGCGGGGTCAGGCGAGCAAAATACTGCGCTGCTAAAGCTACGTCAACATTTTCACCAAGTTTAGACTGTGGTTGAGTCGCGCGCTGTTCAGTGATGTTGAGGGCCTGATCATCCGCATTTTCTGTAACGCTAAGGAGGTATTCGGTAGCATTTCCAAGATTTGATCGGTACGGACCAGCAGTGAGGTTACTCCCGGTTCGTAATAATGCCATTGCTACCAATGCTGTTGTCGCTGGATCGGTAGCTACAGCATGCGGATCCGAAATGTTCTGCCGACTGTGCAGTCCAGCGCCCCAACCACCATCTGGTGCTTGAGCTTCGGCGAGATACTCCAAGCTGTGTTGAAGATATTCCGGTAATGCTGGTAGCTCTTCAGCGGCAGGAATACCCCAGTCACCGCTATGAAAAGCTACGGGAGCAGCGGGATCTGGAACAAAGAAGGAGGTCACCTTTACCTTCGACCAACCATCATATTGATTGGAGGCCCAAACAAGGACGGCGAGGGTGGATAGAAAGAGTAAAAAGAATACAAGAATAAACAGAGAAGATTTGCGCATTGGTTGAGGGTTTATTGGGTAAAATGATTAATAGCAATTTACAAATTAGGAGGCATAAAGGCAATTAAAGTCGGGCGGAGTCGTATTTTTGCGGCTTGTGTAAAAATTAAAGGTAGACATCTCATGTCAACAAAAGCCACCGCTGTCTTACTAATACATTGCCCTGACCAGAAGGGCATCGTTGCTGCAGTAACTGATTTCTTGCAGCATAATAATGGAAACGTCATTTCTCTGGAGCAGCATGTTGATCCTAATCTAGCCCATTTCTTCATGCGGGTAGAATGGGAACTTGCTGGATTTACCATTGAGCGGGAGAAAATTGAAGACTATTTTTCGACCTTGGTTGCCCGTCGCTTTGGCATGTCTCATCAGTTGCATTTCACGGACCGCAATCCACGCATGGCCATCTTCGTCTCGAAGGCTTCCCACTGCTTCTACGATATCCTGCAACGTTATTCTTCCGGTGAATGGCAAGTGGAGATTCCGATTATCATTTCTAATCATGAATCCTTAGGGCCAATAGCTGAACGGTTTGGTATTGATTATCGGGTATTCCCTATTACGAAGCAGACCAAGGCAGAACAAGAAGAGCAAGAGCTGGCCCTTCTACGGGAACTTGACGTAGACTTCGTGGTATTGGCTCGCTACATGCAAATCTTGTCCGACGACTTTTGCGCTCAATTGCCCAACCAGATTATCAATATTCACCACTCTTTCTTACCTGCTTTTAAAGGTGCGCGCCCGTACCATTCAGCCTATGAACGAGGAGTAAAAGTAATTGGTGCAACCAGCCACTATGTGACCTCTGATTTGGACGAAGGGCCAATCATTGCACAGGATGTTACGCACGTGAGCCACCGAGATGAACCAAAGGAGTTGGTCCGCAAAGGAAAAGATATTGAGAAGCGCGTTTTGTCTCAGGCAATTCGCGCACAATTGGAGCATAAAATATTACCTTTCGGGAACAAGACAATCGTGTTCCATTAATCAAGAGCTATGTCTAATTCTATCAGTGCTGTTTTCATTGCTTCTGAGGGTGTTCCTTATGTCAAAACAGGTGGGTTAGCCGATGTCGTTGGTGCATTACCGAAGGCGCTTAAGGACATCGGTCATGATGTACGAATCATTCTTCCAAAGTACTCTAAAATTGACACCAGTAAATACCAATTGGAGCGTTTCCAGGACAGTATGGGTGTTTGGATGGGTGATGGTATTCAGGAATGGTGTGCAGTTGACGTAGCTTACTTGCCGGGTGATATTCCGGTGTACTTTATTGAAAACTGGAAATTCTTTGATCGCGATGGCATTTACAATGATGCTAGCAACAGAGACTTCAATGATAATCCGGAACGTTACGCATTCTTCACCAGAGCAGCCCTGCAACTATGCATTGACCAACGCTGGGATGTAGACATTATCCATAGCCATGATTGGCAGACAGCACTGGCTCCAGCTTATCTCAAGAGCTGGTTTGCGAATGAACCGACACTGGGTAGAGCAGCCAGTGTTTTCACGATTCACAACATCCAATATCAAGGTAACTTCCCGAAGACGCGCTGGCCATACATCGGCTTAGGCTGGGAAAACTTCACTTCGGACCGTTTTGAAGACCATGACCGCATCAATTACATGAAAGGCGGTATAGCGTTTGCGGATATCGTGAACACCGTGAGTCCTACCTATGCCTACGAAACCAAAAGTACAGAATTAGGCATGGGTATGAGTGGGCAACTCCTAGCCAAGGGAGATGCCTACGCAGGCATTTTAAATGGAGTAGACTATGCTGATTGGAATCCAGCAACGGATCCACATTTGACCGCAAATTATGCTCCCGGAGACATGTCTGGAAAAGCAGCTTGTAAAAAAGCCTTGCAAGAGATGTTTGGCTTGGAGGTTAATCCTGATATTCCGCTAATAGGCGTAGTGAGTCGGTTTGCAGATCAAAAAGGACTTGATCTTTACTATGCTGCTATTCACCAGGCATTGCGCGATATGAATGTCCAATTCGTCGTACTAGGTTCAGGTGATAAGACCCTCGAGGGGTACTATATGGCTTTGCCTAATCAGTATCCGGGGAAAGTGGGCACATTTATTGGTTATGATAATCCAAAGGCACACTTGATTGAGGCGGGGGCTGATTTCTTTGCAATGACCTCTCGCTTTGAGCCTTGTGGTCTTAATCAAATGTACTCTTTGAAGTACGGCACATTGCCGATTGTGCGTGCAACTGGAGGTTTGGCAGATACCGTCGTTCAATACAATGAATCAACAGGAGAAGGGACTGGCTTTAAGTACACAGATAACACACCAGCTGCCATTGCCAATGTAATCGGTTGGGCAGTGAGTACTTATTACGACCGTAAGGAGCACTTAACTGCCATGGTTGAACGTGCCATGCAGCAGGACTTCAGCTGGATTCAGAGTGCCCATCAGTACGAAAACCTATATCGTAGGGCGATTCAAATTAAGCGTGGATAGCGTTTAGTTTTTTTGCTACCGCAAAATTTGTCGGAATGGAGTTTGTAATCATTTCTTTGGTTGCCTTTGGGGCAGCTATGCTTACCTTCTTTTCCGGTTTCGGCCTTGGGACTATTCTTACCCCTGTTTTTGCACTATTCTTTCCCATCGAGCTTGCCATCGCTCTAACGGGAGTAGTGCACTTTTTCAATGGTCTTTTCAAGCTGATCCTGATCGGGCGTAAGGCAGATAAAGAAATCTTGCTCCGCTTTGGGGTACCAGCTGTGGTAGCAGCATTCGCTGGTGCTTGGCTATTACTCCAATTGACAGATATTCCCGTTCTGTACAGCTATGAATGGTTGGGTAGAGTATTCGAAGTCAGCGTCGTTAAGTTGGTGATAGCGGTCTTGCTTGTGTTTTTCGCAATTATTGAATTGCTACCGTTCTTCGAAAGATTCCGGATCAAGAAGGAGCATTTGCCCGCCGGTGGGTTGCTCAGTGGCTTCTTTGGGGGATTATCGGGTCATCAAGGCGCTTTTCGAAGTGCTTTTCTTGTACGTGCAGGAATGACAAAGGAAGCTTTCATTGGCACGGCTACCGTCATCGCTGTCTTTATCGACTTGACGCGCCTTGGCGTTTACTCAACACGCTTTATGAACGCCGGACTGCAAGAGCAGATTCCGCTTATTCTGAGTGCAACGCTAGCCGCCTTTTGTGGAGCCTTTATCGGAAATCGTCTACTGAAAAAGATCACGCTAGATTTCATCCAGCGACTCGTAGCAATCCTTCTGATTGTGATAGCGGTTGCCTTGGCTACAGGAATTATTTGATTAGCTCTCCTGGGTTTTGCGCACTTATTTTTCTGCCTTGACAGAAATTCCAAGTGGTTCAAGAATGCTTATATCAGGACAATCTTCAATGCAACGTCCTTCAGCATCAACCTTGAACCTGTGCCCTTCTATCTTTACCCCAAAAGAATGTCGATAGGCTCCGTTGATTTTACGGGGCTCGTCCCCATACATACTATCGTAAATTAATGGCACAACCTCTTTCCCGAACTCGTCAATCACTCCCCATCGCTTAGCACTGCAAACCACCGCAAACCCATGTATGTGCACTTTCGAGCCAGAGTCATAGATCTTATTCGTTATTTGCCTTCGGTTGTTATCTAAGTACATCGTGCTATCTCCTTGTATGACCCTCCATATCCCGTTGTCACCTAAGTTGATGAAATCATAATTTGCGGGGAGGAATAACTCTCCGTCTAAATGGTAGGCACCTCTCTTCCGATCACTAGTAATGACTGTAATGCTTTTGGAGACGATTACCTTTTTATATTCTATCGGCACTATGATCTTGCCGACCGTGTCTACGATACCCTTTAGGCCATCCTGCTCGACCTGAATAAGGTTTTCTCGACTTAAAACACCAATGGTGTCAAACTGGAATGGCAGCCTGTCCTCGCCTTCAAAACTTACCATACCCCATTTTCCACCCCGCTTAAAGAATTGGCCATAAGCATTGCAGATGTCTAGAAAATCATCATGCTGACAAGGAATTGTAATGCCTTTTTCAGGATGATAAAAACCCCATTTACCTTGCTTGACATAGTATCCTAGTCCAGACTTTTCACAAAGCGTTTTCTGAAGAGATTGGTACTCAAACGGAATTTTCACATTGCCCTCGAGGTCTATTACACCGGTCATTCCGTGATAAACTGCTCGGATTTCATTGTCGCCGCGTCCCATTGTAGACAGCGAATCATAAATTAATTTCGGTTCGTTTTGATCTTCCGTGTTAAGGAGTCCGAATTTCCCCTCTCGCCCAATGATAAAATACTGAGTCTCATCTGAGAGCGGACGATGGACTAAGGGTATTAACGCATCAGCATTGAGCGTCAAAATGCGCTGACCTTGGTGGTCATAAGCCGTCTGCTCTGTTCCCTTGCTAGCAATTAGGAGTTGGCCAAATATTTGGATACGATTATGAGTAGTAGGTATCAATGACTGGCCGTTCGGTCCGATTAACCCAGAAGCATTGTTCCCTTCCAATAGCAAACCATACTCGTAAGATTTATAGCGGTCAAACCTAAAGACTACCTCTTCTGTGGGGTTTGCTGGATCGAAAATGGCATATGGAGATTGAGCTATTCCATGTCTTAATATAGTGAATATAGAGGCTGTTGGAATGTATTCTATAGTTTGTGCTTCGTCTTCAAGGATCAGGTTCCCAGCAGTGTCTACCAGATTCTGACTGTAGTGCCTTTTATTTACTTGAACTACAGCATATCCTTGGTGAAACGGTCCTACGGAATGATATTCAAAGGATTCTTTGATGTCTTCTGAGGATGATGCTTGAGTAGTTTGACTTGAAAGAAAGGCTACTGGTAAGAGAGAAGTGAGGACAACAATGATCTGTTTCAGATAGTGAATACTCATAAGAACGCTAGAGAGTTATTGCTAATTCGATTGTTCAAAGATACCATGTTTTGCACGACGGTGCCGGCGCTCAGTATGATCGCATCCGAGCTTGAATCAGAGTCGCAGATAGCAATGTTAAGCTTGCAATCGTGCCAACAGCCCAGTAGATACCGAGTACATCTGCAATAATTCCCGTAAGGACAGCGCCTACGGCATAACCCAAATCTCGCCACAACCGAAAAATTCCGATGCTTTCAGCTCTTTGTTGAGGATGAGCATAATCTGCAATTGCCGCTAAGAAGGTAGGGTAGACCACCGCCGTTCCAATTCCAAGTAGCACAGATAGTAAGGCAAAGTGTAAGAAGCTCTCCGCATAAAGGAAAAGGAATAGTGCTAACCCCTGCGCAAACATCCCCCAGAACAGCATGCGCTTCTTGCTATAGTGATCAGCCATTTTGCCCGTAAATAATTGCCCAATACCCCAGACAGCGGGATACAGTGCGACAATCTTTCCAATGTCGGTCAGCTCAAATTTTTGCTGTGCTAGTAGCATTGGAAATAGCCCCCAGATCATTCCATCATTAAGGTTGTTAACTAAACCTGCCTGGGAGATAGAACCTAACTCAGGGTGCTTCCAGCTGGTTTCCCAAAACAGATTTTTTAACAGCGGAAGCTTGCTGGCATTTGTTTCCTTCTGCACATGGTGTATTGTATCATTGACCAACAGCCAGCTAGCAAGCAAACCAAGGGTGACAAATACAAAGCCCAAGTAGAAAGGGTAGGGGCGTAGACCATACTCAGCCGCTAGCCACCCAGATAAAAAGGCTACTGCGCCTACTGCCAAATATCCTGCTGATTCATTTAGCCCCATTGCAAGGCCGCGATTCTTTTCTCCGACCAAATCGATTTTCATGACAACAGTACTGGACCAGGTAAGGCCTTGATTAATGCCAAGAAGAACATTGGCAACGATGATCCAATTCCAGGAAGTAGCGTGAATCAAGAGAAAGGGGATTGGTACGGCTACTAGCCAACCTAGCACCAGGAGTCTCTTGCGGCCAAAACGATTAGCTAAAGTACCAGTATAGTAATTTGTTATGGCCTTGGCTACACCGAATACTACAATAAAAGAAAGTATAGCAGTCTTAGCAGCGATAGCAAAATCTGCCTCGGCAATCTTCGGTAGGATCGTCCGTTCCAGGCCAACCATGCCTCCAACGAAACCATTTACGATCACTAGGAGTGAGAATTGCTGCCAGTTTTCCCTAAGTCCGAGCTTAATTTCTTTCATACTCGTGTTTCCGCAAAAATAGGGTGCTACAGCCGGTTTTGTTTGTGAGTTGATTCACGCATCAAGGAGAAAAATGAAAGAAAATGAAAAAAAGTAGGGTAGGAGCTCAACCAAATTAGATGTATATACATTTATTGTTAAAACATTACACAACAACTTTATTCAAAACCATGAAACAACTTAGCATTCTATTTTTCGCACTAGCTACATTAACTCTTGCATTCACTGGCCCTGTAGAAACAGTTGATGTAAGCACTTCTGATTCCGTGATCACCTGGAAAGGATATAAGGTTTTGGGTTCTCACGAAGGCACCATCAGCCTTCAGAACGGCAACTTGTTGATGGAAGATGGTGCTCTAACGGGTGGCTCCTTCGAAATTGATATGACCACCATCAGTTGTACTGACCTCCAGGGTGAGTATGCAGGCAAGCTAGAAGGTCACTTGAAATCACCTGACTTCTTCGGCGTTGAAAAGTACCCGACTGCAACTTTCAATATCACTAATGTAGTGAGTCGTGGAACTGCTGGTTCTTACAAGATCACTGGCAACCTGACAATCAAGGAAACTACTAAGCCAATTCGCTTTAACGTTCAGGTTACCGAAGAGAACGGCCAGCAAGTGGCTACCGGAGAAGTAGAGATCGATCGTTCTGATTTTGACGTTCGCTATGGTTCAGGTAGCTTCTTCGACAATCTAGGTGATAATACTATCTACGATGAGTTCGACCTAGGTATTCGCCTGGTATTGAACTAATTAGAAGATTCTTTGTATTAGATAAGGTCTTTTGCTTCTCACCATAGCCCCCCCTCTGTGGTGAAGGCAGATAATAAAGACAAGAATCCCCAATCGGCATTGCCAGATTGGGGATTCGTATTTATACCGGTATGGAATAAAGGGACCTAGCCTTTAATTTCATTCTTACCGGCTAAATCAAGGAAGAATGCATATTGCATGGCAACCTCCTTCAATCGAGCAAAGCGTCCTGAAGATCCGCCGTGTCCAGCATCCATGTTGGTGTAGAGCAACAATGGATTGTCATCTGTTTTCATTTCACGGAGCTTAGCGACCCACTTAGCAGGCTCCCAGTATTGAACCTGTGAGTCGTGCAAACCTGTAGTAACCAGCGTTGCAGGATAATCCTTCGCTTCTACCTGATCATAAGGAGAGTAGGAGAGGATGTATTCATAGTACTCCTTCTCATTAGGGTTACCCCACTCATCGTATTCTCCAGTAGTCAAAGGAATGCTCTCATCCAACATTGTGGTAATTACATCCACGAAAGGAACGGCAGCAACGACACCCTTCCAAAGATCAGGACGCATATTCATCACTGCTCCCATGAGCAATCCACCTGCACTACCACCTTGAGCATATAGCTCATCTGGTGCGGCATACTTTTCTTTAATCAGGTACTCACCACAATCGATGAAATCGCGGAATGTATTCTTCTTGTTTAGAAGTTTACCGTCCTCATACCAATGACGGCCCATCTCTTCACCTCCTCTAATGTGAGCGATAGCGAAAGCAAAGCCGCGGTCAAGCAAGCTCAAACGCGCAGAACTGAAGTATGGATCCATACTTGCGCCATAAGAACCGTAGCCATAAAGCAAAAGTGGCTGCGTACCATCTTTCTTAAAGTCTTTGTGGTACACAATGCTGATTGGCACCTCTACACCATCACGAACGGTAGCGTACAAACGCTCTGAAACGTAGTTGTCAGAGCTGAAGTCACCAAGTACTTCCTGCTGTTTTAGCAGCGTGAAGTCTTTGGTTTCCATGTTGTAATCATAAGTTGTGCTTGGCGTAGTCATAGACTGATAACCCAAGCGTAGAACATCAGTGTCAAATTCAGGATTGATGCTGGTGTAGGCCAGATAAGAATCCTCACCGAAGTCAATATAGTGCTCCTCACCGCTCCAGGGACGGATACGAAGCTGCGTGATACCACCTTTACGCTCACTTAGAACAAGGTAGTCATTGAAAATGTCCATACCCTCAAGCAATACGTCATCGCGATGGGCAATTACTTCTGTCCAGTTTTCCTTCTCGGTAGCATTCTCTGATGTCTCCATCAAGCGGAAGTTCTGTGCATCCATATTGGTGCGGATGTAGAACTTATCACCGTAGTGTGCAATACCGTATTCCAATCCACGCTCACGAGCCTGAATCATACGGAACTCACCAGTTGGGTTATCTGCCTCTAGCACTTGATATTCCTGGCTCAAGGTCTGATACGCACCAATGATGATATACTTCTTAGACTTAGACTTGTAAACGAAGGTAGAGAAGGTGTCATCCATTTCTTCGTAGACCAGTACGTCCTCCTCACTAGAAGTACCTAGGCGGTGACGGAAAATCTTCACCGGGCGCAAGGTTTCATCTTTTACAGCGTAGAAAATGTGCTGGTTGTCGTTAGCCCAAACTGCTCCACTGGTGGTGTTTGGAATAAAATCTTCCAGTAGTTCGCCAGTCTTAAGGTTTTTGAAGCGAATGGTATAGATTCTACGGCTCAGGGTATCCTCTCCGTAGGCTAGTAATTCATTATTCGGGCTTACCGAGCGACCACCAACGTTGTAAAAGCTGAATTCTTTGGCCAGCTCATTCACATTGAGCATGATTTCTTCCTCGGCATCAAGACTTCCCTTCTTCCGAGAATAGATCGGATACTCACTACCTTCCTCATAGCGTGTGAGGTAGTAGTAGCCATTGTCCTTATATGGCACAGACTGATCATCTTCTTTGATCCGTCCTTTCATTTCCTCAAACAACTTGTCTTGCAAGTCGGTGGTGTGGGCCATCATCTCATCTTTGTAGGAGTTCTCTGACTCTAGATAAGAGATAACATCTTGATTTTCACGTTCATTCAACCAGTAGTAGTTATCTATTCTGGTATCTTCGTGAATCGTTAATTCTTTTGGAATTTTCGCCGCTACAGGAGTTGGAATCTCTGTCTTTTGGTAGAGGGCTGAAACTTTGTTTTCACTCATGTCATTGGTTTCTGATTGGCAGGCGCATAAGCCGAGCAATAGGGCGCCAAAGATACCAACAAAGATTCTACTTCGCATATTGATTTAGGTTGTGGTTAGTAGTCAATAATGGGGTGTTTTTGCAAGCAGCTCGAAGCTAAGGGAAATTCCCTACTTTGCTGGTAATAAGGACTACACTCTGCCGAAAAAGCTGCCAGCCTGTCCCTTTTTGCAGTAGTGTTTATCTGGTGCCGCTCAAGTATAGTTGAGTCTAGAATAGTTTTTGTCTAAAAAGACTGTAGGCATAGCTTACAATCAGGACTTAAAAGGTACCTTTGGCGCCGATGCGCCTCCGCACTTCATATAAACAAATATTAGCCATTTCTGCTCCGATAATGATTGGGAGCGCCGCTCAGAACATTATCACTCTGACGGACCGTATTTTCCTTTTCTATTTGGGGGTAGATGACTTCGCCAGCATTGGCTTTGTGAGTGTCTTTTACCTCATTGTAGCAGCTATTGGTTTCGGTTTTAGTCGCGGCGGACAAATCCTTATTGCCAGAAGGGCAGGGGCTCGCCAAGACGAGGAGGCCGGTAAGACATTTCACTCTGTTTTTCTTTTCGAGTTGTTCTTATCCGTCTTCTTATTCCTATTCATGACTTATGGCTGCTATTATTTATTTGCGTTATTAGTCGATTCTGAGGTGGTCTTCCAGAAGAGTCTGGAATACGTTCATACTCGAAAGTGGGGTGTCTTTTTCTCCTACACTGGAGTAGCGCTTATCTCCTTGTACACCGGCATTGCGCGACCAAAGTTTTTGATCTATGACACGATCTTATTGGCAGTGGTCAATATTGTCTTAGACTACTTGCTGATCTTTGGTTACTACGGTTTCCCAGCTATGGGGATCGCCGGAGCAGGTTTAGCCTCGACATTGGCGGAGGTGGCCGCCTTTATCGCCTTTATACTTTTCATGTTATGGGATAAGGACAATCGTCGCTATAAGATATTCCGCTGGCCCAAGTTTGACTGGCAGCTAATGAAAGAGCAGTACAAGCTTTCTATTCCGTTAGTGGCACAGCCGCTTATTGGGCTTGGGAGTTGGTTCATATTTATGGCAATCATAGAAAACCTGGGAGAGGAAGCCTTGGCAATTACCATTCTTGCACAAATGGTATACCTAGTTCTTTCTATTCCTACATGGGGTTTCTCTGCAGGCGTAAGTACGCTAGTCGGCGGTTTTATCGGGCATCAAAAGCGGCAAGCGGTGATACCCATCATCTGGAAAACAGGGCTCTTTTCGCTCTTTGTGACCCTTGCTATAACCATCCCATTTCTGCTATTCCCAAGTGCAACGCTGATTCCTTTTCTGGGTGAAGAGGGCATACCGCTTATCGATAAAGCCATGCCTGTCTTTTATGTGTTGGGCTGTATACTTACTGTCTTCTCCCTAGGTAGTGTAATCTTTAGTGGAGTATCCGGTGTTGGTGCGTCTGCCTACGCGCTGAAGATTCAGGTATACGGTATAATTTTCTACCTAATTTACATCTACATCATTGTAGAGTATTTCTCCGCTAGCCTTACTTGGGCGTGGGCTGTAGAAGTCTTCTATTGGCTCATTGTCGGCAGCTGGAGTCTTTGGTATATGTACTCAAAGCGTTGGTACGGAAAACTCTAGACTTCGCACATTTAATCAGCCAGCTCACTCATTCAGACTCAGCCTTTCTTCAAGCGATAGCTACTTTGGATGTCTAAATGTGCTCTGATGAAACGATGGCTAACCTTCTTTCTCCTAATTAGTGTTTTCTTTTCTTCATGCGCTGTGCTGCAACACGATAGGGGACATGCTAGGGCAAAAAAGGAAAAAGAAGCTTCTATTGCCCGGTCGAAGTTCATACTTCATACAGCAGCGGTCACTCCAGAAAAATTCCGGATTAGTGGCCTGATACGCGATCATGAGACAAAAGAGCCGTTAATATTCGCTACAGTTATTGTCTATTATGATGGCGTTTTAATTGGAGGTACAGAATCAGATTTCGATGGAAAATTCTGGCTTGATTCGGATTACTTTACTGGTTTGGATCCAGAAGGGCTGGAAGTCCATGTGGAGTACATTGGGTACGAAAAGAAGATCCTATCCGGATTCACCTTGCAAGCAGGAGATCATTTGGAGATGCAGATCAAGATGTTTGCCCGTTCCAATTGGGAAGAGCTTCCTCCATTTAATATCTACTATCCCCCTTTAATACGAATCGATGACATGGGGTCCGGGCAAACCTTTACCTCTGATCAGATCCGGCGGAGCCCCACAAGGGGTTAGTCATTTATTGCATCCTAATGATCAAGCCTTCCATTTGCTGGTATTCGCGCAAATCGCCCAGATAGTTTTCAGCATCTCTGATTGACTCGAATGGAGCTACCACTACGCGATTGATCATAGTGCCATCTGGTCTTTGCTGTTGGAGTACATATACACTATTAAATCCTTTATTCTGAAGACCGATCACATGGCGCTCTGCGTTGGCTACCTGGCTGTAGGAACCTAACTGAACAGCATACCCGTAGGGCGTCTCCGTAAGTATCGTAACCTGTCGTGGAGCATTGGTCTGAACTGGCGTACGGGCAGTAGTCGTTCCGCTATATGGCTCACGGACAGGAATTGTTTCGTAGGATTGCGGAGCTGGTTGCGCGGCTGTTTGAGCGGGCGCGCCACCTCTTTGAACTAATCTGGTGTCAGCTGAACTCGCATTGGAATTAGATGAGGCAGATACATGATTATATGGATTGCCAGAAGAAATGGTGTAGGTCTGACTGGCTTCTGGTCGGCGAGCCGTTAAGTTAGAACTCACCGCTGGTGGTTGATAGGCATTTGGCGTAGGAGGGTTCGTATTAGAGAATCCTAGAACGGTTAATGCTACTCTTGTACGACCTACGCGTAATAGATCAATCTGCTGTGCGGCCGCGCGGCTTAAATCAATAACACAGTTATCACAGTAAGCACCCCGATCATTGATCCGAACGGTGGTGTTTAGGCCATTATCAAGGCGAGTAACTTTCACAATTGTCCCAAGGGGCAACTTTGGGTGCGCCGCAGTCATCAAATGATGATGGTATGTTTCCCCTAGTGCAGTGGGGTTTCCTTCGAAGTAATCTGCGTAATACAGTGCATCTCCGGTTTCATCGATTAGTGGATCATCGGAAGCCTTAGCTTGCTGGGTACGCCTCTGCGTGTCAGAGGATTTATTCCAACGAAAAATTTGAGCACTCAAGGAGCTGGAAATCAAGAGGATCAACAACAATGTCGAAATGCGCATGGGATCAATAAGTTATTCAAAAATGAGCTCGTCGTCGATTTGCAAACGACTACCAGGTGCAATTTGGTATAATCTATTGATATTTTCAACTTGTAGCTGTTCAACCAACAAATATGCCGGCCCATATTCCGGTTTCTTTTGAAATGCCACTAAGCCTTGCTGGCAGTTGCTTAGTGATAGCCTACGCGCATGTAAGGTAGATTGGTCTTTACTGGCAAGTCCGATGATGCAATCCTGAATTTCAGCGTCAATTAGCGTAATATCACTTGCTTCTCCGGCACTAAGTCCTTTGTCGCCACAAGATTCCATTCGTACATCAGATAGCGTGATAATACTACCAGAAAAGTCTACTCCGTCATTGCTGGTATTTACAAATGCTGAATTCTTAATCGTCCCTTTGCAGAAATCGGCATCCAATCCATCTGAGCTAGTGTTTTGAATCAAGCTCCGATTCATGCGAAATTCAGATCGTACGATATTAAGGGCATCTTCACTCTTGTTATCAAGGAATCGGCAGCTTTCGATCTCCACTGAAGACTCATAAAAAGTTACTGCTCCGGTCAATTGCCACCTTTCTTTCCTTAGGTTTCGAAGTCCCTTAAAAAGTACGTTGTTTAGAATCGAAGTGGTTGGAACTTGCAATACTTGGAGCCCTTGCCCTTTACCGTCTGAGGAGAATAACTCGACGGGTAACTCGGCCTCACCATTAGCATAAACGGGCCCATAAGCAATGATGGCCGCATTGCAGCAAAGATCAATTTTGGCACCGGCTGCAATGGATAAGGTATGGTTTTTTGGAATCACCAAGTCCTGACTGAATTCATGCTCCCCAGCAGGGATATGGATAACTTTCTTCGTTTCATCCCAAACTAAACTTGGAAAATCAGCGGCGGAACTTGCTACTCTAAAAGCATCATTACCAATCATTCGCCCGTCCTCAGCTGCTGGAGATATCCGCAACGGAATTGCCAGCACGGTATCTAATCCCGCGGGTTGTACAAATACATACCTCGTATTCCGGGGTACGTCTAAGGTTTTACTGGCATTAACCTCTTGAAAGGCCATTGCTTGATCATTCCAGAAATCAATGGATCGAAATGCGATCGACTCTTGACTTGTTCGAAGTTTTTGATAGAGTGCTCTTACAGGACCAGCTGGTAACCATGTCGGAGGGGTTTGCCGAGTCGTGATTTGATCTGCATAAGAACTAAAGCCAACTACCAGCATGGGTAAGGTGTGGGTATTCTCAAGCGCTACACGACCACCAGGTACTTCACGTGCTCGCAAACAATTCTCTGAGAAGGGTAGGAGGTGAGAGCGAACAAAGGCCACACCGGCCTTAAGTTCATCTAAATTCAATTCATAGTTCGGAAACTCGGCACTTAAGTATTGTTGACGAGCTGTTATAGCTGGCAGATTATCTTCAGTAAAGGATTTCCACTTGGCTTCTTCACTAAGTTCTTTTAGAACACCAATGTAAGTGCTCATGAACAAGGAGTCCTGCAAGAAATAGGCTGGTAAACTCGTACTTTCCGATGCTCTTCGTTCCAATCGACCCTCTGCCAGAAAATGATAGCGCCGGGCTGGTTTCTCAGCGTATCCGTCAAAACCAATCGGTTCCAGTTTAGTTGTAACCGGGTTGTAGTAAAAGCGTTGGTTATGCCACACTATACCGTGATACGCATTCAGTAGGTCACAAGCGGCATAGTAACGAGCCAATACTGGTAAATCAAAAACTTTGTCTACGGTAGCGCTCCCATCCTGGTAACTCTGCAGCCGCAGTAGCGCTTCAGTAAGGAGTGGAGCCAGAGCGGTATCTGCGGCAAGCTCAGCTTGGTTAAATGCTGAAACTTGCGCATTTGCGGGGTTCTCCGCCGATAAACCGCTAGAAGAACGTACAAATCCGTGATGTTGTAACTGTCGCTGTATTCCTGCCCAAAAACCCTCTTCGGCAAATTTTACTATCGGACCTTCCCGTCGATCACGCGACTCCAGAAGCTGTTTCTCAAAGTGTTCTTCATACGCGTAGATACCCCTAGATTCTCCGTTAATAACCAATTCAACAAAATCATAGTCTGTAGTCAAAACGCCTAATTCTGTCCAATACTGATGGAGCAACCATTCGTGCAGGTAGTAGCGAGCTTCCGGTGTGTGTAAGCTGAAGGTCTTCAGCCCTCGCCAACTGTCCGCTGCTTTCAGCTTTATACGAAAAGACCACTTGTCGCCGCGCAAGTGGTCTAGCCAATCTCCTTTAAGTCTGAGCTTTATTTCCCTTTCCCAATTGCCATCTCGAAGGCGGGCATTTACCCAGTCATCCTCATCCGTGACGAGTAATCCTGCTCGCAGCGCATCCGATCTTTTCTGCTCTAGCTTGGTCCATTGCTGCGTATTGATATCTAGTTCTAAGCGAGTGGGTTGGAATAAATCAGAACTGCTTTCTGTGATCAGTTCAATACTTAGATCATCAAAGAAGATCGCTTCTAGGCCCGTATTGTAGACATATACTGCGAGCTTACTGGGAGGATTTTGGAACGGGATTACAACGCGTAACTGATGCAGAGTCCAGCCTTTTTCGTCCACCTGCGCGGCAGCTACGGTTTCTTGATAAAAGCCACCAGGATCACGGCCTTGTACCGCTAGTTTACCATCACCTTGCAGATTATCATAACTCCAGATCTTAATTTCATACACTTGTCCGGGCAATGGCTCCAGTACCGTAGTGAATGCAAAATGAGTTTGTCCATCAGCAGGTAGCTGTACACTTTGTCGACCACTTCTTGATCGTAGTCGACTTTGATATTGAACACCTTCAAAATGATGTCCATCATTGACGAAAACCGTATTCTGAACATGTTCTGCTCCGCATCTAATAACAGTTGATGAACGCAGTGCTGAAAAATCAATACGGACTGGTAGAAGTAGCCAGACTAGCAGAAGAATGAGTAGGGATAAACCAATAGCTAACCAAGTGCGTTCGCGCTTGCTCGAGTTAACCTGTTTATGTGGCCCAATACGCATCTAGACGATTAGTTCTGGCTGCTCAAGGAGTGACAGGCGAGTCTCAGGACTAATTTGCCGAACGGCTTTTTGAAGTTTATTCAAGGCTTCAGGAGAATCTGCACGGCCTACAAATGAAAGATCCAAGCCTGGCTGGAGCGTATCCATTCGTTTTAGCTCGAGATATGACAAATGCTCTACTAGCATGGCGTTGATCGCGTCTAAGTCCTCTTGATCGGTGGTGATATTGATAAACAGCTTTCCAGAAGCCTGCTTTCCTTCACCATTGATTCGTTTGCTAAACCAAATCACCGTGAGTATAACCACGATAGCGATTAATGCTAAAATGGGTTGATTAGCACCGCAAGCTAAACCGACACCAATGGTCATAAATAAGTACACGAGTTCTTCTGGGTCCTTAATTGCAGCCCTGAAACGCACAATAGACAAGGCTCCTACCAGTCCAAGTGAAAGCGCAATAGAAGACTTAACGATCATAATGATCAACAGCGTCCCGAGCGCTAGCGGAAGGAAATTATTGGCAAATCTGCGTCGATTCGAGATCGCATTACCGAAGTGGATATAGAAGAGCCGAAGCAGGCCTGCAAGAATACTCGCAACGAGTATATTAAGCAGGAATTCACTCAGGGAAACATTATTACTGAATTCCTGAATGTAGCGTTCTTGTAACTCTTGTAAGAATTGCATGTTAGCAGCTTTGGCGCAAAAATAACATGCCGCGCAAATAAAAAGGCATTCTGGTAAAACCAAAATGCCTGATAAACTATAAACAAACAAAAAACATTAGTTCTTAAGAGAGCGAGCTTGAAAGCAAACTGTACGAAAGTCTGCAATCGTGAGATAAACAGTCCATTGCTAAAAGGGTTCAGCAGAATGCAAAAAAATAGTAGATTTGAGTATGCGAGGATATGATTTCGTCCGTCTGGCCTTTATCGGCACTGCAGTTTTGTTGGCTACCTTTATGCTTATCCGGGTGCTTCCAGCCCTACGTTTTATACTTCTTATAGTCTTGGTGGTTTTATTGGTAATGATTCTTCTGTATATCTGGAGAAACTATACCCAAGAACGAGAGTCTGAAAGAACATACGCAGCGTCCATTTCGGGGCAAATTCAAGAGCGGATAACCAATTGTCAGGAACAAATCAAGCGGCTGCAGGAAGAAGCTCAACAAATCAATACTAGCCTGAAGGAGCTCGAACAGCAAGTTCGTAAGGGAGGGAATCTTTCCAGCCCGATGCAAGCCAAGACAGAATCGGTACTCAATGGGTTTCGCCAAGAACTTAATTTGAGAAAGACCAAGATCAATTTCTACAAGCAGTGCATTGAAAAACTGGAGAAAATCAAGCACCAGCACGAATTGCTAGCAGCGGTAGAACAAAAAAAGGAAGAGTTAGATAACCTTCGCCAGCAGCACTACGACGAAATTGCGGATATGGAACAGTTGCGTTGGGAGGTAGAAAAAGAAGATACTTACCTTGAAACTATTCAAGACCTATCCACACGGATGCAGCGCTCCACTGCTAGCGATGAGGTATTGAACCTCCAAAAGGAACTTGAAAAAATGCTTGCTCAATGAGGCATTTGAGTGTACTAGCCACAATTTCAGCTCTCTTTCTACTCTTCTCATGCGAACCACCGGTCAAATCAACGCTTACAGAGAAGAATTATCTATTTCTTGGGCATACCTACGATTGGTTGGCAGAAAACCGCATCGACCCTCGCCTTGAATTTGTTGATTATTCGAATTTTTCTGGTGTGTGGTTAGGTGGTGATATCTGCGCAAGAACAACCAAGGATAGTCTGACTTTGAACTATTTGGATGACCTTTTCCAATTGAAAAATGAAAATACCCACTGGGCTTGGGGGAATCATGATTTAATGGAAGGTGATGCTAATCTACTTCGGGGAGCCACGGGCAGGGAAAGTTATTATACCCACTACGATGATGGATTATTACTGTTGGTGCTGAACACCAATTTGTATTGGCATCACCCCTGGAATCCGCCAATGGAAGATTGTGAAGCTAAGACGGAACATTTCAACTGGCTAAGGGGAGTACTAGACACTGTCCAAGTTGCCTCGCACCTCGTCGTACTTCATCATCATGGGTTACTGAATGAGCTCAAGAAGCAAGCCGAAGAAACCGTAACCCTGGGTAATGTAGATGCAATACCAGTACGCCCGCTTTGCGATAGTATATTGTCATTCACTGATGAAATACATCCGCAACTAATACAGCTAGAAGAACGCGGCATAGAGGTTGTCCTGGTTAGTGGGGATGTAGGGATGCGCTCAAAGGGGTATGAATTTACCACCACAGAGGGAATTACTATTCTTGGCTCAGGCGTAAATAACAGTCTGGATATGGAGTTCATTCCAGAGTATGTAACCAATCTAGAACCAGACTCCGTGTTGACGCTTCAGTACACTCCTCATGATAGGCAATTAAGCTGGTCGTTCGTCCGTCTCAATGAGTTGGTAACGGCAAATTTAAAGGAAGGAACTGACCCCTCAGCCGATTCGCGAATCCAGCGTCTGTTCTCGAAGTACTGATTTTTCCCATATGACAAAGATCAACTAATGGCCTGATGACGATCATCGGTGGCCCTGCTCGTTGCGCCTAATTTGCATACTATGAACCTAACCATAAGACCATGCGAATTAGTAAAGAACGAACGATAGCAGAATTGCAGCAAGAATTTCAGGCTTCTTTCCCTGGTCTGCAGCTGCGTTTTTACCAGCGGCAGCACGCTGAACATGAAGGTTCACCAAAGCACACGCAATACCCAGCCACAATGGCTTTGGGTAAACTTAATGCCGACTTAATTGCTGGAGAAATTGAGCTACAAGGAGAAACCTCCGTAGCCAAGTTCGAAGGTGAACTGGAGCAACGTTTCGAACTGCATGCGCAAGTGTTCCGCCGCTCAAACAACCTATGGTTGCAAACGACCTCAACCGATGATTGGTCTCTTGAGACTCAAAGTCTTAAAGGATTGCACTCCATTCAAGCAAATAACTAGTCCCTCCGGGGTTCCTCCAAAATCAAATTTGAACATAAAACGAACCACCATGAAAGTTATGCAAACAACCTCAACTGGCTGGGATACCACCGAACTTGCACCCCTAGAAATTGATCAATTGGTCATGGGGCTAGAAATGAGTGGTTCTGACGAAGCCCTATTGCGATACTTGGACTTTTTCACGAGTGTAGTACCTGCTAAAGCCGGGTATTTTCTACATGTTGTACCACCATTTGATCTATTGACAAACCTCTACCGTGAGGAGGTGATGCCGCTTAGTGGTATCAGTATTCTTCGCGAAACGCTCGTGAACAGAATGGGTGGTGATATCAGCCGGCTTTTGACGACTGGACGAATTAAAGATGTGCAGTATCATGTTGTTGAAGGAAACCCGTTAGAGGAGTTGCTCGTGACAACCAATGAGCAAAATCCTGACCTGGTCGTTATTGGCCAAAAGCGGTATGTCAACAGCCACGGCATTCTGGCCAAAAACTTGGCTCGCCGTGTTGTTGCAAATGCCTTAATTGTACCAGAACAATCCCGTCGGTCTCTGAGTACCATTGTTGTGCCCGTTGATTTCTCTGCACACTCAGCGCGAGCACTACAAATTGCGACAGGGATTGCGACGCGGTCTGAATCGCCGGTTCGCATTATCGCAGTCAATGTGTACGAAATGCCAAACGTTTCTGCTTATATGCTAAGCAAGACGGAGGATGAATTCCGAGCAATGGTCGAAGAAGATCGCAGCGCAGCCTTTGATGCCTTCCTGGCTACTCACGCTGGTCCAGTACAAGATCAAATCGAGCAAAAACTAATTGAAAAGGATCGTCCGGGTGTAGCGCACTATGTTATGGATTATGCCATGTCCGAAAGTGCTGACTTCATCGTTATGGGCGCCAAAGGGCACTCTAAAATTGAGCTAATGTTACTCGGCAGTGTAACGGAGGACCTCTTGGCCCGCAATAAGCATATTCCGACCTTGGTTGTTAAATAAGATCAAGTACACAGACAAGAAACAAGGCGGCAGCCACCTTCTAATGGTGACTGCCGCCTTTCTAATTGAATCTCTTAGAGGATTACCTAAATGCTTTCATCAATTTTTTCGAAGTAATCACATGCTTCAAAGATGAGTTTGCTCTCCATTAACTTTCTAAATTCAGCGATATTAGGAGAAATGCGGTAGCGCTTCGTATCCTCGGTAGAAATGTCTTCTACCGGTGTGATCATTTCTAAGCTCTCCAAATCTTCCGGCAACTTGGTTGTCCATAACGACAGGTTTCCTTCGTCATCCTTACTCAAGATCTGCACTGCCCAGTTCCGATTACTCATTTTGGTACTCAAGATTTGGTGTCCTCGGTATTCTTTCAACACTTGCTTATTCCCGATCTGGAACAGCGTATCCGACAAGAGAAGCTCTCCCGTAATGCGTTGCTCGTCTAGGTACTCAATCTTCACCGGAGTATTGGTTTCCTCAATGTACAGTATGTCGCCATCCAGGTAAACACCATCTGTTTCTTCAATATCCTCAAGGGTGGTGTTGAGTTGCAAGAGTCTTTCCTTCCAAATGGTAGTAGGGCTAACCCTAACAATTGATGAATCACCAGTACAGAAATACATGCCTTGATAAGCAGGAGTAAATTGACTTTCCTCCGATACAACATCAGGCTGTGGCTCTGTAAACACTACTGGTGGAGAGCATGCTACCAAAATAAACATCACTCCCAACGTCAGAAAAATATTGTTATACTTCATATCACTTGGTTTTAGCGTGAAATAATTCCTGCTTTCCCATGCTTCAACACTGAGCCTTGCAGGTACTTAAAAATTCGGAGCAATTGCTGTCTATTTTGGTGATTATTCTCGTCGAAATAGTATGACCCACGTCAGTCAATTTCGTGCATAGAGGGCCTAATTTTGACATAGTGGATACCAAACCGGATCGCCATGAAAACGAATGAATTGCTGGGAAACGTTATGACCAGATCAGTAAAGACGGTTGACCCCAAAGACACCTTGGAGCGGGTTCACACCATCTTTAAGGAGGAAGACTTTCACCATCTACCAGTTGTAGAGGCAGATGGCACTTTGGTTGGACTAATTAGTAAAACCGACTATTATCAACTGCAGGATAGCTTCACGATTTTCCGTAAAGCTGCAGACGCAGAAACCCAAAATAAGCGCCTGTTTCGATCTTTACTTATTGAGGAAGTCATGACGGTCAAGCTGGCAGTCCTCAAGCCCGAGGACACGGTAGCCAATGCCCTTGGATATTTCCAGGAAAATCGGTTCCGGGCGATCCCCATTGTATCTAGTGATCAACGATTATTGGGAATCGTAACACCATTAGATCTCTTGAATTTTGCCTTCAATGAAGAAACAATAGTAAATAGTTAGTTGCCGATGTAAGCTTGTTAAAGTGATCAAAAGATCATGATTGATAGACAGGTTTGTGGGTCGCAGTTGTGGGAGAACGGCTGCGGCCCGTTTTGTTTTAGGACAAGATCATCTTTTCGAGAAAGTCACCGACGTAATAGGCGACAACCGCAGCTGTACCACCAAGCGCTAAGGTTTCCAACATACCCTTCCAATGACTTGTTTCAGTGACGTAGGACTTGCAGAATCCGATAAAAAGGAAGGTCAAGCCTGTTAGTAGGCTTGTGGCCCAGAATAGGTCAACAGAAAGCCCAAAAGCGTAGTCCAATACGTAGAACAATAGTGGAACAAATCCGATAACGACGAAGGCGACAAAGGTGACCAGACCGATGGTTCGAGGCGAACGGGTCTCTTGCATCATCTTCAACTCTTCCTTCATCATCACATCTACCCAACGATCCTTGTCGGCTGTGATGACTTCTACGACTTGTTCCAGGAGTTCGCCAGAGAAGCCTTTCGCGGCGTAGATTTCGCGGATTTCCTCCCGTTCCAACTCTGGAAGGTTTTCTACTTCCCAGTATTCCTGGTTTTGATGTTTACGGAAGTTGTCTTGCTCAGAGCGAGCAGCCAGGTAAGCCCCAATAGACATACTAAGTCCGTCAGCAAATAGGTTGGCAAAACCTAAAATGAGTACAACGGCAGAACTTAGACTTGCACCAGCAGCACCAGCTACTACCGCAAAAGTGGTAATACTACCATCAATTCCACCATAGACAAATTCACCTAAATAAGCTTGCCAGCGAGTAATTAAGGCAGGCCGTTTCTTATTCGCACCAGCCATTCCATCCGATAATGTCATATTATTGTACTAAGCTTTCAGTATCAGCTGGCACGTAACAGCGTAGAATGTCCCGTAAAGCACCAGCAATTTGATCACAAGGCCAAACCAGGTCTTGCTGATATCCAAAGGTAAGTGCTTCCTGGTAAGACGCGATGCACTCATAGATCTGATTCATGGCTGCCTTATGAGCATCTTCATCGACCTGAGGTGCATACTGAGTTAAGTGTTCTTCAGCTCGTGCCTCATAATCATGTAGCAAACAGACCATCTCATCAAATAAGCACTCCAGCTCTTGCCACTCCAATAGCCCTAGTTTTGGGTCATGAGTAGCGTCTGATATTTCGGCAAATACCGCATTGATGTCCCACCAGAGGTCGAGCGGATAATAGTCTTGATAGTGAAATTCTCGAACGGTTTGAAATTCCCATTGAAAAGCATCAACTATCGCCTTAGCTTCTTCGAAATCTGGCAACTGTTGCGCCAAATCAAGATGATCGATCAAACCATCGAGCGTACCAATGAGCAAATAAGGATTATACGAACGCAGTGGATACTCGGCAATGTCTGTTCGGCTTTGTTCCCATTGGTTGACGAAATGACGATAATTCGCGCTTAAAGCCTTTTCATCATTCTCATCAGCAGCCAACCATACTTTAATGAGTGCCTGATCCAACTGAGGAAACACGAACGGAGGAATTTCACTGGCCAAAGCTCGAGGTGAAAACAATAGTCCAATTAGGCTGATTAAGATGGATAATCTGATCATGGTCTAATTGTTTAGCTGCCGGCTGGCAAGATGAATAGGGGAGTCTGAATGTCGAAGAGTTCTTCCTTCGTCAAACTTGTCTTGAAGAGCCGCTCTAGCCAGGGGCGTTTGCGATGAACCATAACCAGAAGGTCAGCGCCTTGCTCCAGACAGTAATTTGTGAGGGTTTTTGGAATAGATTCTTGTAGGCGAATACTCAGCACTTGATTGCTGATGTCTTCCATAGGAAGTTCTATGGCGCCCACTTCTGTGTCTTCTAGATCTGTGGTTGTGTTCACAAAGGTGATTTCCGCTCCGCTTAAGCGAGCCAACTTCAAGACTGGAATCAGCGCCTCCGTATGACTGGCCTCATCGTCTAAGCCAACTACAATCGAACGTAGGTGCTTGAATTTAAACTCGTCTGGAATTGCAATCAACGGCACTCGAGAATGATCCATCAGAAAGGCGGTTGTGCTTCCGACGGTCATCTCCTTTAAGGCGCTCAACCCTTTCGTGCCAGTTACCACAAGATCAAAAGAATGCTCTTTGAGATAGCCCAGGATGAAAATTTTAGGATCCTGATTGGCGATCTTGGCTTCGATCGATACACTAGGTGCAATACGTTTGATTTTGGGAATGAGTGTTTTAATATCGTTCTCTGCCTGTTCTCTAAAGACGTCATCAACCTTGATAAACAAAGCCGATCGACTAACCACGTTGATACAGTGCAAAAGAACTAGTTCACCACCTCCCAGCTGCTCTAGTAGGCGTGCTGCCCATCCACAAGCATTGATAGATGCGCTCGAAAAATCGATAGGACATAGGATTTTCATGCGTTTCGTTTTTGGTTGAGTAGACCCAAATCAAAACTAACGACTTCCTTTCCTGTTTGGCCTAATGGGCGTCAACCGACATGGTGACATTAATCATCTGCACTTCAGATATTATTGGCAGTGATGAGCCATCATTTTAGAAATATTCGCGTATTTCGTGCTGGCGAAAAAGAAAACTCCTTGTGGCATGATAGTTAACCTGATTAGTGATACTGTAACCAAACCTTCAGCTGCTATGTTGGAGGCCATGTTCTCAGCGGAAGTCGGCGACGATGTATTCCGCCAGGACCCTACCGTTAATCGATTGGAGGCCTATACCGCAGAGTTGTTTGGCAAGGAGGCCGCGCTCTATTGTCCTTCTGGAACCATGACCAATCAGATTGCCATTAAGTGCCACACCCAACCATTGGATCAAATCATCTGCGACCAAAGCAGCCATGTGTATCAGTACGAGACGGGCGGTCCGGCTTTCCATTCCGGAGTAAGCATGAAACTCTTAAAGGGAACACATGGGAAGATCACCGCATCGCAGGTAGAGGAAGCAATTGAAGCGGACTATGATTGGTTGCCGGTTTCTCGCCTGGTTGTCATTGAAAACACCTGCAACAAGGGTGGAGGTAGCATATACCGACTACCCGAAGTGCTTCCAATAAGAACTTTGTGCCAAGAGCGTGGACTGGCTCTACATTTGGACGGTGCAAGACTATTCAATGCGCTGGTCGAAACACAAGAAACCACAAAGGCCTGGGGAGCAGCCTTCGACAGCATTTCCATTTGTCTAAGCAAGGGCCTTGGGGCTCCAGTCGGTTCTTTGCTAATTGGCGATGTAGATTTTATCAAGAAAGCAAGGCGAGTTCGCAAAGTAATGGGAGGAGGCATGCGCCAAGCAGGGTACATAGCAGCCGCTGGTCTTTATGCACTACAAAACAACGTAGAACGCCTAAGCATTGACAACCAACGAGCACGTCAGGCGGGGGCCGTACTACAACAACAATCTTACGTCAGTGCTGTCAGACCTGTACAATCTAATATTGTCATTTTTGACTTGGCGGGTAAGCTTAGCGCGGCTGATTTTCTGGCTACTATGGAGGAGCAAGGCATACTAGCAGTTGCCTTTGGACCACAAACGGTCAGATTGACCTTTCATTTAGATATCAGTTCAGAAATGATGGAGCGCGTAATTGAAGTCCTTTCTAACTATGAAACGGCGGGATAATCGATGCTTAGTACGGGCACATTAGCATGATTAACAATCATTTCTACCGTACTACCTCTGAATATCCGTTTGAAAGGAGCTCGAACATGGTTTGAGATAGCGATCAGGTCTGCCTTTTCTTCATCCACAAAGCGGCGAATACCTGCTTCAACGCTGATGTCGTCATAGTAATGCGACTGGCATGGATATCCTCCGGCGATGGCCTTGAAGTCCTTCAGCGCTTCCTGCATTACAATCTGAGGGGGAGTAAATAAACCCGAGGTGTGAATAGTCAAAACATGTACTTCTTCTACGCCGAGATCATCAGTTAATTCGAGGAAGTGCTTAAAGGCAATTTGGTCCTCCATCAGCAGGCCCGTTGCAAACACGGCTTTCGGAAACTTAAGTTCTGAAATTGGGCCTTTCACAACCAAGGTGTTGATGTGCAGTTTACGGATGGCCTTTTGCGTGTTTGAGCCGATCAACCATTCTCGTTTACCACTCGCTCCATGAGAACCCATTACTACAAAACTAAAGGGCATCTCTTCTGTGACCTTTACTAGTTCTTCGAAAAAATCACCTTCTCTTTGCTCTACTTCACAAGCTACACCTTTGTTTTCTGCTAGCTCACGTAGTTTGTCCAATTGCTCACCAGCGGCACCGGCAGCTGCTTCCTGGAGTGGATCAAACTGTTCATTCCATTCCTCATCCGTTGACCAATCTTTACCAAGCTCATGGCAGTGGAATAAATACAAGGTAGCGCCAAGTCGCTGAGCAAGTTGGCAGGCAGCATTGAAAGCAAAGTTGGCTACCGGAGAAAAGTCAGTGGGGCAGAGAATATTCATACAGTTACGTCAACTTAGGTTTGATCCTTCATCCAAAGATGGTCGTAAGATAGGATAATTCACATGATCTTTGTCAGCAAGGATGCGACGGAAATATCATGATAAATACTGCAATCTGTAGTAGAGCATGTATTTTTGTCAGGAGCGAAAAGCGCCTTTGAGTAGATATCCCGGAACAACTTCAAAATGACTAGCAAAACTGTACCTATCCTCCTTCTATTAGCCATTTCTATGGCTTTTTCTACCTACTGCGGGGCGCAGACTCCTCTACAAATCAATGCCCAGACAGACTCGCTGCAATGTCATAGCGATGATGACGGAGAGCTATCCTGGATAATTAGTGGGGGAGAAGGCCCCTATTCTTATGAGTGGCGTAGACTCGGTTCTTCCTTTGTTTTTTCTGGCGGCAGCCAGATGGATGAAGGAGTAGGTGGTCCAATTGGCGGAAACCTAGAAGCTAACACTTATGTCATCACAGTGGAAGACAATACAGGAGAGATCGCTTTGGATACCATAGAAATTGGTGAGCCTGATCGCATCCTGGTTCTGGACATTGCTATTTCTGATGCCCTTTGTGCTGAAAGTTGTGATGGTTGGGTCGAACTGACCGTCGGCGGTGGTACAGGGCAACTAACAATTACCTGGAGTGATAATGAAGTAGGTGCTAGTCGTGAGAACCTCTGTCCTGGAGAGTATGTTTTTTTCATTATTGACGAAAGAGGATGCCGACAAAAAGGGTCTATTCCTATTGGCGCGCCACCTCCAATCGAAGTAGTCTTCACAGATACTTCTCCAACCTGTAGTGGCGCTGCTAATGGTGCCGTCACAGCGGATGCTAGTGGTGGCGTTGGTGAACTACAATACAATTGGTCAAATGGCGACGCAGGTCCGCAACTCTCTGATGTGAACAGTGGTAGCTATCAACTGAGTATCACCGACGACGGCGGCTGTGTAAAGGAGTTTGATACCTTCTTGCCGGACGGCCCGCCTTTGGATGCCAACGTTCAGGTCAATTATGGATGCGGAGATGGGAATCTAATTGTATCAACACTCCCGATCAATGGTTCTGGTCCCTACACTTATCAATGGAGTACTGGTAGTTCAGCTCCACTGCTTTTTCAAATGTCTAGCGGCCAGTATGGCTTGTCCTTGACAGATGGAAATGGCTGTGTGGACCAAGTCAGCTTTGAGCTAGACTTTGTGGCACCATTAATGGTTGAGGCTCAGGTACAGGATGTGAGTTGTCCTGGTGCAGAGGATGGTGGAATTATTCTCGACGTATCCGGCGGACTACCACCATATGAACTCCTGTGGAATGATGATCTCAGTGGTCTGGAACCTAGCTCCCTTTCTGGCGGAGAGTACGGGTATAATATTAATGCCAGTGGTTGTGGGCTTGCAGGAAATGTACTGGTCAGTGAACCCCAAGCTTTTGAACTGAACTTGAGCTTTGCACCACAGTCAGATGAACTGCTGACGGCAACTGCTTTTGTAAGTGGTGGGACTTTCCCGTATCAATACCAGTGGAGCAACGGCAACAGTGGCATGACGGCTAGTAATCTTGTTTCTGATCAGGTCTATACGCTGATTGTAACGGATTTGAATGGATGCCAGGAAGTTTGGGAAATTCAAGCTTCACTGACAGACATCGAAGATGTGGAACACAGCGACAAACTCTCCATTTATCCTAATCCAAGTGCTGACATTTTTTGGATTGCACATGAAGACGGAGGGGTGTTCCGCATTTACAATACACAAGGAAAAATGGTGAAAAGCGGAGAAGTCTCCCCAGAGCAGTCCATTCCTGTAGACCTACAGTTATTTCCTGTAGGAAGTTATCATTTAGAGCTACTTACCCCAAGAGGTCGGCTCGCAAGGGTTCTAATCAAGAATTAGTGAAAGCCCGAATTAAAAGTATTGCGCCGTAAAGAGTCCAACTAGGAGTAGTGCATTAAATAAGGCCAGTAGGAACGACCGTATATTCCACCGATAGGTCTCTGCTAGCACCCTTGAGTGTAGGATAGAGATCAATAGCATGCCTAATGCCAATACGAAACTACAAAGGATAAGTTCGAAGGGTAGATCGATGAGGACACAGCTCACTATATTCGGGTTTGCTTGAGCTTCAAACCAATTACTGATTTGCCATGCCAGCATTCCAGTACTTTTCAACATGGACGCCACTATGATGGACATCACAAAGAAATACGCCCGATGGCTTCGGTACTGAACAGTTTGGACCAGTAGGAAGATTGGGAGTAGAAATGCAATGGCAAGCAATAGAAGTAGATACGGTATAAATGTCGCAATACTCAAAAGGAGCAGATTTACCCACAAAACGGCAAAACCTACTGAAACCAGTACTTGTAAGTAGCCAACCTTAGTGATCCATTTCGAAATCATATCCTTGCAAAATGCTTAGTCCTTTTTCCAGTGTGCGGCAAATCGCTCTTTCTTGGATTTGAAAGGGAAGGCTGACAAAACTGCTAGGCCCTCCTCCGGCAGTATTGGGCCAACAACTTCGATACTACTCCCTCCTGTATTGATAAGATGCCTACAATCAGGTTTTGGTTTGCCTTTGCTGACTTTCTTCAGATCTTGTTGTCCAACGCCATAGACGACTCGATCAAGTTTAGCCCAATGAATAGCGCCACTACACATCACGCAAGGTTCCACATTGCAGTAAAGCGTAATCCCTTCTAAACTAATGCGCTTCTCTTGTTGGCAGTAAGTGCGAATGAGGTGTAGTTCGGCATGTGCGGTTGGATCAGATTCGATGATACAATGGTCTGAGGTACTGGCAACAACCACTCCGTCTTGGACTAATAATGCGGAGAAGGGATCGAAGCCTAGTTCTGCCGATTGCAGTGCAACGGCATAAGTCTGCCGGATAAAGTATTCATCTTTCATGACTAGTCTGAGGTATTTTGAGCGTCCCAGAGAATCTCTACCGGGTGCTTAGCCTTACGACCAGTGGCATCGGCTATTTGGTGACGGCAACTCGTTCCAGGTGCGGCAATAATCGTTTCTGGAGCCGCAGAGCGCACAGCAGGAAATAGAACCAACTCACCGACCTGCTGGCTTACGGCATAGTGCTCAGCCTCGTATCCAAAGCTCCCTGCCATCCCACAGCAACCAGAGGGAACATATTGTACGTGGTAATTTTCAGGAAGAGAAAGAAGCTGTATCGTGTCCTCTATATTCGACAGCGATTTTTGATGGCAATGTCCATGTAATAGAAAGCGCTTTTCCTTCCTTTCAAAGGGAGCACTCGATAAGTTGCCATTTCTAATTTCTGCTGCGAGAAACTCCTCTATAGTCTGGCAATTTTCACTAAGGGCTGTAGCTCGTTCTTTCAATTCGCTAGAGACAAGCCGGGGATACTCATCTCGAAAGCCCAAAATAGTAGAGGGCTCCACACCTAACAATGGGGTTTCAGCATCAATGATTCCTGAGAATATCCGGACATTCTCTTCGGCAAGGCCTTTAGCGCGCATTAGAAGGCCTTTTGATATCGCAGCCCGACCGCTTTCAGGATGATTTAGCATCTTGACGGTGTAGCCTAAATGCACCAGCAATTGAATGGCCTTTTGGCCGATGGGAGTATCATTATAATTGGTAAACTCATCGCAAAAGAAGTAGACGATCCGACCACTAGGAGAAATCGGCTTGGGCTTCTCCTGTATGAACCACTGGCGTAATGAATACCTGTGAATAGTGGGCAAGCTACGTTCGGCCGCAATACCAACCACGGACTTAGCCAGCCCGGAGGTGAGCTTATTCGTGAGTAAGAAATTGTAGAGGCCTGGCCAAAAGCTACCAATCCTGTTAAATGTATCCAGATAAGCAAATAAGCGCGCTCGCAGTGGGGTGCCATTGCTTTGGTAGTATTGGTACAAGAACTCCGCTTTAAGTCCGGCCATATCAACATTAGAAGGACACTCTGACGTGCAGCCTTTACAGGAAAGACAGAGGTCCATTACTGCTTTTATCTCTTCATGATCAAAACGGTTGGCCTTTGCGCTTTGCGTCAAAAACTCGCGTAAGGTATTGGCGCGTGCGCGGGTGGTGTCCTGCTCATTCCGGGTGGCTTGGTAGCTAGGGCACATTGTTCCGCCTGAAAGTGGCAACTTCCGACAGTCACCTGAACCGTTACACTTTTCAGCAGCACGCAAGATGCCTCCAACTGCATCAAAATCAAATACGGTTTCAATTGCGGCCGTCTCTTGTTCTGGCTCGTACCGCAGGGAACTGTTCATTGGTGCCGCGTTCACAATCTTACCTGGATTAAAGATATTGTGTGGGTCCCAGGTAGATTTGATTTCCTTGAAGAGATCGTAGTTTCTCTCCCCGACCATCAGCGGAATGAATTCAGCCCGAACTCGGCCATCTCCGTGCTCGCCACTGAGTGAACCACGATATTTTTTCACCAATTTGGCGGTGGCTAAGCTGATTTGGTAAAACTGCTCGACATCCTCAGATTTCTTCAGGTTAAGAATTGGCCGAAGATGTAACTCTCCGGCTCCGGCATGAGCGTAATAAACCGGGCTCTGGTCAAATTCCTTCATCAACTCGCTAAACTCTTCAATATAGTTTGGCAAGTCTGCTAACTCTACCGCAGTATCTTCGATGCAGGCAACGGCTTTGGAGTCACCAGGAATATTTGCAAGTAACCCGAGGCCAGCGCTACGCAGCGCCCAAGCCACTTTCGTCTTTTCGGCAGGTATGTACGGATAGGCGTAACCCAACCCTTCTTCTTTCAAAGCGTTAACGAGTCGATCTGCTTTTGCGGTAGCTTCTGCGAGCGTCGGTGCTCTGAATTCCACCACAAGTACAGTGGCTGGATCTCCCTCAATGAAGAATCGATTCTTCCGATAGACAATGTTTTCCTTAGTGCAATCAAGGATGATTTTATCCATGAGTTCGCAAGCACTTGGCTGAAACTCCATCGCCTTAACCGTTGCTTTCATACTTTCATCGACCGAATCAAAATGAGCTGCAACAATCAGATGGTCAGCATAGGGTAGGGGATCCAAAGAAAGAACGATCTCAGTTGTGAAGGCCAAGGTGCCTTCCGAACCCGCCAATAACTTGCAGAAGTTGAAGTCATTGCCACCTTCCTGAAATACCACACTTTCCAGCAGCGCATCAACCGCATAACCGGTATTGCGTCGGTGAATACTAGCTTTGGGAAATTCTTCTTTGATAGCCCCTCGTTGCCCCTCATCGGTCAGGCTCCGGCTGATTTGTCGGTACAAGTTCCCCTCAAGATCTTCAAGCGCCAGTTTCTCTTGGAACTCTTCCGCGTTTAAGCGCTTAAAAGTAACCTCGGTACCGTCTGAAAGCAGCGCTTTTAGCGCAACAACCTTGTCTCTTGTTGTTCCGTATTCAATGGATGTCGTGCCTGAAGAATTATTCCCGACCATCCCTCCAATCATAGCCCGATTCGCCGTTGATGTGATAGGAGAGAAGAAAAGGCCGTGAGGTTTGAGGAAGGCATTCAATTCATCCCGTACTACTCCGGGCTGTACCCGAACCCATCGTTCAGATTCATTGAATTCCAGGATCCGATTAAAGTGTTTCGAAATGTCGACTACAACCCCATCCCCAACACACTGGCCAGCGAGGGAAGTACCTGCTGCCCGTGGAATCAAAGAGGTTCCGTTTTTCGTTGCAAAACGAATTAACTCCTTCAGATCTTGAAGCGTTTCTGGAATGGCTACGGCCTTAGGTATTGCCCGATAAACAGAAGCATCCGTAGCATATATAGTTCGCTGGAGATCATCCCAATACAACTCACCTTGAAGAGCTTGTTGGAGCGCCTTTAAGGTGTTTTCTTCCACCGGGTTAGCCGTCATTTCGCTAGGGTTATTACAATACTAAGGTTACACGCTGCAAGTTGTTTCAATAGCTAGGGTAGGGGATTACTCCGAATCGTCCCAGTCGTAGAATTGATCCTGTTTGAAATCGTCTATCTCTCGGCGTTCCTTCTTAGTGGGGCGACCAGTTCCTTTTTCACGAACTTCCACACCACGCTTGCCGACGAACCAGTCGCTAAACTTATTCAATTCATCCTCCGGCGTGTGATCGATATAGCATTTTTGGGCAATCGGGGCACCTACTCGTTTTTGAATAAGATCAACCACCTCAAAAGTGAAGTTAAAGCCATTCTTATTCACGATCACGGTATCTCCTCGTTGCACGAGGTAGCTGGCCTTGATTACTTTTTCATTCACCTTCACTCGGCCACCCTTGACATGGGTACTGGCAAGGGTTCGTGTTTTAAAGATCCGGACACTCCACAGCCACTTGTCAATTCTTACTTTTTCCAGCATAGGTTGATCTCTGGTATTAGTTGCGATTTTACTCTCTTTCTAATGGAGGATATTCCATGTTGAGGTCGTGCATTGCTTTTAAGACGATGTCCGTCATCACATAATCACGATACCAGCGCTGGTCTACAGGCACAACATGCCATGGCAGTTTACTCCAATTGAGAACGTCTTCGTAACAACGCATGTATTCGTCCCAATGTTCCCGCTCTTGCCAGTCGCTTTCATTGTGCTTCCAGTGCTTGGTCGGATCATCCAAACGCTCATTGAGCTCAAGTTCCTGCTGGCTGTGAGAAATGTTGAGGAAAAACTTCAGAATCAAGGTGTTGTTATCGAACTGCAGTAGGTCTTCAAACGCATTGATGGCATCCATGCGTTTTTTGACTTGCTCTTCACTAATCCAGCCATGAACACGCTGAATGAGAATATCCTCGTAATGAGAACGGTTGAAGATAACTAGCTCTCCTTTTTTGGGAGCTTGTTTATGAACACGCCAGAGGAAATCATGAGCAAACTCTTCCTCCGTAGGTTTCTTGAAGCTATGCGTCCTTAGGCCGTAGGGAGCGCAAGCACCGAAGACACTGCGTACTCCACCGTCCTTACCGCTACCATCCATTCCTTGAAGAATAACCATCATACTACGCTTGCCTTCCGCGATCAGAAGATGATGTAGATCTGCGATTTCTTGCCTGCGTTTACGTACGATCTCCCGTGCTTCTTTCTTGCTAAGTCCCTTTGGGGCTCTGGTCGGGAAATCTGCAATCTTAATTCTTGCCATAGTTTATCGTTTGAACTCAAGGTAGTAAAGTCCATTGGTATGGCAAAACCGCTAAAAGAGGGCTATCGACTGGTTGTTAGACTCGCATTTTACTGCGCTTCACCAGGTATTGCTGTAGGATAGGTTTGAATCCTTGGTTGATATCGGCCTCCACAAAATCAATACGGTACTGAAGGCAGCGTTGCTTAAGGTTCTCTAGAAAATCGCCGACTTGCTTGCGGTAGAAATCTTTAACCTGACTGGGCTGTACCTTGACCGTCTCACCGCTCTCGAGGTCAACAAACTCGTAGGGTCTGTTTTCGAACTCAAAGTCGATTTCTTGCCGCTTATCGACGGTGTGGAATAATACGACTTCATGCTTGTTGTACTTCAAGTGCTGTAATGCAGAGAACAGTTGCTCTACATCTTCACTCGATTCAAACATGTCACTAAAGATGATAACTAAAGACCGGCGGTGTATACTTTCCGCTATTTGGTGTAAGGCCTGTGCCGCATTTGTACTTTGATTGAGCTTAGGCTCATGGAGCAACTTGTGCAAATGCGTCAGCATCAAGCGATAATGGGTAGTACTTGACTTAACATTGGTATGCGTACGAACCTCTTCATCGAAGATGCTCAAACCAAAGGCGTCGCGTTGACGCATTAAGAGATTCATCAGCGCCGCACTCGCTAGCGCAGAAAATCGAAACTTATTAATGGCTGCTTCTGAAGTCGCATTTACCTCAGGAAAATACATTGAACTAGAGGCATCAAGAACGATTTGGCAACGTAAGTTGGTTTCCTCTTCATACCGCTTGGAATAGAGTCGGTCCGTACGGCCGTATACTTTCCAATCAATATTACGAGTGGACTCCCCGGGGTTATAAATCCTGTGCTCCGCAAATTCTACCGAAAACCCATGAAAGGGGCTCTTGTGCAAGCCGATAATAAAACCTTCCACAACCTGGCGAGCAAGAAGCTCCAAGTTGCTCATCTCCCGCACCGACTTATTGTCCAAATCGTACATATTCTAATCTTTTCCCAATGCTATAACGTGAAAAGCCCTCGCTTGGGTTGCAAACGAGGGCTTTAAAGTATCTAAAATTTCCGAGGAGATTACAGGTACTTGTTGATTTTATCAGCAAGTGCATCTTTAGTGGCAACACCTACGTGCTTGTCCACTACCTCTCCGTTCTTGATAATCAGGATAGTAGGAATACTACGTACGCCGTATTCCATTGATACATTAGGGTTGGAGTCTACGTCAACCTTACCTACGAGGACTTTCTCTCCGTAGTCATTGGCCAACTCTTCAATAACTGGAGCAATCATTCGGCAAGGTCCGCACCATTCTGCCCAAAAGTCCACTACTGAAACGGTATCTTCAGCCAGTGCTGTATCTTTGAAATTGCTATCAGTGAATTCAAAAGCCATTATTGTGTGCTTTAATTTTGCTTGAAAATTTATTGTTAGGCACTAAAACCTAAGCTGTAAACGCTTTAGGTTCTAAGCAGGTTCAAAGATAGGTAAAATCTATTTTTGGCCACCAATACGTCGCTATGTTGAAAAAGGGTTTTGTCCGCTGGGGGATCATTCTTGCTGTTATATCCCTGCTGCTCCGAGCAGTAGCTGGTCCCGCCTGGATTGAGCAATATTATTCGCGAGGTTTTTTCCAACTCTTTAGAATGTTTTGGGATACGCTGCTCACCTCTTGGTTTCCCATGGCCTTGATGTATGTACTCCTCTTCATTTTGTTGCTCCGATTTAGTCGTGCAGTATACCGCTGGACGAAGCTGAAGGGTATTAATAGACTATGGTCATTCATTGCAGGCCTACTTGGATTTGCCGGCTGGGGAGTATTCACCTTTCTCCTGCTGTGGGGATATAATTATGGCCGAATTCCAGTGGAACAAAAGCTAGGTCTGGAATTAAGCCCTCCTGAGCGTGAGGCACTTCAAGCACAAATCAAATTGGAGGCAACAACGCTTGCGAGCCTGCGTGCCCAAATTCCTGAGGCTACCGATGCTGCACTGACGGCCGCTCATTTTCCGAATGACATGGAAGAACAGCTAAGCTTAGGGCTAGAGGAAGTCTTGACTTATTACAACTATCCGGTTGTGGGGAAAGTCCGGGGGCGGAGATTGTATCCCAAAGGCATATTTCTGCGCTTCAGTTCTGCGGGCCTGTACTTGCCTTGGACCGGAGAAGGTCATGTGGATGGTGGCCTATTATTGCTACAGCAGCCTTACACAATGGCCCATGAATTAGCGCATGGCTACGGATTTGGCGATGAGGGAACCTGTAGTTTTTGGTCTTATCTGACCGCATTTCGTGTGGAAGACCCCGCTCTCAAATATGCGATAAGGCTAGGATATTGGCGGCGACTTGCTGCAGGTTGGGCTCGCGCGGACCAGGAAGGATATCAAGCCTTTCGAGCAACGCTAGCACCTGGTATGATAGCCGATCTGGAAGCAATCAATGCCAATAACGCTGCCTACCCAGACATCATGCCTCGTTTTCGCGACGCAGCCTATGATTCTTACCTGAAGGCTCAAGGAATTGCAGAAGGCATGCAAAACTATGGCAAGGTCGTTCTCTTGGTTGAGGCATGGCGTAAGAATGCATCACCTTTCCTAGAGGATGCTCAACAACGCGGAGCTGAATAACAACAATGTCCGTTCGTCGAAATCTTTTGTGCTTACCGGTGCTTTAGGCTATCTTGCTCCTATCACCAAGTCGCTCAGCTAAATATGCTCAAATCATTTCGTCGGTTGTGGTCAAGTACAAAGAAGCGGGGAGGATCAACAAAAAATCAAAACAGTTTATGGCAACGGATAAAGCGTCTACCATGGGGAACATGGTTACGCTTCCGGTGGGTCGCTCCCAGTTTAGAGCGACTTACGACGATTGTTTTGAAGCTCGGTACTCTCTTTTTGGTCTGTTTCTTTCTGATTTTCTTTCTAAGACTCTTTCGCGATCAAGGCTATGTGATTCAATCGGTAAGTGTGCCCAAGCAGCTTATGGAGCAAGGGTACACGGGAGAAGTAGTGGCACTACGAATTCAGGATGAATTAGCAGCTTTAAAGGAATTGGCCGTCACGGTGCGGGTGGATTCGCTTCAACTCAAAGGAGATCAACAAGACATTGATTTATCCGTACTAGGGGTAGGACTCTCTCTGCGCACACTAGCTTTTCAATTGCGAGAAGCCCTCGGCCGTGAGAACAAGACAGTACGGGGAGAGATAACTCGTATTGGCGATCGTTTTGAGGCTCAGGTGCGGATGACGGGGTATAATAAAATAAATGCGGCTGCTGAGGTTGAAAACGGTGAGGAAGCACTGGCCTTGCAGAGTCTATTCCGCCAGATTGCCGAAGGAGTTCTTTACGAGACCGATCCTTATCGACTAGCATTAGTACAGCGGACCGAAGGGCGGTACGAGGAAGCAGTGGCCACTATTCGCTACTACATGAAGACGCGTGAAGACGAAGCACACTGGGCCTATCTCTGCTGGGGAAGTCTTCTTCGCACACAAGGTGATGAGCAGGGCGCAATAGATAAATTTGAGCGCGCTATCGCTCTTGAACCAGATTTTGCTTTACCCTACGTCAATATGGCTTGGGCATACAATGCGCTGGATCAGCCTATGGAGTCTATAAAGGCTATGGAAAAAGTTATTAAACTAGAGCCTAGGGATATATGGCGCCGCAATAACCTTGCCTGGCTATATTACCAGAATGATTTCTCGGAGAAGGCAGATAGTATTTATGAAAACACCCTCGCCATCATTGACTTGGATTCGAAAACTAAAGCCGATTTTGCTGCTAATTGGGCAGAAATGAAGTTTAATGATGACGATCTTCCAGCGGCCAAGCAAATCATTGATGAGTACGTGGAGATCAGTAGTGAGAATGTCTTTTCTTATATAATTAGAGGGATGATTGCCTTTGCCGAGAGTGATACCTTATTGGCAGCGGAGCACTTGGAAAGTGCTTTTGAGTTAGATCCCAGTCACCAAGCTGCTATTAACTCGAATATAGGGTTTAATGGAATGTTGGGCCAGTATGAGAAAATCGTTCATTATTATCGACAAGCAGATTGGAGTAATATCAATGATGGTAATAAAATGCGGAATTTCAATAAGGCAGCCATGGCTTACAATGACTTGGGGCAACATGATTCTGCCTTTGTAACTGTGCAGCGGGCAATTGCTATCAATCCCAACATGGCTTTCCCATATACTACTTTGGCAGAAACCTACTACTACATAGGTGCACGTGATAGCTGCTTTCATTATTTCGAACTAGCATTGGAAATGGGCTTTAATCCCGAGAGTTTCGAAATGGAGCAGGCACCTTATCCTTATTTGGCGGAAATGCCAGAATTTCAAGCATTACTTCGCAGGTACTCAGATGAGTCTCTTGTGCTGAAAAACTAATCGAGTTGAACCACTAATCCTTTGAGGTAGGAACCTTCGGGATGGAAGAGGTTTACGGGGTGGTCTGGTGCTTGTGTTAACTGGTGCAAGACTCGCGCGGAGCGCCCAGCCTCTAAGCCCGCAGCAACGATCGTGTCCTGAAACAACTGCCGGTCTACGACCTGTGAACAAGAAAAGGTGAATAGTAAGCCACCTGGTTTCACCCGCTTAATAGCTTCCACATTCAGGCGTTTATAGCCCTGTACTGCACGATGTCGCTTGTTATAGCTTTTGGCGTATGCCGGTGGATCAACAACAACGATATCGAAAAGATTGCTTTCTTTTCGCAGATACTGTAGCACATCAGCCGTTACAGCCTTATAACTTTCTGCGGGTATGTCATTGAGTTCCACATTTTGCTCCGTTAGCTGCATAGCTTTTCCAGAAATATCTACACTAGTAACGCCTTTAGCACCAGCCTTCAAAGCATAAACACTGAAGCCTCCAGTGTAACAAAAAGTGTTCAAGACATCCCTTCCATCACAATATTGAGCCAATAGCTGTCGGTTGTCCCGCTGGTCCAGAAAAAAACCAGTTTTTTGACCGGTAGCGGCATTTATTCTGAAGTGATGCCCATTTTCCAACACATCAGCTTCTGCTTGGTCGCCTAGGAGAAATCCATCATAGACTTCATTCTCAAAGCGTTTTGGGAGCGTTTTGCGAGCGCGCAAGTATGTATGCTTAAGGCTATCACCTAGGACCGTTTTTAGGGCCTCTGCAATTGCCTCGCGTTCTAAATACATCCCCATGCTGTGACACTGTACAACCGCCAACTCATTGTAAATATCAATTACGAGGCCTGGAAGAAGATCCCCGGCTCCATGTACAAGGCGGTAAGCATTAGTAGCGGCAGGTGTGGTGCTCAGAATAACCTTTCGTGTCTGATAGGCACGATCAATAGCTTGATGCCAGAAGTCTTCAGGACGGTCATCAGTACCGTGATGTAAAAGACGCACTCTTATACTTCCTTCCTGATAATGCCCCATTGCTAATTGTTGTCCAGAGGCATCTAGAACAGTTACCGGCATTCCCTCTTGCAAGTCTTCTCCATACTCTGCAATGGCACCAGAAAACACCCAAGGGTGCTTGCGCTTCACAAAGACTTCTTTCTTGGGCTTGAGCTTCACATATTGATTCATCCGGCAAATGTAGCAGTTCCTGCTTAAAGGGAAGCAATTCGTTCCAGGATAGCTGTGATCAGATTTTTTACTGCTTGTTTAGGATTCGCACTGAAGGTGTTATCCTGGCGATTAGCTAATACGACGTTGCAAGAAAGTGGTTGGTGGCCCAATATTCGGCAAAGCCCATAAATAGCGGAGGTTTCCATTTCCAAGTTGGTAATATGATGACCGTTACTTCGAAATTCACGAAGACCGTCCATGACTGTACTGCTTAATCGACTCTTAGCCCGTAGTTGCCGTCCCTGTGGTGCGTAGAATCCTGGTGCTGTGATGGTAATTCCTTTCGCATAGTCTTTTGCGATATGATCTAGTAACTTAGTAGAGCCCGCTGCAGAATATGGAACCATCGGAAGAGCATACCCACGATCGGATACGAATTTGTTCCAATCTTCCATCATCTGATTTTCAGCACTATTGGGTTCCCAATCGTAAAAGTGAAGGAGGTTGTCAAAACCTAGACCGAACGAAGAACAGACAATGCTATCAACAGGCGTATCGCTATGCAACCCTCCGGTGGTTCCCATCCGTATCACATCTAGAGAGCGACGGCTTTCCAAGGGTTCGCGTTTATTCAGATCAATATTCACCAATGCGTCCAACTCGTTCAATACGATGTCGATATTGTCCGGACCAATACCTGTGGAAATCACACTAATTCGCTTTTTCCCCAGGTAACCCGTATGCGTTACAAACTCTCTTTTTTCACGACGGACTTCAAGACGGTCAAAGTGTTTGGACACCATCGGAACCCTGTTTTGGTCGCCGACTGTAATAATGATGTCCCCAATATCTTCAGGACGAAGATTCAAATGATAAATGCTCCCGTCGGGGTTGACGATTAGTTCTGATGGCGGAAAGAAGGTAGCCATGGATTGGTTTTTAGTTGGGCGAAACAAAGCGCTTAATGTACTACTATTCTGACGAGTAGCTTACACAGGCCGCAAAGAAAAACTTTACATTTGCCAAAAATTAAGCACATGCCCAAGATATATCATCTTTCCACTTGTAAGACTTGCCAAAAGGTCATTGCAGCCTTAAACAACGGTGAGGGATTTGAGCTTCAGGATATTAAATTTGACAACATCACTGCGGAACAGTTGGACGGCCTCAAAGAGGTTGTTGGCAGCTATGAAGGCCTTTTCAGTCGTCGAGCAATGAAGTATCGCTCCATGGGTTTGGGGGAGAAGAATTTAAGTGAAGACGATTATCGTCAGCTGATTCTTGATGAGTACACTTTTTTGAAACGCCCCGTAATTGTTGTTGGAGATCAAGTGTTTGTGGGAAGTAGTAAGAAAAGTGTTGAAGGAGCCGCTGCTGCTGTAGCTGCACAATAATGCCTATGACTAAAGAATCAATTGTCCAGGCTTTCATGCAACTGCAGGATGATATCTGCCAGGCTTTAGAAATGGCAGATGGTCAAGGTAGATTTCAGGAAGATGCCTGGGAACGACCTGGCGGCGGTGGTGGAAGAAGTAGAGTGATCCGTGGTGCAGCCATTGAAAAAGGTGGAGTGAATTTCTCAGAAGTCCATGGAGACTTGAGCACTGCCGCTGCAAAAGCGCTAAAACTAGGAGAAGGGGGAGCTTTTTTTGCTACCGGCGTTTCCATCGTCTTACATCCTAAGAACCCTTGGGTCCCGATCATCCATATGAATGTTCGGTATTTCGAGATGGACCAAGATCGTTGGTGGTTCGGAGGAGGTATTGATTTAACGCCTCACTATGTTTTCCCTGAAGATGCACAGTGGTTTCATCAGCAGTTAGCTACTGTCTGTGATGCAGCTCATTCTGATTATTATGATCGTTTCAAGAAGTGGGCAGATGATTACTTCTTTATCCGCCATCGTGATGAAACACGTGGAGTAGGAGGGATCTTCTTTGATCGACTTGGCCCACAGGAGTCTTTGCCAAAGGAAGAGCTGTGGAAATTCACATTAAACGTGGGGCAGACATTTGCCCCAACCTACACGGAATTACTCAAGCGTCATCGCGATGATTCATATTCAGATTTGGAGATGGATTGGCAGCGCCTTCGTCGGGGCCGTTACGTAGAGTTTAACCTAGTGTGGGATCGCGGAACGAAGTTTGGCCTTGAGACCAATGGTCGTACTGAAAGTATACTCATGAGCTTACCCCCCTTAGCAGGTTGGGAGTATAGTCATGCACCGACTGCCAATAGCCGCGAGGAACATACATTAGCCTTGCTGAAAAAAGATATAGATTGGTTATCCAATCCACCAAAATCGTACTAGCTCCGTTACAGTCGGCAACGAATACCTAGTGTTTCGGTCCGTACACGATTGCTGAAATTACCTGCACGGTCTCGAATTTGGATCTCGTAACTAAAGGTATCAAGATCGAATGTAGCAGCCGGAGGGCAAGCAAAACCATTGGCCTCAATACAGCAGATGTTGAAAGCATTCTGGATCCGAACGGTGATCTCTCCACGAATTCCGTTTCCTGTGCCATCCTCTGGAATTAGCGGGATTTTGTACGGGTTAGGAATGGAAGGGAAACGACTGTCATACAAGAATACATCTGTAGAATCTTCGCTACTTAAATCACCGTCGCCATCGGTAAATGAAAAAACAATGGCTAGTGTATCCGCGGGGAGGTTTTGTGTCCCTTGAAATATGGTCGTCTTATTGACCGCCATATACTCAATTACTGGCGCGTCCGGATAGTTTGGCGGATTCACACAGGCAAAAAACAAGGTTCCAGTAAGGAGAAATAACAGGGCAACGCGGAAAGCTTTCATGTATGACTATTTGAGAATAAAAGCGCTTAACTTGCACTCGTCAATCAATCGTTATGCAACGTTCTATACTACAAGAACGAATAAAATCAGTTAAAGATCAAGATTTTGAGGAATTAGCCTTGGCCGTTTTCCGGTATCAGGCTGCCTCAAACGCACTCTATCGACAATATCTCGACTTATTGAGCGTCGCGCAAGAGCAAGTGCGCCAGCTGTCCGACATTCCCTTTCTCCCTATACAATTCTTTAAAGCACACAGCATACAAAGCGGCATCTGGTCTTCCGAAAAGGTGTTCTCCAGCAGTGCCACGACAGGTAGTGTGCCGAGTCAACACCTGGTGCGAGACGAAATGTGGTATCGGGAAAATGCACGCCGGGGTTTTACGCACTTCTACGGTCCACTTGAGGATTACGTAGTGCTGGCTTTGCTGCCCTCATATCTTGAACGAACAGGCTCCAGTCTGATTTTGATGGCCGAAGACTTTATTCAGGAAAGTAACCAGGAATTAGGCGGCTTCTATCTGTATGAACAGGATGCACTCCTGGCTCAAATCAATAAAATAAGTAGTGAGACCAATAAGCGCATTTTGCTATTAGGGGTAAGTTTTGCCCTACTCGATCTTGCCGAACAGCATGGCCAACCTCTGCCTAGTGGCACGATTGTCATGGAAACGGGAGGTATGAAAGGGCGCCGTAAGGAACTCACCAGAACTGAGCTTCATAATATATTACAAGAAGCTTTTCGCTTACCGAACATTCACTCTGAATATGGCATGACGGAGCTCTTTTCTCAAGCCTACTCAAAAGGGGAGGGATTATTCTATCCGTGCCCAAGCATGAAGGTTATGACCAGAGAAATAACTGACCCACTAAGTCTACGAAACGATGAACGTACTGGCGCCTTAAACATCATTGATCTTGCAAATCTAGATACGATTAGCTTCATCGCCACTGAAGACCTTGGAAAGGTTTATGCAGATGGAAGTTTCGAGATATTGGGCCGACTGGATGCAAGTGAAATTAGAGGATGCAATCTGATGGTGATCTAAGGAAAATAGAAACGGGTTGTCGAACACCTTGAGAATGTTCAACAACCCGTGATAAGTCTTCAGTTAAAGCCGAGTCTTATGAGTCGCCTTTGTCTTCTGCCAAGGTAAAGACTCTCTTAACAGGATTATGCGGAGCATTTACAGTATTACCCTCTGCATCTACCAGAGTTAAAACTACTGTATTTTCGCCCATTGGCAGTCCTTGGAAATAGTATGGTTGCCAAGTATCCACCATGAAGGTTTGACCACCCACTTCTACCTTAACTTGGTAGCCATTACCCAGTTCAGCATTTACTGGATAAAAGTCTAGCATTACATTTTCAGTGTCCTTACCTGTATAAGTACCCTTGGGGCGACTGTAGAATAACATCGGATCGGTAATCTCAGCGTAATCGTCTAGTGTATTCCCAACTACTTTACCCATGACGGCACGGCTAGCGCCTTCATGCTTGATGCTCTCGTGGTAGGAACGGCTGATAAATGCTAAAATATAGTGCAGTCCATCAGGCATCTCATAATCGAACTCAGCGGTATACTTCGCAGCATAAGGTTCGTTGTCTACAATGAGGTGGATATGCTGACCCTTTCCAGAGTTAGCACACATTAGTTGATCAGCGTTAGGTGTTTGTGCTCCCAGCTCATAGCTATCTTCACCGCCATCAATCCCGAAATTGAAAGTTCCATCATTGAACTTCATACCAGTGATTTGAGCCCCTGGGTAAGATGGCGTCTCTGGCATAGGCACCAATTTAATACTACCTTCAGTAGCGGTAGTTTCTTCTGTAGTTGCTGTCTCCTCAGTAGCCGTATCTGTTTCAGAAGAGGCCGTATCTGGCCCGCAAGCAGCTACAAAAAATGCGAGCAGGATAAAGATTGGAAATGATCTCATAATGAATATCTTGTTTTGAAATTGAGTTGTGTCAAAAATAGGCCTAAGTTTGCAATGTTCTAAGGCATAAAACTAGCACTTATCTAAAGATGTTCACCGTATTAGTATGGGAAAAGAAATAATTGAGCTGAAGGTCGATGGCATGGATTGCAATAATTGCGCCATGAGCATCAGTCGTTATTTGGAACGTCGTGGTTTGGAAGATGTATTTGTCAACTTCCAAACCAAGGAAGTTCGGTTTCAACCTGGTGAGAACCAACTTGAGCTCAATAAAATTAAGGCTGGAATTGAGAAGCTTGGTTTTATAGTTTTAGAGGAAGAAGCGTCTGAACCTTATTGGACGCTAGAGAAAAAACTCCTGCTCAGCTCAATATTCTGCTTACCCTTGTTGCTTGGCCATCTTGTGATGATGGCCGGAGTACACTGGGCTTGGCTCGAATCCCCAGCGGTGCAGTTCTTCCTAGCCTTACCGGTGTTCCTTATTGGCGTATTTCACTTTGGCAAGAGTGCCCTTAGCAGCTTACGAGGCGGTGTTCCCAATATGGATGTTCTCATATTTGTTGGAAGTACAGCAGCGTTCGTATACAGTATCATCGGTTGGTACTTACAGGATCCCACTTACTATTTCTTCGAAACGACGGCAACGATTATCACCTTGGTTTTGCTGGGGAATTGGATGGAAAAGCGCGCAGTAGCTCAGACTACTACCGCTATTGGTGCACTTACGCAATTGCAAGCACCAATGGCAAACAAGTTATTGCCAAGTGGGGCCTTGTTGCCGGTTGCAAAGTCAGAACTTCAAATTGGAATGCTACTCCAAATAAACGGAGGTGATATCGTCCCTACTGATGCAATAATAAAAGAAGGGGAGGGCCTGATGGATGAAAGCATGCTGACGGGTGAAAGTATTCCGATTCCAAAGGAAGTAGGGCAGGAGGTAATCGGCGGTAGTACGTTACTAAGTGGAAGCTTACAGGTGGAAGCAACTGCTGTAGGAAAAAATACCGTCTTGGAGCAAATGGTAGAATTGGTTAAGACTGCACAACAGGATAAGCCACCAATTCAGCAACTGGCGGATCGCATTAGTGCAATCTTCGTTCCAACGGTTCTACTCATTTCCTTACTCACCTTTACCATTAGCTATTTCCTGTTCGACATTAGCAGTGGAGATAGTCTTTTACGTGCCATAGCTGTTTTGGTTGTTTCTTGTCCATGCGCTATGGGACTAGCTACCCCAACTGCTGTGATGGTTGGTGTAGGGCGCTTAGCTCGTTTAGGTGTATTGATTAAAGGTGGCCGCACCGTTGAACAACTTGCTAACATCAAGCAACTCGTTTTTGATAAAACCGGCACCCTAACAACAGGAAACTTCCGTATTGAATCAGCAGAGTACCCAAGTGGTCATATGAAACTGGCCAATGCGATAGTCTGGGAAATGGAACGCCATTCCAGTCACCCAATTGCACAATCGCTTCGCCACGCACTCGACGGAATGCCTAGAGCGGAAGAAATCCCAGTTTTGACTGTGAAAGAAGAACGAGGCATTGGTATGGTGGCTACAGGCGATGACAACGCGACCTATCGACTTGGATCGCGCCGGTTGCTAAATCCAGATGCAGATTGTGAAGGTGATATCTTTCTTCTGAAGGATACAGAAGTTCTGGCTGCCTTTCGATTAGGTGATGATATGAAAGATGGTGCGGAGCAAACAATAGGCACCTTACAGCAGCAGGGTGTGAATACCTATATTTTGAGCGGTGACCAACATGCTAAAACCGAGCGAGCTGCGAAAGCGCTAGGTGTTAATCACTTCTTTGCGGAACAACTACCTGCACAGAAGCTGGAAAAAATTCGTGAGCTCAGTGAACAGGCACCTACGGCAATGGTCGGAGACGGCATTAATGATGCGCCAGCTCTAGCTCAAGCAGATCTGGGTATTTCTCTCAGCGATGCCTCTCAGGTGGCGATTCAATCTGCTAAAGTGGTACTATTAAATGGTAGAATTGACGTACTACCAAAGGCTTTTGGTGTGGCTGAAAAAACAGTACAAACCATTCGTCAAAACTTGTTCTGGGCATTCGCCTACAATGTAGTTGCTATACCGATTGCTGCACTTGGCTTTTTGAACCCAATGCTTGGCGCCCTCTTCATGGCTTTTTCAGATGTGGTCGTGATTGGCAATTCCATTCGCTTGAAGTATAAAAAAGTGTAGTGGATTGGCTAGTTTTGCTGCATGCTGATACATGAATGCACTAAGCGCGTACGCTACGGGGAAACGGACCAGATGGGCTACCTGTATTATGGCCACTATGCACAGTACTACGAAATTGGTCGTACCGAAATGATCAGATCACTGGGATTGACCTACAAGACCATGGAAATGGAGATGGGGGTATTGATGCCGGTGATGAGTTTACAGTGTCGTTATGTACGCCCTGCGCGCTATGATGAGGAAATCACCATTCGTACCACGCTACGTCACCTTCCGGGAAAGACTATCACCTTTCATATGGAGCTCTTCAATGAAAAGGGTAAGCTGGTGAACGGAGGAACAGTTAAATTGTGTTTTGTAGAAGTCGATACAGGAAAGAGTATAGCCGCACCTCCTTATTTATTAGAAAAACTGCAACCTCATTTTGCGGAAGTTTAAATGGCCAACGGGACAGCAGATTCAGGATTGGTTTTGGAATCTGCCCATCATCTGCCAATTGTTAGATTGGTCGAAACGCAGCTCCCTGCCTGGTTTTTTTAGTGTCCCCATTTATGATGTTGTTGTCTTTGTATTCAATGAGATTAAGCGCTTTGATCTATTTACTCGGGCAAATAGCATAGCCTATAGTTTCTTTCTATCTCTATTTCCTTCCCTACTTACGCTCTTTACGTTGGTACCTTTCTTATTGGGTTTTATTACCCATTGGCTACCTGAGCTGGCTAATTTCAATACCATTCTGGAGCAAGAAATCACCAAGGTGATGCCTGGTCAGGCAGGAGGCTTGGTATTTGAGTTTATCCATGATATCACTAGTAAACCGAGAGTGGGCTTACTCTCCTTTGGTTTTGTATTGGCTATTTTCTTTAGTTCCAATGGCATGCTGGCCATGATGAAGAGCTTTGAAAAATCCTACAGCGACACCTTTCGCCGACGTACAGGCTTGAAGAAACGGATGGTAGCTATTGGTCTTACATTATTAGTAAGTATATTAGTTATATTATCTGTAGTGTTCATTATTTTGGGTAGTATGTTTATCTCCTGGATTAGTGAGCTTGTACATCTGACCGCTTTTGGAGAGTTTGCGGTAGGTCTGCTTCGCTGGGTAGCTATTCTTATGGTCTTCTACTTTGGTATTGCCGTTCTTTATAGATACGGTTCCGCCACCCATCGAAGATTCTCACTCTTTTCTCCTGGCACTACCTTGGCGACTGTTTTATGTGTGCTTTCTTCGATCGCATTTTCATTCTACATCGATGAGTTCAATCGGTACGATACCTATCATAAATTCTACGGCTCCATTGGCACATTTATCATCATCATGCTGTGGATTCAGATCAACTCTCTCATCCTTTTAATCGGTTTTGAGCTCAATGCAGCCATTGCCGTACACCGAGACTTGAAAGCTGCTATTGATGAGGATTAACGCTAAAAAGATGTCGACACTGTCATTTCCTCGACGGAGGCTGTTAAATTTGCCCATTGGAAATAGCAAAACCGCTTCGACTTCGTTTCTTTTCCAGATAATTCAGAAGAAGAACCCCATGAGGCTACATAGACTACTACTCACTTCATTCATCATTTTGGTTGTTTTTGCTGAGATGCAAGCCCAAAAATTCTCCAATGAGTTTTTATCCATTGGGGTAGGGGCGCGTGCACAAGCGATGGGCAATGCCGTTATTGCAAGTACCAATGATGTATATGCTGGTGTTTGGAATCCAGCAGGTTTAGCTGCACTTCGTCCTTCAGACGGCCTGCAGCTTGGCGCCATGCACTCCGAGTGGTTTGGCGGCGTTGGCAACTTCGATTACCTATCTTTTACCTTGCCGACAACTCAAGGTGGCAACCGCTTAGGATTTAGCCTGGTACGCTTTGGTATTGATCAGATTCCTAATACGCTATCCCTATACGAAAGTGATGGTTCGATCAATTTTGATAACCTGAGTGAGTTTTCGTCTGTCGACTATGCATTTCTTGGCTCCTACGCTAAGGAAGTCAATAAAGCCAAAGGTCCCATTCGCTTTGGGGGTTCGATCAAAGTGGTACACCGTCGTATTGGACCATTTGCCACCTCTTGGGGATTTGGTGCCGACCTAGGTATTCAAATCGTAAGAGACCAGTGGACTTGGGCTGCGCTGGCCAGAGATATTACTACAACATTTAATGCCTGGAGTTTCTCCTTTACGGATGAGGAAATTGATATTCTGGAGTTGACCAATAACGAAGTACCAATTAACTCTGTGGAGATTACGCGCCCTCAATTGATCCTTGGTGGCGCACGCACTTTTGAGCTTAGTGAGAAAGTGACGCTGCAATCTGAGTTGAACCTCATTCTTACTACAGATGGCCAACGGAATACGCTGATATCTGCCGATCCCATTAGCATTGACCCAGCATTGGGTCTTGAGGCATCCTACCGTAATTTCTTGTACTTGCGGGCTGGTGTTAATCAGTTTCAAAGAGAGTTAGACTTTGGAAGTGAAGAGACGCTGACCTTCCGTCCTAGCATGGGTTTGGGGCTTCAACTGGGTAGTCTGTTGGTAGATTATGCTTATACGGACTTGGGAGATGATGCCAATACCTTTTCTCATGTCGTGAGCCTACGACTTGGATTGAAACCTAGGAACCGCCAATAAGTGATGAAAAAATCAGTTTCGGTTGCCGGACAATACGAGAAAATAAGCAAATGACTAAAAGTGCTTTTGGCGTATTTGCCGGAATGATATCGAAAGCTTATTTTTGAACTACTCCTAAATAGGCATAGACGGCAACTTTTCGAGTAGTTAACCGTTAATGATATTGCTCGGCATTCACACCGAAAGAGGTGATTCGCGGCCGAAAAAACTAACCATACAGGTACCTTAAGCGTTTTGGCTCTACACTTATTAAATTAGGGCAGGACTTTGTGTGTGACTAGGGCGGGCCTCAGCGGATTTATTCCGTTTTCTTCGTGAAACAAGGGGATTACCGAACCATGCCAGCGGCTCTAACCATGTTATTTCTGAGGGTCCAAAACCACCTGGTGCTTGTGTGGTTTTTTTATTGTAGAAAAGTCATTTACTACAACTTAGGGGGGATCAAATTCTTGAAGTGACCATTGAGTTTCGCTCGATTCCTCATGTTCTCCATTTCTCGTACTACTGGTAACACTCCTTGAATCTGCTCAAGCAGTTTTTCTTGCCTGCTCCGCGCATCAAACGTCAGAAGGAATTCGTACTCCTGCTCGGAGTTAAAACCTACGTAGTGGGCTACATCATAAGTAGAAAAATCAGACACATTGCTCGGCAAGGTCCTCTTGACACGCATTGCCTTGAACAGTTTTTGAACTTCCATCAGAATGCGACCATTTAAGCTAGGATCTTCCTTGGTTTCGTGCTTATAATCTCGAACATCACCACCAGCATACAAACGGTCGCCTAAAGTTGGTTTGAAATCGATGATCCGGAATATTCCTTTTCCCAGTGTCTTTACATCCATCTCTCCACCAGGATAGGTTTTTTCTACACCGAGAAGCTCCACCTCGGTACCAAAGTCTTGCACCTTACCATCTTGAAAAGAAGGAATTCCAAAGGTGATACCTTTCTCAACGCAATCTTTGATGAGTTGCCGATATCGAGGTTCAAATATGTGGAGATTCACTGCCTCGCCAGGGAAGACCACGATCTGTAGTGGAAAAAGGGCTAATTCACGAGGCATATTATGAAATGTTGTATCCCACTGCGGTCAGCGGGCTATGATTGCTTACTTGGTTAGGGCTTGTTTGGACTGATTATTCATCAGTACTTTGCTTTCGCTTGTGCTAAATAACAGTATTTTTAGGCACTTGTTCCTGTTTATGCCTGATAACGTACTTAAAACCTAACCGAATGAAACGGCTTACCTATCTGATAATTAGCCTAATAGTACTCTCTTTCTGGTCCTGTAAGCGCTCAAACGACCCTCGGCCGATGCCGGAAAGCGCCAAAGCTTACGTCTATGCCTACTCGCAAGGTATGATATCCCGCACAGACGTCATCGAAGTACAATTTGCTGCCATTGTTGCTGAACCAGAAGAGATTGGAACTAAGGTCTCAGCCGATTTGGTACAACTCAAACCGCAAGCGGCTGGGGAATGGGAATGGGTAGACCAACAAACGCTACGTTTTACGCCAAATCCTAGCTTGGATTTCGCTACTACCTATACCGTGCAGGTATCGCTTAAGGATCTATTTGACAATGTTCCCAAGGATGCGAGCTTATTCGAGTTTAGTGTAAAGACCAGAGAACCATATGTATCGGTAGCAGTTGATGGCTTGTTTACACCAGATTTGAGTGAGCGTGATCAGCAAGTACTCCAGGGACAACTCTTTACTTCAGATTACCTAGACAATGAAACGGCAACAGAGCTATTAAATATTGAACAACGCGGAAGAGCATTGGATCTTACCTGGACGCATGATGCAGACGGAATGGTCCATTACTTTACAGCAAAGGGCGTGGAACGTTCCAGCGATCCTTCGGCGGTCTTATTGAGCTGGAATGGATCTGCAATTGGATCGGACCAAAGAGATAAGAAAGAGGTAGAGGTGCCCGCTATTGGTGATTTTAAGGTGTCTAAAGTCGTACCCCAAAGTGGGAGTGAGCCAATTGTAGACATCTACTTTTCAGATCCTCTGGATGAAGGTCAGGATTTTAACGGCTTGGTAAGTATCAGTAATTCTGATGACGCTTTTCGCTATCAAGCGGAAGGGCACCGACTGCGAGTATTCCTGAACGAGGCGCTTGCTGGAGAACAGCAAATTAGTGTTTTCACTGGTGTTCGAAATCACTTTCGCGAGAGAATGCCCCGGTCTAGCGTTTGGTCCGTAACCTTTACTGCTGCTGAACCTCAAGTGAAGCTGGTCGGTCATGGAAACATCCTGCCATCTACGGCTAGTTTGATTGTGCCTTTTGAGGCAATCGGCCTGCACACCATTGAGGTAGAAGTATTCAAGATTTACCACAATAACATTTTGCAGTTCTTGCAGAGCAACCGTCTTGACGGGCAATACGATTTGGAAAAAGTAGGCAAGGTAGTTTTTCGAGAAGAAGTACCCTTGCGGAACATCAACCCTCGTGCCAGTCAACAGGAATGGAATCGATATGCCCTGGACTTAGCCTCATTCTTCGAGCTGGATTCTAAGTCCTTCTACCAGGTACGAATCGGATTTCGACGTTCCCACAGCCTCTTCCGTTGCAGCGCAGACATGGACTTCAATTTTGTAGAGAATTGGTATGGCGGAGATCAGGAAAGTAGTTTGCTGAATAACTGGTATGGTATCGAGGGGTATTATGAGGAGTATCGTTGGGATCAGCGTGATGACCCTTGCTACCCGGCTTACTACAATTCGGACCGTTTTGTTGCCCGCACCATTATGAGCTCGAACTTAGGTGTTCTGACCAAGGGCACGGGGGGAAACAAGTACCAGACGATAGTAACAAGCCTGCAAACCACGCAACCCGTATCGGGCGTGAGCATGGAGTTTTATAACTATCAGCAACAACTCCTCATCACAACGACAACGGACGATCAAGGAATGGCACAAGCGGAGTTATCAGAGAAGGCTTTCTTCCTGGTTGCTAGAACGGCCAATGATCAGACTTTTCTTCGTTTGGAGGATAATGAGGCGCTAAGCGTTACTCGATTCGACGTAGCAGGGACCGAAGTTCAAGACGGCCTAAAGGGCTTTCTATACGGTGAACGTGGTGTTTGGAGGCCAGGCGATTCTGTTTTCCTGAATTTTATCTTGGAAGACGAAAAAGGAGCACTTCCACCAGACTATCCGGTGCGTTTTGAACTACGTGATCCACGTGGACAGCTCGTGGAAAGTAGAGGCAGTGTATTACCATCGGGACAAACGTACCCTCTGCATTTTCAGACCTCGCCCGATGCACCTACTGGACTCTGGCAAGTCAAGACCTTGGTAGGGGATGCTAGTTTCAGGAAAAACATTCGAATTGAGACCGTTAAGCCAAATCGAATTAAAGTGGAGATTGCAACTGGCGATGGGCCACTTCGACTCAATGGAGGGAGTAGGCGCATCGGCATGAAGGCCAATTGGCTACATGGTGCTCCTGCCGCCAACTTAAAAGCCAATGTGGAAGCCTCTATTAGGATTGATAAGAGTGGATTCGAATCCTTTGGTGGCTATAGCTTCTATGACCGAACCAAACCATCTGAACTGGTCCGTAGTAATGTGCTGTACAATGAAGACCTCAACAGTCAAGGTGAGGGAGAGTTTGAGCTCAGAATTCCTCCTGCCTCTCAGGCGGCAGGGCCATTAGACGTACGTCTAAAAACGAGAATATACGAGCGTGGCGGCAATTTCAGTACGGAGTTTCGGAACCTTACGGTGCATCCTTATAATTTTTACGCTGGCTTGCAGATCCCTCAAAATCGATATGGTAGTCCACAGCTTACCATTGGTGAAGATGCTGTGATTGAATTGGGGGCAGCAAATTACGCTGGGCAACCCGCTCCAAATCGTCGACTTAAAGCATCTATCTCTCGCGTTGATTGGCGATGGTGGTGGGATGATGAAGACGGTGGCGGAGGCCGTTATGTACGCGATCGTACGCAAGAAGATATCTCCGCCGTCACTAAAACAACAGATGCGCTCGGTAGAGCAGCATGGACAGTCAATATTGATCGGTGGGGACGTTACCTGGTCAAGGTTTGTGATTTGGAGACTAATCATTGTAGTAGTGGCTATGTCTACGCAGGTTCTCCTTGGTACAGTGAAGGAACCTTCTCGGAAGAAGCTAGTATGCTCACCTTCCAATCTGATCGGCAGAATTATGATGTAGGTGAGGATGTTACGATCACCTTCCCTGCCGGTGGCGAAGGCCGAGCCTTGCTTAGCCTTGAGACCGGAGAAGGAGTGCTAGAGGAAATCTGGGTGGACACCAAGCCTGGAGACAATACCTACACTTTCGAGGCTACAGCTGCTATGGCTCCTACCGTCTACGCCTTCCTGACGGTACTTCAGCCTTACGGGCAAGACAACAACGACCTTCCGATCCGGGCCTATGGTGTAATTCCGCTACAAGTTGAGGACCCTACCACCAGATTGAATCCAGAGATCAAGATGGCCGATGAATTAGAGCCAGAGGAAACGTTTACGGTAGAAGTATCCGAAGAAGATGGGCAAGCCATGACGTATACACTGGCAGTCGTGGATGAAGGTTTATTGAGTCTTACAAACTTTACGACACCAAATCCGCATGATGCTTTTTATGCCCGGGAGGCATTAGGTGTCAAGACTTGGGATATGTTTAACTATGTGCTTGGGAAGGAGAGTATAGCCCTAGATCAAGTGCTAAGTATTGGAGGTGATGCCGAAGGTGGACGGCCACGAGAGGCCAAGCGCGCGAATCGTTTTGAGCCCGTAGTTCATCATTTGGGACCATTTCAATTGGACAGACGAGGGAAGGCCCGTCATGAGATCAAGATGCCCAATTACGTTGGTGCTGTAAGGGTAATGGTAGTGGCTGCTACTAACAAGGCCTACGGTGCCACTGAAAAAAGCGTGCCGGTTCGTAAGCCACTTATGGTACTCGGCACCTTACCCCGTGTATTGGGGGTAGGAGATGCCTTGGAAGTGCCCGTAAACGTATTTGCTATGCAAAAAGGGCTTGGCCAAGTACAGGTACAACTTACAGAAAACGGTGGCTTAGTTGATATCGGGACAGGAAGCAAATCACTTTTATTTGATAATGCCGGAGATGGCATCGTCTATTTTCCAATAACGGTCGGTGAGTCGACGGGAGTTGCCAAGTTTACTATCACTGCCAGAGGTGGCGGAGAAAGTGCCATTCAAGAAATCGAAATTGAAGTTCGTAATCCAAATCCACTACAAACGCTAGTAGAAAACTTTGTATTGGATCCTGCAGAGGGAAGAAGCATTCAATACGAACCGCTGGGCGTGGCAGGAACAAGGATAGGAACACTGGAGATGACCAATTTCCCCAGCTTGAACTTAGATCGTCGATTACGCTATCTAATTAGCTATCCTTACGGCTGTATAGAACAGACTACTTCTTCCGCTTTCCCGCAATTACACCTAGCACGTTTCATCCCACTGGATGATACTCAGAAAGAAGAGGCGCGCAGAAATGTAGAAATAGCGATCCAACGTCTTCAGCGATTCCAACGCTCAGATGGTGGTTTCAGTTATTGGCCGAATGGCGGTCGGATTTCGAGTTGGAGTACGAGTTATGTGGGACACTTTCTACTTTCGGCGAAGGCCGCAGGTTATTCCGTGCCAGATGGAATGCTGAGAAGCTGGAGACAGTTTCAGCGCTCGGCAGCACGGGTATGGGATGGCCGTTTCGCTGATTATGGCTGGCAGTCGAGACAAAGTTACGAGCTGGATCAAGCCTATAGACTGTATACTTTAGCACTAGCCGATAAAGCTGAATTGGGGGCAATGAATCGTCTACGCGAACGAAACAACCTCAGCAAAGCTGCTCGTTGGCAGTTGGCCGCAGCCTATGTCTTAGCGGGACAAGAAAAAGCGGCTAGAGAGCTAAGCAGTTCAATGAACACCCAAGTGACCGCTTACCAAGAGCTCGATTACACCTTTGGTTCAGGTCTGCGTGATCGGGCAATGATGCTGGACGCATTATTACTCATTGGCGACGAAAACAAAGCCGACGACTTAGCGCGGGAGATGATTGATGAGATGCGAACTCGAGAGTGGCTTAGCACGCACGAATTGGGTTATGCCTTACAAGCGTTCGGCAACTATCTTGGAGAAAGTGATAACCTGAGTAAGACCTATACCTTTAGCTATCAGCAAGGTCAAAACAGGAAGGTCGATGTAGGGGCTGATCATCCTTATATGCAGATCAACTTACGTGATCAGGCCATGGCTGTTTCCGTGTCGAACACCAGTGAGCAAAAGTTATATGGTAGTCTAATCAGAAGCGGTCAGCCACTGCCCGAGCAGGAACAGGCGATCAGTAAACAACTGCGTCTGCAAGTGAATTACAAGGATAGCCAAGGTCAGCCGATTGATGTGACGGAAATTCAGCAGGGAACTGACTTCGTAGCGGAAGTCCAAGTGAGCCATCCTGGCAACTTAAGCTACGCCTATCGACAGATGGCGCTTGAGCAGATATTCCCTGCAGGTTGGGAAATTACCAACACCCGCTTTGAAGGTATGGCTGAAGCTGCAGATGACAACTATGATTATCGTGATTTCAGAGATGATCGAGTACACACCTTTTTCCATTTACAAAGGGGGAAGAGCAAAACCTTCTATGTGTCGTTGACAGCAACATACAGTGGTCGCTTCTATTTGCCAGCCACAAGCTGTGGGACCATGTACAGCGACGCAGTGAGAGCTAGCACAGCCGGCACCTGGGTAGAAGTAAGTAGGGGAGAAGTGGAGTGATTTGATCACCGATGAGAAGAAACTTGGTATTAGAATGTGAGTCACGAAGAATACTCAAGTAGCTCATGCCGCCAGTATTCTTAAACTCACTGAAGAGTAAATCCAGTTTTCGTAAGCTTCGTTTGCGCTGACCGACATCCGCATGATGCAAGGGACCTCATAGGGATGGTGTTCGTTAATATAAGAAACCACGTCCTGCCATTTGCTTTCGGGGGTCTTTACGAGGCTTACCCATTCTCCCTCGCGCTGAACCGCTCCTTGCCACCAGTAGGCGCTGGTTATTGGGAAGCAATTAGCGCAAGCGACATGCTTTTGCTCAACTAAGGTATTGCTCAATCGCTCTGCCGTCTGTTCGTCTGGATGCGTGATGTAAATGAGTAGGAAAGCCATCAGAAATCTATTTTGAATAGGGTAGGGCGGCTGCCTAAAGATGCGTTATCGGTTGAGTTCCCAAACCCAGTTCCCCGTGCTATCGAAGTAACCAATCTTATCTCCTTGCTCAACGCGGAAGAGGCCTTCCCCGGCATAAGAGATAAACTCGTAATTAGGCTGTACGATTAGCTCGCCATCTAAGTTACTGAGGCCGTTATAGCCTTCAATCTTGACCTTGGCGTAGCCGTTCTCAAAGTCTTCGATGTGGTCGTACTTAGGCGGAATAATTTCGATACCCTTTTGGTTGATCACGCCCCACTTACCATCGATTTGGACGACAGCAACGCCATGTCGGAATGCGCTGGCCTGCTGGTAATAGCCATCGTATAAGTTGGTCTGCTCTGTGATATAGTAGAAACGATACTTATCATCACGCATCAAACCACGACCTTCCTGGAACTCCAATAGACGATCTAGGCTCGGTTTCACAATCAGCTGGCCATCGCGGTCTACGATACCGGCATTCTTGATTCCTTGATAAACCACCGCTCGGCCGTCACTGAAATCAAGACAACGCGAGTAGGCGCAAGGAATAATTAATTCTCCCGCTTGATCGATATATCCACAGCGGTTGTTTCGCTGCACCATTGCTCGTCCCTCCTGAAAGTTGCCCACTTTGGCATATTTGCCTTCAATAACCAGCTTTCCGTCGGTATTGATAAACCCAAAACCTTGGCGAGTTTTGGCAGCTGCCATTCCTTCAGAGAAGGTACCAATAGAACGATAGTCATTGGTGGTGATGAGTTGTCCGGCAAGATTTATCAAGCCATAACGATCTTGATCTTTACCGTACTTAACCACAGCTAGGAAATGTTGGTCAAAGGAGGAGATATTCGCGAAACGTGGCCGAACGATAAACTTACCCGTCTGATCAATGAGGCCAAACTTTTGCTCTACTACCACCCGAGCAATGCCTTCTTGAAAATCGAAAGCACGGTCATAAGCAGGCGTAATGATGAACTGTTCCTGCTCATTAATAAAACCTACCCCTTGTCCGGTGTCAACCCAAGCTAAGCCATCTCGGAAGTTTCCAGCTTCCTCGTATTGAAATGGAATAACAGTATCTCCATCATTATCAATGAATCCCCAACGATTACCGATACGTACGGCTGCTTTGCCTTCACTGAAGTCCTTGACTGCTTTGAAACGACAAGGGATTACTTCTCTACCATTACGATCAACAAAGCCCCACAATCCTTGCCTTTTTACAGCTAATCGACCGCCAGAAAAAGAGCCAATTTCTTCATAAATGGCACTTACCGTAAGTTGCCCTAAGGTATCTACTAAGCCATATTTCGGCTGCTCCAGATACACACGAACCATTCTGTTGTCCATATTTTCTAAAAACTCAATGCGATCGTACTGACAACTAATCAGATCAGTGCCCTGCAAATCGACCATTCCCCATTTACCTTCGCAATTAACCAATCCTGCACCATTAAGCATAGGCTCTACGTAGGTGTAGTTGGGCTTAATGGTTACTTGACCTAGCGTATCTATATAGCCCCATTCACAATCCTCACAAACCAATGAAGCATTTTGCTGAAAAAGCTGATCATACTGGGTGTAATCCAGCATGTAGTTTGGAGACTGTATACCGTCCAGGTATTCCCGGAGAAGGCCTAAGTTGAAATCTGACTTACGTTTACCAGAAAGACGACCGAGAAAGCTTACTCGTGCCAAGCCGTCGTGAAAATCACCGATATAGGTAATGTCTTTACGAACAATACGGCCTAAGCGGTCAATTAATCCGTGCCGGCCATTCGAGAAGATGACGCGAGCTGTAGGGAAATCTTGGCGAAAATCCTCTAGACGGACATCCAGAAAGTCGACCTCAGTAACCAAGATCCCAAGGTCATTAAGGACCAATCCAAATATCATGTCGAAGCGGAAGCTCGAGCGTTCAAACTCGTAGTCATTCGACTTCCAGATTCCCACTAAAGTATAACCCAGCTCTTTATCAACTTTGATGAAGTCGAACTTAGGTTCAATTTGAACCTGGCCATTGAAGATATTTCGGAGCCCCCAGCGATCCTCTCCGGGATCATAAAACCACTCGAATGTCTTCAGCTGATAGCCATTATCAGAATCGATATCTGGCGCATTAGAAGCACTGCTGCCACCTACCTTGATCTCCCAATGCTGCGAAAACTGGCTATCACCCAATCGATTCCCGAACTCATCAAAGGCTACTACCTTGAGTTGTTCTTGACCGTTAGGACCAGGCTTATAAGCTCTAGCTTCCTTTTCATCCAGTTCTATTCGGGAGTACTCAATGGAGACAAGCGTATCTCCACGGCTATTGATAACACCAAATTGATGGTTCTGTTTCACAACGCAAACCGCCCCTTGCATAGGAGAAATGAACTGAAAAGCCAATGGTAAAATAACGCGATTGTCCTTGCTTACTACACCCCAGCTACCATCAAAGTTTACACGGAATAGTCCGGGACCATACGCCTGAATTTCACGATAAAGAGGGGAGAGGATTTGAAGACCGCAAGCATCAATCAACCCTAGTCTTTGTTCCTTTTTAACGACGAGATATTCTTCAGAAAAAGCATAGAAGTCGCTGTATTGCTCTTGTTTGATCAAGGAGCCACAGCGTAAGGCATAGAAGTGTTTACGACTTCCCGCAAAGAGCTTCAAATAACCATTGCCAAGATCTTGGAAAGAATCATACTCAGCGGGAATTACGGTGGTTCCGTATCCATCAACAGCGCCCCAGAATCGGCCTTCTCGGTAACAGATCAATTCAGGAGTAATGACTTTGATCTCCGCCGCATGATTGGATACTAGCACTAAGCCAGTGCTGTCTACTAGTCCAAGGCGATCATCATTTTGGGTAAGGAAGTAGGATTCGTCTTGTAGTGCAATCTTATCGAAACGTGGAGCGATAAGTTGGGCACCATTGTCTTTGATCAATCCCCATTTTCCTTTCAACTTGTAGGTGAGGAATCCGGGGCGGAGAATCTGCACGCGCTGATAACCTTCATTCAGAACCGTGACGCCTAAGTGATTAATGACTCTCCAGGCATTGTTCTCCATGACGGCCACTAAGCGTTCATCTAACACTTTGATGTCGTCATACTTTGCCTGCAAGCTCTCTTTGCCGTCCGGCCCCAATAGACCGACTAGGCCATTGCGTTGCATTACGGCATATCCGAAGTGCTTAAACTCACCAATTGCATCATAGACAGCAGGTTGTACTAACTCTCCAGAGGTATCGATCAAGCCCCACTTCTTATTGAGCTTGACGGGGAAGTACTGCTGCGCCCTTAGTGAAGGGTTTAGTCCTACTACACAACCGATTATCAGATAGAAAATGATTCGCCGCATACGTCGCTTTAAACGGTAAAAAGGCGGCCTAAATTATCTAAAATTTCGATTGTCTAGGCAATTAAATCCATTCATTTAGGGAAAGGAGGAGTTTGCCGACTAAAGGGTTATAAAAAGCTACCTTTCACCGTTAGCTTTTTGTGCCACGTAGTAATAAGTGAGGAGTCCACCACCAGCGGCCATGAAGAGAAATGCAAAAGTTGCCACCTCTTCTGGTAATCCCAGGGTCGCAGTAGCCATATGGCCAAGCAAAATACCAACACCTCCGAAGGCAAGGAAGAGGCCAAATTTTAAGGCGCCAGATGTTCTGAAGGCCTTGTCTGGTCGAAATACCGTGGCGTCACGATCATACTCTAGCAGCGCCATTCGCTCCTTATGTCTAGAGGAAATAAGCAAGTAGACTACGAAGGTCACTGCTCCGACCATACTCATGATTGCAAAAACTTCGCCGTGCATAATCTTTGATTTTATTGCTTGGACGGCCACTTTCGAAAAGAGGTTACAGAATGCGTAAATTTATTTACTTGAGTAGAAGAAAAAGCTGGTGATGGCTAAATTATTTTGTCATCCGGAGAAAAAAATGACTCCTATTGTAACCACCTTTTCAAGAATGCCGTCATAGAGATATGGGCTTGTCAGATGAACAGTTAATCAATCGCGTAAAAGCTGGTGATCAGCCGGCTTTTGGCCAGTTGATTGACCGTTATCAAGCCTATGTGTGTAGCCTCTGCTTAAAGGTGTTGGAAAACAGGGAAGAGGCAGAAGAAGCTGCCCAAGATGTTTTTATAAAAGTATTTCAACGTATACGTAGCTTCCGTCATGATTCCCGGTTCTCAACTTGGCTCTATACACTTGCCTACCGCACAGCTATTGATCATCGGAGGCAAGTGGCAAGGCATAGAACCTCCAAGAACTCCGTTGAAGTTGATGTAGCTTTAATCGGAAAGGGTGTTCCAGCGGAAGTAGAAAAGAACCTACAGCAGCAGGAACAGCAAGCACAACTAAAAGCGCTATTAGCCCGTTTACCACAGCAAGAGGCTACCATCATAGATTTATTCTATCTGCAAGAGCAGAGTGTGAAGGAGATCGCAAAAATCATGAAGCTGTCTGTAAGCAATGTCAAAACCAAATTGTTTCGGACCAGAGAAAAACTACGTAACTTAATGCAACCGCATTCTTCTACGGATGCTTAAAGAAGATGAGACCAAGAGCTGAAAAAATAGAATTGCTTTGGCGCTATGCCAATAACGATTGCTCAGCCAATGAGCAACGAATGGTCGAGGCATGGCTCAGTACCGATGCCCAGCTGGAAGCGGAATGGCAAGATATTTCGCACCTCAATCAGCAGTTGCAACAGCAAGCCTCAGCGGATGAGCCTTCCTTACGGTTCAAGACCAACGTCATGGAGCAGTTGGCCGTTGAGCCTCAACCAGAAGGTCTAGTGTCGCGTCGCATCAAATTTTGGCTTGGCCTTTTCTTTGTAGTTTTCACGCTACTAGCAGCTATCGATGCTAGTTTCTTGGCGGGCATCCAGATTTGGCCAGAAGAATGGCCCATCGCCTGGGAAGGTACCTTCACCAGCTGGATTACATATCTGTTCGATCTCAAACTCGGGGCGCACTGGGTCGTCTTTGCAGCTATGCTGATGCCACTTTTGCTGGATCAGTATCTACTCAAATTGCTGAACAAGCACCGTCAAAAGTTAGAACAGCGCAAAGGCTAACGATCGAAGCCTAGGCGATGACCTCTTTGACTCTCGTCAAACTGCCCTTGGTGATACGCTACGTGACCGCTAACGATAGTAGTGTTGACGTTCCCCTTGAACTCATATCCTTCAAATGGCGACCAGCCACACTTATACAGGATATTATCAGGTGCAACCGTCCACTTCTGGTTTTCATCGACTAAAACGATATCCGCAAAGTAGCCTTCATCGAGATACCCTCTTTCTGCCACTTCATAGCAGATCGCAGGAGCATGACACATCTTTTCTACAATTCGCTCCAAGCTAATGGCTCCTTTGTGATAGAAGTCTAACATCACGTTAAGCGCATGTTGTACCAACGGACCACCTGACGGACAACTCAAATACTTATTGGCTTTTTCAGAAGGTAGGTGAGGGGCATGATCCGTAGCAATAACGTCCAGCTTATCGGCAAGAAGAGCTGGAAGGAGTGCTGCTTGGTGCTCCGGTCCCTTCACCGCAGGATTCCATTTAATGCGAGCTCCTTTGTCTGTGTACTGATCACTATTGAAAAATAGGTGGTGAACACACACCTCCGCAGTAATGCGCTTCTCCTCCAATGGAATGTCGTTTCGGAATAGCTCCAGCTCATCCTTAGTAGAGACATGCAAGATGTGAAGGCGAGTATTGTGCTTTTTCGCAAGTTCGACGGCTAAGGAAGACGACTTGTAGCATCCCTCTACATTCCTAATGATTGGGTGCATTTCCATAGGGATATCCTCGCCATACTTAGCCTTAGCCACTTCTAGGTTTCGTCGAATGGTAGCCTCGTCCTCGCAATGCGTAGCAATAAGCATGGGCACTTTTGAAAAGAGATTGTCCAACGTCTTTTCACTATCAACCAGCATGTTGCCGGTGCTGGACCCCATGAAAATCTTCAAACCACAAACCGTTTTCGGGTCTGTCTTGAGTACCTCTTCCACGTTGTCGTTGGAAGCCCCCATGTAGAAGGAATAATTGGCCAGAGAGCACGCTGCTGCACGCTGATATTTAGCCTCTAGGAGCTCCTGGGTGAGGGTAGCAGGCTTTACGTTAGGCATCTCCATGAAGCTGGTTGTTCCTCCAGCAACTGCGGCCTTAGCCTCCGTATAGATTTCCCCTTTATGGGTCAAGCCAGGCTCACGAAAGTGTACTTGATCATCAATAACTCCTGGGATGGCAAGCTGACCATTAGCATCAATTACCCTGGCTTCAGGATGAGAAATATCGGTGCCGATTTTCTCAATTCGTTGACCTTTTACTAGAATATCGCCAGAAGTGATTTTACCTCGATTGACAATGCGGGCGTTCTTGATCAGCAACATATGGGGACTTGGTTTGAAGATTAGAAAGTTCGGCCTGAAGGTAGTGAACAGCGACTGATAAGCCAAGCGCCGAAGGGGAGCAATTTCAAGCCTTCTTGAAAGGCAAGCTTTCAAGGCAATTCATCTCCATCAAAACCAATCATTGATTACAGTCCGTATTTCTCAATCTTGCGATAGAGGGTGCGCTCAGAAATCCCGAGATCATGTGCGGCTTCACGCCGGTGGCCCTGGTGCTTCTGCAGTGCCTTGGTGATAAGTTCGCGCTCGTTGTCCTCCAGACTCAGGTTCTCTTCAACTACCTCACTCTCATCGTAATGACGACGCTGGTCATCATTGAGGATAATCGGTTCATACTCGCCTTCATGAAAGTCATCAGTAGGGTAGGAGGGTACATCCTCTTCTGGTTCTGACTGAAAGCGATTCTCCGGTGGAGCAACCATGCCGCCTCGGCCTTCTGGCAAAGCCAACTGCCCAAGCGTGTCCTCGTCTGGCATTTCCAAGTCATTGGTCCGGATGAGCTCAAAAACAAGAGATTTCAGATCGTTGAGATCCTTTTTCATGTCGAAGAGCACCTTGTAGAGAATTTCGCGCTCTTGCAAACCATCACTTCCAGCTTGATTGGTCAGGCTAGGAAGATTTCGTTGGCCTAGTTGTGGCATCATGGCTCTCAAGCCATTGCCATCTAAGGTTCGTTCTTCAGAAAGAATACTGAGCTGGTCCGCTACATTCTTTAATTCTCGAATGTTACCTGGCCAATTATAGTTTTCGAGTATAGTACGGGCTTCGGCCGTCAACTGAAGCGCTTCGAGGCGATACTTTTCAGCAAAGTCAAGGGCAAACCGGCGGAACAGCAAGTAAATATCATCCCGACGTTCGCGAAGCGGTGGCAGCTGAATCGGAACCGTGTTTAATCGATAGTACAGGTCTTCCCGGAACTTACCGTTTTGCACATTCTTGAGCAAGTTCACATTGGTCGCCGCTATGATACGTACACTGGTACGCTGAACCTTGTTGCTACCCATCCGGACGAACTCTCCGGACTCCAGGACACGAAGCAAAAATGTCTGCGTATTCAATGGCATTTCGCCAATCTCATCCAGGAAGATGGTGCCACCATCATAGGTCTCGAAATATCCCTTGCGCTCACCGGCAGCTCCGGTGAAGGCACCCTTCTCGTGTCCAAACAGCTCAGAGTTGATGGTTCCTTCCGGAATTGCACCACAGTTAATGGCGATGAACCCCTCATGCTTCCTCGGGCTATTGTCATGAATAACTCGAGAAAAGACTTCCTTACCCACTCCACTCTCACCTGTGATTAGCACGCTCAGGTCAGTACCGGCTACACGTAGAGCAGTGTCCAAAGCCCGATCCAGGGATTCGGTACGCCCAATTATTCCGTAGCGTTGTTTGACGCGTTGTAAATCACTTGCCATTAGCTTGATATATTTTAAGCTTCCACCATTTCGCCGATCAATGTCGCGCTAGTTCCCTCCAATGCCTTCACGTAAACGTAATCGCCAGGCTTGTGCTCTCCTTTCTTAGGGAACACCATCATTTTGTTCTGCGAGTTACGTCCTTTCCAATCTTGATCAGACTTCTTGGACTCGCCTTCGATCAATACCTTGAAGGTCTTCCCAATATCATTCTGGTTGTGCTTGTAACTGATCTGCGTTTGTAGGCGAATGATTTCCTGCAGACGGCGTTTCTTCACCTCTAGCGGGATATCATCTTCGTACTTACGAGCAGCCAAAGTACCAGGGCGTTCTGAGTAGAAAAACATGTACGACATGCTGTAATTCGCAAACTCAATCATGCTCAAGGTCTCCTGGTGTTCCTCCTCTGTTTCTGTGCAGAAGCCAGCAATAATGTCTGAACTGATGGCACAGTCCGGCATGATTTCATAGATCCGGCGCACCTTATCCTCGTACCATTCGCGGGTGTAGGTACGATTCATTAGATCCAGCACTCTGGTATTACCGGATTGAACTGGCAAGTGGATATACTTACAGATATTCTCGTACTTCGCCATGGTGTAGAGTACTTCATCTGTAATATCTTTAGGATGGCTAGTACTGAATCGAATGCGTAGATCAGGAGAAACAAGTGCCGTCATTTCCAGCAATTTGGCAAAGCTCACCAACTCGCCATTCTCTGGATTCTCCCACTTGTAGCTATCTACGTTTTGACCCAATAGTGTTACTTCACGGAACCCCTTTTCGTAAAGGTCAGTTGCCTCGGCAATGATGCTAAATGCATTACGAGAACGTTCCCGGCCACGGGTAAAAGGCACCACGCAGAAAGAACACATATTATCACAACCACGCATGATTGAGATAAATGCAGTGACACCATTGCTATTCAAACGCAGTGGACTAATATCTGCATAGGTCTCCTCCCGGCTGAGGAAAACGTTCACTCCCTTCTCGCCTTCTTCTGCACCGGCAACTAGATTAGGAAGGTCGCGGTATGCGTCAGGACCAACAACAAGGTCGACCAAGCGCTCTTCTTCCAAAAACTTACTCTTTAGGCGTTCGGCCATACATCCCAATACACCAACCAGTGTACCTGGACGATCCTGCTTAACGGTATCAAATACCCGCAAGCGTTTGCGAACGGTATCTTCCGCTTTTTCCCGGATGGAGCAGGTGTTGATAAGAATCAAGTCTGCAATTTCCATATTGCGGGTAGCTTGAAACCCTGCTTCACCTAGAATTGAAGCTACGATTTCGCTATCGCTGAAGTTCATCTGGCAACCGTAGCTTTCTATGTAGAAATGCTTTTCGCCAGGTCGTTTACTCTCCTTAAAAAACACTTCACCCTGCTTGGCTTCATCCATGGTTTTACCCAAGTTCTCAAGGGTGGGATTGTCGTTATACATGCTTCCTCATTTTGCGGGCACAAAGATAGGAGAATTACCTGACAATTTGTCACTTTCGCTTGTGTCAAAAATGTCAAATGCCTCCAATCGGGCTTCCTGTAAACTAAGTGAATAGCCCATTTACAGGATATTTCTCCAACAACTCCCACCAATTTCTGGTTCCAAGTCTTATGCCTTGATGTAGCTAACCTGCTGTCAATCAACATCAAGTGATAATCATTTAGAAATTTCTTGCTAGGGAACTCTTCATAAAGTATACACGCAGTTTGTTACTATCTTGAGCACTTCCCTAAATGAGCTGCTCAACTTGAAGTTCCTAGCTTGGCAGCGGTTAACAGTTCAATATGCATAAGTGGATCTATTTGGCGCTCGCCTTCAACTTCTACACTTTCTCTTCTTTTGCGCAAACGGCTCTTTTGCAGAATGTCTATAACCGGCCAGTCACAAGCCTAAATGGAGAGTGGCGCTATATCGTCGATCCCTATGAAAACGGGTACTACAATTATCGGTACGAGCCTTTTGATCAGCAGGAGACACCGTGGTCCAGTGCGTTTTTTCTAAATTCAAAAGTGCAAGACTCTACGGAGCTCCTCGAGTATAACTTTGATCGTATGGATCAGTTGAATGTTCCGGGAGATTGGAATAGTCAGCGTCCGGAGCTACTATATTACGAGGGAACGGTCTGGTATAAGAAGTCTTTCGACTACCAGCGCACGGCGGAGGAGAATCGCGTTTTCGTCTACTTTGAGGCGATCAACTACCATGCAGAGGTGTATTTCAATGGGAAGAAACTCGGCGAACATATTGGTGGTTTCACTCCATTCAATTTTGAAATTACCTCTCTTATTGAGGATGAAGAAAATTTCCTCGTAGTGAAAGTGGATAACAAGCGTCTAAAGGAAGGCGTGCCCACCTTGAATACGGACTGGTGGAACTATGGAGGAATTACCAGAGATGTGAAAATCATTGAAACCAAACCGGTATTTATTGCTGATTACTTCTTACAACTTGCTCCGGATGATCGGGAAAAAATTGCTGGATACATACAATTAGACGGAGCCTCAGCAGGCGAGCAGGTACATCTCTCAATATCTAAATTGGGCGTAGAGTATACCGCTGAAGTGGATGCAAATGGCTTAGCAGCCATTAAGCTTAAAGCAGAGGATATTCGATATTGGTCGCTGGATGATCCGCACCTTTATCAAGTAACCATTGCTACGGACCTGGATGTGGTGATTGATGAGATTGGATTCAGGAGTATACGGACGGAGGGTAGTAATATTCTGCTCAATGATAAATCGATCTATTTACGTGGCATTTCTATCCATGAGGAAAGTCCGATCCGAGGGGGTAGGGGATACACGCTTGAAGACGCTCAGCAGTTACTAAGTTGGGCCAAAGAATTAGGATGTAACTATGTCCGTCTCGCGCACTACCCGCATAATGAACACATGGTACGCCTGGCGGATCAACTGGGGATGTTAGTGTGGGAGGAAAATCCGGTATACTGGACCATTGACTGGGAAAATGCTGATACCTATCAAAATGCCGAAAATCAATTAGCGGAGCTCATTGCAAGAGACAAAAATCGTGCAAGTGTAATCATTTGGTCTATGGCGAATGAAACACCAAATTCGCTAGCAAGAAATCGATTCCTAGGTAAGCTTGCGAACTTCACAAAAGCCACTGACCCAACTAGATTAATCAGTGCAGCACTGGAACAGAAAGATTACCAGGGCAACCCAGCAATACGCACCATCAGTGACCCCTTCGCAGACATTGTAGATGTCCTTAGCTTCAATCAGTATATCGGTTGGTACGATGGTCTCCCAGAAAAATGCCAGACGATTACCTGGCATATTGAGCAAGATAAACCCGTAATGATTTCTGAATTTGGCGCGGGTGCAAAACAAGGATTCCACGGCACTAAACACGCTAGATGGACAGAAGAATACCAGGAGTATTTGTACGAGGAAACGCTCCAAATGCTGGATAAAGTAGAGCAGATACGTGGGATCTCACCGTGGATCTTAGTCGATTTCCGGTCTCCCAGGCGCGTATTGCCAGACATCCAAGACGGCTGGAATCGAAAGGGATTAATCTCTAATGAAGGGAATAAGAAGAAAGCCTTCTTTGTATTACAGCAGTACTACGAAGAGAAGGCAAAAGCCACGCGAAACTAAGACAAGAAGCGCGCTGCGAAGCGATTACACAATCCATCAATCAAGTCCGTCTTGACCAAGGCTTCTCTCCAAGCGGATGGAATAGCTCCAATTCCGTAATGCGCACCAGCCAAACCACCAACAATGGCCGCTGTAGTATCCGTGTCTTCTCCTAGGTTGATAGCCGTGAGAATGGTCTCCTCATAGGTTTGACAACGCAGTAAGCACCAGAGGCTTGCTTCCAAGCTATGCATGACGTAGCCGTCAGAAGCGATTTCCGACGAAGGTAAATCGCGAAAGGAAGGGGCTAGCATTCTAACAAAATGCTCACGTTCCACTTTGAAGATCTCTCGCGTATCCATCAGGCCTTGAAAATCGGAAATAGCATTCTCAAAAGAGTGTTCTTTGCTGTTTTCTTCAACTAAATAGTGATAAATCCTCAAATAGAGAAAACAAGCCAATGCTGACCGGATATGCCCATGCGTAAGTGCAGACACTTCCCAAATGCGATCAAATTGCTCGTCAAGCGACAGATGCTTGATAGCATAATACAATGGTAGAATGCGCATCAGCGATCCGTTGCCATTGGTGTATTCGTCCGCTTCGAGATAGAGTAGGGTAAGGGACTCCAATTCATTCTTCTGAAGGATCTCATCCAACACTCCGATCGACCGATGGGTAGTCATGCCGATATCAAAGACCCGGCCATGCGGCGTCCAGATTTCTGCATTGCGCCAAGCGACAAACTTGCGCGCGATATCCGCTAAGTCATATCCATCACAGAGGCTGTCAGCTAGGCAGAATGTTAGAGAGGAATCATCGGACCACGTTCCAGGCGGTTGGTTGTAGGTACCATAGCCGCGAACACCCTTAACTGGATCGAGCGCTAGTTCTTCTCTATACTTGAATTCTACTGGGACACCCAGCGCATCTCCAATCGCCAAGCCGAACAGACTGTCATGAATAATCGTACTCACGCTTATTGATTTGGTGCTTTCACTATTTCTAAAAGGCGCCTTATGCCAGCTTGCGGATTTTCCCACCATTCATCCGCAGTGGTCATCTTATTCTTGGGCTGAGAGCTCGTTAACCCTAACACGTACATACCTGCACGGCGAGCGGCTAAAGAGCCCGCAGGAGAGTCTTCCATAACCAGGCAGCATTCCGGTTTTACGCCTAGCTGACGAGCAGCAGATAGATACATCTCCGGTGCCGGCTTAAGTTCCTGTACATCATCCGCAGTCAGGATCGCTTTCATGTAAGTAGCAATAGGAGTAGATTGGAATACGAAGTGGGTATCACGGCGTGCACTGTTCGTCGCGATTGCCAAAGGCAGAACGCCATGCAATTCCTGAAGGCCTTCTTCGATTCCTGGAAAGGCCTGATTCTTTTGTACGACTAATTTGTGGAACAGCACCTCTTTTTCCTTTTGCAGGACGCGAGCAGGTATCGGCAAATGATGTTCCTCGATGACGCTCTGTGCAAGGAAGCGATCTGCAGTACCAATCCACTGGCTAAACCACTCTTCGTCATACGAATAACCTCGCCTTCCAAGTACCTGTAACCAAGCCTCACAATGCACGGGTTCGGTTTGCACCAAAGTGCCGTCTAGATCGAAAATTATTGCTTCAATGGGGTGGGGTAGTCGCATGCGGCAAATGTACCAAAAATGAAAATGGGTGCCAGCCTTGACCAGCACCCATTTTCTAAAGAAAACGGACAAATTTTCCTTCAAATGCTCTTAGAGCGTGTTGGGAATTTTCTTGCTCTAAGCAG
>ENA-UENT01000038-UENT01000038.1-marine-metagenome-genome-assembly--contig:-NODE-38-length-107113-cov-5.926840_pt1 | contig 107113 bp, 73 predicted proteins | sample MGYA00237879_ERZ529330 | MGnify/ENA primary metagenome ERZ529330 (study PRJEB26372, sample SAMN05368345) | marine metagenome | biome: cultured habitat; feature: ocean water; material: water; isolation... | reverse complement strand
CTGAATCAAAAGAGGGAAATTAATTTTTGACGAGCATTCAGTAGAAAAATAATGCGATAGTGTGCGGGTGAGATGCACAAGAGCATCTGCTTAAACAATTGCAAAGGTACGCCAAAAATGAATGGTGCGCACCTAATTTTTTGATTTTCAGTGCTTAGGAGTGTGCGTTTTTAGTTCAACCAAAAAATATTTGCTACTTCATGCAATAGACCGATGAGCAGATCGTTTTCTTATCATCCTAGCAAACAAAAATTCCCGCTACCTATAGCATTGGATTATTACTTTGTTTTCGCCGAGTAAACTACACCAACCAAAGCATACAAAATGTCCATTAATTGGACGCTAATTTGTGTTATGCTACTGGCTCAGATGGCGTAGTAGCTCGTGCTAACAAAGACTGATATCCCCAAAAAACCGAGCCGGTTTGAGCAAACCTCCCGGCTCCACTAAATTTGACTATACTAACCTAGTATATACGAGGCACGAACCATTGAGAGAGTAGTTTGAATCATCAGCAGCAGGTGTACGTTCAGAGGAACGGGCCTGCTGCCTTTTTTTGTGCCTCCCTAAAAAAAATACTAACTTACCTAATGACTTTTTTCCAAAACCCACGTCTGTAAGAGTGGACGGTAATAAAAGCCTGATTTTTTTCATTGGTGCGTTCAAATATGCCGCCCACATTATCAGATAAATCAAAAAAATACAAATGGATTTAACTAGCCTCATTCAAAGTCAAGTATCAGAAGGGTTGATTGACCAACTAGCCGGACAACTAGGCGGTGCTGATCGTGGCCAAACTGCCGCGGCTACAACTGGCATTCTTTCTACCCTACTAGGTGCAATGGCCCGCAACGCTTCTACACCAGATGGTGCGGCTGCCCTAAACAACGCCCTAGAACGCGACCACGACGGTAGCATTCTTGATGATGTAATGGGTATGGTAACTGGCCAAAATAATGCTCCAAGCGCTCGTACAACCAACGGTACAGGCATCCTTGGACACATTCTTGGTAACCGCCAAGGTGGTGCTGTGGATATGATCAGTAAGATGAGTGGCCTTAACTCTGGCCAAACTGGCGACCTGATGGCTATGCTTGCACCTGTAGTAATGGGTATGTTGGGTAAAACCAAGCGTGATCAAGGCCTTGATGCTGGTGGAGTTACCGATCTATTGACTGGTTTTGCTAAGCAAGAGCAAAGCAAGAACCCTGCAATGAGCATTATCACTGGCTTCCTGGATGCTGACGGCGACGGTAGCATCATCGACGATGTTGCAGGTATGCTAGGTAAAGGCTTACTAGGTGGCTTATTCAAGCGCCGCCGCTAATATGCTAGATCTTGCTCGGTGATCCTCTTCGCTGAGTTAAGCATAAAATGATAAGGGGGAAGTTGGAGTCGAACGTATTCGAAACGTTGTCCTTCCAACTTCCCCCTTTCTATTCTAGCCAACTGGGAACGGGCTTTGTTTAACCGTCGTAGCTAATTCGGTAGATGGCATTAGCGAAATCATCAGATACCAACATAGAGCCATCAGGAAGGAATTCTAGATCAACCGGCCGGCCCCAGGCATCATCATCTTCTTCATCTAGCCAGCCTTCGGCGAAAGGCGTATAACTCACTGCGTTTTGGTTTTCATCCAAAACTACTTGGGTGATTCGATAGCCTGATTTCTTGCTGCGGTTCCAACTACCGTGCTCCGCAATTAATACGCGCATTTTATAGTCCGCTGGGAACATGTCTGCAGTGTAGAATTCTACTCCCAGTGGAGCTACGTGTGCACCTAGGTTTTGGACTGGAGCTTTATAGTCGGCACAGTCTTTTCCTTCTCCAAATTCTTCATCTGGCAGGTCGCCCTGGTGGCAGTATGGATAACCAAAGTGTTCGCCATCGCTACTAGCGTGGTTAAGTTCACAAGCAGGTATATCATCGCCCAACATGTCGCGGCCATTATCCGTAAACCACAGTTGCTGATCTTCGGGATGCCAGGTGAAGCCTACGGTGTTGCGTACACCGTGTTGTACAACCTCTAGGTCTGTACCATCTGGGTTCATTCTGGTAATGCTCGCAAAAACTTCATCCTCTGATTCGCAGATATTACAAGGCGCACCAACGGGTACATAAAGCTTTCCGTCAGGACCAAAAGCGATGTATTTCCAGCCGTGGTGACGCTCGGTAGGGAATTGATCATAGACGACCTCGGGAGTGCCAGGGTTGTCCAGTTTATTCTCAATATCCGTGAATTTCAGAATCCGGCTTACTTCTGCCACGTACAAGTCACCATCGCGGAAGGCAACACCATTCGGCATTTCCAGATCTTCTGCAAGGGTATAGCGTTCGTCGGCTACAAAGTCACCGTCGGTGTCTCGTAGGGCATATACTTTACCCTCTCCGCGGGTGCCAACAAAGAGTGTTCCGTTCGGCGAGTAGCACAAGGAACGGGCATTTTCAAGACTATCAACAAAGACTTCAATCTTGAAGCCATCAGGTAAGCTGATACGATCTATTGGTAAATCCGACTGTGGTTTGAGTGGATTCTTAATAGGTGGATTCACTGGCCCACAGGCCGTGAGGATACTCAGACTGAGTAAGAAAATAAGGTAACGCATGATTGTAGATATGAGTAGGTCAGTTACTACAATGAAATACAAAAGCCGGTGGAATGTTCAGTGGCGTAAAGTTGATCTTTACTTTTGGGAATACCTCTTCGTACATCGACTTTAGAATGGTCGAATAATGTACCTGTGCATACCTGCCATCTGGTGCCAAGTGATTACTGCAAGTGGATACGATGCTCTTGGCTAGGTCTTTGGGTAGAATTACAAAAGGAATAGCGGAGATGATATGATCTGCCTTTTCCCTGTCGAATTCGCGTAGGTAGTCAGCAATATACTCGGCGGAATCTTCAATTACTACTAAGCGATCATCATCGATCTTGCGTAGTAGCTCGCAAAAATTTGCTTGAACTTCAAAAGTCAATAGGCGGGCATCCGGACGCATTTTTTTTAGGATATGGCGAGTTAGTACTCCATTTCCCGCGCCTAGTTCCACGATTAATGTGGCCTTCGAAAAGTCAATACCTTTCAGCATGGCCTGACATAGAAAGCGCGAACTTGGCGTCACGGTACCTACTGTCTTGAGGTTTTTGATGCTCTCGCGCAAAAATTTCATCTTGTTCATTCCACTCTAGTCTCTGCTGTCAATCACTGTAGCCAATACGTATCTCCTGCACGTTCAAGCAGGTGTATGGCCTTGCTCAAAAGTAAGGAATTATTTCGGGCCCACTAGGTGATGGCTGTCACCAGATGGCCATTAGCGACGTAGGAAAGCTTGTAAATCAGGGTATTCATCGGTGTAGCTGCGAACTTCGTCTTTGTCTAGTCGCTTCCCATATAAAAATGGAACTACATAGGCTCCTCGGTAGCCAGCAGCTAGCAAAGAACGACGAAAATCTGCCGCCGCTCGATAGCTGGAAAATGCACCAGCAGTGTAACGATAGTAAGGAGAACCTCCCGCTTTTTCAACCATAACGTCGCTGCGGCCACTGAGGTCTTCATTGTCGTAAGTGCGCTGAACGGCAGCAACCTGTACTTTGTAGCAAAGGCTTTGATCCGCAGCAATCAGAGATGGTCCCTTGGTATTACTTACACCAATAATTGGTGCGCTTCTGCTTGGGAGTGGACTTTCTTGTGGTGCTATATGTGCAGCCAAACTATAAGTCGAGTTTCCGTGCGCAAGTGCGCGCAGGAAAATTTGATCACTTGGCACTCCTGCAGATTCCAGACGTCGGACGAGTGGCCCCATCGCCTGCATCGCATCATACAATGTTGCCGTTAGTGATCCACCCGCCTGCTGAGGTACATAGCAAGTGACTATAAGGTGATCTCGAGAATTGGTTCGATAAGTATTAAGCACGCTTCCAAGCCAAGTGGGCTCAGTAGCAATGCTGGCTAAATCTCGGTAATCGCTTTGCCAGGTGCTACCCACAGGAGTCTCCACAACGGGTGGGGGAGTGGTAGTGATCTGTTGTTGTGGTTCTTCAATTGGTGTTGACGGGGTAGTTGTCGGAGCTGGAGGAGGTGGCGGAACAAACGCTGTTACTGGCGGCTCCATCTCTTGCCGATACTTGGTGAAGTAAGCTAAGTAAAGGTCTCGCTGTCCATAACCATCTTTACGAGCAGAGGCGAAGTAGCCAGTAAAGCCATCGCGAGCTAATAAAAAGTGGCTGTCATCAGCTGCAGAGTTAATGGGTACACCTAAGTTTTCTGGTTCAGACCATCGTCCAGCCTCTGGTACGAAAACGGAGCGAACAACATCCAAACCTCCAAGTGATCTCCGACTGTCATTGGTGCTGAAATAAAGCGTCATACCATCGCGAGCCAGGAACGGAGTAGTTTCATCAAAGGCCGTGTTGATTTGTGACCCCAGATTTTCTGGAGTAGTCCATTGCCCATTCCGAAAGGCGGAGCGATAGAGATCTAGACCTCCATAACCACCAGAACGCCGGCTAGCGAATATGAGCAAGGTGTCGTAGTAGACATACATTGCCTTATCGCCACCTTGAGCATTGACGGGGGCTAGGAAAGGAGTAGTGGTAAGGCTACGTTCCTGACTAAAAGTATCTGCAAATATTTCGCCTCTTTCCCAGTTCCAACCTTGATAATACAGCAGCACATTACCGTTTCCGGTGAAGCCGATTAGGGATTCGTGCTGCGGACTATTCAGTAGGCTGTGCATCGGTTGGGCCGCTTGCCATTGCCCTCCGGTGAGCTCGGTGCTATACATGTCACTCAGGTGGAGGCCATATTTCTCATCTGTCTGGGTGTTCTTATTTCTAGGTCCGCCACTATTCCCAGGACGGATGCTGGAGAAATACAATCGCGAGGAACGATTTGGGCTTGGAACTGGCCCAAATTCATCAGCTGTCGTATTAATCCTTGGCCCCATGTTTTCTACTATAGCTTTGGCATCCCGGTAAACAAGGCGTAGCCCGTTATCGCATCGGCGAATAGCCTCGATGATCATCGCCCGGTTGGGGTGATCAGACCGAAGTGTGCGAAGATAAATTTTGTAGAAGGAGGCAGCTTCTCCGAACTGTTGCTGCGCATGGAAGATGCGGGCCTGGTACAGCCAGCATTCTGGATAAGGAGATTTGTCCTCGGCGGTGAGTGCCGTCAGTAGCTCCTGCGCACTATTAAGGTCATTTAGTTGGTAATGACATACGGCCAGCAGGAAACGGCTCTCTTCATCATTACGTACAAGCTGCCGTGATCGCTGGAGGGTGCGAATGGCGTCTTCATAATGCTCGGCAGCAATGTAGGCCTTCGCTTCCTCTTTTAACTCTTGCTTGCTTTGGCCCCAGCTGGTGATAGCCAGCAAGCACAAAGTTGCGATCAATAGCAGTTTCTTATACGGCATAGCCTTGTTTTACTCAAAGAATGCCTCTAGTCTATTTGGCTACTTTAAGACTTAGATCGAGGCTAACGGCAGAGTGCGTCAGAGCACCTACAGAGATAAAGTTAACACCAGTCTGAGCAATCTTACGCACGGTGTGAATATTTACCCCGCCTGAGGCTTCTGTTTCAAAGCGTTTGTTGATTACCGCTACGGCCTCCGCCAGAATAGGTAACTCAAAGTTGTCGAGCATGATTCGGTCTACCTTTCCGGCACCACCTTCCAATACTTCGTATAGCTCTACTAGGTTTCTAACCTCAATAGTAACGGGTAGAGAAAGGCCGTTGCTGGCCTGGTAGGCAGCTACTTGCTCGATTGCGGCAGTAATACTTCCACAAGCATCGATATGGTTGTCCTTAACCATGATCCGGTCGTACAAACCATCACGGTAGTTATGGCATCCACCTAGTCGAACCGCCCATTTTTCAATGAAACGCAGATTAGGAGTAGTCTTGCGGGTGTCAAGTATCTTAACTGGTAAATCTTCAATCTCAAACTTGAAGCGGTTGCTCAAAGTGGCTATACCACTCATGCGCTGCATAGTATTTAATACGAGACGCTCTGCTTTTAGGAGAGCCTGTGTATTGCAGCTTACTTCAAAAGCAATGTCGCCATAGCTCATGTTCTGCCCGTCTTTGATGTTGATAGTCATCTCAGAAGTCGGGTCCACATGCTTGAAGATGCGTTCAGCGATAGCTGTACCAGCCAGGATGCCAGGATCCTTTACCAGTAAATTAGCTACTGAGCGGTCATCTGCAGGGATGCAGGCTAAAGAAGTATGGTCGCCGTCGCCTATGTCTTCTGCTAGTGCACGAACGATGAAATCCTCAATCTGTGCTTCCAGTTTGGGGTCCAGTGTATCAGTCATTTCGGTCTTATTTGCTAGAACATTACGCCCAATCGAAGGACGATGCTGTTTAGTTTTCCTTTTGAATCTTCTTCTGTTTCACGGCCATTGCTTACAAGCAAGGTGTTTTTGTCTTTTGTAACATCGGTAAAGCCTGTTTGAAAGGCGATGCCGCCTACAATAGCTGTACTAGAAGACACGGTGTACTCAGCGCCCGCTCCAATACCCCAAGAGATGTTGAGCAGGTTTACAGCAGACTGGATGTCGAAGTCCTCCTCACTATCTACTGCAGCGTCATTTAGGATGTTTCCACGGCCCTGTGTTCGGAATCCAAGTGACATCCGAGGCTCCACATAGTATCTCAGGTAGCCAAATTCACGGGTCCGTAACTTCAAGCCAATCGGAATTTCTACGTATTGAATGCTGTATTTGAAGTCGGTACCACCTTCATACACATTGTCTCCTGGGATGTTAGCATCGGTCCAGATGCTTACGGTATCAATAGTCTCCTCATAGAAAAGCTTTCCACCAGCGTTGAAGTGGAAGCCAATTCCAGTTGCCAGAGAGTAATTTTCACGGAAATAGAATTCTCCGATCATCCCCAATTGCATACCCAAGTTCGGGCCATTGGCGTTGATCTTGTTATCATTAGTGGTTAGCCAAGACACAGTAGGACTCAACTGGAAGCCAAAACGAATGTCATTTTGAGCAGAGAGGCCAAAGCTTAGTCCGGCAAGAAGGAAAACCACAATAAGATTTTTCATCGTATTCACTGTTTTATAATTCACTAGGTACAGCATGAAAACTAGCGGCGATTCTGTTTAAAAAACGAGCAAGAATCGCTGGTCATTTTCTGTGCAATTATGGGGTTGGCGAATCGAGCAGACGGAACTACAATTTTTGCCGTTCTTGTGGCGTTGAAAAACTGCTTTTGCATCCATTGCAATTATTCATTTTCTCAACGGGCCAAACTACCTGATTTTAAAGTCTGGATCAAGATTCGGCATAATCAGGGCAAAAATAGCTTTTTGATAAGTAAATCTCGACATGTACCAGAATTGTAAGCCAAGTTTGCTCATTTTTAGTCTTGTACTTCTACTTTTCGCCGGCTGCACCACAGATAAACGTCCTTTACCGGATGTTTCTGATATTGAAGCACCACTTAATGTGCTTCGATTTGAGCAAGCGCTCTTTCAGCTGGATACGAATGATTTTGCTACTTCTTTGAGAGCACTGGCCGATGAGCATCCCGATTTTACCAGCCTTTTTGTAGAGGGTATTATGGAGGCTGGTTCTCTACGTAGTTTAGAGCCAGAGCAGCTGGATTATCTCCGCGGCTTCGTCACCTCACCCGTGTATCGCGCAGTCTATGATACCACACAAACGGTATATCCTGACCTGACATCCATACAGGAGGAGCTTCAGCAGGCCTTGAAATATTTTCGTTATTACTTCCCTGAGGTGCCAGCACCTGAACGTTTGGTGACCTTCAATTCTGCCTTCAACTATCAGAGCATCATATTCGGCGACAATGAACTAGGTGCCAGCCTTGATATGTTCTTAGGCGAGGATTTCAACTATCAACGATACAGCCCTGGAGCACCGATATTCTCCGAATACTTGGTGCGTAGCTATAATAAGGATCATTTAGTCAACTCTTTGCTTCGGGTCCTAGTTGAAGATCTGGTTGGACGATCGCCTGGCACTCGCTTGATCGATGAAATGGTACACAATGGTAAGAAGCTATACTTGCTAAGACAGTTGCAGCCCGAAGTGCCGGATACAGTATTGTTCCGGGCTACAGCAGCGCAATGGGAGTGGTTAAAAAGCAACGAGCTGAATCTGTGGACGCACCTACAGACAGAAGACCTATTGTACAACTCCCGCTATCAGGATATTCGCAAATTGATCGAGCAAGCTCCAAACGGATCACCGGCCTTGCCGGCAGAATCGCCAGGGGAAGCTGCCAACTACATTGGCTACCGAATCATAGAGAAGTTTATGGACCGGCAACGCGAATTGGCGCTCAGTGAGTTGCTTCTGTATCAAGACGCTCAGGAATTGCTGCAGTTGTCGAGATACAAACCAGATCGCAAATAAGGACCTGCAGGAAAACTAGGTATCTACTTGCGCCTACTTGACCCGATCGCCCTGAAAACGGTACCTTTGCAGCAAGTATTTAATTCGAATTATTCCAAAACCAAATAAACATGAGTGCACGTACCATCCCTTTGGTTGACCTTTCCCAGTTCGAGCACGGTAACGCTGAAGAGCGTGCTGCCTTTGTAGATAAGCTCGGAAAGGCGTTTCACGAAATTGGATTCGTAGGCGTAACCGGCCACGGCATCCCTAAATCCTTGATCGAAGATTTTTATAGTTCTTCAAAGGCTTTCTTTGCTTTGGAAAAGGATGTGAAAGGGAGATATGAAGTTCCTGGTTTAGCTGGCCAACGCGGTTACACTTCCTTCGGTAAGGAACACGCTAAAGGTAGCAAAGTAGCTGACCTGAAGGAGTTCTTCCAGATTGGCCAGGAGGTAGCTAGCGATGACCCATTGAAGTCGGAGTATCCTGATAATGTTCAGGTAGCAGAAATGCCAGACTTCCCACGTTTGGGTCGTGAGCTTTATCAGGCCTTTGAAGAGAAAGGTGGACAGCTACTTAGAGCTATTGCCATTCACCTAGATCTGCCGGAAGATTACTTTGAGCAACAGATCGTTAAGGGGAACAGCATTTTGCGTGCTATCCACTACCCACCGATCACCTCGGAGCCAAAATCTGCTATCCGCGCTGAAAGCCACGAAGACATCAACCTGATCACCTTGTTGGTAGGTGCATCTGCTGGTGGTTTGCAGTTGTTAAATAAAGATGACGAGTGGCAGGACATTCAGCCAGAAGATGACGAAATCGTTATCAACGTTGGCGACATGCTTCAGCGACTTACCAATAACTATCTGAAGTCTACCACGCACCGAGTGGTAAATCCACCACGAGAAATGTGGCATCTACCTCGTTTGAGTATCCCGTTTTTCTTGCACCCTAAGAGTGGAATGGATTTGACGGTACTTGATAGTTGTGTAACGGATGAGCGTCCGGTAGCATATGCTCCTACTACTGCAGGAAATTATCTGGATGAGCGCCTGCGCGAGATTGGATTGAAGAAGTAATAGCCAGTTTAAGGCGATAGTGATTAGGAGAAAGAACGCTGATAATTCTTATCTTTAATCGCTATAAAGGCACTACTTAAACCTTTGATTCATGGAAGTGTCAAAGCTAAGTAAGTGGCTGTGAAGGCTGGCGAAGTAACCGAATTTCACCTACCTTTGTATCTGCCTTTCGGCTAACGATTTAAAATGCACCTCTGAACGTAGAGGTTAAACTTACAAGCATGGATATTTTGCTGTTATTAAACTTTTTAGGACCAGAAATGCTGGTCATTGTGTTTGCTATTTTGCTGCTTTTCGGTGGCCGTAAAATTCCGGAACTGATGCGCGGTATTGGCAAGGGAATTCGTGAGTTCAATACAGCTCGCAATTCACTAGAGCAGGAGTTGAAAGATGGTATGAAAGAAGAGAACAAGAACACTTCTTCTTCATCTGAGTCGTAAAGGCTTAAGCACACTCCTAATCAGAAACCATATGAGCCAGATAGGAAGCTGTAAGTAGCATTCCTGCCTGACTTATATGGTTTTTTTATTGCCTAAATCGCCATTCAAGCTGTTTTGAACGCTGCTGCGATCTAATAGCCAAAGAGTTGCTCCATCGAGAGCTCTTCCACTTCCCCGAATTTCTCCAGGTATTGCAATGGCGTCGACGCTCGATCGCCCATAACCGCAATGTGGTAATTGCGCCCTTTGACGTATTGTTGGTGGAAGTCGATGAGGTCTTTCGTTCCTGAGACTTCGAGTTGCTCATAGATATCTCTCAGGATATCGTGCTCCACATTGATGTCCCATGAGCCTTGCGCCTCCCAGTACAATCTTCTTGGTGGAATACGGTCACTCTCAATTCGCTGTAGCAAGGAAAGGCGAGCCTGCTCGATACCCACCTCTAGCACTGGCATGTCTTCTAATAAACTGACCAGGGTTGGTAAAGCATCTGCTACCTTATCGGGCTGGGTGCCTACATACGCCCGTAGGTAGTGTGCGCGATCAGCTTTGACCGGGCTGTTATAGTAAGCATAAGTGCTATATGCTAAGGCTTTTGCTTCTCGGATTTCTTGGAAAACTATCGAGGACAGCCCGTATCCAAAGTACTCATTGTATAGATCATGAATACGGTGCTCTGCCATATTGAAATGAGGCGTGCCTTTAGAAATCATCAAGACGTCGTTCTGCACCATTGGGAAATGGGCATAGTAGACTTTATTGGACTTCATCTCCAATTCCGGGAAACGCTTAGGCGTCAATGGCGCCCGAAAGTTAGCTGGGATTTTGTGGTGACGGCGAATAATGGTTCCAGCCTCCGCAGCTGACAACTGGCCGTAGTAATAGATCCTATGCTCGTATTGCGATAGGTTTTTCACCCAGTTCAATGCCGCCTCTGGTTCTAGTTTCCGCAGCTCAGCCTCCGGCATCCGATGTGTGAAGGATGAGGATGGGCCAAATTTTGCGTAGTTGCTGAGCGCCGAGCGTAGGATAACGTCTTTGTTCTGTTTCTGATTGGCGCGTTTCGTCACTATATCGGCAACTACAGCTTCCCAGCTGTCAGTGTTCACCTGGACATCACTCAACAAGTGCTCCACCAGGCGGATACCTGCTTCCATTGATTCTTCCAGTCCGGTTAGCGATAGATGGCAGCGCTCATCATAGTTGTAGGCTTCAAAGTGAAGCCCCAAGCGGAAGAACTCTTGCTGAATTTCAGCGGCACTATACTTGCTAGTGCCGAGGTATGGTAGGTAGACAAAACCCAAGCCTAGCTCCAGACTATGGCTTTTGCCCATCTCAAAAATATAGTCGAGCCTAAAGAGCGGGTTTTGTGGGTTGTGTACGTAGTCAAAACGCAGCCCAGGTTGCCACTCCTCCCGATGGATAGAAGCGTAGTCCGCAAATATGGGTGCCATCCGAGATGGAGGCGTCTGTAAAAAGTCGCGAGCATAGTCAGAGATGGCTTCCTTTTGTAGAGGAGCCGTAGTAATTGGTGGTTTTTCCACCTTTACGATATTCGGATCATCTCCTTGCTGCTTGAAAACGACTGCATAGTTGCTAGGTTCCAGCTTTTCCTGGACAAAGGCGATGATATCCTCCTTAGTGAGTTTGCCTAGCCTTTCGTATCGATCGACAAATTTCTCCCAAGGGATTCCGAGTGTAAAGCAGGTTGTAATAGCCCCCACCCGCGAGTTGTTCTTTTCTACGGCCTTGAGATCTGCCAACTTCATATCTCTGATAGCAGCCTCTAGTAACCAATCTGGAAACTCGCCTTTGCGGAGCTTATCCATTTCCGCTAGCATGAGCTGCTCCACCTCTTCCAGGCTTTGCCCTTCTCGAGGTTTGCCATAGAGTCCTAGAATACTGTAATCCTCGTATATAAAATTAAAGGCCTCAGCATTGAGTACTCTCTGCTGCTGATTCAGGTGTAGGTCAAATAAGCCCGCTTGCTCGTTGTACAACATCTGTCGAATCAATAACCCTAGCATATAGTCTTCTGACCGCCCACCGCCAAGGCGCCAGCCCAATTGTACATAGCTGCTTGACTGCCCTAGAACCTCATCTCGGAGTGGTCCGTCTATCGTTGGTTGTTCTTCATGTTTGAAAGGCGGGAAGTCGACAGCCTCCCAATCAGAGAAGTTAGCGTCGATGAGGGCGATTGCTTCATCGGGGTCAAAATCTCCGGCTAAGCATATTGCCGCATTATTGGGCACATAGTAAGTGTTGAAGAATGCCTCGATATTTCGCATCGAGGGGTTCTTCAAGTGCTCAGGTCGGCCCAGGGTTGTTTGAGTTCCATAGGGGTGAGTAGGAAACAGCATCTTGCGCAGTGCTTGATGTCCCTTGCGGAAATCTTTAGCCTGACTCATGTTGTACTCCTCGTAAACGGTCTCTAGTTCCGTATGGAAAAGTCGTAGTGCGAGATAGCGGAAACGCTCGCGCTCAAGCTTTACCCAACGGTGAAGCTCATTACTCGGAATATCATTTACATATACGGTTTGCTCTACCCAGGTGTAGGCATTTGTGTCTTTAGCACCAATTGCGGTAGTCAGGCGATCATACTCATTAGGGGCTACGAGCAGGGCTGCATCATAGCTGAGCTTGTCGATTTTTTGGTAGAGTTCACTGCGTTCTTTATCATCCGAAGTCTGGCGGTAGGCCTCAAATAGGTCGGCGATTTCTTCCAGTAACTTGCTTTCGGCTTCCCAATTGGTGGATCCAATTTTATTGGTGCCTTTGAAGAGCATGTGCTCCATATAGTGGGCAAGACCTGTTGTATCAGCAGGATCATATTTGGAGCCTACCCGGAAGCAGATGTTGGTGAAGATCCGAGGTTCATTTTTATTGACACTCAGGAATACGCGAAGTCCATTTTGGAGTGTGTAAATGCGAACCCCTAGGGGGTCCCCAGGTATAGTTGTGTATGGGTATTTAGTAACGGCTTTGGGCATCGGTTAATTTTTTGCAAACTCAAAGGTAAGCTTTACTACGCACTAATGACTGGCTCGATCAGGCTAATATTCCTTACATTGGCAGCAAAAAAAATGCGTAGTCTAATAGCTGTTTTCCTACTGTGTAGCAGTTTCTTACTTACTGCTCAAAACGATTGGCTCACGCGTTTGCATGATGCCCATTCAGACTATATAGTTGATGAACTAGAAGGTCGTCGTTTCAAGCACGATCACATTGTGGCCTTGTTAGGGCAATTAGGAAGTGACTTTGATGTGAAGGTAGAGGGGCAGTCTGTAGAAGGCCGTGATATTTATACCGTTCGCTATGGTAATGGTGCAACGAAAGTTCTGCTTTGGTCGCAGATGCACGGCGACGAGCCTACAGCGACAGCTGCTGTTATGGATATGTTCCGTTTCCTTTCAGCCAGTGGCGACGGTTTTGATGATCTAAGACGTACGCTACGTGATCGCCTTACGCTCGTATTTATCCCGATGCTAAACCCGGATGGTGCAGAGGATTTCGAGCGTCGTAATGCTTTAGGGGTAGATTTGAACAGGGATGCTTTGCGCCTAAGTACGCCAGAGGCGCAATTGCTTAAGCGAGTACGCGATGAGCTTGACGCTGACTGGGGTTTTAATCTCCATGATCAAAGCCGTTTCTATGGTGCAGGTTATCCAACGGAGAATATGGCCACGCTTTCTTTTCTAGCGCCAGCCTACGACTTCCGGCGCTCTGTTAATCCCAATCGCGAAAGGGCCATGCAAGTGATTGCACAACTTAATGCAGGTTTGCAGCGCCATATGCCAGGAAAAGTGGCACGCTATAGTGATGCTTTTGAACCAAGAGCGTTTGGCGATAACATGCAGCTGTGGGGTACAAGTACAATACTCATCGAATCAGGTGGATACCCGGGTGATCGCGAAAAGCAATACATCCGCAAGCTCAATTTTGCCAGTATTCTAGCGGCTTGTCAGAGTATCGCTACAAAAGGTTATCGCTCTTTCACCAAAGCAGATTACAACAAGATTCCGTACAATCGAGGTGGAGTATATAATGATCTATTGCTTCGCGAAGTGAAGTATCGGCATTCGGATGATAACGAGTACTTGTTGGATGTTGCTTTCGACCTTCAGGAACGAGAATATCTGGGTGCCCGCCGCTTTTATTTCCGAGGCCGTATCGATGATATTGGCGATCTCAGTTACCAGCGGGGCTATGATGAGTTTGCTGGAAATGGCTACACCGCTGAAATAGCAAAAGCCTTTCCGGAATTAATTCAGAACCTGGCAGCAGTGAAGGAGATGGACCAAATGGCCTTGCTCAGGGCTGGATACGCAATAGTTAAAGTGCAGAAGCCGGGGCGTCCGTGGGAGCAAGCAGAACAAGATGTACTTGTGGTAGGAGCTGAAGGAATCTATGATCGAGAATTAGCCGTAGGGCTTAATCCTCCACTGATTATCCGTGATGCTGCTGGTGTAGTGAAATATGCTGTAGTTAATGGCCGACTTATTCCAGTTGAATAGAGAACAAGTGCTTAGGTTCAGACCTTGTTTTTGCAGGGGCTAGTCCGCAAGCGGGCATTTGTACTAACTGCAGCCTAATTTTTACAACGTATTCATAGTATTGCGCAGAAAATGATCGAAATTCGATCTTTGCGCTGTTCCTTAACCAAATAGACCAATGAATAAAGTAGTAGCTAACGCTAAAGAAGCTATTGAGGGCATACAGGATAGCATGACCATCATGCTGGGTGGTTTTGGCCTTTGTGGCATCCCTGAAAACTGTATTGCCGCGCTCGTCGAAGCCGAGATCAAGGATTTAACCTGTATCTCCAACAATGCTGGGGTAGATGATTTCGGTCTGGGCCTGCTTTTGCAGAAGCGTCAGATTCGTAAGATGATTTCCTCCTACGTTGGGGAAAACGATGAGTTCGAACGCCAAATGCTCAGTGGTGAGCTGGAGGTGGACTTGATTCCACAAGGATCGTTAGCTGCGCGTTGCCAGGCGGGTGGTGCTGGTGTTCCTGCCTTTTTTACACCAGCTGGTTATGGCACGGAGGTAGCCGACGGTAAAGAAGTACGCTACTTCAATGGAAAACCGCATATCCTCGAAAACGCACTTGTGGCAGATTTTGCCATTGTGAAGGCTTGGAAGGGCGACCGTATGGGTAACCTCATTTATAAGGGAACTGCCCGGAACTTTAATCCCGTAATGGCTACCGCCGGCAGGATTACTATTGCGGAAGTTGAGGAATTGGTAGAGCCAGGTGAACTGGATCCTAATTTTATTCACACACCAGGTGTATTCGTTCAGCGCATTTTCCAAGGCGCGAAGTACGAGAAGCGTATTGAGCAACGTACCGTTCGCCAACGCGAAGCCTAGTTCATCACCCAACCAAAAGCAAACCACAATCATGCTAGATAAAGCAGGCATAGCTAAAAGAATAGCCCAGGAATTACAGGACGGATGGTACGTCAATCTGGGTATCGGAATCCCAACTTTGATCGCCAATTACGTTCCTAAAGATCTACAAGTTGTCTTCCAATCAGAAAATGGCATTATGGGCATGGGGCCCTTCCCGTATGAGGGAGAGGAAGATGCCGATTTGATCAACGCTGGTAAGCAAACCATTACCGCCTTACCCGGTGCTGCTATTTTTGACTCGGCAACGAGCTTCGCGATGATCCGAGGTCAGCACATTCAATTGACCGTGCTCGGTGCCATGGAGGTAGCCGATAACGGTGATATCGCCAACTGGAAGATCCCTGGAAAAATGGTAAAAGGCATGGGAGGTGCTATGGACTTAGTAGCATCCGCCGAAAATATCATTGTGGCCATGACCCACACCAACCGCAAAGGGCAGTCTAAACTACTGCGCCAATGTTCTTTGCCCCTTACCGGTGTTCGATGCGTCAAGAAAATTGTCACCAACATGGCCGTTCTCGATGTAACGCCAGATGGTTTCAAACTACTTGAGCGCGCCCCGGGAGTGAGCGTCGAAGACATTAAAGCTGCTACCGAAGGTCGCTTGGTGATAGAAGGCGATATTCCAGAAATGCAGATTTAGAAGTTTAAGTCAGGCAAGTAATTCAATGACTTATGACCTACGATAAGTCCGGGGAGAGACGTTTTAATTAATATTTTACCGATCGTTCGGTAATTTTCAATTTTACGATGTTATAACCACATATGAGACCACAAAAAGTAGATCAGGCGGATATGATGCAAGGGCTCTTACGAGTGCTACGGGCCCGCGGATACGATGGGGCGAGTTTGAAGGAATTTGCAGAAGCCACCGGCTTGAAAAAAGCCAGTCTTTACCATCGCTTTCCAGGAGGTAAGGAAGAAATGACCGCTGCTGTTCTGGCGTATACTGCTAGTTGGGTAGAGCAGAACATTTATCAGGTGTTAACCGATTCAGAGTACCCGCCGGCCGAGCGTCTAACCACTTTGATCAATAACCTACGGGCCTTCTATGCTGACGGTGACGCCATTTGCATTTTCCGTGCGTTGTCTACTGAAACTGGACTAGATCTTTTTGGGCTTCAACTCAAGAAGGGCATGGAGCGTTGGCAAGCTGCCTTTACAGAATTGGGCCTAGAGTTAGGTCACACACTTCAGGGTGCGCAATTGCAAGCGCAACAGTCGCTGATTAGTATTCAAGGTAGCCTTATAGTGGCTCAATGTCTTGGCCAGCAGCAAGTCTTTCTGGATGCGGTAGAACAGCTCAAACCCCAGTATCTGGAATCAAATCACGCGATTAACTAATCATCCAACCAATAACCTCAATTATGACTTCTCCCTTTCACAGCGGTGAAAAAGCCGTGCAGACAATGGTAGGTGTATCTGAAATAGCCGATAAAGTTGGCCGAATGCTACAGCCCCAAATAGCAGCTCAGGCGATTCCCTTCATTCAGCAACAGCCGATGGTTGTGATTGCAAGTACTGATGCTCAAGAACAACTTTGGACATCCCTCTTAATTGGGGATGTGGGTTTTATCGAAGTACTAAGCGGCGATAGTTTAGTCATCCATGAGGATTCCCTACGGAGTGCGACCACAGACGTACTATTTGAGCACCTGAAGGAGGAGACTGCGATCGGGATGTTGTTCCATGAAATGGAAAGCAGGAGGCGTTATCGCGTAAATGGTATGGCTGTTCGCCGGAATGGAAGGATTGAAGTAAATGTACAGGAGGCCTACGTGAATTGCCCAAAGTACATTCAACGCCGCACCTTCGGCGCTGAAAAAGAAATAGCGGAACCCCAGGTGTCGCGAGGACAGGCCTTAAATACAGCAGAGCAGCAGTGGATTGCTCAGGCTGATACCTTCTTTATGGCTACACAAAGCTTGGCCGGGAAGGCAGATGCCTCCCATCGAGGAGGGAACCCCGGCTTTGTGGAAGTGCTAACGGATGGCCGGTTGAGGATTCCAGATTATCCTGGTAATAATATGTTCAATTCGCTCGGGAATATCTACGAAAACCCCAAGGCGGGCTTGCTTTTCGTTGATTTCCAAAAAGGGAGTACACTACAATTGTCTGGTGCGGCCGTTCTTGAGTTTGACCAAAATACGGTAGCCGATATGGAGAAGACCGGCGATACTGGACGGTTCTGGTTATTCGAACCGAAAGAGTGGGTTCGAACCGATCACCACCACCAGGCGAATTGGGACTACATTGATGCATCCCCTTTTAATCCGTAGAAAGGGACTAGTAGTAGAATTAGAAGCAGAGAACTTGATGTAATCTGCTTCTAATTCTCGCCGTGCTTATTTAATTACCCTGCGACTACTCCAGAGCTGTCCGGCTTGCAAAATGCTGACGGTGTAAATTCCACTAGGCCATTGCGCCACTTCCGTGACTCGGTAGGAAGTACTACCAGTTGGCCACTTTTCTTGCCAAATAACCCTTCCTAAGGCGTCGTGAATAACAACGGATAGGTCTTCTTGCGCGCTTTCACGGTCCATTTGAATTTCGAAATACGACTGTACCGGATTCGGGAATATTTGCCATTCGTTTCGTCGCTCCGCAATGTCGGAGGTGTTGTTTGGTCCATCACAGGTGTCGAAATCATAGAAGCTGAAATCGCTGGTCTCTCCATTGCATAAGCTACGTACGCGTAAGGTGTAATCTGCACAGCTGTCTAATTCACTTAGCGTGACGGTAAATTCGTCTACCATGGCTGATGTCCATTCTACATCATCTGTAGCTCTATAATCTGCCTCAAAATCCAAAGCTTGTGCTACTGGTTCCCAGTTAATATCCACTTCTGTATAGCTCAGTGGAGTAAGTGTAAAGCCACCCGGCGTTGGGCACTCCAGTGCGGGGATGATATTTACACAGTAATCTTCAACTTCTCCGAAGGTATTCAGGAAGGGGCAAGATTCTGAGGCCAGGCTGAAGCGCATGATGACGCGCATACGGGTAACACCTAAATTGGCAGTGACTGGTATTGTTATAAAGCCACTAACTGGTGCGGTAGAGGATTCCGTGTCAAAGATTATTTCGTTGGATGTGAAGCTACCGTTATGGTCCATATCTAGCCATACTCGCCAATCTTCCACTAGTGGCGCACCGGTAAAGCCAGGTGTTAACTGGATTGGATAGGTAAGACCAGCTTCTAAGTCAAAGGCGTCAACACTTTGTCCAAAATCATTGTAGCCATTTGGCGAGGCATCCGAGCTGTTGCTAAAGAATCCTCCAACTTCAACCTGCGCAATAAACTCTTCACTGGAGTCAAATACATTTTCTGGCTGGCAATATTCAAGGTCTAAACAAGGACCACAATTACCAGTTAAGATACCTCCGATGCCCGTCCAGGGGGTGGTCTCCCCTGCGCAGTTTGTGCGGAGCTGGTATTGGTAAAGGGTACAGCTTTGCAATCCGTCGATAGTAATATTGTTGGTGCTCGCGTTAACCGTTGTCCAGGTGGGGGTGCCATTTACACGGTAGCGTATGTCATAGCTTACCGCTGCGGTAATTGGAGCCCAGCTAAAACTCAATTCGCTTCCGGAAATAACTTCTACTGTCACATCCTCCGGTGCGGTACAACAACCGTCCGTAGTGAAGAAGCGGCTATTGCCAAACGCAATGGTCTCAGAAAGGCAGTTGGACTGCAACTGGTACTCATATTCCTGACAAGGGTCAAGGTTCATTAGTTGGAAAGGGCTCGTGGCATTTTCCAGGAGATTCCATTCCATATCTCCAACCGCGCGCCAGCGAATGTCAACGGACTGGATGCTGTCATTGATGTTCCAATTGATGGTAGCGGCGTCCACTGTAATATTGTTAACCTGAACAGACGTTGCAGGAATACAACCATCACAGATTTCCAGCATATACTGCACGGCGTTGTTTACGTTGAGTCGCCCTCCAGTTACGGTAATACCGGCTAAAGCAGGGATAGGGTCCACACTTTCCAGGATAGCTTGCTTAATCAATAAGGCGGCTGCGCCTGGGTCTGATTGAGTGAGTTCTACTAGGGTAGGGCAGTCGATACTATACAGTAGGGCCGCTGTTCCTGCTACGTGTGGAGTTGCGCCTGAAGTACCACCAAATCCGCCATAGTTGGAGCCATTTCTGATATTGTAGGCTTCAGCACCAGGTGCGCCAAGGTCGATAGTCGTAAGCCCGAATCCAGCCTGGGTGACTTTTAAATCATTGTGGTTCGTGTTTGTCACCGCAATGAGATAATCGCTTGGGCAAGCGGTAGGCATATCTCCGGTTTCATCAATATTGAAGTTTTCATTAGCTGTCGCTCCACAGTTGATAATACCGTCTTCTCCCATCAAGTCATAGAGCTCGCACCATAGTGGAAAGTCTTCTGGATTTCCTTCGTCTACACCCCATGATGCATTAGTGGCAACTACAAAAGCGCCTTCTGCACCACCGGTTAAGTTGTAGGCTCGCCGTTGCTCCCAGGCGTAGGAATAAGCTTCTAGTACTTTAGCTTCGTTGGTGTTGAAGTCATTTCGAATGTTCATTACCTTCACGTGCCAGTTTACACCAGTTACACCTAACTCATTGTCTCCATCGGCACCAATGATACCGGCAACTGCTGTACCATGACTTCCACCAGCAATGTTGTCATTATTGGTCACGGTACTCCATCCCTCAAAATCATCGACATAGTCATTGCCGTCATCATCGATATCATTGCCTGGGATTTCGCCGTGGTTATACCAGCGATTGCGCTGAAAATCCGCATGGTCTCGGTCAATACCGTTGTCCAGAACAGCTACTACAATGGTGTCTCCTGCGAGTGTTGTGCCACCAGTGGTTACATCCCAGGCTTCTACAGCATCAATATCTGCGTCGACTGTTCCTCCTGTTTGGCCGGTATTTTGGTATTGCCATTGTTCATCAAAGAGGAGATCTGAGGGTACTGCACGTAGTTCCACGGTGTGGTTAAACTGAGCAAGCAAGACCTTCGGGGCTTGCCGAACGGCGGTTAGAAGACTGCGTTCTTCTACTTGCGTGTAGTCGAACTGTAATAACCACATATCTGCTAATCGGGATACCTGCTCCGCCTTGTTAATATGGAGTGTGTTGGGTTGTAATTGATTCCAGCTTTGTAACCATGCATCGCCGTCAGTTCCAGGCTTGAATTGGATCAGTAGATCTCCTTGAATGTGGTTCATCTTTTGAGCACTTACAGCGGATGTAAGGCCAATTAAGAATACCAAAGAAAGGAATGTCAGCAAACGTGTGTGGGTAGCAGTTTGAAACATGGGATAATTATTTGTCGCCAATATGAAACGTGAAATTAGGGATTTCCGTGTTCTAAACCCTTTACATTAAGAGTGATTGTCAGCGATCACGCAAGCAAAGTAGGGATGCCGGGAAGGTTGAGTTGTAGATGGATAGTATAGTGCCTCGGACAATTCCGGATTCAAGAGTAGGGTAGGGGAAAAACAAAAAGGGCCGGTGCAATTGCACCAGCCCTTTCTTATATCACTCAGCGGTATTTTACCGCCAGCATTTTATCCGTTCATCGAAGATAGAAACTCCTCATTAGTTGAGGTGTGTATCATGTTCTTACGCAAGAAGTCGAAGGCCTCGTCAGGCTTCATGTCTGACAAGTGATTACGTAAGATGAACATCCGCTGTAGGGTGTCTTTGTCCATAAGCAGATCTTCACGACGCGTACTTGAAGACGTGATGTCGATAGCAGGATACATACGCTTGTTGGCCAAGTTGCGGTCCAATTGCAGTTCCATGTTACCGGTTCCTTTAAATTCTTCGAAGATTACGTTGTCCATCTTAGAACCTGTCTCCGTAAGTGCGGTAGCCAGGATAGTAAGTGAACCACCGTTCTCGATATTACGAGCAGCACCAAAGAACTTCTTCGGCTTTTGTAGTGCGTTAGCTTCTACACCACCAGATAGTACCTTACCACTGGCAGGTGCTACGGTGTTGTATGCGCGTGCCAAACGAGTGATAGAGTCAAGTAGGATAACCACATCATGGCCACACTCAACCATACGCTTCGCTTTCTCTAGTACTACGCCTGCTACCCGTACGTGATTGTCAGCTGGTTCGTCAAAAGTAGAAGCAATTACTTCCGCCTTTACGCTGCGCTTCATATCTGTAACTTCTTCCGGACGTTCGTCCACTAGAAGGATGATTAGGTATGACTCCGGGTGATTCTTAGAGATTGCATTCGCAATATCCTTTAGTAGGAAAGTCTTACCAGACTTAGGCTGCGCTACGATCAATCCACGCTGTCCCTTACCAATTGGTGTGAACAGGTCGATCAAGCGATTACCAAAGTCGCGACCAGTAGGAGAGGTCGTCATAGTAAAACGCTCTGTAGGGAATAGAGGAGTCAGGTAGTCAAAAGGTACGCGCTCACTCACTTCTTTCGGATCCAAGCCGTTGATCTTGGATACGCGCAATAGTGCAAAATACTTTTCACCTTCCTTTGGTGGGCGAATAGCACCTTGTACCGTGTCACCAGTCTTAAGACCAAATAGCTTGATCTGAGAAGGTGAAACGTAAATATCGTCAGGAGAAGTAAGGTAGTTATAGTCAGCGGAGCGCAAGAAGCCGTAGCCATCAGGCATCATTTCCAAGATGCCTTCGCCCTCGATGATACCATCTAACTCGATATCAAACTCAGGAGCTTTCTCTTTTTGCTCTTCTCTATTACCTCCGTTGTCATCACCTCGCTTATGATTGCGACCTTTGTTGTCGTCATCATCATTCTTGCGACGGCGATCATTACGGCGGCGATCCTTACGATCTTTGCCTTTGTGATTGTTATCGTCGTCATCGCCGTTTTTATCGTTTTGCTTGGATTCGCCACGTTTGCGAACGGCCCGAGCTCTACGAGTAGCGCGATCGTCTTCTGCTGCTTCAACGGGTTCTTGTGCTTCTTCACGTTCTTCTGCTTCTGCTTCTGCTTCCGCTTCTGGTTCGCGCTCATCGCGCTCTTCCTTCTTCGAAGATGATTTCTTACGAGAACGCTTAGGTTTATCTTTGTCTTGCTTTTTATCTGCCGAGCCGTTGTCCTTGCTAGAGGCTCCCATCACAGCTTGATGGTCAAGGATCTTGTGGATAAGTTCTTGTTTGTTGAGGCGCTTGTAGCCGCTGAGGCCCATGTTCTCGGCTAGTTCTTTCAGCTCGGGTACGAGCATGTCATTCAACTGCAAAATGTCAAACATAATGGAATTCTGTTTCTTTACTGTTTGGATGGATTAGGGAGAGTAGAGGTTTGTGGTTTGATTTTCACCATTACCGCTTATTGTAGAATCCAATCGACAAACACGGTGTTTCTAAAAAGAATGTTCCAGTGGATACTGGAAAGGTGTAGTGCGGAAAAAGATAACAATGCCCTTGTCAGGCTTTTCTTATTGAACTTGGCTTCGACATTATTCATTCTCACAGGAGTGGAGAATGAAGCAAAAGTAATGGCGACCAGGGAAAACTAAGAATTGCTGTCTGAAGACACTCTCTACGGCGCAAGGCGCTTTGATAAGTAGAGGAGCAGCTTGGCATGTTTGCCCCGCAAAAATAAGGTTATTTTTTTAATCCAAATACTATCTTTGCAAAAATTCGTGGATTGCGGTAATTTTTTCCTCTCCTTTTTTGTATTAAACAGCTAAGTAAGACTAAAGTTAAATGCTACAAACCTCATTTATCCGTGAAAACGCGGAGCTGCTGAAGAGCGGATTGCGCAAGCGTAATTTCAGCGACGAAGACCTACAGCTCGTGGATCAGGCCATTAGCCTGGATGATCAACGTAAGACCCAGCAAACCGAGTTGGATCAATTACTGGCAAGCCGAAACCAAATGTCCGGCGAAATTGGCCAGTTGTTTAAGTCGGGTCAGCGTGAAAAGGCGGAGGAGTTGCGTGCTCAAGTAACTAAGTTGAAAGAGCAGGCTGCGAACTTGGAAACACAGTTGAAAGAAACGCAAGATCAATTGCGTACTGTGCTTTATAACCTGCCTAATTTGCCGCACGAATCCGTGCCAGCTGGTAATACCGATGAGGACAACGAGGTCTATAAAGGTTGGGAGGAGCTTCTTCCACAACTGCCAGAAAGTGCTAAGCCGCACTGGGATTTAGCCAAAGAATATAACCTCTTTGACCTGGAGTTAGGTGTGAAAATCACTGGTTCTGGGTTTCCATTGTATCGTGGTAAGGGAGCTCGGTTACAGCGTGCCTTGATCAGTTTCTTCTTGGATGAAGCTACTGCTGCTGGTTACGAAGAAATCCTTCCGCCACACTTGGTCAATGAGGCTACCGCTACGGCTACCGGTCAGTTGCCTGATAAGGAAGGGCAGATGTACTACGTGACCGAGGATGACCTGTATTTGATTCCTACAGCCGAGGTGCCAGTGACCAATGTGTACCGCGATGTAATTCTCAACGAAGATGATTTCCCGATCAAGATGACGGGCTATACGCCTTGTTTCCGCCGGGAAGCAGGATCTTATGGTGCGCACGTGCGAGGCTTGAATCGCGTGCACCAGTTCGATAAAGTGGAAATTGTACAGATTCAGCATCCAGATCGTTCTTATGACACCTTGATGGAAATGTTGGATCACGTAGAGAATGTTCTCCAGAAGCTGGAGCTGCCATACCGCATTCTTCGTTTATGTGGTGGCGACTTAGGCTTTACTTCTGCCTTGACGTTTGACTTCGAGGTGTATTCAGCTGCGCAAAAGCGTTGGTTGGAGGTAAGCTCTGTGTCTAACTTTGAGGCTTTCCAGGCTAATCGCTTAAAACTGCGGTACCGGGCTGGTAAAGGAACAGAGCTAGCGCACACCCTTAACGGAAGTGCCTTAGCACTGGCGCGTATCTTTGCCGCATTGCTGGAAAACAACCAGACGCCAGAGGGAATTGTTATTCCTAAGGTATTGCACAGCTACACCGGCTTTACTATTATTGACTAAGTAATAGTTACTCTGGTGTAAGAAGAACGTCTTAAGCAAAAAAGCAAAACAGAACATGGGATATTTTATTATTGCCGGTATCTTCTCCCTAATCGGAATGGTGGTGAGCAATCGCCTTAAGTCGAAGTTCGCTCGTTACTCCAATGTTCCTCTAGCTAATGGCCGCTCTGGCGCTCAGGTAGCAGAGGCTATGTTGGATCATTACGGCGTTACAGGTGTGAAGATTGTTCAAGGGCAAGGTATGCTGACGGATCACTATAATCCAGCTACTAAAACAGTAAGTCTTAGTCCGGAGGTATATCACGGTCGGCATGTAGCAGCTGCTGCGGTAGCGGCTCACGAATGTGGCCACGCCATCCAGCACGATACTGCCTATGCCTGGTTGCAGTTCCGTTCTGCTATGGTGCCCGTTGTAAGCCTTGCAGCACGCTCACAACAATACTTATTGTTGTTCGCCTTGGGTATGTTTGGGGTAAGCGGAGGTACATTCCTGATTTACTTGACCATTGCAGCCTTTGCGATTACGACCATATTCAGCTTGGTAACATTGCCCGTAGAATTTGATGCGAGTGATCGAGCATTGGTTTGGTTGGAAGAGAGCCGTTTCACCAGAGGCCAGGAACACGAAGGCGCTAAAGATGCGCTTTGGTGGGCTGCAATGACCTATGTCGTAGCTGCACTATCGTCACTTGTTATCTTGTTGTATCTGGTGATGAGTCTAGCGGGGCGCGACTAACAGTTTTCTGAGAATAATTATATTTGAAGGCCAAATAAATCGATGGCAAGTAGCACTAATGTTGGGCTACTTGCCATCTTGTTTAAAACAAATACCATTGTTATATGGACACGGAGATTAATGACTTATTCGAGTTGACAGGCAGTAGCATGTCGAGTTCAATCGATCACCTGAAGAAGGAATTGATGAAGATTAGCACCGGAAAAGCAAACCCTAATATGGTTAGTGGGCTCATGGTTTCTTATTACGGAACGGACACACCAATGAACCAGGTCGCTAATATCTCAATAGCTGACTCTCGAACGTTGACCATCCAGCCGTGGGAGAAGTCGATGATTCAACCTATCGAAAAAGCAATCTTTGAAGCCAATCTTGGGGTAACCCCACAAAACGATGGTGAGCTGGTCCGTCTTTCGATCCCACCTTTAACGGAGGATCGCCGTAAACAACTGGTGAAGCAAGCTCAAAGCCAGGGAGAGGACGCGAAGGTAAGTATCCGGAACGCTCGCCGTGATCTGATGTCTGAGATTAAAGACGCTGTGAAAGGTGGCTATCCTGAAGATGCCGGTAAACGCAAAGAAGATGAAGCAGAAAAGCTAACAAAGAGCTATATCAATAAAGTGGATGAGCTCATTAAGTCAAAAGAGTCTGATATTCTCACGATTTAAAGCCCTGGGCATTAGGATAGTTAGAATATTCACTTTACCTTTGCCACACTTTTGAAAAAAGCGGCAGTTTTTCGCTGCTCAAATCAATATAGCGATGAAAAGAACATTTCAACCTTCCCGCAGACGGCGCAGCAACAAGCATGGCTTCCGCTCGCGTATGAGCAGTAAAAACGGGCGCAAAGTTCTGGCACGTCGCCGTGCCAAAGGGCGTCATAAACTGACCGTCAGCGACGAAAAGCACGTGAAGTAATTTTATTACTTCTCTGTGAGTCAAAAGGCCTGCGTTCTGTGAACGGAGGCCTTTTTGTTTGCCCCTAGTTGTGAGCTACGCGTAGAATCGTTGTAGAAAGAAATAAAAAAGCCCCGGTTGTGATACACAACCGGGGCTTTTTGGATGAATTAAGCCGATTGATTATTCCGGCTCGAATCCAAGGATGATGTTGAAGTCACCCAGGTTCTGAAGGGTACGTGGCCCTGTCTTATCGAAGCCAATACCGTAGTCAAATCCAAGCGTACCGAACATTGGTAGGAATACACGTACACCACCACCAACAGAACGCTGTAGTTCGAATGGGTTGAAGTCGCGGCCATCCCGCCAAGCATTCGCACCCTGCGCAAAGGCTAGCACATAAATGGTGGAACTTGGATTAAGCGATAGTGGGTAACGCAATTCGAAGGTAAGCTTGCTATACAGTGGTGTAGCTACCTCCTGGCCATTACCGATAGTGTTGCCAGGGAATTCGTTGATCTCATATCCACGGCTAGAGATAATGTCTACACCGGCATAACCGAACTGCTGGTTGTTGATACCGTCACCACCCAACTGGAAGCGCTCAAAAGGAGAAGTACCAATTTCGCTATTGTAGCTACCGAGTACACCAAACTTCGTTTGTGCCTTCAAGACCAACTTACCAGCAAGTGTGGTGTACCATTCGGCATCAAAACGCCACTTGTGGTATTCCAGCCAGCGGAAACGATCCTGTGGAGGCAGGTCAGCGTATTCTTTGTCTTCCTCAAACAAGGAGTATGGTGGAGTAAACTGAACCGATAAAGAGATATTAGAACCTTCCTTCGGGAATAGCGGATCATTGATCGTGCTTCGTGCGAAGGTTTGAGTAATACTAAAGTTGTTGTAGAAGCCACCACGTACAACCTCGCCACTATCTGTACGGAATACGTTGAAGAGGCTCCAGTTCTGTAGGTTAAGCGTCTGGATGTTTACACCAGTACGGGAAACGAAGTTGTCATCAGGCCAGCGCAAACGCGTACCAAGACTTACCGAGAACTGTGTGATGTTGAAACTCTGGAAGGCATCAGGGTTGCTCCGTGATGCACCATTGGTGAAACGGTTATAGAAACCAGCTACAGTGAAAGAGGTTGGCTTCTTACCACCCAACCAAGGCTCGGTGAAGGATACATTATAAGACTGGTAGAAATCACCATTCGTCTGTGCCCGGAGGCTCACTCGCTGACCGTCACCTTGTGGCAATGGGTGCCATGCTTTACGGTTGGCAATGTTCCGCAAACTAAAGTTGTTGAACGTCACACCAAGTGTACCAATCACTCGTCGTTGACCACCCCAACCTGCTGAAAGCTCCAGCTGATCAGAAGGCTTTTCTTCTACGGTGTATTCGATATCAACTGTACCACGGTTAGGGTTAACCGGGGTGTTGATTCCTAATGTTTCTGGGTTGAAGTAGTTCAGGTTGGTAATCTGGCGCTGTGAACGAATGATGTCCGAGCGGCTGAACTTATCACCAGGGCGTGTGCGGAGTTCACGACGAATTACGTGCTCGTGCGTACGGTCGTTACCCGCAATTGTTACTTTATCGATAGTCGCTTGAGGGCCCTCAAAAATCCGAAGTTCCAAATCAATACTGTCACCGATGATGGCAGTCTCGATAGGATCGGCACGGAAGAAGAGATAACCGTTGTCCATATACAAGGTACTGACATCACGACCATCTTGGCTAAAGCTCAATCGGGTAGCAAGCAGTTCCTGATTGTAGATGTCACCTCGCTGGATACCTAGAATCTCCGCTAATGTCTCCGTATCGTAGATAGAGTTTCCTTTGAAGGAGATGTTGCGGAAGTAGTATTGATTGCCTTCGTTGACGTTCAACTGAACCATCAGTTCGCCTTTCTCGTTTCGCCAAGTACTATCCGATAGGATTCTGGCGTCGCGGTAACCGATGGTATTATAGAAAGCAACAATGGCGTCTTTATCAGCAGAGAATTCTTCGGAGATAAACTTTGAGCTGGTCAAAAAGCGACGCTTCTCCTTAGTTTCCATCTCTTTGCGAAGACGGCGATCCGTAACGGCCTCGTTGCCAGCAAAGCTGATGTTCTTGACTTTAATACGTTGGCCTTGGTTTACGTCAAATACCAGGCGCACTGCATTAACGCGAGCAGTATCATTGACCTCTTCTACTACTACTCGAGTATCGAGATAACCCTTTTCCACAAAGAAGGCACGAATACTCTCAGAGGCATTCACCTTGATGTCTTCTGTTACAATACCTCCGCGGAGGAGGTAACGATTTACTTCATCATTAAGGTCGTCATGGAAAGACTTCTTCACCCCACGATAAGAAAAGCGCGAAAGTCGAGGGCGTTCCATTACGATGTATTCGAGGAAGATAACGTCACCAATGGTCTTTTCTACGATGATTTCCACATTCGTGAAAAGGCGTAAGCGCCAGAGGTTTTTCAAGGCCCGAGGAATGTCATAGCCCGGGATCCGGATTTTATCACCAACGGCCAGGCCCGAAACGCCAATTACCGCTACCTCGTCACTGAAAAAAGCGCCAGAGACTTTAATCCCTCCGATTTCGTAATCCTTAGGATTGCTGTAGTCAAAGACCTCTAGGCTGTCCGTTGCCGATTGGGCATGTACCGTAGTCGGCTGCCAAGCCCAAAACAGGAGCAACAGCAAAACGCTGGCGGCCCGAAGGACAAGGTGGTAGGGGAGCGCCTTTTTAGTAGTCGTATTCAACATCTGTATCATAATATCAAAGCGGCTTAAGCAGTCAGGCTGCTGTAATATTCAGCAGGAGTGCGTTTGCGGTTAGCAAAAGCGGTCCTTTCAGTAGTCTTGATTGTATTGCTTACCCAGAGCTTGGCTGGGCCAAACTCCTTAGCGATATGCATAAGGACCGACAAAGATAAGTTGTGGTTGTATAGCATGAAAAAGGATCAGGCAATTTGTTCGCTGATCTTGCCAAAACGTCTTTCTCGTTGCTGATAATCGACAATGGCTTGATAGAAGTCCGGCTTGCGGAAATCTGGCCAGAAAATGGGTGAAAAGAAGAGTTCGGCATAGGCCAACTCCCACAATAGGAAATTACTAATTCGTGCTTCCCCACTGGTACGGATCAATAGTTCAGGATCCGGCATTCCTGCCGTGCTGAGATGATTCGAAATTAGTTCAGGGGAAATATCGTCTGCAGCAATCTTGCCCTCGGCAACTTGGGTCGCCAAGTTCTGTGCGGCTTTTGTGAGATCGGAGCGACCACTGTAATTAAGTGCAAGCACGAGTGTCATGCGGTCGTTGTCCTTGGTGTTTTCGATTCCGTCCAGAAGAGCCTGATAGGTAGCCTTCGGAAGTTTGTCAATTTCACCGATAGCTTGCAGGCGAATGTTGTTCTCCATAAGCGTGTTGGTTTCCTGATATACAGTCTCTACCAACAAGCGCATGAGTGCTGAGACTTCCAGCTTAGGGCGTCCCCAGTTTTCGGTGGAAAAAGCGTAGAGGGTAAGGTACTTAACGCCTATCTCCGCCGCTGCTTCTGTTACTTCTCGTACCGATTTTACGCCATTGCGATGACCAAAAACCCTAGGCTTGCCTTTTTCTTTTGCCCAGCGGCCATTACCATCCATGATCACTGCAATGTGTTCAGGTAGGCGGTCTTGATCGATCTTATTCTTCCAATCCATGAAGTGAGTTTGCCTGAAATAGAAAATACCGTTCGAATTGCTGCGATTGCTCGCTAAATAGCGGTATTCCGAAAAAGCTCACAAAATTACGAAAAGATTGATAAACAGCCATTAGTAGGACGCTCTAAACCCTAATTCCGTAGTATCTTCGTGCCTTAGTAGTTTGACGGTAATTAATGGAACAGTTATCTTTTGAGGTTTGTCCTTTTGCACACGCCAGGTCCAAGTTTTCCTTGGCTTAGTACAAAAAGCCGAGCCGACAACTGTTTCATTCATTATTTTCCCGTCTATTATTGAAAAACTCGATGAATGACTTTTGCAGAGTTCCAGTATGAGCGCCCGAACATGGGGAAATTGAAAGCGGATTTTTCTATTGCTTTACAGGCTTTCGAAAAAGCACCGACCCTGGAAGAGGCTAAGCAAGCTTTTGCCGATATCTATCAGCTAAGAACTGACTTTCAGACGATGTACAATATCGCTTACATTCGTCATAGCAGCGATACTCGGGATGCTTTCTATGAAGGGGAAAACAACTTCTTTGATGAGCAACTCCCGCTGTTTGAGGAGCTAAAGACCGATTTCTATCGCGTCTTGTTGGTCTCAAAATGGCGCCCGGATCTAGAGGCTATCTATGGAGAACAGCTTTTTGCGATCGCTGAATTGAGTTTGAAAACCTTCCACCCGGATGTCATTGAGGATCTGCAGGAGGAAAATCGCCTGGCCAGCAGCTATAATAAACTTAAAGCATCGGCGCAGGTAGAGTTCGAAGGCAAGACCTACAATCTTTCTTCGATCCAACCTCTGGAAGAAGATACGAATCGGGACAAGCGGGCTGCTGCTGCCAAAACGAAGTGGGATTGGTTGGCGAGTCAGCAAACAGAGATGGAGCGCATCTTTGATGACCTGGTGAAGGTGCGTCATCGGATAGCGCAAAAATTAGGCTTTGAGAATTTTGTAGAGCTGGGGTATGCACGCATGTTGCGTACAGACTACAATGCGGAGGATGTCGCGTACTACCGGGAGCAAATCCGGCAACACATTGTTCCGCTGGCAAGCCGCCTGTACGAAAAGCAGGCTGAGCGCCTTGGCCTGGATCAGCTGAGTTACTACGATGAGGCCATGCTTTTTCCAGATGGTAACCCACAACCACAAGGAGAACCCAATTGGATTGTGGACCGGGCTGCTGAAATGTACGCCGAGTTGTCTCCAGAAACAGACACCTTCTTCCGCTTCATGCAAGAAGGGCAGTTGATGGATCTGGTTAGCCGAGATGGTAAGTCTACCGGAGGGTACTGTACCTATATTCCGGCACATCGGGCTCCTTTTATTTTTTCAAATTTCAATGGTACTAGTGGCGATATTGATGTTCTAACTCACGAGGCAGGGCATGCCTTTCAGGTGTACAGTAGTCGTGACTTGAGTATTTCAGAATACAATTGGCCCACCTACGAGGCTTGTGAGATCCATTCCATGAGTATGGAGTTCTTCACGTGGCCGTGGATGGCTAATTTCTTCAAGGAAGCGGTAGAGGACTACCGATTTGGACACCTCAGTGGGGCAATTTACTTTCTGCCCTACGGTGTGTCTGTAGACGAGTTTCAGCATTTCGTTTATGCTAATCCTGATGCTACTCCAGCAGAGCGCAACCAGGCTTGGCGGGAGATAGAGGTCAAGTACTTGCCGCAACGGAATTATGATGGACACTCCTATTTAGAAGCGGGTGCTTTTTGGCAGAAACAAACACACATTTTTGCAATGCCATTTTACTATATCGATTACACACTCGCTCAAATCTGTGCGTTCCAGTTTTGGAGCAAAGATCAAGCGGATCATGCTACGGCCTGGTCTGATTATGTGCGCTTGTGTAAGGCGGGAGGAAGTGCGTCTTTCTTACGCCTGGTGGAATTGGCAGGCCTAGAGTCTCCCTTTGCACCAGGGTGTGTAGAGCGACTCAGTAAAGAGGTAGGTAATTGGCTGGAACAAAACGCCCAACGCTAGAAAAGAGAGCCATTCCCAGCTGGAATGACTCTTCCTACGGTTCTGATAAATGATTCTTTAGATGATGTAGCAGGTGTTATGGATAGAGCAAAATTTTGAGTAAAAAAGTTCCTTTTTATTGCAGCGAACTAGCGTGCTCATCCATTTAAATAAATGTTATTGTCGGTTTTGAAAAGGCGAGGGGTACTGAAAACGCCTATCTTTGAACATAACACTCAAATTTTCAGGAAGGAAGTACCCCAAAAACAAATGCAATGAAGCAAATTTTACCACTTATCCTATTACTATCAACCTTGATCCTAGGTGCTCAGATTACGCTGCAAAGCAGTGACTATTTCCCTGTGGTTGGTGATACACTGCGTACAGCTACGGACACCGATCCAGTAGGAATCGATATCACCGCCCCTGGAGGTGGACAAAAATGGAACTTCGCTTCGCTGCAAGCAGGATTCTCCCTCGAGAGAATTGTTGAAAACGCTTCTGTCGGAGACGCTTCTGGTAGTTTCCCTGCTGCAAATATCCTCTTTGAACAAGTAGATGGAGGTGAAGGCTATTACCAGTCGGATGCAAACACCTTCTCAGTTGTTGGATTTGCAGGAATGGATCCGCTAGGACAAGGTTTTGAAGTAGTTGCTCCATTCAATCCACCATATGTGGAGCGCTGGGCACCACTAGCATTCTTTGATCAGAACACTAATGAAGCTGCTTTGACGGTATCCTTGGCAGCAGATGATATTCCAGGTAATATTTTTGATGGTCTTCCTATTTCACCAGATTCTATCCGTGTGCGGGTTGCTACTGAACGCATAGATCTTGTAGATGGATGGGGCTCACTGGTTATCCCAGGAGGTTCTTACGATGTACTGCGAGAAAAGCGTACGGAGTATCGTGACGTTCGCTTGGACGCCAAGTTGGGTGTGTTGCCTTGGACAGATATCACGGATATCGCACTGGAGTTTTTGCCTATCGATGAATTAGGTACTGACACTTTAGTCACCTATACATTCTGGAGTGATACTGCCAAAGAGGCCATTGCAGTGATCAACGCTGACCCTACTGGTACTTTGGTAGAGACCGTTACTTTTAAGTCTGACGAAGTAATCAGCAGTGTCCAAAACGTTTCTGAGCGTGAGCCAGAGGTTTATATTTATCCAAACCCTGCAATCGTTCAGACCCGTATCGAATTCACTAATCTTCCCGCTGATCAATACGAGCTGGAGATTTTTGATGTAGCTGGTCGCTCTGTTTATGACAAGTCAATTTACATCAACGAGTATCATCTGGAAACACTAAATGTGATTGGTTTTCGTAAGGGTGTATACCTCTGCGTACTGCGCAACCGAGCGGGCAAGAAATTCGCCGTTCGCCGGCTTTTGGTGACCACTCCATAAATAAAGAGCCACTTATATATTTTTTAGGCATATTTGTTTCAAATAGCTGTAACTTTTAATGTGACCCCTCCGTATACGGTGCCAAACGGGACAGATAATGAAAAGGTTGGCACTGGGATTGATAGCGCTTTTGGCGTCATCTCCGGTATGGTTGCAGACAAGTGCAGCGATATCGCTACAGTGGCTTGCCGATACTAATCCTTCTGCTTGGCATGAAGATCCGTTAACTGACAATATCTCGTTCCTTCGCTGGGAAGAAGCCCTCAGTCTTCCAGGGCAAACTCCATCACAAAAAGCGGAATACCTTATTGAGGTCCTCAAGCCAGCTCTAGGTTTGAAAGAGTCTTCTGCTAGTTTCCGTTTAGATAAAGAAGAACAAGACGTAGCCGGTAATTATCACCTTAAGTTTCAGCATTACCATCACGGACTACCCGTTTTTGATGGGCATTTGCAGTTTCACTTTAATAGTAGTCAGCAATTACTTGGAGTGGATGGCATGGTCCGGAAAGACATTGGTCGGCTTGGTACTTATCTCTCCGCTGATAAAGCCCTAGAGCAATCTACGGTTTGGCTACGAAAGCGTTTTGGGTTTGCAGCGATGCAGAAGGCCGAAATAGAGTCTGAAGAGCTCACCTGGTTTGCCGAAGGGCTAGTAGAAGGAGTAAAGAATACAACGAAGCTAGTATACATTTTTACCCTGGCTGACCGGGAGAACATTCGGGAGCAGATTGTGGTAGATGCCCGAAAGGGACAGATTATAAAGAACTATTCCGATGTATGCGAATTAGCACATCGGGAGTTATACTCCTCCAACACCAACGGAAGTCCCATTTGGCAAGACGGTGACGTCTTCCCTGGCGATCTCGATTCTTGGCAGCAATTGCAAGTTGAAACCTCTGAGGAAGCCTATCAGTTTTTCCTCAATGCCTTTGGCTTTGAATCCTTCGATGATTCTGGTTCTGATATGTTAATGGTTGATCAGGCGGCCTTTTTAGATTGCCCGAACGCGAGCTGGAATGGCTATTCAACCAATTATTGTGATGCCATTAGTACGGATGATGTGGTGGGCCATGAATGGGGACATGCCTATACCGAATACACAAGCCATCTTCTTTTTGCTTGGCAAGCCGGTGCTATTAATGAGGCTTACTCGGATATTTGGGGTGAGACCATTGATATCCTCAATAGTCCGCCAGATGAGAAGCCGATGCGCAACGAATGTGGCGGTAGCAATCGTTGGCTGATTGCTGAGTCGACTGGTGCTCTGAGCGAAGCGATCCGCGATATGTGGAGTCCTAACTGTTTGGGCGGTCCGGGTAAAGTGAGTGATCTTGAATATCAGTGTAGCAGTGATGACTATGGTGGTGTCCACGCGAACTCCACGGTGGTTTCTCATGCCTATGCGCTACTCGTGGATGGAGGTTCTTACAATGGATATGGAATTCAGGGTATTGGCCTGACCAAAGCTGCCCACTTATTCTGGCATGCTCAAAAGTATTATCTGAGCCGAACTTCTGATTTTTCAATATTGGCGGATGCCCTAACTGCCTCCTATCTAGATTTGCGTGATGCCGCGTTACCAGCGCTTTCATTAGCAGTTGGTGGATCAAATGCGGTTGAATACTTGAACAGTGCCGATAGCCTCAGTTTGCAGCTAGCCATTGAGGCGGTAGAACTACGATTGCCACCCGATTGTGAAGACTTTAAGGGGGTATTGGCACCAAATCCACCAGAGATTTGTCTGGTAAATGGAGAGGAGGTAACACCTTTCTTTTCAGAAGATTTTGAGACCGGAACGGATGGATGGACGTTAAGTGCTCATCCAGAAGATTTTGAAAGTTGGGTGCCTAGACATTGGGCACTGAGCGAGGACCTCCCGGATGATCGAGTAGGCACCGCCGCATTTGGTGTAAATCCGCCAGTAGGGCATTGTGATACATTACCCAACAACGGCGTGCTGCGCTTAAAGACGCCTCTCATTACAGTGCCTGCAGATATTGATGGCGATGTATATCTCGTCTTTGACCACTATTTTTCTTTGGAAAATGGAGTAGACGGCGGCAATGTGAAGCTACAGCAGAACGGAGGTAACTGGTTGCGTATACCGCCAATGGCCTTTCTATACAATGGCTACAACGATATTTTACCCAACAGTAGCCAAACAGATAACCCGCTAGCTGGCGATCGCGTATGGACTGGTTCGGATATAGGATCGACTACCGGTAGCTGGGGGACCACCCAGATTAATCTATCTGTCCTAGGGGTGGAAGCAGGGGAGTCTATTCGCTTACGCTGGGAGTTAGGTACGGACGGCTGTGATGGTTGGGACGGTTGGTACGTGGATGATATCTACGTTGGTAGCTGCGCCCTGTCTGTTTTGCCAGTTGATTGGTTGAGTTTTAGCGCTCAGGTGCAGGAAGGTCGCCGTGATGTGCAACTAGATTGGCAAACCACGCTTGAAGAAAACAATGAAGGCTTCTACATTGAAAGAAGTATTGATGGCCGCCACTTTACGGAACTCAATTTTGTACCTGCGGCTGTTTCTGCTCCAGAAGCCATAAATGACTATACCTATATCGACCGTTCCGTACCCGCAACGAGTACTACCTGGTATTACCGCTTGCGGCAAGTAGATTTGGACGGTACGATATCTTATTCCCCATTGCGAGCGGTGAATCTACCAGCCTTGGAGTGGCAAGTGCTACCAAATCCAGCGACCGAGCGCTGTGTGTTAAGCTTGAACACGATATCGTCAGAGCCCGCCACAGTTAGCCTGCGTCACATCAACGGTGCGATCCTTACGCAAATAACAGATTGGGATCCAACTACTCCGCTAGAGTTGGATTTGAGTAGTTACCCCACGGGTGTCTATGTCCTGCAAGTTGAGTCGGGTGATCGGGTGCTGAGTCGTCGATTGGTGGTGCAGTAAACGCATAAGTTTATACTAGATGAGAGATGTTTGCTTGCCTGATATTCTTTCTTTGGAGATTTATCGTAGTACCCCCTTCTTCTATTTTTCCCTGATTTTGTTAAAACTGTTAAGAGAGCACTTTCCCATTTTGGCGGCTAAAGTGTTAGGACTCTGTTAAGCCCAGTTAAACAGGGTTAAAGCAGTAGACAGACATGTGACCGGGGCCTATATTCGCAGTATAGTTAATCACCCAAATAGCCAACTGTTATGAAATCCTTGCAGCTTTTAATTGTATTCCTTATTGCTACGGTGAGCCTAAGTGCTCAAAGAGAAGAAACCCTATTTAACCAAACCAGTCTGCGCCTCACTGGTGCCTGGGGATCGGCGGCCCACAATTTCTCTAGTTTCAACGGAGAAGATTGGACCTTGATCCGCGGTGGCTACGGTGGCGTAGAATTTGGTCGCGACCTCTTTATTGGTTGGGGTGGCTACGAAACTCGCGATGACATCAGTTTCAATGATGGCGACGGCGATTTCAACTTCCGCTACCACGGACCAGTAATCGGCATTGCACCTAACTCTGTGAAGATGATCCACCCCCGATTCACCTTCATTACAGGTAGTGGCCGAGTATGGACCACCGATAAAGGCGATAGCGACCGCATGTTTGTATTCCAGCCTTCCGCCGGATTTGAATTCAACGTCTTTCAATGGTTCCGACTTGGATTCGAAGGAGGCTACCGCTTCGTTGGCAACAGCGATAAGTTTGACCTGACCAGCGGTGATCTATCAGCACCTTTTGCGCAAATCGAAATGCGCTTCGGACTGAGCTGGGGCAATTAAATAAGAAAAGAGAAGTCGGAAATCGGAAGTACGATGCATGCAATTTCTTCCGCTTTCTGACTTCCAACTTCCCACTTTGAGATCCCACGATAACCACACACGACCCTATAGCACCCCTAAAAACCAAGATTTCAGTATTGCGCAGAAAATGCAATGCGATTTTTCCAAATTTTCCCAATGGTTAATACACTTAAAATGAAGCGTTTATTTAACCATTGTAAAAATAAATCGCCTCTCATTTTCGTGCTGTTCTTATCATCCCTGAACAACCCTGAACAACCCTGAACAACCCTGAACAACCTTGAACAACCCTGAACAACCCTGAATAAACTAAACCCTAGAACCAGATTATTGACACCTACCCTTTGTTTTGACACCATGAAACCCTAATCCCCTCCGGCTATTGCCGGAAACCTTCCATTTCTGACCCAACGAAACGACCGGTGCAGCTTTGCTGTGCCGGTTTTTGTGTTGTGCGCCTAATTGTGAGGAGGATGTGACAAGAGGGTAGGCCGTTTTCGAGGTGTTGCATCATTGGGTCAGAAGAGCTATATTCAAAGGGATATTAGGAACGATGCACTGCAAGAATTCCTGTTCTCTTTGACTATTCAAAATTCTGAGAAACAATGAAAAAGCTTCCTGTCAAAATCAAGAAGAAACCCAAAGCTTTAACTCCTGAACAAATGCTTCAAATTAAAGGCGGAGGTACGACAAGTTCAATAACCCAGTCTACAAGCCAGACCCGTACACAGTAGAGAACTTCCTCGATTATCAGTACTTTTTTTACTGTTTATGTCGGACAACCTCCAAGTTGTCCGATATTTTGGTTTTAGGTAGTCGATGGAGTGGTGAGGTGGTATAACGTAGTTTAAAGTCGCGGGAAAACAAGTTGTTTGAAGATCTTGTCTTAAAATGGATATGGCTGATTCAGAATTAACTGTTTTTTTTCTCCCGTAAGAAGAATGTAAGGCCTATTATTCCCAGTAGGAATAGAGAAAGTATTTTGTGATTTCTATTCCAAAAAATTTGTGAGTTTATTGGTTGCATATCTCCGATAGCCACTAAACCTGCCCAGTAGTAGGGAGCTAGCTGGATATCAGAGCATTCTTCAATAAAGTCGAGTTTTGCTAAACGTAGGGCCTGATCTTTTGACTTTCCTTCGGCCAGATATGAATAGAATTTATCTAACAGTTGATGTGTTGTATGTTCATTAATCTTCCATAGTGTTGAGACTACACTCGGTACACCTGAGTATGCAAATCCGCGTGCAAGGCTCATGATACCTTCGCCTTGTCGAACATCACCAATTCCGGCATCGCAGGCACTCAAGACAACTAAGTGGGCGGATAATCGCATGCTTTGCAGGTCCCTCAAATAAAGTGGTTCATCCACAAAATCAATTGCTGGTTCATGCAAAATGGAATCGTAAGCACTGGCGTGAGACGCAAAATGGATTAGCCCGTATTGCTGGCCAATATCTATGAATTTCCGTTTGGTGGCTGATTGCCTAACTAGGCTAGCTGTATTCCATTGTTGAGTTGCCGATAATGGCAGTTCGCTAAGCGGTAAGTGTCGATTAGGATCACTCACAAATACTGGAGCGATATGTAGAAACTGTCCATTAAATGATGCATTTGCACTGTTTATGTTTTGGATAGCCCACGAATAGGCATAAGAGATGGACAGTTGCCGAAATAGAAAGGGAAACGATCGTATACTTATTTCAGTGACGGGCGTTGACAATAGGAGGTCAAAGGGCAGGAATGCCAGTTGGCCATCTGGAATAACTAGGAGTTGATCTAAACTGGATAAAGGTATATCTGGAAGCAAGGCTTCAAATAACTCATACGCGGCCTCTGTATAGGCAGTGATACCGGCTTTGCCCGTCATTTTTAAATTGTTGAGTACAGTGTTTTGCAAGTTCAAAATTGCATCCGGATTATTCAGGCGCTGGAACCTTACTTGATTGGGTTGTAATAGAATAAAATACCAGTCTTTATTGCCCGTAAAATAGGTTGCCACCCCTTGTTGCCTCTGTAGTTGTTTTTGAATGGCTGTCGCGGAAGGGAAAGATGGTTGGGTATAGACCTTGTATTCCGGATAGTGCTGCTCAATGTTTCTTTGCCATGACTCTCGCTCACGCGTTAGTTGTAGCAAGTGGCTATTCCAATTTGCTATTTTTTGCTGATCCGCCGATTCGCCACGTGCTTCTTCGCCATTGATTAATTTTCTGTAGTAGTTGAGTTCAATTTTGAGATCTTGTCCTTGCGCTATAATTGACGGAGGCAGTGCACTACGTCCTTCGGCTTCGTGAGCCATGAGTTCTTCTAGCAAAACAGCGGCTTTACTTTGTTCGAAAAAGTATAAAGCTTCGTTAACGTAATGTAACCGGCCTGTTTTTTGGTATAGTTGATGAGCTAAACTAATGGCCAATTCATAGTAATCATGAGCGTTCGCACTTAGGAATAACTTTGACTCCTCTGACTGATAATTACGGCGAAGTTGATCACCTAATTCAGAGAGGTAGTGGTAACTTTCCAACGCTTTATCCCAATAGATATCTTCCTTTTCGGTAGTAGCTAGGCGTTGTTGAATCATGGCTCTTGTTTCCATTAATTCAATACAGGCTAAGGGAGAGGAAATGTTCCAATTTTCAATTGGACGTTTGGTGAGTTGGTCCCAATCGGTGGCATTTGACAAGCGAATTATTCCGTCAGTAGTTGCTTGTAGTGCTAATTTAAATTGGCCGGTGTGCATCAGGCATGTGGCGCGAAAATCCTGTCGTCTAGCAAAGTCTACGACCTTTTCGGCGGACATGAATTCTAGGCTCTGTTCGATCGCCTCTAGTGCAGCGCGCCATTCCCCCTTTTCTGCTAGCCATTGACTATGAACACTATGTACTTCTGCGTTCTGATCAGGAGTTAGTCGCGAGAGGGAAAATGCTTTTTGAATGTATTTCTCCGCAGCGTCTTCGCCTTTAAGTTGTAGTGAGACTTCTGCTAATCTTGTGTAGCAGTATAAATAATAACGTGTTGCGAATGTAGAGCTATTGGACTCCATAAGAGAAAGCATCTGAAGAAGATATACTCTTGCTCTTTTGGGCTTTTTTAGGTAACGAGCGACATCTGCTAAGTCTTGATAGAGTTCTACGATTCGAAAAGCTATATTTGATTTATTATAGAGGTTATTTTTAGCTATTGCTATTTGATAAATGTTAAGCGCATCTTTAAGGTATAATTCAGCCTGATCGAAATCTCCTTTAGTCAATGCTATATTACCAATGTTCTTTAGAATACTTCCTCTAAATGCCTGATTAGACTTTCCCTCTGTGTACATTAGAAGCGCAGTTTGATACAAAGAAAGAGCCCGCTCGTAATCTTGATATACTGCGCGATATACCATGGCTAGATTATTCAAAGTGGCCATTCGTAAATAACTTTCACACGGCAAATAAGAAGCTGCTAAGTCAAACGCCTCTTTATTGTTTATTTCAAGACTATCGAACTTCTCCAAGATATTATAGCAGTAACTTAAGCCTGCCTTCAGATAAACAACCTTTTCCCAGTCACCATTTTCTATAAAGAATGGTAATGCTTTATGCGAATAATTGATGCATTTTTGGGCATCCATGTAAGAAGTATCCGCAATATTAAAGTATTCAACCGCATTTAAGGAATCCTGTCGGAAGTTCTCTTGGCAAGTCCCGTTGAGGGCAAAGACCAAATACAATAATACTGCGAACGCTTTTTTAAACTTCAAGGGAACCAATGATTATGGGCAAAAATTTACAGGAATTATTACATTATGTTTAGACTCATGAACATTATCTCCTAAATCATCAATACATTGAAAATAGGCTAAAGAGAGCGAGTTTTGACCACAGGAATCTATGATGAGAGTGTCATTATGAACCCCATTTACTGTGCTATGTGCATGACTAGAGGAGCTACCTAAATTGAAAACAAAATGATGAGGATATGGAGATCCATTATTAAACTTAGATATTGGTACAGTCCCCTCAATTTCTACTACAGCCCTACAAATACTTGAATTTTCACAGTAACCTGCGCATCCTTGCTTGTAAGCATTGGGAATAATATTAATTGGCATTCCCTGTGTTTTTGTAGTTTCATTTAGTGTTACATCGTAAACAATATTTGATACTAAAGCATCATTTGGTCCGGTAAAGAGATAAAGATTAATCTTATCAGTATCTAGTACTTCCCTTTTGTCACAAGGAACTTCCATAAAAAAACGAAAATAAAACGAGAAAGAATCTGCATTAATATGATCGATGCAATTTCGGACCTTGGATCCGTTTTTTGATCTCAACTGGAAGTTGTTCGAGAGAAAATCTTTATCTTCTAGGGTAACGATATGTATGATTGGCCCATTTCCACCTGTACAATTTATAGTCATAGCATTGGTGCATCCTGGGTATTGATAAATAGTATCACAAATTATGTCCGGTTCAACAGGTTGTGGAGGTATAGCTAAAGAAGGAGCTGCTAATTCTAATTCCCGAGCTGCCTCGTTGCTTCTAGACTTAGTAACAATAAATGAGTGACTGGCAATAAGTGTCAGGCATTTTGATAATTCCTTCTGCGCTGACACTCTCCAGACATAATGATGTCCACCTTTAATTTGACTAATATCCTTACTCTTTAGGGAAAAGCTGCTTTTATTAGTAATAGCTTCATCCATTACTAAATTATAAGTATAACTTCTCTCTATATCTGTTACTAAGGCGGTATCTAAACGGTATAGCCTAAAACGCTGGTAATCATAATTATTCTTTGAATTCCAAGTAAATACTAGGTCATTTATTGAGTCAAATGGAATAATTACATCGTCTTTTGGAAAAGTGTCTACTTGATTCTCTTTCGCCCAGTCACAAGCCCCCCAAATCAAAATGCCAACTAGTAAACACAACTGAAATATCCTGATCATTTTTAATAGCGTTATGGTGTAAATAATAGTATGCAAGACAAGACATTACGCCTCTGTCCTTGTATCAGTCAATTTATCTATCCTGATTGTTACCTCTTTAATCCCACTTTTTTCAAAAAAAATTAGGATGGTCTGATCGGGCTAAATTCTAAATTTAGATGTCCTTGAAAATAACAAGACTTTCGATAAATGTATTCATTTTTATCTACATTCGTCAGAGATGAAACGTCCCTGGTTTAAATCATAAATAAAACGATAGGTGTCAGCACAATCGAGCCAACCGCATCCGGATCAGCAGTATATCGAGGGACTCATTCGAGGAGATAAACGAACGTTTAAGCTGATTTACGAACGATATTTCCCCTTAATCGAGCGCTATGTTCGACAGAATAGCGGTCAACGGGCTGATGCGGAAGATGTATTCTATAAATCTTTAGAAATCATATATCTACAAGCCAGAGACGGTTTAGTGATAACTCAATCATTCAAGGCGTATCTTAAGTTGATTTGCCAACGACGCTGGCTCAACGAGTTAAGACGGTCGCAGCGGGTAGTTTTAAACCTTAAGGATCAACCTGAACCTTACCTGGATGCTGAGGTGATAGCACAGATCGAAAAACATGAGCGCAAATTGCTATATCGTAAGCACTTTCAAAAACTACCAATACGGTGCCGTGAAATTTTGGAACTCACCTTTGAGGGAAAAAATTATAAAGAAGTTGCGGAGCAATTAAAGCTCAACTATAGTTTTGTACGACGAAGAGGCGGGGAGTGCGCCAATACATTGATGAAGAATATTCACCAAGATCCTTTGTTTAACGAACTGAAATAAAGCATATGCAACCAGAAATAACATTTGCCAAGTGGGAGGAGTTTCTGAGCGGTAGTTTGGAAGCAGAGGAACAGCAAGCCTTGGAGAATGCATTGCAAGAGGATTCGGACTTGCAAGCTCAATTCGCCCTCTACCAAGAAGTACGTAATGCTCAAAAAGACCCCGACTTAGATCAGTTCGTAGCAACCCTTAACGAAGTTAGGGCAGAAACAGTCAATCCTATTAGGATACCTATGATGCGCAAAATAGCAGTTGCTGCTTCTATAGCTGCCGGAATTTTGATATTGCTTTGGTTTACTATGAGACCGGACAAGACGGTTTTAACGACACAAGAATTATACGCAGAATACGCTGTTCACGAGATCAATATTCAACAAATGAGTGTCGGGCCAGAGCTTGGAGCCATCCAAAACCTGCTGCGGGCCAAAAAGTATGCGGAAGCGTTACCACTTATCAATTCCTATCTTGATACTTACCCGGATGCCGCTGATGTCATGCTACTACGAGGGATAAGTCTTTTGGAAACAGGTCAAGTTAAGGAAGCAATTACGTGCTTTCAACGTCTAGAAGAAAACCATCCCATTTATACCAATGAAGCAAAGTGGTACCAAGCTCTAAGCTTGCTGAAAAATGAACAAGTTTCGGCCGCAGTCACAGCCCTAACTACGATCCCTTCTGAGTCAAGTCGATATCAAAATGCGCAGGCTCTACTGAAAAAAATCGGCAAAAAAGACAATTGACCCAAGTGATTCATTATTAGTGTTTTGTGTGTCTTTTTACTCGCTATGCTTATCTGTTTTTGTTTCAACAGGTAACAATTCCTTCCACTTGTTTGACTATTCAATAGTGCCGACTGTTTAGAGGAATATCTTCTCTACTGTACAGTCTTGTGTAAGCTGAAGCCTGTGCTGCTTCGCTTGCGAACTAGCAATTGTAAGTTGCCATCTCGGCGCTACAATTTTTGAATTAACTATTTCGGCAAATGCTGAGCTCCTTCTAAAGTCCGCTTTAGGAGAGCCTGACTATTGCTTGCAATGTCCTAAATAATCGAATCCAATAGGTAAACACCAGCAACTCAAAAAGAGCCCTGGTAAGTTCATTTTTCAATCTTAAAGAAATTCAAATGACACACTTAAAACTCATCGTACTTAAAACGCTATCCTGCTTTTTTGTACTTTCTATCGTTTGTTCACTAGCCGCACAAGGCACAGTGAAGATCATTGGAGATGCCAATGATGGTGGCTTCGGAGAACTAAAGGTTATCGGAGGTAATGTCTACGCCTGTGGTATTTCACTGGATGCCAGCGGAACATATCGGGCGGTTCTGGCACAGTACACCCTAGATGGCGATCGTGTATGGGAAACCATTCTCACAGATGTACCCAATAGTTCTTTTTCTGATTTTGCTATTATGCCAAATGGTGATATTTATGTTGTAGGTAATACCCGCACTAACTTAAACGATCAACAAACGCTCAGTGGCCTTATTGCTCGTTTTAGTGCTGGTGGTGCACTTTTATCGGCGCGTACTTACCCCTTTCCGGGCCGTGACTATATCCGCCGAATTTTGCCAAAGCCCAATGGTACGGGCCTCATTGCTATCGGGCAGGACAACCGGGGTGGTACAGGTATTAGTGATGTAGGACTGATCTATGATATTGACCCCAATACCTTGAATGTAACGCTCCTACAGCACGCGGCTAACAATGGAGATTCTCAATGGGCACGCGGTATTTTCTTTACAGCTGCGGGTGATCTATTATTCTACGGTGATGTCCCTTCTTTGAATGGTGATGCTGGTATTGCCGTTGCCGATGCTAATGGTATCATCAACAACACCAATTACCGCCTCCGTACACCAGGGTCCAACCTGCTCGCCCCTGAGCAGTTTGCTGAGCAAAGCGGTAATTTGTACTTCACCGGCGGTGTCAACAATCCAGGTATCGGCTTCTTAGCTAGCGTGGATGCTAGTTTTGCGTACCGCTGGGCCTATAGCCTGCCTCAATTTTCTCGTCTGGAGGATATCACCACCCCTGATGCAGCTGGTGTTTTCCATACGGTTGCTCATGGTTGGGCCGGAACTACCCAGTCGGTTTTACTCAAACTTCAGGAAGTTGCCGGAGGGATTCAACTCTTGACCGCCGCTCGCTTATTGGATGGTGCTACGGATTATCGCTCGGTAGCAGATATTGATATAGATGGAAATTACCTTTACTACACGCAGATTGGTAATAATTTACCAGATGGATTCGGTGGAACGGATGCCGTATTCGCTAAGTTAGACTTGGACTATAATAGTTGTATTACAGAATTCATTCCATTAGAAGAAATTATTCTTGAGCGCACTGAGTTGATCATTGAACCCACCGAGCTAGAGCAAGTTCAAATTGAAGCTCCTTTTGAGCAATATGAAGCGCATGAAGTATTAGAATGGGATCAATTCAACCTGTGCTGCGGTTCTCTGGTATTTGCGGAACCTCCGTACACCTATGATTGTGCACCTGCACCGACCTACACCTTTACCTTCGATATCGCTAACTACACAACTGTTCCGGTAACTTCGGTGCTGATCAAGAATGATGTCGACCCTACTCAGAATGTCTTCCTGAATTTGACTGCTAGTCCAATTCTTCCTGGTGGAGTATTGACTGGGCAGCAGTTTACCCTTGTTCTAAGCGGTCCACTAACTGGCCCACAACAAGTGTGCTTCGATGTGATCTTCCTTACGGACGGTGAAGAATGTTGCCACTTTGAGCAATGCATCGAAATCTTGCCTCCTGACCCCTGCGAATCTATCAGTGTAAACTACGAACAGATCTATGACGGAGTAGAAGAAGGCGAATGCTGCTACGACTTGCAGTTGGTCAATGATTTCTGTGAAGAGTATTTCCTAAACGTTACTACCGAGATTCTCACGCCCGGTGTCACCTTCACGAACTTCAATAGCACGCTGCTCAACGCTACGATCAATGGCAGTGAAACGGAGATTGTCTGGGATAATCCAGGTGGATTCTTGCCATTAGGACCATTAGATGACATGAGCTTCTGTTTGGGTAACATTGGCAGTACCAGCCAAGTTCCTCAAGAAGTTGCTGTCCATTGGTTCGCGAATGATCCAGTAACCGGCCAGGCCACGATCGTTTGTAGTGATACTTTGGTGGTCGAGTGTCAGCCTTGTATGATCTTGGAAGATGAGGAACTTGTTTGTGATCCTAATACTGGCAATGCGGTATACAATTTCACCGTAACGAATATGTCCTCTTACCAAATTGAAGACATTGTTTTGGAGAGCCAAACGCCAGGTATTAATATCATTCCTCCATTTATTCCAGTGAACTTGGCTCCTGCGGCTCCGCCTACTCCTGGTGGTGCTTATACGGGCAGTGTCCAATTTGAGAACACTGGCGGATGGCCTCCGGGGACGGTTGTACAATTCCGGGTTGTCTTGCTAGCTGCAGATGGCTGGTGTTGTCACCTCGAAGTAGAGGCCGTGATACCTGACTGTACGGATCAAAATGTCAATTGTGACTGTACGGATGTAGAAGGCTTCGAAGAAATACTCAGTGGGCAGGCCGGCCTCAGCCACACCGTGAATTGTAATAATGGTACCATAACCCTTGCGACGAATACGCTGACTGAATGTGAGCGGACTCGATGGGTGCTCAATTATCCTGGACAGGAGCTTCTTGTGGAGCAATTCGGCATCGGCAACCAGCCAGTCACATTTGAAATCTTGGCAAACGGTGAGTACCAACTCTTACTTGAAGTAGTTCGTTACGACGACAATGGAGAACCTTGTCCGGAGTTGCCAGTGAGTAGCATCGAGTATCTATTCGTAGTTGATTGTGTAAATATTGTAGTGGATGAAGATCCAGACGAAGAGGTGGACATTGATTGGCCACCAGCGGTACAGCTACAACCACTACAAACTACAACATCAGGTAAGACAGGCTTCTGGGTTTATCCTTCGCCTGTTGTACAAACACTCAATTTATCATTAGAAAGCGAAGGCCGATATCAGATTGAGGTATTTACCGTATCAGGAATGCCTATACAAACCTACGGCCTTGATTGGGAAAAAGGTCAAGTAGAAAAGATCGATGTGCGGGCTTGGCCTGCAGGCATCTACTACTTGAAGGCAACTTCTTCTGAAGGGCAGGTGTATCAGACTCGATTCGTGAAGCAATAGTGCACCTGATTCGCGTCCCAGTTTTGCAATGACGTCTGGGTACGAGCCTGAACCCATCGTCCTTTTTATAGAGCATGCTCCCACAGCACAGGGAGCATGCTTATTTTTATTGGTCCGTATCTGGCTTGTGGAAATTTATATCTTTGCCTTTACCCTAATTGCTATAAAGAAGGAAACATCGATTAGCTTCAGGGGATCGTAAGATGAACATGACGCCCGAAAATAAATAAGACTATCGTGCGTTCTATTGGCTTACGCTCGCGATCGATGTACGTAGCTGTGGAAATATGATACAAACCTTGACGCCGACGGTCATTATTAGTATCATCATCGGATATTTTCTGGTGCTGATCATAATCTCCTACTTCACCAGTAAGGACTCAGATAATAATGAGTCATTCTTCTTGGCTGGGCGGCAGTCTCCTTGGTATTTAGTGGCATTTGGTATGATTGGAGCCAGTCTCTCCGGTGTAACCTTTATTTCCGTGCCCGGTTGGGTAGGGGAGGTAGACGCGGGTACTGGGCGAACACAGGGTTTTGCCTATCTCCAAATGGTCATGGGGTACTTGTTGGGCTATGTGGTGATCGCATTGGTGTTGTTGCCTTTGTATTATCGCTTAGGCCTCACTTCTATCTACGAATTTTTAGAGCAGCGATTTGGTGTTTACTCCTACAAGATTGGCGCATTCTATTTCTTGCTGTCGCGTGTTATCGGAGCATCTTTTCGCTTGTACCTAGTAGCCATTGTGTTGCAAGAGTTTGTCATGAATTCCTTTGGGGTGCCGTTCCCCATTACGGTGCTTACGACCATTGTACTCATTTGGGTGTATACCTTCCGCGGGGGTATCAAGACGATTGTTTATACCGATACCCTGCAAACCTTATCTATGCTGACTGCCGTTATCCTTACCATTTTGGGTATTGGTTCTGCACTTGAAACAGATGTGAGCGGGTTGGTAGATATGATCAGCAATAGCGCTTATAGCCAAGTCTTCTTCTTTGAGGGAGGCTGGAGTGATCCATATAACTTCTGGAAGCAGTTTCTTGCGGGTGCCTTAATCACCATTGTGATGACTGGCCTTGATCAGGATATGATGCAAAAGAACTTAAGCTGCCGAAGCTTAGGAGATGCGCAGAAGAATATGTTCTCCTTCAGTATTGTGTTGTTCTTTGCTAATGTTCTCTTCCTGTCACTCGGAGCATTGTTGTACATCTACGCAATGCAGGTGGGTATTGATATTCCAGAGAGTACCGATCAGCTGTACCCATTGATTGCCTTACAGCACCTGGCTCCATATATTGGCATTCTCTTCATTGTTGGCCTTATCGCAGCGGCCTACTCTAGTGCCGACTCTGCCTTGACAGCACTAACCACCAGCTTCTGTGTGGATTTTCTAGGATTCAATAAACAAGAAGGGAAAGAAGTAGAACAAAAGCGAACTCGCTTCTATGTTCATATCGGGTTTTCAGTATTGCTTCTTATTGTGATTCTGATCTTCAATGCACTGAATAACGATGCTGTTATCAAGCAGCTGTTTACTGCTGCTGGTTATACCTACGGACCGTTGCTCGGTCTATTTACCTTTGGTATGTTCACCAATCTAAAAGTTCGCGAGGTGTTGGATCTAAGCTCCTATGGCTGGGCGCAGAACTTGCCCAAACCACTCCAGCGTGTCAATTTGGTCGTACTGGTATGTTTCCTAGCACCTGTAATGGCTTACTTCATTGATACCTTCTCTGCGGATTTGCTGTACGGATTTGAGTTTGGATTCCTGATTATAGCATTAAATGGCTTCCTTACTTTCCTAGGGCTTCTCGCCATTTCTTACCACGACTATGAGGACCAGCTCGTTAAGCATGAGCCTTATCAGGAGTAGTATTTAGTCTTTGTTATAAGATTGTTTTTGGGCTGGCTTAATACATCGGTATTGAGGGTTATGACAATTGTTAGAAACCGTAAGACCGCTCATATACTTTGATTCCAGCTCGTCAGGATTTTGCAGAGATATTCTTACCTTGCGGCGATTTTTTACTGATGATACTACAACCAAAGACGAACGTACAGACAAATTGATCGTTTTGGTGGTATGATCACTTGAAGTGCATGGGGACTAGAGTAGCCTTACGCGAAAGTGATGTAAACGCCTTTTGGAAAACCAATCCATCTGTTTTCGTCAAACTACTAATAAGTCATGTCAAAGATTCGTGCCGCAATTACCGGTGTTCAGGGTTACGTGCCAGATTATGTTTTAACCAACGCCGAGTTGGAGACCATGGTCGACACTAATGACGAGTGGATCACCACCCGTACCGGAATCAAAGAAAGACGAATTCTCAAGGGAGAAAATCAGGGAACCTCTGTAATGGGGATCGAGGCAGTTAAGGGCCTTTTGGAGAAGACCAATACTTCACCAGAAGAGGTAGAGCTTGTTATCTGCGCAACCGTAACTGCAGATATGCCATTTCCAGATACAGCTAACCTGGTCGCAGATTCTGTAGGAATGAAGAATGCTTTCTGCTTTGATGTGAATGCAGCTTGTTCTGGCTTTTTGTATGCATTGACGGTCGGCGCTCAGTTCATTGCCAGCGGAATGCATAAGAAGGTGATTGTGATTGGAGCTGATAAGATGTCTTCAATCATTGACTATACTGACCGTGCTACCTGTATCATTTTTGGTGACGGTGCTGGAGCTGTGATGTTGGAGCCTGATACCAGTGGAAATGGTATCATTGATTACATACACAAGAGTGATGGAGCCGGTGCTGAGTTCTTGCACCTTAAGGCAGGTGGTTCGCGTAAGCCTGCTACTGTAGAAACAGTAATGGCACGCGAGCACTTCGCGTTTCAGAATGGCCGCCCTGTATTTAAGGCCGCGGTTTCGGGTATGAGTGATGTTGTGAAGCAGGTAATGGCGCGCAATGAACTAGCAACCGACGATATTCGTTGGCTGGTACCCCACCAAGCAAATATCCGTATCATCGAAACGGTATCTCGCATGGCGGATTTCCCTATTGAACGGGTAATGATCAACATCCAGAAGTACGGTAACACAACTGCTGGCACACTTCCGCTCTGCCTTTGGGATTATGAAGACCAATTGCAAAAAGGAGACAATGTAATCCTTACCGCTTTTGGTGGTGGCTTTACTTGGGGTGCGTTGTACTTGAAGTGGGCGATCTAGAACGAGATCTTAGGCCCTGAATAGGGACTCACAATAAATGAGCTGGAAATCTGTATCAAGCAGGTTTCCAGCTTTTCTTTTTCAGGTGTTCTTGAATCACTTCTCATCGGATTTTGTAAGCTACGCCTAAATTGATTTGAGGAATAAAGTATACATCAAAGGTAGTATTGTCAACGGTGTGGATTGGTGAGGTAATTGTGGGGAATTGAGTGCTTTTTCGCTCCAAGGTAGGAGCCAAGCCAAGCAGCGCTAATTTGCAGTCGATATTCCAACGCTCGTTGATTTGATAAATGCCACGGAGCAGCAAGTTCAAATCAACGCCCCTTCTTTGCGTTATACGCTGATTGAAGATCGTCTGATCTTGACTAATTCCTTCCTCGTCCTTTTTGCTGTAGAAAAAACCGATCCCTGCTCCTGCCCCTAGCGATACCTTTCCTGCCCGTGCCTGTTCCCAGGTAATGTCGATGTTAAAGCCTATGTCTGAGTCTGTTTTTCGAAAAGAGGCCACTTCACTTCGCTGAAAAGCAAAACGTCTGAGTTGAAAGTCAATCCAGATAGGGCGTTCTCTTGTGAGGTGTAGACTTACGGCGGGGGAGAATCGGCCAAAGGGATACATATTGTTTTCGTTGAGCGATTGCTGCTGGTCATTTAGAAAGAACTGACTGTAGAGCTTCAAGCTCCAACTGCGATTTGATTGGCCAAATAGGCTTGTCGTTTGGAACAGAGAACAAAAGAATAGCAGAAAGAGTATGGCGTTTATTTTTCTCATCATACCAATAAATATAAGGGGTTTTTTAATGCATAAGCTGCTCTGCTGGCGCTGTTTTTCGTTTTTGGCACACCTTTTGCTTTACCCTTATTGGAAGTAAAATAAAGGCAAGTTTTAATCAGTAATGAACTGACTACGAGTGTAGTATGTGCACCGTAGCAGCTGATTCCCCTTTGCCTATTAGTAAGTCATTTCTATTGATAAGAGCAGGTAGGCCCTGGCTTGCCCAAAACAAGACACAGATGAAATCCAAACAGAAAAAGTGGAGTAGCCAGCCCCACTTAGAGCGGGGGGCTACTAAAAAACGGCAGAAGATGATACGACCCAAAACGCAAGAACCGAACCTGGAGGTGGTGCATAAAAAACCACTTGTGACAGGTATGACCGCTCCGTGGTCTGGGATCCAACGCATGTTGACGATCCCTTGCTTACTTTTATTGCTTACGAGCCAGGCTTGGGCACAGGATATCTTCCTGGGCGATGATATAGCCACGGGCGCGCAATGCCATTGCCTCAACAACTCGACCACTCTGACCGATGGCCAGTTTCTGGACACGATCACAGTGGATAGCGGTGTTCCGGGTGAAACCTGGACCGTAGAAAATACGAGCACTGGGGCCTACAGCACTTCGAGCCCTGCACCACCGGCAGCGCCGGTTTCGGTGAATGGCGCGACCCTGACCGAAGTGTCAGCGGGTGTTTATCAAATTATTATTCGACATGTGGATGCTGAGGGATTCACGGTAGATGTATCCAATGGCACGGATGATCTGTCTATTAGTAACCTCTGTTATTATCCCGATGTTAGTTTCCTCGGGCTTCCTGACACAGTGTGTTTGACCAGTAATCCAGTGATGCTATTAGCGGACAACGGCGGCGTTGCCGGTATCGGTAGTTTTACTATTGATGGGCAACCCGCAACGGTCTTTAGTGCTCAGGTACTAGGGGAGGGGACGTACGAGGTGGCTTATACGTTTGATGCCTTTTCAGGTACGCCAAATAACGCGAATGATCCCGGTTGTATAACTACGATTACGAAAGATGTAATTGTACCAGAGCAGCCCAATACGGCGGTTATTGCACTGGTGAATGTCACCTTAGGGATGGACTGTGAGGCAGTGATTACCCCTGATATGGTGATGTCGGGTGATTATCCCTGTTTAGATGACTTTATAATTACCGTATTTGATCAAAACGGTCAGCCCATAGGGAACACTGTAAACGGGACCCATGCCGGACAACGCCTCAATGTAATGGTGATGTCGGAGGCAGGGCAGTTTATTGGTGATGGTCAGATTGAGATATCAGATGTTGATGCACCTACCATCATTTGCCCTCCGGGGAATAATATGCCTTCTATTACGAATGAGGTGCAGCTACTGAATGGTAGCGTTCCTGTGACTTCTCCGCTGTTTATTCCAAACAACTTTGCGTGTTATACCGATGCGGTAGCGCCGATGAGTGGACAGCACTATTACACGCTACAGGAGATTACGGTAACAGAAACCGACGTCTATACCATCGAATTAAATATGGATCTGGCAAATGGCGGGATCTTTGGAATATACCAGGGTAGTTTTGATCCTTTCCAGGGAATTTGCCAAGGTCTTGTCGGGGTGTCAGAGCCACTCCCTCCAGGAGAGGGTTATTATACAATGCCTGCTAATGATGTCACGCGCTTGCATGTGATGCTGATGCCAGGCATGCCTTATACGCTACTCACTACGGCCTTTGATGGTAATCAGGTAGCCAACTATCAGTATGCCTTCTACAGCGAAGGTACTGGCCGCATCAACGGTTTAATTGGTGTAACAGCGGATATTCAACTGCCACTATACTGTAGTAGTATTCCGGATTTGATTAACAATCCAGCTAGTGTTGATATTCTTGGTGCACCTATTGTGGATGATGCTTGTATGCTTAATCCACCGGTGACCTTCACTGATCAGTTTATCAATGGTGGTAATTGTGGTACGTCTACCATTACCAGAACATTTACAGTAACTGATCAATCTGGAAACAGTGCTACCTGTACCCAGGTGACGGAATTTCCACCTATCACTATGGAGGAAGTGAACCTTCCACCGAGGACGGTTAATATTAATTGTGATGCCACTTTCGATACCAACGACCAAGGCAATCCATTGCCTGATCTGACCGGTTACCCCTTCGTGATAACGGCGGGAGGTACTTTCAATATCGATCCGGTGTATTGCAATATGCTAGCGAGCTATCAGGATCTTCCAAGAATCATGGTTTGTACCGGAACGGAACAGTTCGTACGCCGGTGGACAATCTTTGACGACTGTGGAGTTACAGAATTGATGCAGTTTGATCAGCTTATTATTATTGGTGACCGCACTGGTCCGATGGTATCTTGCCCAGCACCGGATACGGATATGAATGGCATGCCAGATACGCTAGTTTATGCTACGCAAGGTGCTATTTGTACGGCAGTACTTGACGTGCCATTGCCAATCGTTACGGATGATTGTAGTGGATGGACGGTTACTACCGAGGTGATTACCGTGCTACAAGTACCCATCTTCAATCCGTTTAACCAGATCATTGGCTATACAACGGAAGAGAACGTACATGCGATTATTCCGCCGAATGGCAGTCGTATCGTAGCGAACGTTCCTGTTGGCGCGCACTACTTCCGATACATTGCACAAGACGATTGTGGAAACTCAGGTATAGCTGAATGCCCATTCAAAGTCCAAGACTTTGCCTTGCCAACTGCTGCCTGTGATGACCTGATTCATGTCACCTTAGGTGGTGATGGAGTGGGTACGCTTGCTGCTCAATTTGTAGATGAGGGCAGCTCAGATAACTGCGGGCCAGTAACCCTCGAAGTAAGGCGAGAAATTGATTTTGACCCTGCCGACTGTAGTGATGTTCAACCTGGTTTTACCCCTTGGGATACCAATGTGGACTTCTACTGCTGTGAGGTTGGAGATACAATAACGGTTGAGCTCCTAGTCACCGATGTAGTGGGGAACTTCAATACCTGTTCTTCTAGCGTGGTGATTATGGACAATACAGCTCCAATTTGTATTCCTCCACAACCAGTCATCATCAGTTGTGCTGACTTGCCAGATGGAGCAGATCTGGAAAATACCGACGTATTAGATGGCCTCTTCGGTGCTGCACAAGCAATTGATGCCTGTGATGGAGTTGTGCTCTCAGAACTCATCCCACAAGTAGATATGCAGAACTGTGGTCTAGGAAGTATCCTACGGCGTTTTCTGGTGACAGATGCTGCCGGAAATACCAATAGCTGTCAACAATTCATTGATATCACTACGAGCAGCAACTACCAAATCAAGTTCCCTAAGGACGTTATTGGCGACTGTATAGAACCTGGTGCAGATACATTAGTGATCAATAATCTAGGTTGTGACGACTTTGCCGTCAATATCACTGAACAGCGCTTTGATGTAGTACAAGGAGCATGCTTCAAGATCATGCGCACCTATAATGTCATTAATTGGTGTGAATATGATGGATTCTCTGCTCCAGTAGAAGTGCCACGAAACGCCGGTTGCTTTGATGAAGGTGGTACCCAAGATGTATGGGTGATCCGCGAGACGGACGGAGATACTTTCCTCGATTCCGATAGCGATCCGACGAACGGAATTCCATTCGCAGGGACTCGAGGCACTAGCTGTGACGGTTTCAGTAACCCTGCGGGGTATTGGACAACGATCGACGGTAATGGTGCATGGACCTATTTGCAAGTCATTAAGGTGATCGATACCGCTCCACCTGTGATTTCAATGAGTGATCCAGGACCAGTATGTACGACTCCTGGTAGCTGTGAAGGAACAGTGACGGTTGATTTTAGCCTAACGGATGGCTGTGCTGCAGCGCCTCCAACGCTTACTGTACTGCTAGATGAAGGTAATACGGGCAACTTTGTCCAGGGCGGAACAACATTAACGGGTTCTTTCCCTAATTACCAGATAACGGCAACGTTGCCAATCGGAAGTCACAGCATACGAGTGCTAGCAGACGATGAGTGCGGCAATGATGCTGGAGAAACGGTAGAGTTTGGCGTATTCGACTGCCAGGCGGCAGGTATCATATGCAACGATAACATGTCGGTAGTATTAATGCCACAAGATCCAGGCATTGACGCTGACGGAGACGGTGATGTGGATCCCGGTGCAATAGCAGTAATCGCGGATATGTTTGTTAACAGCTCCGGCGAAGATTGTACAGGACCACTACGTTATACCATCCACCGAATTGACCATATTGATAATGGTACGGATGTTCCGTTCCCGAATCGACCAGCTTTGGTGGTTACCTGTGATGAAGTAGGCTTCTTGCCAGTGCGTATTTATCAGTGGGACTCTGCCTTTAACCCTACAGCGGTGCAACCAGATGGAACGGTTGGTGGACCTAACTATATCACGTGTGATGCATTCTTGCAGGTGCAAGATTCTGATGGTCTCTGTACCACATCTACCGCAATGGGTAATGTATCAGGCCTGATCATTACGGAAGAAGGAATTCCAGTGTCAGGTGTAGAAATTACTCCGCGAGGGGATATGATGGATGATATGATCATGACGGAAAGTGACGGTCTGTTTGAGTTCGATCTGCATACGCAGGAAGACTACCAGATCACACCGTACAGCCCAGAAGATTACCTCAATGGTGTGTCGACAATCGACATCATCTTGATCAGTAAGCACATCCTGGGTATACAGCAACTTGATTCACCGTATAAGATGGTGGCGGCTGATGTGAACCGTTCTAGTACGGTGAGCACCCTGGACTTGATCCACCTCCGTAAGGCGATCCTTGGGGTGAGCACAGGCTTCCCGGACAATACCAGCTGGCGATACATTGATGCTGCCTACAACTTCCCGAATCCGGCGAATCCTTGGCAGGAGGCATTCCCAGAGATTGTAGACATCCCAATGTTGACGCATGATTTGTTCGGAGCCGACTTCATTGCCATGAAAGTAGGTGATGTAAACGGCAATGCTCAGGCTAACGCACATGATGGTGATGACAGTCGAGCACCGGAAGACAACTACTACCTGCGCACCGAAGAACGTGAATTCAGATCAGGTGAAACTGTAGAGGCATTATTCACGCCTGCTGATATCGACGATGCCATTCAAGGCTTCCAGATGACCCTTCAATTCGATCCTACGAAAGTGGAAGTGAATCAGATTGAGTGGGGCTTGATTCAGCCAGAGCATGTAAATGAAAGCCAACTTGACCGCGGTCTATTGACCATCAGCTGGAACACAGATAAGGATTACGGCTTGAGTCAGAGCGAGATGACCTTCTTCGGAATACAGTTATATGCTATCGGAGATGGCCGTTTGAGCGAAAGCATTGGCATCACTTCACGCTTGATCAAAGCTGAGGCTTACGGTATGGCGGATGAAGTACGAGGCTTAGGGCTCAACTTCACGCCGGCAGAGGCCAAGGGCGATGGATTCTTCCTGGAGCAAAACCGTCCGAATCCATTTGGAGATCAGACGATCATTGGCTTCCAGATTCCAGATAGCGGGCAAGTGACGCTCACGATCTACGATACAAACGGGAAAGTAGTGCGCCAATATCAGCAATACTACGCTGCGGGTTACAACCAGATTTTGGTAGATGCCCAAGATGTAGCAGCACGCGGACTACTGTATTACAAGCTAGAAACGGATCAGTATGCAGCCACTAAGAAGATGGTTATTCTCACTACTGATTAACGCAAGATATTTTCATCTGTACGTCTTAAGTACAATTTATGCGGGTAAGCCGATGTGGAATGGGTCTTAACCGCCGGCCAGCCTCCTAAGGGGGGCTGGCTTTTTGCTTTGGAGGCCCTGACTTTTTTGGTACAATAGCGTCTAATAAATGGAATTAGAACCGAAGGGTGATTAATCCTGTTTTAATGCCTAACTTTGCACCAAATTTCGGATACCTCTCCACATGAGCGAGCAAATAAAACACGAATGCGGAATCGCGATGATTCGCCTCCGCAAACCGCTTAGTTTTTACCAGGATAAGTACGGCTCGGCCCTTTACGGCCTCAATAAGCTGAAGCTGCTAATGCAGAAGATGCGTAACCGCGGGCAAGACGGTGCCGGTATGGCTACCCTTAAGCTCAACGTTGAGCCAGGGCACAAATACATCAGCCGCAAGCGTAGCAATGCTTCCAATTATCTGGATGACCTGTTTTCACAGGTGTTTCGTCGTTTCGATGAACTTACGCCCGAACAGCTCAATGACGCAGAGTGGTTGAAGGACCACCTTCCGTATACCGGAGAGTTGATGATGGGGCACCTGCGCTATGGTACGCACGGCGATAACAGCATTGAAACCTGCCACCCTTTCTTGCGGCAGAACAACTGGAAGCCACGTAACTTGATTCTGGCCGGTAACTTCAACCTTACCAATGTGGACGAGCTCTTCACAGAATTGGTCGACTTGGGGCAGTATCCGAAGGAAATCAGTGATACGGTAACGGTACTGGAAAAGATCGGACACTTTCTCGATGATGAGGTACAACGCCTTTTCAATTGGTTTAAGCCCGACGGCTACTCCAATCGTGAAATCAACGACCTGATCTTTGAAAAGCTGGACCTGCAGCGCCTTCTACGCCGTGCAAGTAAGAAGTTTGACGGTGGTTATGTGATGGCCGGTTTGATTGGGCATGGAGATGCCTTTATGATGCGTGATCCGAATGGTATCCGCCCTGCATTTTACTATGCAGATGAAGAGATTGTGGTAGCAGCAAGTGAGCGCCCTGCCATCCAGACTGCACTTGATGTACACATTTCAAAGGTGCATGAGATTCCTCGCGGGCACACTTTGATCGTAAAACGTAGCGGAGCTACTTCCGTTGTGCCATTTACTGATCCAGGGACGCGCTCGGCTTGCTCTTTTGAGCGCATCTACTTCAGCCGAGGTAATGACCGAGATATCTATCTGGAGCGTAAGGAGTTGGGTCGTCGCCTCGCCCGTCCGGTACTGGATATGGTGAAGAACAACTTCAAGCGGACAGTATTTTCCTTTGTGCCTAATACTGCCGAGACCGCTTTCTATGGCATGGTGAAAGGCTTGGAAGACGAGCTTAATCAGATCAAGGAAGAAAAGATCACTAGTTTAGGTAAGAATATCACGCCAGCGAAAGTTCGGAAAGTCTTGGAGATGCGTCCACGGGTAGAAAAGATCGTGGTCAAAGACGCGAAAGTCCGGACGTTTATCGCCGATACTACTTCTCGCGGTGCCATGGTTTCACATGTTTATGATGTGACCTATGGGATTGTAGAGAATGAAAAAGACACGCTGGTCTTGATGGATGACTCTATTGTGCGCGGTACAACCATGCGCGATAGTATTATTCAGATTGTATCACGCTTGCGCCCGAAGCGCATTATTGTCGTTTCGTCTGCTCCGCAAATTCGTTATCCTGATTGTTATGGAATTGACATGTCTAAAATGGGAGAGTTTGTGGCTTTCCGCGCCTTGGTAGCTCTTCTAAAGGACCATGGTAAGGAGCATCTTTTGCAGGAGTGTTATGAACGTTGTAAGGCGCAAGAGCACCTGCCTAAGGAAGAGATTACCAACGAGGTGAAGGCATTGTACGACGAATTTACTTACGAGGAAGTTTCAGCTAAGATTGCAGAGATAATCACGCCGCCGAATATCAAGCCTCAGGTAGATGTGATCTACCAAACAATTGATGATTTGGGGGCCTCTTGTCCCAAGAACAATGGCGATTGGTACTTCTCAGGAGATTATCCTACACCAGGCGGAAATCGTGTAGTTAATAAATCTTTCATATATTTTATGGAAGGTAAGAACGAGCGTGCCTACTAAGAGGGGGCTAAGTCGAAAGACTGTAGGGAACTTTGTGGCAGTTTATGCAGTTCTAGAGGTGGTTACCGAAACATACTTCAATATGAAAATCGTGTTTCTGTAAAATGCTCTTCTATTTAATGTCAAATAATCTGAACGGTATGGAACAGGGCTGGAATATAGGAACAGCGGGGCAGAAGAAAGGCCTTGCGCAAAAAATCGAACCGGTGATTCTGGTTGGTATTGTACAGCGCAACCAGACCGAAGATATGATCCATGAGTATCTGGATGAGCTGGAGTTTTTGGCCCTGACGGCAGGCGCCAAATCGGTGAAGCGCTACATCCAGAAAATGGACAGTCCTAACCGACGGACCTTCGTCGGTAAGGGAAAGTTGGAAGAAATCGCCGCATATCTCGAAGAACACGAAGAGATCACAGCCGTCATTTTTGATGACGATCTCTCCGGTAAACAGACGAACATCTTAGAGGAAACCCTCAAGGTGAAGATCATTGATCGCTCCTCTCTCATTCTCGATATTTTCGCAGGTAGAGCACAGACGGCGCAAGCTAAGACTCAAGTTGAGCTTGCTCAAATGCAATATCTACTTCCTCGACTACGGGGTCTTTGGACTCACTTGGAGCGCCAGCGAGGTGGTATCGGAATGCGCGGACCTGGTGAAAAAGAGATCGAGACTGACCGTCGTATCGTCCGTGATAAGATTTCACAACTAAAGAAGCGACTGGAAAAGATCGATCAGCAAAACATGACCCGGCGTAAGACTCGTGATAAGCTTATCCGAGTAGCATTAGTCGGATATACTAACGTGGGCAAGAGTACACTGATGAACCTCCTGACTAAGTCAGATGTGTTCGCTGAAAACAAACTCTTTGCTACGCTAGATACCACCGTCCGCAAAGTGGCTTTCGACCGCACGCCATTTCTTCTTTCAGATACGGTTGGATTTATTCGGAAGCTTCCTCACCACTTGATTGAAAGCTTCAAGTCAACGCTGGATGAGGTACGCGAGAGCGATATCCTATTGCATGTGGTAGACTTGGCGCATCCACAACATGAGGATCATATCCGCACGGTTAACAAGACCCTGCAAGAGCTCGACGCAATTGATAAGCCGACGCTCATGGTCTACAACAAAATCGATCTGTATCGGGAGCGTAACTATGACCTCTACCTGGAGGATCAGGCTAAGGAGGAGATCGAAAGTGGGTTGAAACAACGCCTTGAAGGTGAGTTCGGACAAGAGAGCGTTTTGGCATCTGCATTGTCTAAAGAGAACGTGGATGTTTTGCGCGAAAAGATGATGAAAATGGTGAAGGAACAGTACCACCATCGCTACCCTTACGTCGCTAAACAGTGGTAATTGGTCAGCGCAATACAGCGACTCGGTAAGGGATCCACAGGAGGAATGCTGCGTTATTGAGCTTGCATTAATGCAACTTTTTATCTTACCTTCAGTTAAATATTTTAGTAAAACTTAGGAAAACGACTTTTAGGTAAGCATAAAATCCAATTCGCTAAACTGACCTCCTGACCACCCCATGATTACCAATCCTTTACAAGCCTACGCTCGACTGCTCGTTAATTACTGTTTAGAAATAAAGGCTGGAGAGCGGCTATATATTCGTACCACAACCTTAGCGGAAGACCTAGTGCGTGAAGTTTACAGAGAAGCTACACGAGTCGGAGCGCACGTTGAGTACGACCTTGAGTTCCGGGAAAGGGATCGCATCTTTCTAAACGGAGCAAATCCAGAACAACTTCGTTATGTTTCACCACTCTATCGCCAAGCGCTAGAGGAGTTTGAAGCTTATTTGTTTATCCGCGCACCGTTTAACCTGCGGGAGGGCCAGCAAATTGATCCTAAGAAACGAGAGGCGAGGCAAGCGGCCACCGCAGATCTTACCAAGACGTACTTCGCCCGTACTGCTGATCGCCGTCTAAAGCGAAATCTATGTCAGTTTCCTACGCAGGCTTCGGCTCAAGAAGCTGGATTGTCTTTAGAAGAATACCAGGAATTCATTTACAGCGCTTGCCGTCTTTATGATGAAGACCCCATCGAAAGTTGGTTACAGGTTCGTAAGGATCAGCAGCGTATTGTGGATCATTTGAATGGCTGCAATACGATTCGTTATCGTTCGGATGCTTTTGATATCAGCTATCGAACAGATGGCCGTACTTGGATCAATTCAGATGGCCAGACGAATATGCCAAGTGGTGAGGTGTACACTTCACCGGTAGAAGATTCCGTTAACGGTATGGTGCACTTTGATTATCCTGCCATTTATCAGGGAGAAGAAGTACAGGGCGTAACCCTATGGGTACGCGATGGCTACGTGGAAAAGTGGGAAGCTAAACAGGGCCAACAGGTGTTGGATCGGGTGTTCCAAATTCCAGGTACACGTCGTTTTGGCGAAGCTGCAATTGGCACGAACTATGGCATTAAGCGATTCACCAAGAATATCCTCTTTGACGAGAAGATTGGAGGTACTATACACATGGCTATAGGGCAGTCCTATCTGCAGTGTGGAGGCAAAAATGAGTCGACAGTGCATTGGGATATGATCGCTGATATGACCCAAAGTGGTGAGATTTATGCCGATGAAGAAAAAATATATGAAAAGGGTCAGTTTTTGATTTAGTGGGTCGAAATTCGCCTAAAGCAGGCCGAATAAGCCCTCTTTTTGCACATAAAGTGTTAAAAGGATTTAAATTTTCTGGCTACCTTGCGTATCCAATACCAGATGAACGCCCAGAACAACACCCGAAAACAATTAAAGTAAACTGAAACACAACCTCAAACCGTGAACAGGAACATTGCATTTTTGGAATTAAAGTATGGCAATATTTACGGAGGATACCCAAACTTCTATGCCATCAGTGAAATCGCCTTATTGGTTTTTGAACAAGGCTCTAACCGAATCTTTATTGAAAGTTGGGTCAACAGCGCAGATGTTGACGTAGTGAACGTGTATGCTCAAACAAATGAATTAGGGCACACTATTGGTCGTGGAAAGGAAGTGATCAATATGCGCACCCGCCGTCGTAATCGTTTCGATGAAGAGTTCCGTCTAAGTGAGATGGATCTGGGTGAAGCTTTCAGACGTCTTCGTTCTACCAAGATGGCTATCAAGAGCTTTTTGCTCCGCAACTTCAAGAAGTATCGTTTTGAAGATATTGTAGTCTTTGACGGTCGCCGGGATATATTCCTATGTGAGCGCTCTGGCGTGAACTTCAGCCGTCATCGCATCATTGATATTCAGAAGGATCTGAATCGTGAAACAGACTACCTGTTTAGCTTGAATAAGCTAGCCGTGGTAATTGGTTACGAAATGGATCGTTCGTACTTGCGTTCGAACAACCTGGAATACTGGTTGCACCCTATTGCCGCTCGTCAGCTAATGCCTAAGTCAGCGGCTTTTGATGCAGCTCGCTTAATGATGGTGTTCAACGAATACACAGAACACCATGATGACTTCATGATGAAGGCGGCCTTGCTACTGAATAAAATTCAGAACGCCAAGGAAGAGGAAGCCAAGAAAGAAGCAGGAGAAACCGGAACAGAAGAAGAAGGAGGAGAAAGCGAAGGCTAGTATCCTTTGATTCAAAATATCAGCCCGGACAATAAGCCTTTGTGCCTGTTGTTCGGGCTTTGTACATTTTTGCTATGAGTAAAGGAAAGATATTAGTGACCGGTGGTTGTGGCTACATCGGTAGCCATACGATTGTAGACTTGATTGAGAGTGGTTACGATGTAGTATCGGTAGACAATCTCAGCAATGGCGATGAGGCGGTCCTGGAGGGAGTCGCTAAGATAACTGGCGTCGCAGTGGAAAATCATATCATCGACCTGGCCGATAGAGTATCTACTTTACGTCTCTTCCATGAAGGGCAGTTTGATGGTGTTATCCACTTTGCCGCCTTAAAGCTTGTTGGGGAATCCGTACATCAACCGATTCAGTACTTCCACAATAACCTGAACAGCCTTTTACATGTCGTGGAAGGGATGGAAGCTACCAATTGCCGAAACCTGATCTTTTCTTCGTCTTGTTCTGTTTACGGCAACAGTGATGAGTTACCTGTTACCGAACAAACCCCACGACAGCAAGCAGAGTCTCCCTACGCGCGTACCAAGCAGATGGGGGAGGACATCCTAATGGATTACTGTCGTGTGCACCCTGAGTTTAAAACAGCGCTTCTAAGGTACTTTAATCCCGCTGGTGCACATTCCTCTGCTATTATCGGAGAAAGCTCCTCTAACCCTCCTAGCAACCTTGTTCCCGTCATTACGGAGACTGCGATCGGAAAGCGTCAGGAGATGACCGTCTTTGGCGATGATTACAATACCCGAGATGGCAGCTGTGTTCGAGACTACATCTATATCATGGATTTGGCCCGTGCACATACTTTGGCGCTAGACTATTTAATCCAGGATCAGCAGACTAGTAATTGTGAGATTTTTAATCTAGGCACAGGAAATGGCGTAAGCGTTCTAGAAGCTATTCATGCCTTTGAGATGGTAAGTAGCCAAAAGCTTAATTACCGTATCGGTGCTCGTAGAATGGGAGATGTAGTTTCTATCTATGCCAATTACGATAAAGCCGCTGAAGCGCTTGGTTGGCATCCTGAGCACGATATTAAAGACATTATGCGCACTGCTTGGGAATGGGAGCAGGTGAGAGGTTAGGAGATGGCAAATAGGAAGCGCAATTCATCGCGCTGTTATATTTGTGTTTCTACGCCTTGTTTAGACTTTCCTACGTTCCCAATAATTCTGTTCTTCCATTTCATCCAGAAGTGTCAGGTAATTCGCGTAGCGTAGCTCGCTAAAGCGTCCGTCTTCTAGTCCTGCCTTTACGGCACAACCCGGTTCGCTGCGATGGAGGCAGTTGCCACCAAACTTACATTCCTCAGATGCCGCGAAGAACTCTCTGAAGTTATGGGCTACATCAATGGGTTCTAAATAATTGAACGAAAGGGTTTTGATCCCTGGAGTGTCAATAAGTAGGCCGCCGAAAGGGAGATCAAACATCTCGGCAAAAGTGGTCGTATGTTGGCCTTTGCCAGAATAATCACTGATGTCACCCGTTCTGAGGTCCAGTTCTGGAGCGATTGCGTTGATGAGGGTAGATTTTCCTACACCACTCTGGCCACTAATCAAAGTGGTCTTGTCTTTAAGTAATTCCTTGAAATCGTCTAGGCCGTGCCCTTCTGTAGCTGACAGGATTAAGGTTGAATAACCAATCTCCTCGTATACGTCCTGTAAATAGGCCAGAATCTCGATATCCTCCTCCTTGTAAACATCAACTTTGTTGAAAGCAACTATTGTGGGAATGTTGAATGGCTCCGTCATGAGGAGAAAACGATCAATAAAGCCCTGCTTGAGTTTTGGCTGTGCGATCGTCATCACAATAATAGCCTGATCAATATTGCTAGCAATAAGGTGCAAGGCATGTTTCTTTCGCGGCGATTGACGAACGACGTAGTTGTCGCGGGGCAGAATTTCCCGTATTACCCCCGTGCCTTCATCGTCGACTTCAGTGACAACACGTACCCTGTCGCCCACGGCAATAGGGTTAGTCAATCGCTTATCGTCCTTGCGAAATTTACCGCCAATTCGACAAGCTATTGATTGGCCACTGTCTAAGCGGACAGAGTACCAGCTTCCGGTTGATTTTATAATGATTCCTTCCTGCAAAATAGTCTTGGATAAAGCGTAAAAAGGAGTGGAGTTCAGGGCTCCTGACTGGGGTATATACAAAAAAAATGAGGCAACCGTTCCGATTGCCTCCTAATAACCCCAAAAAACCAAATGAAAACTATCTTAGAATAAATATTCTTCGTTGTTGGTGGATTCCGTTTTTCTCGGAACCGCAACAAAAAAAAGATGTTTTCTGCAGAATCCCAAAAATATTCAGGAAATTTTTTTCACTCAGGCGAAAGGAAATTTTCGTTTCGCAAACTGTTAACACAATGTAAACTCCTAATTCTCATGTAGATACATAAGTATTCCTGGCTCAGGACGGAGGGTAACTAAAGGTTTTGCCCTAATTTGCTGATTAGGAGCTAAATGGAAAGAAAAGCGTCGAAGCCAGCTTGCTAATAAAAGCTGCATTTCCATCATCGCAAAGCTGTTGCCGATGCACAATCGCGGTCCACCTCCAAAGGGTAGAAAGGTGAATGGCACTTGATCTTTCTGTCGATTTGACGCAAAGCGCTCAGGCTGAAAGCGTTCTGAGTCCTCCCAGTAGTGCTCTTCGTGATGAATTCCATAAATAAAAGGAACGACTACAGTACCCTTAGGAATTTCCAAATCACCCACTTTATCGTCTTCCAGAGCCACTCGATCCGTAATCCAGGCGGGTGGATATAGCCGCATTGACTCGTTGATAACCTGCGTTAAATAGCTGAGTTGTCTTAATTCTGAAAAAGTGGGCGGGCGACCAGGGCAGATGCAATCCAGTTCTGCTTGTATTTTTTGCAAAACCTCCGGGTGTTTGGCTAATAAATACAGCGTCCAAGAGAGCGCATTGGCGGAGGTCTCGTGTCCTGCTACGAACAGTATGCCGGTTTCTTCTATGAGTTGTTGCTCCTCCATCGGCAGACCAGTGTCCTCGTATCGGCTATCCAAGAGCATTTGAAGTAGATCGTCTCGGACGATTCCTCCTTCTTTTCGTCGGCGAATAAATTGCTTTTGAGTGTTCAGCACGTCTTGTGATAATTGGAGGTAGGATCGCTGTATTCCACTTAGTTTGAAATACCAGTTTAGAAAAGGAAGGCGAACCTCCCGAATGACATGCTCCTGAATTTTGGTAATCTTCTCTCCAAAGTCTGTCAGTTCTTCTTCCTCGATGTCCTCACTAAAGATTGCTCGAGCTACAATTCGAAAGGCAATGTTGAGCATTTCTTCGTAGATGTCAAGCGTGCCACTCGAGTTTTTCAGTCGCGCACTCAAGCGATCCCCTTCTCGATCAATGACCGTTTGCATAATAGTAGTAAGGGCTTCTAGTCGACTTCGATGAAAGCCGGGTTGGATGAGGCGGCGCTGTCGCAACCAGGAAGCCCCTGTATTGGTAAGTAATCCCTTGCCCACATAACGCGAAACCGTCTCGGTTTGCAATTCTGATTTTTCGTAGGCGCGATGATTGCGTTGCAGCACCCGCTGTGCAACTTCCGGATCAGTGGTGATCAGTGACTTACTTACCCCACCGACATATAAATAGTAGTTGGGGCCGTATTCCCGTCCAAATCGGGTGAGGCCTCCAATAGGGTCGTGGGCAAAGCTTAATGTAGTCGGTAGAGAGACACGACGAGGTACAGTTGGGGCGTGCATTTTCTTTGGTAAGATACGGTGGGACTGTGGATGTGGGCTGAAAAAAGTGTAATTGCGATGATGTATTTACACAGCGAGTAGCGAATTTTCGCAAAATCATCCTTTTCTAACTTTACTTTCTCCTAAAAAGCGCTTATTTTCGTAGCGAATTTTCGCTAAATGTGATTAACGACTATAAAATATTGACCAAATGTCTGAAGTAGCAACCTCCACCAAAGTCCTTCGGGGCGGTGAATTTCTGGTAAGATCTACAACTCCAGAAGAAGTATTTATCCCAGAAGAGTTCAATGAAGAGCAGCGCATGATTCGCGATATGGTGCGCGATTTCGTGGAAACGCACGCTTTCCCAAATGCCAATAAGATTGAAAAGCAAGAAGACAACATCGCTGTTAAGCTTCTTGATACCATTGCAGAGCTAGGCCTGCTTGGTACGCACATGCCAGAACAGTATGGTGGTATGGAGTTGGACACCAATACCAACACCTTGATTTGTGATGCGATGGGCCCAACCGGAGCTTTCACCGTATCCTATGCTGCGCATACGGGCATTGGAATGCTTCCTATTCTTTACTTCGGTACAGATCAGCAAAAAGAGGCGTACTTGCCTCAACTGATCAACGGAGAGATGAAAGCGGCCTACTGCCTAACAGAGCCAGGTTCTGGTTCTGATGCCTTAGCGGCAAAAACCCGCGCTGACCTCACAGAGGATGGACAGCACTATATCCTGAACGGCCAGAAGATGTGGATCTCCAACGCAGGCTTCGCGAATGTGTTTATCGTTTTCGCTCAGGTAGAAGGAGATAAGTTTACGGGCTTCATTGTACCTCGTGATAGCGAAGGTCTAACACTTGGAGCAGAGGAAGACAAGCTAGGAATCAAAGGATCTTCTACTCGTCAGGTATTCTTCGAAGACGTGAAAGTACCAGCAGAGAATGTGCTTGGTGAAATTGGTAAGGGGCACCTTATCGCTTTCAATGCACTAAACATGGGGCGCTTCAAGCTGAACGCACTTTGTAATGGCGGTGCTAAGGAGTGTATCACTTCTTCCGTTCGTTATGCCAATGAACGCAAGCAGTTCAAGACTCCTATTGCCAACTTTGGTGCGATCAAGTACAAACTATCAGAGCAAGCTATTCGTGTATTCGCTAGCGAAAGTGCTTTGTACCGTACAAGCCAGTTGATGCAAGACTGGAATAAGAAATTAAAGGCAGAAGGAATTGGTTTCGGAGACGCGAAGCTACAAGCTGCCGAAGAGTATGCCATCGAGTGTGCACTATTGAAAGTGATCGGCTCTGAGGCCTTGGATTATGTGGTAGATGAGAATGTCCAAATCCATGGTGGTATGGGCTACTCTGAAGAAGGTACTGCCGCTCGCGCTTACCGTGATAGCCGTATCAACCGTATCTATGAAGGTACGAATGAGATCAACCGTCTACTTTCTGTAGACATGTTCTTCCGTCGCGGCATGGCCGGTGCTTTTGACTTCGTGAGTCCAGCATGGGCTGTACAGAAGGAGTTGGCTAGCATGCCATCTATGGAGCAGCCAGCTGGTGAATACGGTCAGGAAGAGAAGGCGGTAGCCGAATTCAAAAAAATTATCCTGATGGTAGCCGGTGCTGCTGGTAAGATGCAGATGGAGGGTCAGTTGAACCTGAAAGTAGAGCAGGAGATCGTAATGAATCTTGCCAATATGTTGCTCGATGCTTTCCAGGCAGAGAGTACTTTGCTTCGTGTGCAGAAGCTGGCGAATATGGCGGACAAGCCACAGGAGCAAGCAGTGTACAATGCTATCCTTCGCGTATTGATCAGCGACGCTACACATCGTATCGCCAAGGAAGCGAGTGATGCAGTTGCTTCTTTCGCAGAAGGTGACCTGCTGCGTACTTTCCTAATGGGTATCAAGCGCTTTACCAAGTACCCACCAGTAAATGTTAAGGCAGAGCGCCGCGTAGTAGCTGATGCCTTGATTGCTGCTAATGCATATGCACTGTAGGAATAAGCATTTGTAGTGGTACGAAAGATTAATTGCTAAGTACCATATTCCAATAAATAGACTTTAGGTCAAATAGTCGCTTTAAGCAAAGCTCCGGATCACGATCCGGGGCTTTTTTGTTCGGTACGTAACTCTTGTTGCCAGACCCAATAGGCGCAGGCTAATAAGGCGCTAAATAGTACAATCATCAGCCAGGCCTCCATATGCTGGAATGGATACCGAATCAAAGCAAATGCATCCATCACTAACCCATAAGGTTGGACAAAGGCATCCCAGCTATTCCAGCGGAGTACTCGACCCAAGTAGATGCCAATTCCGCTCAGAAATAGTATGACCCCCATGGTAGCATGTGTGTGCCGGCTAGGATAGCGAGACGATAAAAACGTATGCATTAACCTTAAGGCCCGGAGTGCTAGAACAGTACCCAGGTAGGCAAAACTAAACAGCAGCAAAGCATCAAACCAAAGCGGAATGTCCAGTTGTACTCGCAGGTGGATAAGATCTGTTATCAAATAGGGGGCATTCGGGAAGAACAGCGTAGCTAGAGCAAATAAGCTCCATGCCCGCAGCTTACCATCATCATTTTCAATAAGCTCCATCAGGACAATTGGTATCCAGGCTAGAAAAGTATTCCAAATAAGGAAGATGAACCTGAGCTTAGGGCATGCGTAAAAGTCCCACGGATCGCAAGATGATTCTACCAAATAGAAAATACGAAAGAGTAGCATACCTGTGCTCAAAGCACTAAACGCCAGTAACGCCTGGTATTTGCGGAAGAAAGAAAGCAACATTCTTAAAGGAGTTTTACATTGATAATTTGAACCCAAAACATTTAGCCTCCACCAAACCACCAAACCACCAAACCACCAAACCATTCCCTACCACCTAAACTCGTCCTCCTCACAAAGCTGCCCGCCAGCGATGAAATGCTGTAAACTAGCGAGGTTCTCCTGCAGCAGATATTCAAAGTACCAATGATGAAATGCTCTGAGTCCCTTCCCGTGTTGGTAAGCACGACGAAACCAGCCCCAATGTTCTGGAAAGCAGAGCGTGCCTACAGCTGCGGCTAAGAACGAGAAGACACTACGTTTCCCATTGCCGATCAGGCACCACTGTAAGGCTACCTCCTCAGGAGCAGATAAACCGTAGTTGAGTAGTACGTGAAAAACATCGTGGTTCTCAAAACTGGAGATAAGATCCGGTTCGTGTACTTCTAGGAATTGCCCAACTTGTCTACCCAGGCTACCGGCAGGGTATTTCAAAAGTATGGCCTTGCTGACTTGCCAGGCTGGCCTGTTATCAGGTTTGAAATAGGCATAAACGGGGTAGCTAAAGCTGTAAGCCCAGTGTAGAAATTGAGAACGAAGCCCATGTAGGGGCAAACGGAGCGCGATGGATGACATAATAGAATAAGTTAACACTTCATGCGCTTGAAAGTGCATGAAATAGAGGTTGTGAAATACAGGCCTATAGTGGCCGATCTAGTTTGCTTTTTGATAGGCTCGCCAAGCCTTTAACTGGCGATAATCGCTGTAGTTCCAGCTACGCCAATCACGATTCTCTACACGGCGTTCGAGCCGCTTTGCTTTGCTTTGGAGGTAGTCATGGTCAAGTCGGTCAGCAATCATGGTGGAGGTCTGTGCTGCTTCAAGCAGTGGTACGAGGTTGTTGTCCAGTATCTGCTGGATATGGTAGAGGTCTGGATCTTCTCGTTGTAGATTGTAGCGTGTGATGAGGCTATCCCAGTTCACAGATGCAGCTACCAAAAGGCTCAATAGAACAGCCCGCCCATTCATCTCCATGAGGTAGAAGGCTGTTCGTGGGCCACGAATTTTTTGATACATCGTGTAGAGGCCAAACAAGACCAGCACTAGAAATACAACGACAATAATGCGGCCATGAGCTAGACCGTGGTGTTGTATATAATGACCATTCCTAACGCCGACTGACAATGCCAGGAATGCATTTTGTGCTAACCACAAATTAGCCAGCTGCTTTAGTCGCTGATTGTTTGGAAAAAAATTGAGATTGCCACGCATAAATAGCAATACCACCAGCATAGCTAAGACAATGGAGAAGATCAACAACCAGGTGCCTTCGTGGACATATTGACTCAATTCAGCCGCCGTGTACTCTTGCGGTGAAAACCATACCCAAATCACATCAAGCAAGTTGATGATGAGCAATAGGCTGTTCAAAATTATGAAAGAGTAGACTGCTGTCTGATATTCCTGCTTAAGGCCTAAAGTTCGAGTAGACCAGGGCAGTGGCCGACGATTGCGTATAAGGGCGAACTGCCATCCTTGAACCCAGTCATGAATGAGCGGTATCCCATTTCGGCGTCCCAGCAATGCCACCACTAGAATCCAGCCCAAAAGAAAGACGAATAGGCGGCCCATATCAAAATCGAAGTCGAATACTTCCTCGATCCAGTCTCCCATGCGTTCATTAAAAGCGCCGAAGGTGGAATTCGCAGCGCTGTAGATCAAATAGAATGGAATGATAAGAAGGAACGGGATAATCCAAAGCCGAACCTGGCGCCAGGTGGTTTTCCACTGTGCATCTGGCCCCTGTTGAGAACTGAGGTTCCGCAGGCTGATCAACCAACCAAATAATAAACCACGTGCACTCTCTACCAAGCCAAGTACCCAAAAACGTACTTCTCGATTTTGGAGATAGCCGACTGTTACCGCTGCAAACACCCAATAGACAACGATGCTTAGGATGGAGTGATGCCAAAACACAAAAAAGCCGCTCAAGCACCAGCCGATTAGCAAGGCATTGGTCATAGGACGCCGGCTTATTTCGGGTTTGAGCCAAAGAGCAGCAGCTGAAGTAGCAAGGCTAAATAGCAGGAGGTTCGATCCAAGGCGAGCCTCCCATATGAGAAAATGGAAGCCAAGAGCGAGCGCAAGAATAATTACAATGTTTCTCATTAAAAGTACTTTGTTTTTCAAAGTTAAAGGGCAAAAAAAGAGAATGGGTTACCCTTCCCCTTTCTGCATTTTGATGATTTTTTCCAAATAGGCTAGATGCTCCATGAAAGCAGCACGGCCTTTATCGGTAGCACGATAACTGGTATTTGGCTTTCGGCCAATAAATTGCTTACGGAGCTCAATAAAGCCCTCCCGATCCAAGGCTTTTAGGTGACTGGCAAGGTTGCCGTCACTAACCTCCAGATTATCGCGTAAGTGTGTAAAATCTACCCACTCTTCTACCATTAGCATAGACATTACGCCCAAGCGAATCCTATGGTCAAAAGCTTTTCGTAAATGTGTAATGATTCCCTTCATCGCTCGTATTTATTGTACATCAATAGGCCGTAGAGGATATGCAAAACGCCAAATCCAATGGCCCACAATAAGAGGCCCCAACCGATAAAGAAAAGGCCAATACTGCCCAAAGCTACTTGGCATAGACCTAAATAGTAGAGGTCATTGAGTGTGTACTTACTACCATTGATCAATGCCAGGCCGTAAAAGATAAGGGTAGCTGGTGCCACTAAACCAAGGTAGCCCTGGTAAAACATAGCTAAGCAAAATACCCCACCTGCTGTGAGCGGAATTGCCAAATTAAGCAAAAGACGTTTAGTAAGTGGGTCCCAGATGGCCTGGCCTTTCATGCGTGCCCGGCGAGTAGTGAAATAGATGCCACTACTGAGTGCACCGGCCAAGACAAAAAGTGCATCAAGCAAGTAGAAGGTATAACCGGACCATCCCCAGGGATGAGGATCTACCGGCCAGTAGTGCAACGACTCCCTATAACTCGTCACGCCTCCCGCATAAAGGTACCACTGAGCAATAGCAGCTCCTGCTAATGCAAAGAGACCTGCTCCAACTCCGGAGAGTCCGCTGAGTCCAATGAATTTACTAGTGCGTTCCATCATGCGATGGATATCCTGCAACTGGTCTAAGGGGTGATTGGGGAGTCTGCTCATAAAGTACTTTGAAATGCAAAGTAAATGATTTTTTTCACGCCGCGCAAGCCCCCTTTATGCTTTTCCATTCAGCCTTGAAAAACTACGATTCAACGATTGCTCACAACTACTCAGCTTTTCAATGGTTGCTTCAAGGGAGCAATTGCGGTACTTTTATATTGACAAAATAGGTATAGAGAATGCAGTTAAGTGCCAAAAACAGGCAACTACTGGGGTTTAATGATCTACCAATTGTATTAGTAGGCATTCCTATTGTGGCGTTTTTTATGCCATTGCTGTTCTTCAACGGTACGCTTGAGAATGGCCTGATAGCCTATTGGCCAAAGTGGAAGGTCTCGCTTTTCTTTACCACCTTTTATTGGGTGGCCATGCGATGGTTTGTGCTTCGCTTCCGGTCGCGTTATCCAGAGTACAAGGATACTGGGAAAAGGGTGGTACTGATGGTTTTATCTACCATTGGGGTAGTGCTCCTCCTCAATCGGTTCTGCTATGATGTTCATGATATATTGCTGCCGGGCGGCCACGGAGAGAAGATGACACTCTTTGTGTATGCCCGGAGTACGTTCATGATGGTCTTCTTTGTATTGTCTTTGTACGAAGGGGTCTACTTCTATCATCGCTGGCGGTTGAGCCTGATCGAAACCGAACGACTTCGGCAGGAAAATATCACCTCTCAGCTGGATGCACTTAAGAGCCAGGTGAATCCACATTTCTTATTCAATAGCCTCAATACCTTAACGTATCTGATACCAGAAGATGAGAATCGTGCAGTGCGTTTTGTCCAACAACTTTCAAAGGTGTATCGCTACATTTTGGAAATCCGCGACCGTTCTTTGATTACGGTAGCAGAGGAACTGGACTTTCTGGATGCTTATCAGTTTTTGCTCAAAGAACGATTCGGTGATAACCTCCAAATACATTTGCAAATTGATCCTGCTGTCAAGCAAATGCAGATGATTCCATTGTCGATGCAGATGTTGTTGGAGAACGCCATCAAGCATAACATCATCAGCAAGCAGAACCCGCTTCATATAGAAATCGTTGCGGGTACGCGTAACGGCACGCTATTGGTGCGCAACCAGCTTCAACTCAAACAGCAAAGCCAAATATCTACCCAGGTTGGGCTGGATAATATCCGCCGTCGTTATGCCTTTTATACCAACGCGGACATTCAAATAAGTGATGATGATGGCTGGTTTAGCGTCGAGCTTCCTTTGCTGCAAGCACATGTTTCAGTAGAAGAGTTGAAGGGCTAACAACCTTAGCACCAACAACAAAATCATTCACACCAACGTTTCCTCCCTGAATCCAAACAGTCAGGATGCGTTACCTCCTTGGCCTTAGCGCCCTTCTTCTTTTATCCGTAAGCACCAATCGAACCGTCAGTGTACGAATCGCAAATATCAATGCCGCTAAAGGCTCTGTGCGCCTTGCCGTCTTTACTACTGCGGAAGATTTCAAGGAGAATGAAAACGCTGTTTTTGGCCGCGTAATTCCGTTGAGTTCACGAGGAGATGTTTCACTTGACATTCCACTCGAGGAAGGCAAGACGCATGGCATCGCTCTTTTTCATGACTTGAATGATAACGGTAAGTTAGATAAGACACTGGTTGGTATTCCTAAGGAGCCCTATGCTTTTTCCAATAACCCAAAGGCGAAATGGGAGAAGCCTTCTTTCTCAGATATTTCTTTCCTTCCGGAAAACGCCTCTGGCGAAACATTAGAACTGCGCCTTTTAACCTGGGGTGAACGTTAAGCAGATGGTTAGACCTTATTTAAGATTCTCTGCTTGCGCGAAAATGAAGGAGCTCTATTCTGAACAAGGCAAAACCTCGGAGAAGCCGCAAAGCGAAACGTAGGTTTAGCTGGACGGTAAGGCGAGGCTTTTTAACGAAGTGCAGGAGAAAACTTACCATTTGTAGCCAATTGGTGAAACTTTAAGCAAGCTCTTACTACCTTGTAAGCACCTATTGACCAATCCTATCTCTTAATGAAATCTGTACTGACATTCTCGGCTATCCTAGCCATCGCGATTCTAATGTGGCAATGCAATAGAACAACCTATACTGCGGATACCTTCCCTGAATCTGATTACCTCACGTTCGGTAGCGGCGGCGGTTATGCCGGAAGTATGACGACACACTATCTGTTGTCAAACGGCCAGCTTTTTACCAGTAAATCCATGAATGGAGAAAAGACTGCTGTTGGGAAAATTGGTGCCCGTAAGGCAAAAAAACTGTTTCAAGAGTATCAAGACTCCCTAATCAACGTCCAATATGACGAAGCTGGTAATGTTTATCAGTTTTTGGAGTGGAAAGGTGCTGATACTATGCATAAAGTGCAGTGGGCAAAAGGACAAGCGGAAGCGCCAGCCGTAGCTCAAACGTTTTATCAACAACTGATCGGACTACTCCCAAAAGAAGATTAGCCTTTAGAGGCTAACCCCTGCTTAAAATAATTTCTCCATCCCCAAAAAGAAACTCGCATGCGTGTTTTGTACTTGTTTAGTTTGTGTTGTTTGAGTGTTTCGCTTTTGGCTCAGAAGCCAGTCTTCGTTCCGGTAGACCCGGAAAACCGGCTTAGTACAGAAGAGGTTTTGCAATCAATTAATGCAGAGAATATTCCGCTGCCTAGTTATGACAGTCAGCGAGCGGCAAACTTCAATCCTCAAGCGCTTGCGTTGATTGCTACCAATGGTGTCATCAAACGCTATGAGGCTCGCCCAAATGCCCAGACGGGTTTGCCAGATTGGATTCGCCTTTGGGGTCCAGGCTTAAATACGGGTGGCATGGATGACCAGCTGTCTGCTTGGCTCACTGCTCTTGGGCCAGCTTGGTCGGTTGATAAAACAGATGAAGAATTTGAGGAAATTAAGGTTGATGTGGAAGGCGACGGCTTAGTACACGTCACCATGCAGCAACAATATCAGGGTGTACCTATCTATGGTAATGAGCTGAAGGCACACTTTAAAAACGACCGCTTATACTTATTGAATGGTCGTGTGACGCCCAGTCCAGATATCTCTACTCAGCCTACGCTTGCGGAGGAGGAAGCGGTGACTGTAGTCAAAAACGCCGTACAGCGTCATGCTCGCCTAAAGCATTTGCAGGAGTTCGAAATGCAACTGCTGGGAGAGGAGCAAATCCAGGAGGAACTGGTCATTTATCATCAAGGTAATGCTTGGAATGATCCTGTTTTGGCTTATTCTATTACCATAGTTCCTAACCTGGCGGCACGCTGGCATTATATCATCGATGCACATACTGGTGCTATTTTGGATGAGTTAGATCACCTATGCCATGTACTTCCGCCACCGGAAGTGACTACAGCTTTGGATTTATTTGGCATCGGCCGTACGATTCATTCTTATGAAATTGGCGGTACGAATTTCCTCATTGATGCTTCGCGCCCAATGTTTAATGCCAGTAACTCCAACTTACCCAATGAGCCTGTAGGAGCAGTATGGACCATTAACGGCAACAACAACTCGCCTGCTAATGACGATTTTTCTGCCACTCACAATACGTCTTCGGGCAACTTCTGGAATGATCCATTAGCAGTAAGTGCCCACTATAATGCCGGAGAGTCTTATCAATATTTCCTGGAGACTTTCAACCGCAATTCCATTAATGGCCAAGGTGGAACGGTGATTTCTTTGATTAATATTACGGAAGATGATGGCAGCGATATGGACAATGCTTTCTGGAATGGCCAGGCCATGTTTTATGGCAACGGTAACCAGGCCTTCAGTTCACCGCTGGCAAAGTCATTGGATGTAGCCGGGCACGAAATTTCACACGGTGTAATCCAGAACACAGCTAACCTCGAGTATCGGGGCGAGTCTGGAGCCCTGAACGAATCCTTTGCGGATATCTTCGGTGCATTGATCGAAGGCGATGGCTGGCAGATGGGTGAAGATGTAGTCAATCCAGCAGTCTTCCCATCCGGTGCTTTGCGCGATTTGTCTAACCCAAATAACGGCGGGAACAGCCTCGGCGATCCCGGTTGGCAACCCGCCCACACAGATGAACAGTTCTTCGGAACGGCCGATAATGGTGGTGTACACATCAATAGTGGCATCCCGAACCGGGCATTTTTCCTTTTTGCATCGAGCGTAGGAACTGATAAGGCGGAGCAAGTCTTCTACCGTGCGCTGACGACTTACCTAACCCGTTCTTCTCAGTTTCTGGATTTAAGAGCGGCAGTAGCCCAAGCAGCTGATGACCTCTACGGGCAGGCAGAAATCAACGCCGCCATTGATGCCTTTAATGCGGTAGGAATTGGCAGCGGCGGTGGCGGCGGCACCGTGGATGATAACCAAGAGGATATAGAGGTTAATCCTGGCCGAGAATTCGTCTTGTATACAGAAGGAAATAATAACAACCTCTATTTACGGGATGCGGAAACACTCGAGTTTTTCGCGAACCCACTGTCCAATAATGATCCTATCAGTAAGCCTAGCATTACAGATGATGGTACCGTAATCGTCTTTGTAAATAGCAGCAACCAGATACAGGTCATCCAAATTGATTGGTCAGGTCCTTCCGCAAGTAGTTCCTTGTTAAGTGATAATCCAGTTTGGCGTAATGCTGCTATCTCCCGCGATGGTGGCCGCTTGGCAGCACTAACGACGGATAATGATAATCGGGTTTTTGTTTTTGACCTGAGTAACGGCGGGATAGGAAATACCTATGAGTTATATAACCCTACAACTTCTTCGGATGGCGCTACGACCGGCGATGTACAGTACGCCGATGTTTTAGAGTGGGACCTATCAGGAGAATTCCTCGTGTACGATGCCTTTAACGTCATTCAAAACCAGAATGGTTCTACGATCGACTACTGGGATATTGGATTTATTGAGGTATGGAATAATAGTACCAACGATTTTGGTGATGGCTTCATTAGTAAACTCTTTTCGAACTTGCCAGAAAATAGTAGTGTAGGGAACCCTACTTTTTCTAAGAATTCACCTTATATCCTAGCCTTAGATTTCCTCCCTGGTGATGGTAGCGCCTTCTTGTATGGTGTGAACATTGAAACAGGTGATGTAGGCGAGATATTCGAGAACGGGCGCCTCAATTATCCTAATTACAGTGTCCAGGACAATCAAATAATATTTGATGCGGAAGAAGATACCTTCGGTGATAAAATCATCGGCATCGTTGATCTGAATGAAGACAAAATAACCCCTAGTAGTAATGCCTTTATTTTCATCGAAAATGGCTTTGCGGGCGCCCGCTGGGGCGGCTGGTTCGCTATTGGCGAGCGCGATCTGGTAGGCACCTTGGATCCAGCCTCTGATGATGCCTGGGCGCAAGCCTTCCCAACGGTGAGTAACGGGCAGCTGACACTGACCTGGGAATTGACGAAGTCTAGTGATGTACAGCTGGAGGTGCTGGATATGCTAGGGCGTTCTTTGCACCAAAGGTCATGGAGGCAAAGCTTCGGTGCAGTACAAGAGAACTTGGAGCTTGATCTTCCTGCGGGTAGTTATCTCCTGCAATTACGAGCTGGCCAGCGACAGTTTAGCCAACTGATAGTGGTAGAGTAGATATCAGAGTAGCACGTTATTCAAAAGGGGAGCAGAATAGATATCTGCTCCCCTTTTGTTTTAACGCGAACGGTCCAGCCTACTGGCAAAAGCTTGTAAACCTCCGGTATGTATGGCTACTACCTGACTTCCTTCCGGGAAATAGCCTTGCTCTAACAAATCATATAGGGCGAAGAAGAGTTTGCCAGTATAGATTGGTTCTAAGATGATACCGTGTTCATGGTGAAAATGCTGGATGAAGTTGTCTAAAGCCGGGCTCCGGCGGGCGTAGCCACCGTGGTGATAATCATCCAAAGTAGTCCATCTAGTAGCCGTTTCAGGAAGTTGCTCCAGATGCCTGTTGATTTCCTTCCTCATGAAATTACCCTTCAGAACACTTACACCGATGAGTTCGGCAGTGCCCGTTAGACCATTAATAAGTCCTGCCGCCGTACCACCTGTGCCACAAGCCACGGCCAGGTGGGTTGGCTGGGTGGGGTGTTCTGTTAGAATCTCCTGTGCCAATTGAGCGCATCCAGCGAAGGCATCTTTATTGGTGCCGCCCTCCGGTAAGATATAGGAAGGTCCGAAGCGTTCAGTTAAATTTTGGAGAAAGGTAGGGTCTTGCTTCTGGCGATAACTGCTGCGATCAATAAAGTGGAGCTGCATGCCGTTTTGCTGAGCTCGTTCCAAGGTAGGGTTCTGGACAGCTTCCTCACCCCGAACCACGCCAATAGTACGGAATCCAAAGTGACTCCCGGCACTGGCCACAGCAGCTAGATGATTGCTATAGGCGCCGCCAAAAGTGAGTAGTTGCTCATATCCTTCTTCTCGTGCTCGTTGCAAGTTGTACTGCAGCTTACGCCATTTATTACCACAAAGCGGATCATTAGGGCTAGGAGCAAGCAGGTCATCGCGTTTGATCCACAGAGCCACATCACGTGCTTCCCAGCGCGGATCATCCAATCGCTGAAGAGGGGAGGGGAGGGGGTGTTGTAGATATTGCAACTTCATAAGAACAAAGGAACAGCATTTTCTTAACAGCTCACAAGTCTTTTTAACGGCTATTGACGCTTCCGGCCGAGGCCGCAAATTTTTTATGATACCCCTAACACTTCACTAACATCGCTTAACGAATACGGCCTGCATCTTGGCGTTATACAAACATTCAAAAGCAAATATGAGCAGTGTGACCGCCGGGGAGAAATACACCGGTTTACTTTTTCTCCGGCAACCACACTAATCATCTCCAGAAACCAAAAAATTAATACGTCATGCTGTCTAACTTAAAATTCCTTTTTGCCGCTCTACTATTGACCACCGCTTTGGCCGTACAGGCTCAGGTAAGTGTGGGTGCACGGGTAGGCTATCAACTGAATAACGTATATACCACTGAGGGCTTGGGCGCAATCGCACCAAACTTCCTCAATATAGATGAGGCCAGCTTCGGCCTTGTGACTGAAATTCCAATTGCGGGTGGCTTCAGTTTCCAGCCAGAATTGGGTTATTCTACTAAAGGCTTTGGTCTGAAAGAAGGTTTTGATGCCGATCTACTTGGTGTAAACCTACCAGTGAGTGCTCGTGCTGAAACACGGGTTCGCTACCTAGAGGTGCCACTTCTAGCAAAGTATAAGTTCGGTGAGGATGCCCTACAAGCTTACGTAGCGGCCGGTCCTACCTTCAGCTATGCGAATAAAGGACAAATTGATACCTATGCCAATGTACTATTGGAAGTAGAACTAGGCAGTGTGCCTTTAAATCTGGATGCCATCAACTACGAGCGCTTCGATGTAGGAGCAACTATTGCCCTGGGTGCGCAGTACGACTTTGGTCCAGTGACAACGTTCGTCGATGCGCGCTATTACCGCGGCTTCTCGGAATTGTATGACATTCCATTGGTGAACGAAAAAGTACGCAACAAGGGCTACGGGTTTAACGTGGGTGTAATGGTACCTGTAGGCCAATAAAAGATATCGTGGTTGACGATTGGAGCGGGGTGATTTTGAAATAATGCTCCGATCAACTGAATCAACTTGTAGAGGTCGCTTCCATCAGGGAGCGACCTTTTGTCATTTATTTGATTACAAAGTGAAGAATGTTGTAAAAAAATAATCTTTTTGATTACAATTTGATTTTTTTGCGTATCTTTGAGTCAACGAAGGAACAAAGCAGGAGAAAGAATTTTTATGGCTGATTTCTGCTGCTTTCGCTTCCACCCTACATCGAGGTGGAAGCGGAACGGCTTTTGAACAGACGCACCAAATGAACACTTAAGACATAACAAACACCACTTGGGTGTTAAGCACCGCACGCGCTCCATCTGATTACACCTTTACCTAAACCCTGGCAGCCGAAAGGCTGCCACTAGAAATTGACACTGGTTTTCGTTTTCGACCGATTCTCTGGTATACAGGAGAATCGGTTTCTTTTTGCCTAGCACGAAGCTGCGGGTTAAAAATGGAAGCGCCCTCCGGATAATCAACTGGAGGGCGCTTCCAAAATATCAGGGAATTGCTCCCTTAGTTTTCTGCACCTGTACTAGGGCAAACGAAAGTAGTAGTAGGTAACCCTTGCGGGTTAAAATTCGCAAAGTTCGCCTGCACGTTCACCAGGCCTTCAAATCCACGCGCCTGCAATATCGATGCAGCCACGGTAGAGCGGTAACCGCTACGGCAGTGTAAGTAGTAGGCTTGGTCTCTATCGATTTCGTGCATGTGTGCATTGATGAAATCCAGCGGCAGGTTTTGGCTTTCCTCCAGGTGCTCCGCTTCCCATTCGTTCGGCTTGCGTACATCGAGTACGGGGAGCTCGCCATTATCTTTTCGGAGATTCACAAATTCATCGATCCCAATGGTCTCAATCTGATCTACCTGATAGCCAGCAGCCTGCCAGGCCGCAAAGCCTCCTTCTAAGTAGCCAAGGGCATTATCATAACCAACACGAGCCAAACGTGTGACGGTCTCTTCTTCTCTACCTTCCGGAGCAATGATCAAAATGGGCTGCCGGAGGTCCTGAATGAGGGCGCCAACCCACGGAGCGAAGCTACCATCCAACCCAATGAAAATTGAATTAGGAACGAATCCTCGTACAAACTCTTCCTTTGAGCGTACATCCAATAAGAGCGCACCATGCTCATTGGCAACGGTTTCGAAAGCGGCAGGAGGAAGTGGGCGAGCTCCGCGCTCCATTACTTCGTTGATGGCTTCGTAACCTTGCTTGTTGAGCTTGGCATTTTTGGCAAAGTATTGTGGTGGAGGCAGTAGCCCGTCAGTAACCTCTGCGATGAATTCATCGCGAGTCATGTTGGCTCTTAAGGCGTAGTTCGTTTCTTTTTGCTGGCCTAGTGTGCTCCAGGTTTCCGAACTCATGTTCTTTCCGCAAGCCGATCCCGCACCGTGTGCAGGATAAACGATTACGTCATCAGGCAAGGGCATGATTTTATTACGTAGGCTATCAAATAACCAGCCGGCAAGGTCTTCCTTGGTTAGGCTACCTTTTTTCTGTGCCAGATCAGGTCGGCCAACATCACCGATAAACAGGGTGTCGCCCGTGAAGATGGCGTGTTCCTTGCCTTGCTCATCAATGAGTAGGTAGGTGGTACTCTCAGGGGTGTGTCCTGGTGTGTGGAGTACTCTAATTTTGAGCTTCCCTAAGCTGAACTCCTCTCCATCCTTAGCAAGATGTTTTTCGTAAGCAGTCTCGGCTTCTGGGCCGTAGATGATCTGTGCACCACTTTCTTTGGCCAAGTCTAGGTGGCCAGAGACAAAATCGGCGTGGAAGTGCGTTTCGAAAATATACTTGATCTGTGCATTCCGTGCTGTCGCACGGTCCAGATAGGGTGCTGTTTCACGTAGCGGATCAATTACAGCCGCTTCGCCTTCGCTTTCAATATAATAAGCTCCTTGGGCCAAACAGCCCGTATAGATTTGTTCGATGTACATACGCTGTAGAATTCAAAAAGCAAACATAGTGGGATTGCCAAAGGTTTGCAACTGATTTTGCTACTAACGCGCTAATTGCACCTCTCTATAGGGTATTAGAGGTACGTTGAGGTACCGTTCAGGTAGCTCTTCCCGTTTAACGGACTCTGGTCCAAAGGGAATACTTAGGAAGAGATCCGGCTCATCAAAACGGCCTTCTAAATCTTCTGGTCGGTCGGCAAGGTAGACCGTGCGACAATGCTCTGGACCTTCTATGGAAGACAGCATTAGTGTTTCTACGCCGAGCGCCCATCCAATCCACAGCTTCTCGTAGTTCAAGTCAGTTAGGTACGCTACGCCCTTCGGATGTTCCGAGCTAGTCTGTTCATCAATTGTTTGTTGAACGTACGCCAGTCGGTTTTGGAAAAATTGCTTGGTGTTTTCAATTCTTACCAGGCTAAAGATGAGCAGTGCTCCAACCAGTAGGAACTGCCACATACGCCTTTCAGATACCCAGTGATAGGCTATGGGGAGTGCCCAAACAAAACCCAAATAAGCCAAGTAGCCATCAATCATGATGAAGATATCCGAACTCATGTAGGCATGCATAACGATAACTACGGCCAATACCACGAGCGAACTTAATAAGACATAAAGCACCAGTCCAATACGACGCGAGAAGAGCAGACCAATCAGGCTGATCAATAACACAAGTACAGGAAAGGCATATTGCGTATCAAAATAACGCATAACCACATCGCTCACGTAGTAGTCTGATAGATTGCTCAATACCTCCCAGGCTTCTCCCAGGCGGTTGGCTCGCTCTGCTTCGTAAGCATTTCTTTCACCCAGCACAAACTTACAAAACAGCAAGGCGCCAACGATGATGCCTGTAATCCAGAACCGGACATTCTTCCATTCTTTTTGCCAAATCATTAGAAAACCTAAACCGATGGCGGTGCCAACTATTGCAAAAGGATGGGCCCCAAGTAACAGTAAGCCTAGGAAGGCTCCTACGCCGATGTCCGCCCAAACAGGCCATGATTTTGCTACCGTATTCGGCTTGCTTAGCCATGCGAGTAGGATTGCGATAGGTACTATGGAAAGCACCACCTCACCAACGGGAGCATAAAACTTGTAGCGTAGTGTCAAACCAAGTGCAAGCGCTAATAAGATGCCTGCTTGAGGATTGCGGAGCAGGTGTGCTACACTGAGAAATGCCACATAATAAAATACAATAAAGCCGGCGCTGTAAGCCATCAAAACAGTTTTCAGAGAACAACCCATTTTGATAGCAAGAATGGGCAGAATTTGCGGTAGATAGCTGATTGTGCGTTCATGGCCGGTGAAGAAATCGCCGTAGACAATGACCTTAAAGCTGTAATAAGCCGTGTCCATGGCCAGCATTCGCTCTTGATAATAGACCAGGCTGAGAATGAGCATCGCCCAAAAATAGAGATGCCCCAGCACGATAAATGCCTTAGGACTAGACAGCGGTTCTTGAATGCGGTTCCAATTCATACGAGAGGTAAAAATAAGGAATGCTGCACTTTAAGAATGAGAATTGCGTGAGGACATAGTGGTAATAAATTTCCTGGATCATCCTAGAGGTGATTAAAGACGGGAGGTACTTAACATTTCCTTATCAGGGCTTAACGCTCCGCTAAGAACATGGAAGTTAATTTGCCCGTATTTTTGCACAAACTCTATTCATTAAACCTTATATCCATTAAACAGCGATGAAAAAACTATTTCTCCTTCTGGCAGTAGCTGGACTCTTTACTTTCGACCTAAGTGCTCAGACCGAATACAAAATCGTTACCGTAGTTGAATCTATCGTACCAGGTGGTGTTGGCCGTTCTCGCATCATTGAAGAAAAAGATGAATCTGATGTAGACGCTGCGACTACCACTCGTACAGATGGTAAGGGGAGCGATCAAAACGAAGTTCGTCGTCGCGATCTTAAGATTGACAGATTTGAGGAAACGAAGCTGCTTAACTTCTTTAGTATTGCAGGTATCAACTTTCAGAATGTAGCCTCTAACGATGCGATGATTTCTGAGAAACTGAATCAACTTACTGCCGAAGGTTGGGAACTCGCCTTTGTAACTAGTGGCGTAGAAAGCTCTGCCGGAGGTGATGACGGCGAGGGTATCTTTATTACTCGCTTTGTGTTCAAACGCTAGCCAAGAGCAAGCATTCACCTACAAGCAATAAGCCCACGACTGCTCAGCAGTGCGTGGGCTTATTCCGTTTATAGAGGATGGAAGGGTAGGAGCGTGTCCTACCACAAACAGTATTCTCTTAAAATTAAGCTGCGGTTGACTTTTGATCAAGCTGGCGAGCTACCGAAGTCTGTACTTCCTTTGATTCTCTCTTGAGGCCAACACCTAACATGATAGATAAGAAGATAGGTAGGCCTAGAACGGTCAGCCAAACTTGGCCTGTAAATACGCCTACGATGATTACTGCCATCATGAGGAAGAAACGAAGGATGATAGTTGCTATGCCGATGCTGAAAAATTCCATAATAGCCTGTTTTATTATTCGTAATGGATGATGTTACAAAATTATACGTCCATCCAGACGGCATAGCTGAGACCTGTCAACGTCCTTGGTGATTTTGGTCACTAAACGTCAAGCCCTGAATTTTCTACCATTTCCTTGCTGATTTTCACTAAATTAGCCGAAATTTGTTCCTGTCCCAAGCTTCGTTTAGAAGCAGGGTACACTTGAGTATAAACCGATTTAATCCCATGAACTACACGCAAAACGTCCATCCCGATGGTACCCTATTTCTTTGTGTCCACCGTAATTTCGGTAGCTTTTACCCTTCTCGGAAAGAATCTCCTCAAAAGCAATTTATCAACCTGATTTACTGTTAATGCCGCTCAGACAGCCACGTGTTGTCGATAGAAGCCGTATGAGACTTCTCCATTGTCATTAACCCGAAATTGACCAAAAAGCTGCTTTATGGCGCAACGATATACTGCAATTGCCTTATTCTCTGCCCTCTGTCTTTTGCTGCTCTCTGCGTTTACTAGCCCGCATCATGCCTCGTCGGCAGAACGACCTGCGATGCCGGTATTTGTAGACATTCCACCTGCAGACACAACTGTAGATTGCGTAGAAGACGTACCGGCTCCGATTGACCTCACTGCCAACGATGGTATGGGGGGAGCTGATTTTGAAGTAAGTCCGGTAGATACTCCCGATGCCAGCATGATTGATCCTTGTGCTGGAGGAGTAATTGTCCGTTCCTGGACCGCAACAGTCGGCATGGAGTCGACAACGGTTTCCCAGAACATTACGGTCTTGCCAGACGGTAGTGCACCAAGCGTTAATCTGCCTATCATAAATGATACGGTAGCTTGTGAGTTGGCCCTGCCCTCTGCACCTAATAATCCTGATCGCTACGATGTTTGGATTAGCTCATTACGGGTAGCCGTAAGCACCAATGCGATGGATAACTGTGATGGACCAATCACTATTACCGACGATGGCGGAACAACCTTTGAGGAAGAATGCGATACCCGCATGGTCACTTTTATGCTGAGTGATCAGTGTGGTAATATGAGCCAATTCATGGCTAGTTACACTACAATTGATACTATTGCACCAGTACTAATTGACGTGCCGCCAAATGATACGCTGAGCTGTACGGAGATTGTTCCTGACCCGCCAGTGGTGACAGTTGTTGATAATTGTACACCTGACTTAGTGCCTATTCTTGTGACTAATTCAAGTCAGCAAATGGATGGTACCTGTCAGGAATACGAGTACAATATCCTACGGACTTGGGTAGTAAGTGACTCTTGTGGCAATACAACCACAGCTACCCAGTTAATCCGAGTACTAGATGAAGAGCCACCAACCTTTACGGCTCCGCCCGACATAACTATTTCCTGTACCACGGACCCACTAGATCTTACGGTTACAGGAGATGTGACAGACGCCATGGATAACTGTTCTACCGATGTAGATGTACAGTTCACGGATCAAGTAAATCCTGGTATTTGTGACGACGAAGCAACGATTATCCGCCTGTGGCGAGCGACTGATGTGTGTGGTAATGTAGCGGGTAAAATACAAGTGATTAACGTCGCTGATCTGCAGAGCCCATCCTTTAATGTGCCGCCCGATATTACGGTAGATTGTAGTCAGGCCGATGATTTAATGGTAACTGGAGTACCGACTAACGTAACGGATGATTGTGACCCAGATCCGGATGTCGACTTTACGGATGATATTTTCCCTGGAAGTTGTGAAAATGAATATTTGGTTCGCCGGACCTGGCGCGTTACTGACCGCTGTGGACAATTCGCAGAGATCTTCCAGGAGATTACGGTAGTAGATCAGGAAGCTCCATCCTTCGTCACGGAACCACAAGACTTACTGATATTCTGTGCAGTGGAAACCGAGGCAGAGCTTGTTTTCACAGATTGGCTAGACCAACGCGGAAACGGTATCGCTACGGATAATTGTACGGCTGAAGGCGACATCACCTGGTACATGTACAACAGTGGTACAACGGATGAACCTAGCTTGGAATTGGTGGCTTGCCCTACCGGACCTGATCAGATTGTACAGCGACAGGATATTGACTTTATTATCGAGGATGAGTGTGGTTTAAGAGATACCGTCACGGCATCTTTCACCGTTTTGGATCAGCTTCCTCCGACTATTGAGGAATGCTCTGAAGATATTGTTGTAGAAACCAACCCTGGTACTTGTGAGGGTGATGCAACTTTAGAGCCACCGGTGATTACGGACGAATGTTCATTGAGCTCGGCTATGTTGGTGCTCACGGACAATGCTACCCTTACTTCACAGGCCATGCCTGGGCAAGAGGGGGAAGTAGCCGTAGACCCTGTTGACCTTAGCTTGGTTATTGCGAATCCACTACCCATTAATGCAAATGGTGGCGGAGATCTAATTATCACTTTGGAATCTGTAGATGGGGAATCACCTGATGAATTCTTCCGAGTGTTTGGAGAAGATGGTACACTATTAGGCCAAACTAATCCAACCGACATGCCATGTGGCGATGGTACTACGACTTTCCCATTGTTAAGTTCGCAGATTAATGCCTGGGCTGCAGATGGTGTCATTGAAGTACGCTTGGAGCCAAATATCCCAGACGGTCAACCTGAGCGTTTCGCGATCAACGCTAACTGTCCGAATCCAAGCATCGTGACTGCTGACCTGTCCTTCACGATTAATGAACTGCGAAATATTGTATTCCAATATAGTATCAATAACGGAAGCCGCATTACAGTTGACCCTATCGCTCCGGTGGACGTTACGCTGAATCAAGGTGACCACCTTATTCGCTACTACGCTACCGACTGTGCAGGCAATGTGGACTCTTGTGATTTCAACGTATCGGTAATCGATCGTGAGGCGCCGGAGCTAATTTGCCCAATGCCTATAACGGTTGCTGTTGATGCTGATTCTTGTCAAAAGACTTTGACGCTGCCAGTGCCTGTAAGTGCAACGGATAACTGTGAAGTATACACTGGTTACCAGCGCACTTTACCTGCTACTTTAGGTGAGGCTTACTTGCAGTTCTTCCTCGACCCGAACTTGAATGATTACCTCCCGGCGGGCCGCACCTTGACCTTTGATGACGTTCAGGCGAATGCCTACAGTGATGTAGAGGTGACGATTGATCTCCAAGGAGACTTTAATACCAATGGGGCATTTGTGACTATCCTCGGGGACGATGGCAGTACATTGCTTACCACCTCGGTGGGAATAGCGGATTGTGCGAACCCCGGACAGGTTTCGGTAATGATTCCAGTAGCCACATTTAATACTTGGGCTGCAGACGGAATCGTGAATCTAGAGATTGTGCCAAACGATATTACGGTGCCACCAGGCGTACTTGGAGACGGTATTAACCCTTGTGATCCGATGCGAGTACAAATGGACGGCGATGTGGACAGTATTAGCTACATCACGGCCACGATTGCTTACGACAACTTGGTAACTGGTTATTTCGCTACGGGTGAATCACCTTTAGCACCTGCGACATTGCCAGCACCTTCTGGTCAAGTTACTGCTACCTTCGCAGTGGGAGAAACAGAAGTTTTCTACCATATTGAAGATCTAGCGGGCAACGCAGATACTTGTTCCTTCCTAGTGACGGTAGAGGATATTACGCCGCCAACCGTTCTGTGTCAACCAACCAACCTGTTTATCAACCCTTCAGGCCTACAGGTGGAAGTAGTCAATGCTGATGATGTGGACAACGGTAGTTTTGATAACTGCGGTGTCATTGATAGTCTCTGGCTCACACCGAATGTCTTCACCTGTGATCAGATTGGCGAAGTGATCGATGTGACCTTGAGCGCCATTGATGAATCAGGGAACATTGGCACCTGTGAAACAATCGTCGGTATTGCACCGGATGGTCCTCAGCCAACGGCAAACTCCGGCCTATGTGGTGGTGATACTTTGTTCTTGGCGGCTAACCCTCCAGGGCCGAATCCAGGTGTATATACCTACCAATGGTTTGACCCTGATGATGTACCACTATCTACCGAGCAAGATGTAATGATCATTGGTATTGATGCCGATGACGAAGGCCCATACCGAGTGGTAATTACTGGTCTGACAGGCTGTACTGCCGAAGGAATTGTAAATGTGAGTATTGAGGAGTTACCACTGACCCCCGAACTCCAGATTGTCAGTAGTATTTGTACCGATGAGGATATTCTTTTACAGACGCCTCAAGTCCCTGCTGGTAGTAATGTCCAATTCTACTGGTATGAAGGAGTGGCCCCTAATGGAACACTCCTGGGATCGAGTACGGAGCCTATGTTTAACGTACCCGGGCCGCATGCTGCTGGTATGCGACAATTCTACATGGAAGTGGAAGCCAATGGCTGTCTTTCGGCGCCATCAGGCATGCAATCAATAGAAATATTCGAAAAGCCACTGGCGGTAGTCACTTTCGCAGACACCTTGGTCTGTGCTGGTGAAGTCATCGCTCTAGGGGTGAATCCACAAGCTGGTGTAGAGTACAGCTGGACTGGGCCAAATGGTTACAGTGCTGGCGTTCAATTCCCAGATACGGAACCATTAACGGCTTCCTTCGCTGGTTACTATTATGTGGAATTAAATAGAGGTCTGTGTGTATCGGATCCTGACTCCATTCTGGTTACAGTTAAGCCACGGCCGGAGCAACCAGACCTAGGTAGCAACTCTCCAGTTTGTGAAGGGGAGGACCTGATCCTTCAAACGACTTTCACTGGAGCAAGCAGCTATTTATGGCAGCGTCAAAATGATCTGCCAATTACAACTTCGATTCCGTCGCTTACCATTTCTGATGTTGGCTCTGATGCACAAGGGATTTGGGAGCTAACGGTTATTTTAAATGGTTGTGAATCTCCAGTTTCCGAATCCATTGGAGTGGTTATTAATCCAAGGCCAGAGGCTTCTGCATCATCTGATCCAGAACCTGCTTGTCAAGGAGATGATGTCACTTTGAACGGCTTTAGTACAGTGGCGGGTTCTTCCTTCAGCTGGACAGGGCCAAGTGATTACAGCCGAAATATTCAGAACCCAATAATCAGTAACATCACACAGTCTCGTGCTGGTACTTATAACCTTACAGTAACAACTGGTGCAGGTTGTGTAGACAGTACTTCGATTGATGTAACGGTGTTGGATAATGTTAGCATTACCGGTATTAGTGATAACGCTTTAGGGTGTATTGAAGAAGGCTTCTTCCTGGAAGTTACTGCCGCTGTTTTACCAGCGGATGCTACTGGCTTGAGTTATCACTGGTCAGTGCCTGGTGAGCCAAATGTTATTATCACTTCAGAACCCGTATATGAAAGACCTAATGCTACTTCAGCAAATGAGGGCATTTACACTTTAGAGGTCTTCACTGCGGAAGGGTGTTCCTCTGGAACGAGCAATATAACGGTAGAACTGAATTTCATTCCGCCAGTACCAACTCGTCCGATGACTATATCTGGTCGAACGAGTTTCTGTGAAGGTGAATCTATGACGATAGCTACGGAGCCAGTGTCTGGCGCTGATGTAGAGTACTTATGGAATACGCCGTTCGGAAATAACATATCAACGGGTAGCCAAAACATGCTCTTCGTACCGAATATGGACGTTGGGGATGCCGGTGAATACGAAGTATATGTGATACGTGATGGATGTGCTAGTGGCGAATCGCTGATGCGGATTATTACCATCAATCCGATCCCCAACGTGGTATTGACCAGTAATTCACCAGTTTGTGAAGGAGATCAGATATCGCTGCAGGCTACCTTCTATCCGACTGGTACTTACAGTTGGAGTGGACCGGATGGCTTCGGAAACGGCATCAATGTTCACAACCCAGTGATCAATAATGCGGTGCTTACAGAGGCTGGAACTTACCGAGTGGCAGTAGAAGTGGAGGGCTGTTTGTCTGATACGATTACGACCATGGTGGAAGTTCGGGAGCGGCCTCAAGTACCTATGATAAGTCATGAAGCCCCGATCTGTTTGGATGATCCAGATGCGGTACTGGTTTTGGATATTGATACCCTCTCTGCGGTGCCAGGTGCTATGTATACTTGGTCAACGAACAGTGGCTCGACTATTATTGGAGGGCCAGCTGCCGATTTACGCTTAGAGCTAATCGACTTCACAGAATTTGAAGACAGTGGTGTGTTCCAAATCTTTGCGCAAGCAGAGGTGGATGGATGTACTTCTGCCTTGTCGGATCCAACGCTGGTTCAGTTTGATACCATTCCGATAAACATCGCTTTCGCGGGAATAGACACTACTGTTTGTTCTGGAGAATTTGTCCTCATGGGCGCCACGCCAACTATTGGTACCGGCCTGTGGCGACTAGTAGGTGCTACCGATCCGGAAGGCGTCGCTATCGCTAACCCTGATGATGCGAATTCTATCGTTAGTGGCCTTACCTCAGTTGGTGCTCCATATACCTTTAGCTGGACGCTAACGAATGGCGCATGCCGCAATTATTCTGCCGATTCGGTGAGTCTAGAAGTCATTAATGCAGAGCAATCGGATGCAGGCCCCAACGTCTTAGTTTGTGAAGATGAAATCATCATCCTTGAGGCAGTACCACCTGGACCAGATTGTACCGGAATTTGGGTGCAAGACCCAATTCAGGAAGGACTAGGTGTTGTCATTGTAGAACCAGAAAATCCGAATACGGAAATCATTGGTGTCGCTCCAGATAATGTCTACTTCTTCACTTGGCAAGTAGATTGTGTATGTGGAATGACGGAGGATATGACGATCGTCAATATTAGTGACCCAACAGTCAATGCTGGTCCGGATATTATTGTTTGTGAAGACTTGAATGAAGTGACCCTGCAAGGTGAGGAGCCTACCTTGGGTAGTACCATTCGTTGGTACTCACCAGATCCTGATCTAGTGTTTTCTGATGAGACCTCAGCGACACCAGTTGTTAGTAACCTGAAAGTAGGAGATAACTTGTGCATCGTGGAGGTTGACGAAGGATTCTGTGGCGAAGCTTCACGGGATACGGCTATTGTGACTTATAAGTTGCCACCGCAGTTGGTAGACGATATTGTCAGTGTTGGTTTTGGTGAAACAGTAGATGCATTACCATTGGCCAACGACATGGTGCCAGAGGGTACAGAAGTAGCAATTGCTAGTGGTCCTAGCGAAGGAGTCGCTTCTGTGACAGGGCCAACGGTCATCCAGTACACTGCCCCAGCAAACTTTGTAGGTACAGATCAAATTATATACGAAGCTATAAGCGAAGGCTGTGTTACGGCCACTGCCGTACTCGACCTCATTGTCGGTGAAGGCGCCGCTTGTAAAGTACCGTCGATTTTCACCCCTAACGGAGATGATTATAATGACAATTTTGTCATTCCTTGCCTTCTGGATAAGGAGTTGTACCCCAATAGTCAGGTCATTATTTTCAATCGTTGGGGAGATGAGGTCTATCGATCGGGTCAACCTTACGCAAGTGATTGGAACGGTACCTATGATGGAGAAGACTTACCGGTCGATACCTATTTCTACGTAGTAGATCTTGGTAATGGAACGGATCCTTTGACCGGATATGTAATGATTCAACGATAAAAACCTGCTGCCCAGAGCAGACATGAACCAAAAACTAAAGAAATGCGCAAGCTGATATTACTTTGCTTTCTGTTCTTCTCGGCTGCCGTAATTATACAGGCACAGCAGGACGAACAATTTACTCAGTTTATGTACCATAAGCTGGGCTTTAACCCCGCTTATGCTGGCATGCAGGAGACACCCACTTTTACGGCGCTGGTGCGTCAACAGTGGATTGGGTTAGAAGGGGCACCAGAATCGCAGCTCCTAACTTTTAACATGCCACTGACGGCTTCTGGCATTGGTCTTGGAGCTAATATTTCTCGCCACAGTATTGGTGCCACTGAGCGTTATACTGCGGATGTTTCCTATTGCTATCGCTTCAATCTTGGACGTGGAGGCCGTATGGGTATTGGGCTTTCTTCATCTGTACGGATGTTGCGGATCAACTTTGCGGAAACGGAATCGACACAGCCAATTGAAGGAGATCCTGCTATTCCGGTAGGTCTACAAAGCAAGATGGTACCTAATTTTGGTGCAGGTATATACTACAGTAATCAAACCTTCTACTTGGGCCTCAGTGCACCTCGTTTGCTGACCAATAATATTGATTTTGCCGATGAGGGGACTATTGTTTCTAGAGAGGTTCCTCACTACTATTTGATGGGGGGAGTTTTAGTGCGTTTAGGCGAAAAAGTACAAATGCAACCCCAGGCAATATTAAAGTATGTAGAGGGTGCACCATTTGACGGTGACGTTAATTTAAACTTTATTTTTAGTGAAACCGTATATACTGGTGTATCTTACCGCTTGGGTGGATCCAGCAGAAGCGGTATTGGAGAGGCTGGATCAATCCTATTGGGCATGCAGTTCAGTGACCAATTTATGTTTGGCCTGGCTTACGATGTCACCTTCTCAGAACTAAGGTCTTATTCCAGCGGTTCTATGGAGGCAGTTGTCCGATATGGAATAGGTGGACGATCACGTGGTGATGAAATCCTTAGTCCACGCTTCTTTTAATTTCTCTATGAGCAGCCAAAAAACGGTATTTTTGCCACAGCCACTACGGCTGTCTAAACCGCATTTAAGAATAGCATGAAGAAAGGTCACCTAATAGGACTGGTACTAATGTGTGCTGCTGCCCTGCTGCGGTCGCAACCGGTGTCGGAGTATGGTGCTACCGGGCAGGAGGTGCGTGTTTTTAATACCAGCCGGGTAAATACGGAGGGCTTGGAGTTTTGTCCAGCTGTCTATGAAAACGGCCTTGTTTTCGTTTCCCGCTACAAGAATGGTCCAATTGACCCTAAGACAGGGCAAACTTTCTTTGAACTTTTCTACGCTGAATTAGATCCAAATGGGATGCCCGGCAAGCCTGAGTCCTTCTCTACGGAGTTGAATTCGGCTTACCATGAAGGACCAGTTTCGTTCAGTCCTTCCGGCGATCGTATTTTCTTTACTCGGACTAACTCTCGTAATGGTGTTCGTCGCTCGGATGCTAAGGGGCGTTCAGTAGAGAAAATCTATGAGGCTCGTCGCGGTCCATTTGATTGGGAAGATGTACAAGAACTGCCTTTTGGTAGTGATGAATATCGTAGTGTTCACCCTTCTATATCTGCCGATGAAAGTAAGTTATTCTTTGCTTCAGATCGCCCTGGCGGATATGGTGGCATGGACTTGTTCTTCGTTGAGTGGGAGAATGGAAAGTGGTCTGAGCCGATTAATCTAGGGCCAGATGTGAATACAAGTGGAAACGAAGTTTTTCCTTTCTTTCACCAAAGTGGCACATTGTTCTTCTCTTCCGATGGTCATCATGGCGCGGGTCGTAAAGATCTCGATTTGTACATGATTGATATGTCTGGCCGTAAGTGGGGAGATGTATACAATTTGGGCTCGCCTTTCAATAGCCAGGAAGATGATCTTGGTTTAGTCATTCTTCCGGATGGGCATAGTGGATATTTTTCCTCTGCTAGAAGAGGTGGCTTTGGTAAGGATGATGTGTATATGTTTAAGGCGCCAGGAGGCTTACAGGGAATTCAGCCAAGTGCTGTTTTGAATGGTGTAGTAAACGTTACTGATAAGACAAGCAGCCGGCGTATGGCTGGTGCTTCTATTCGTATGTTTGAGCTCAATAAGGACGGACTCATCGAGGACGAAGATGCTTATGATTTAGAACTTGTGCCGAATGAGGAGGTAGAAGGAGAAATGATCATGAAGCTCATTCGTAAGAGTGATGAGGATCTCGGAAGTCCACTAGCAGTGACCGACAGGAATGGGGAGGCTGTTGTAGCCTTGGATGAAGATAAAGACTACTTGTTGTTAGTGTCAAAGCCAGACTACTTCACGCAAGAACTGCGATTCCATACCGATGAATTAGGTCCTGACCAGCCATTGGATTTTCTGATGGAGCCGACTAACTGTATCATGTTGACGGGGACGGTTAGATCGGATCGCTTCCAAATTGCAATTCCTAACGTAGCGCTCCAATTGACCAACTTGTGCGATAATTCTGTCACGACTTACCGGAGTAACATTGGTGGCGAATACGAAATTTGTCTACCGATTGGTTGTGATTATGTCTTGGAAGGCGTTAAGCCAGGTTACGAATCTGGAGCTACTCGGGTAACTACTGTGCGTTTGCGAGGAAGCCGCTCTTTAGAAGCCGATCTCAATATTCATCCGACTTCTGATGCGATTCTACGTGAGCCTATTAAGGAAGGAACAATCATCGTATTGGAGAACATCTACTACGATTTCAATAAGTCTGCCATCCGGAAGGGAGCAGCTCAAGATCTTGATGCACTTTCACAGCTCATGAATTTGTATCCAAGTATGCAAATCGAACTAGGTTCACATACGGATAGTCGCGGTACTGATGAGTACAACCTGGATTTATCTTTACGTAGGGCACAGTCTGCAAAGGAATTTTTGATTCAAAGAGGTGTTGCTGCCAATCGAATTAGAACGGTTGGTTATGGCGAAGCCCGCTTGCGGAATCATTGTGCAGACGGTATTGAATGTACCGATAGCGAGCACTTGCTGAATCGTCGTACCGAAGTAAAGGTGTTGAACATCGACGAGCGCGTAAAAGTGAGTTACGAGGACGATTCGAACTAGTATGCAGCGCATCAAGTGGCAGGATAGCCTCCGTTTTCTAAGAAAGTTAAGTTGGAAAAAAATCTGGAATGCCGCTTTGGTGGTAGGTAGTTATTACCTGAGTCGCTGGACTGGCACGCCGCGTCAATGGGGACTGCCCTTCACCATCAACTTTGAACCCACAACGGCTTGCAATTTGCGTTGCCCGGAATGCCCCAGCGGCCTGCGTCAATTTACTCGTCCCACGGGTAATTTAAAGGCAGACTTTTTTCGCTCTAATATTGATCAGTTAGCCGACCATTTACTGTATCTAATTTTCTACTTCCAAGGTGAGCCCTATATCAATCCAGCCTTTCTGGATATGGTTCAGCACGCGAATGAAAAGGGAGTCTATACCATCACCTCTACAAACGGGCATTTTCTCAATAGTGCCAACGCTGAACAAACGGTTCGTTCTGGCTTGGATCGACTAATAGTTTCTATTGACGGCACTACTCAAGAGACTTATGAGCAGTACCGGAAGGAGGGAAATTTGGAAGTGGTTTTGCAAGGCGTCCGGAATGTGGTGAATTGGAAACGTAAGCTAAAGTCTTCCACGCCCCATATTGTGTTGCAATTTTTGATTGTTCGTCCGAATGAACATCAAGTCCCAGAGATCAAAAAAATGGCCGAGGGTCTTGGTGTAGATGCTCTGTCTTTCAAAACAGCCCAGGTATATGACTATGAGCATGGCAATCCTCTGATTCCTGCCAATCTTAATCTAAGTCGTTATCGCCGTCTAGCCGATGGGAGGTATGAGCCAAAGGCCAGTTTGCATAATCATTGTTGGAAGCTGTGGCACGGTGCTGTGATAACTTGGGATGGCTTAGTGGTCCCTTGTTGCTTTGATAAAGATGCGACACACCAGCTAGGTGATTTAAAAGAGAAGTCTCTCCCTGAAATTTGGCAAAGTGAGGCGTATCAAGAGTTCCGTGAACAGCTTTTTCAGGGGCGCGATCAGATCGATATTTGTACCAATTGTACGGAAGGATGTAAGGTCTGGCTAAACCCTGAATAATTTATTTTGTTAAATTAAAAGTTTTTAATAATTTTGCATGCGCACACGTATTGCTAGGAATTCAGGGAGTGTTGACCACCTATTGACGTTGCACGGAAGCTAAGTTTCAATTTTTTACGAGGATTTATTTTGCAATCCTCCTCCCTCCTGGAATAAATACTCATAAACTTACTGATATAGGCGAATCTTATGTGGAATGGCTAGATCGATGGAACGATCTAGACTAATGGTTCGTTGTAGGGTTACAAAAAGGAATTTCAGTCTTCAATATATATTAATTAGCAGCAGGGGTATGGATTTTACTGTCATTGTCCTAGGAAGGTTAGAGTACGCAAACAGTCGGAGTGTCCAGCAGGCCACTAAGGTTATTACTCACCTATTGGAAACTCGTTACAAAAATGAAGTGCTTTATCGCGATGTCGATAAAATACTTGATGACGAAGTGTGCGCTCTTATCGCACCGCGGGAAAAATTTCAATGTAGCGAAAAGGTATGGATGAACACCATCCATATGCTCGCAAAGGCGAGTGAGTTTTCTATTGCTGGAGATCTCCACCTTTGGAGAATCTTGGATGGAAAACTGCAGGAATATGTTTGCTTGGAGCCGGATAGTGACAAGTCTACCGTTCAATCTTTCCGACGTGGCCGACAGCTAATCCTTGACGGTCAACTAGACGAAGCTAAGAAATTGCTCACCAAAGCAGTTGATCGTTTCCCTCGACATGCGCAAGCGCTCGAGCGTCGTGGTTTTATCCACTACACGCAAGGAGATACGGAGGCCGCTCTAGCTGATTATGCTGCAAGTATTGAGATTGATCGTAAGCGTCCTAATGCTTATCTCGGGCGTGCGCGTATTTTGATCAAGCAAGAGAATTGGACTGCTGCGATGGAAGATTTGACCTTCAGTATGAAGCACTCTATGCCGCATCACAATGTATACCTTGAGGCGCTTCACCGTAAGGCAAAATGCTTGCTAGAACTAGGACAGCATGATAAGGCAATTCCATTGTTTAACTTCTTTTTGAGCCGTCCATTACAGGAGGATCATCCGCAGTACGTTTTCCGCCGCCAGGTGGCCTTTGATAAGGGGCGTACGTTAGCTGCAGCAGGTAAGTTGGATGAAGCGATTAGCATGTTTGACGAAGCGCTTAAAATGCCTACGAATAATGGCAAGCCAGAAATGGGAGAAATTCTTCTGCACCGTGGTCTGGCATTTCAACAAAGTGGACAATCAGGCTTTCTAGAAGACTGGAAAAAGGCCGCTGATGAAGGCTCCGAACGAGCTGCAGAATTGCTAGCTGAAGTAGGATAATATTCATCGGATTTTGATATACCCCGCATTCCCCGTTTAGGCTAAGACTTAAGCGGGGAATGCTCGTTTTAGGGTAATAGTTTGGCGTGAATAATTAGAGATAATGATGCGCCTGATTCGGGGTGGAGAATGCGATCCATTGTTACAGCATTCCATCCAGATTCTTGAAGAGTAGCCTTCCAGTCATCTGGTGTGCGGTAATACCACGGGAAAGCGGCTGGGAAATCCCGCTTTAGTGCCCGCCAATCTTCTTGGTGCCAACCAGAGCTTTCTTCATTTCCCAAGATTACGGTTTGAAATACTAGGCTACCAGTTGGTACTACATGATGTCTTAGTTGAGAGAGTAGAGTCGGGGTTCCTTGTTCTTCAAAGAGCGCGAAATTGAAGGCGATTATATCAAATTGGCCTAGCTGTGACAATGCCCCCTTTCGAATTGCGTCGTAATCATGGCAGTAATAGCTTCCACTTTGATCCTTATCTATGGCATCTTCAATTAATGATGATACGCCGTCTATACCCACGACTTTTCTCCCTGATTGTACTAGTGCTCGGCATAGCCATCCTTCCCCGCAACCCAAGTCAAGAATACTGTTTGGACAATGTGTGTTAATAGCGTTGATAATTGCTGCATTTGTAGCTGCATTTCTAGATGCCAACTCTTGCTGATTGATCGCCTGAATCCAGCTTCCGCCGTTGGCTTTCCAGGCAGTTAGAATTTCTTGGGGTTTAGACATTTGTGAAGATTTGCTGTTTGAAATGAACGATTGCGGTAGGCTCAGGCGTTTAATGCGTGTTTGTTTGATAAATATATTGTTTTTGCATGCTCCGAATTATTATTGTTTCCCTGTTGTTTTCTTTTAATGCAATCCTTGTAGCGCAAGATTACGTAACGATAGAGGATCTTGATCGCCGTTCGGTGAAGCGATTTGAGGAGGCTGAATCCTTTGTGCGTAGGCAGCAAATGGAGAATGCGTTAGTGGAGTTGAATGCAATATTGGAAAAGTATAGCAATGCGATTGATGTACTCTTATTACGTGCGCAAATTCAATATGATCAAAATGAACTAAGCTTATCCGAAGCCGACTTTGAGGCAGCCTTGGTATTAGATGAATCGTACAAGCCGCGAGCCATATATCAACTGGGTTTAGTAGAGTTTCGCCAAGAGAAGTATGAAGAGGCCATTGTTCACTATGAACGATACTTGGAACTAGCCTCTGATCGTGATCGTCGACGCGGGAGAGTAGAGAAGTATTTATCTAAAGCTAGAATCGCTGCTGAACTGGTGAAAAATCCTGTGCCGTTTGATCCAATGTCAATTGGCCCCGCTGTCAATACGAACGGTAAGGAATATTTGCCTTCGTTTTCTGCGGATGGACGTTTCTTAGTATATACCGTAAATTATGATGGCCAAGAAGATTTCTACTACAGTATATTAGACGAAGAAGGAAATTGGTCGCAAGGTCAGCCTTTGAAAGGTGTTAATACGGTGGAGAATGAGGGAGCACAGAATGTGTCAGCCGATGGGCGGATATTGTTTTTTACAGGCTGCCATTGGCCCGATTCTTATGGGAGCTGTGATTTGTATTACGCCCGAAAAATCAACGGCAAATGGGGCAACTTGCGGCACGCAGCCATTCCCATTAATAGTCCCCACTGGGATACGCAACCTTCACTTTCGGCAAACGGTGACTTTCTCTACTTTACCAGCAACCGCCCAGGAGGCTTTGGAGGAAGTGATATCTATCGTTGTAAGCGGCAGCCAAATGGGAGTTGGGGTAACCCCGAGAACTTAGGCTCATCAATTAATACAAGCGGCAATGAACAGTCTCCATACCTGCATGCCGATGGCCAGACGCTTTATTTCGCCTCAGATGGACATCCGGGATTGGGAGATTATGACATTTTCTTAAGCAGACTAACTGCGGATGGCCAATGGGAAGAGCCAAATAATATTGGCTATCCAATAAACACATCGGCAGGGGAGGGTACCTTGGTAGTAAGTCTGGATGGCCAGACTGCTTATTACACTACGGATCAAAATACGGAAAAGGGTAAGCCGCTGAACCTTGATATTTATCAGTTTGAATTGCATAAAGCAGCACGGCCTAATCCTGTTACCTATGTAGAAGGCATAGTTCGCGATGCAGAGTCGAAGGCGCTTTTGGGAGATGTTGAAGTAGTAATCAGAAGAGACGGTACTACTGAAGACTTCGCTCGCCTACGGACACGCGAAGATGGCTCGTTTTTGGTGGTCTTACCTATTGGTCAGAACTATGGTATGGAAGCAGATCAGGAAGGCTATCTATTCTATTCTGATCGATTTGAACTGTCTGAGGTTTCCACCAAAGAAACGCCTTTTCAGCTCAATGTTGATTTACAACGAATTCCGGTGGTGGCCGACGCTGTTGCTACTCGTGAGCCCATTGTATTGCGTAATGTGCTTTTCGCTACAGGTTCTGCAGAATTGTTGCCGGTGTCAGAGCCAGAACTGGATCGATTGTACGAACTGCTTGAGCGTTATCCGGAGTTGAAGATTAAGGTTAACGGCCATACAGACAATGTGGGCGACGAGGAAAGTAACTTGCTGTTAAGTGAAAACCGAGCTAATGCTGTACGCTTGTATCTAATTGAAAAGGGAATCGCTGAGAGTCGTATTCGCTATGAAGGCTTTGGAGAAAGTAAACCTGTAGCAACAAATGATACTCCGGAGGGAAGGCGAGAAAACCGTCGTACCGAGTTTGAACTAGAATAAAGGATAAGTGCTATTGTTCTATATTTGGCGGCAAGTATAAGCGTAGATGAATAGAACAGAGTTGAAGGCATATCTTGATGAGCAGGTAGTTCGATTTAACCAGCCCAACTTCATTCCTGCTGATCCCATCTCCATTCCTCATTTGTTTGATCAAAAGCAGGATCAAGAGATCATGGGTTTCTGGGTGTCCATATTAGCCTGGGGGCAGCGCAAGACCATTATTAATAATGCTCATCGATTGATTGAGCTAATGGACGGCGCCCCGCATGATTTTATTATTAATCATCAAGAGCAGGACCGAGCTAAATTTGCGGACTTTAAGCACCGTACTTTTCAATATACCGATACCTTATATTTTCTCACTTTTTTGCAGTGGTATTACAAGCAGCATGATTCGCTAGAGGATGCTTTTGCACGCTTTCTTACTCCAGAGCATCCAACGATTGAGGCGGCATTGGTTGGTTTTCACGAGTTGTTCTTTAGCTTGCCAGATTCCCCGAAACGAACACGTAAACATATTGCCACGCCAGCGCGAAATTCGAGCTGCAAGCGTTTGAATATGTTTTTGCGATGGATGGTGCGGACTGATAATTCGGGAGTTGATTTCGGATTATGGAATCGTATTCAACCTTCTCAATTGATGATGCCACTAGATGTGCATGTAGAGCGTATCGCACGTCGATTAGGATTAGTTCAGCGCAAACAGCGAGACTGGAAGACAGTGGTTGAGCTTACCGATAATCTCCGTCAATTAGACCCTTCTGATCCGACTAAGTACGACTTTGCACTTTTTGGAATTGGCGTGCTGGAAAAGGACAATCCTATTCAATAACCTCGATGAGGAAAAAGCCATCCTCTCCCTGGTCCTGGTATAGAGGCATGAGGATATGACTGTCATATGGTGAGATGATGCTACCATTGCGATCGTGGGCCAATAATTCGCCTGCTCTAATCGGTTGAAAATTTCTGAAGCCTGGAAGCATTTGAAAACGATCTTCTGGTTTTACGGGATGCACTTTAAGCAGTTTAGCCACTTTAGGTAAACCCTTGCTATAGTTAATGAGTAGATCGTCATGGCGATTCTCAACATCTTCTGGTCGCACACTACCAACTGAGCGCAAAAGATTCACAAGTGCGGCAATGGCACGTCGTGTCGATAGAGGATCTTCATGCTGGCCTGCCTCAAAGGTTACACTTACGGTAAGGCATGGGAAGTGATCACAGCAGAAATGGTGCATTGTGGTGCCGCGTAGCCCTTTCAGCATACCTGTAATTACAGGGGCATGCATGGATTTTGCCATTTCTATACTCTCAGGGTCGTCGGTGGCGAGTGTGAAAATTCCCCCATCAGCTGTTGTGGTATGCAAGTCTATAACGATCATGCGCTCCGGCTGATAGTCTTCAATCTCCCGATCGATAATTTCCAATAGTTCCTGAAGTTCTCTGTCTTCTGCTTCTAGCGCGGAATGTGGAGTGGAGCGGATTCGACCTATGTTATCTGGTGTGAATTGTCGATTGAGATCCTTTTCAAGAAATCGCACTCCCAAGCGGCATGCCTGGAGATTTCCTCTTAGTCCGAGGAGGCGACCCTTAAATGCAAAGGTGGGGTTGTGATTCGGCTCAACATTGAGCATGTGGAATAACATGTCCAGCGCGCGAATCCCTGCCAACTCGTTTCCATGTAGTCCTCCTAAGGCAACGATAAGCGGTCCTCGTTTGGGGCCAGTATATCTTCCTATTACTCTTTCTACTAAGTCCTGCATCCTTCGCTCTAATATGACAGGCTAAGGTAAAAAATGTCTGTAGTAAATGAGGCCTTTAGAATAGAACTTGTAACCACGATCGTAAGTGTGGCGTCAAAGCGTATATAAGAAGCTTTTCCTTTGTCGGTAGAAACAGGCCGTTTGTCGATAAAAGCAATGATTTATACCCAAGTAGCAGGCTTTTCTAGGTACTTGGTATTGCATAATACCTAGCAACACCATATCTTTGTATCAGACAAAAGGCCGAAAGAGGTGCTTATGTTCTATTCACTTAGAAAGCTCAACTTCTGTAAAGCCCAAATTAATGAAGATGTCAGATGAACAAATGAAAGCTTTTGATGCAACCAAGAAGCAGTTGCGCCGGGGAATCCTGGAGTTAGTTGTTCTGTCTGCTATAGCTGCTGAAGATGAAGTTTACCCGACTACCATTCAGCAAAAGCTAAAAGACACGCCACTAGAAGTAAAGGAAGGTACCCTGTATCCACTGCTCACCCGACTGAAGAATACGGAATTGTTGCAGTATACCTGGAGAGAAAGCACGAGCGGACCTCCACGGAAGTACTTCTCCATTACCGAGAATGGCCGCGAATTCCTAGACGGTTTACTAGAAACTTGGGATCTGCTGGTCAAGTCAGTCCATCATAACACGCAAAATCACCAAACCAATGAATAAGGTATTTAATATCAATCTCGGCGGATATCCCTTCACGATTGATGAAGACGCCTATAATCACCTACGATCTTACCTGGAAGCCATTCATAATCATTTCCGTAATACGGAAGGCTACGAAGAAATCACCCACGACATTGAAGCCCGATTAGCTGAACTCTTTTTGGAGCAGCTAGAAAATCGCCCGATTGTAGCTTTTCAAAACGTTGAAGATGCCATCGCTATCATGGGACGCCCCGAAGAATTCGGCGCTGATCCCATGGGCGAAGGCGAAAGCATGGCCGATGGTGGATCTGCTACTGATACCAAAGGAGCATTTAAGATCAAAACTGGTAAGCGCCTATACCGCGATTCTGAAGAGCAGGTTGTAGGAGGTGTTGCCGCTGGACTGACAGCTTACTTCGGCATTGCTGACCCCATCTGGATTCGACTGTTCTTTGTTCTAGTTGTAATCTCGGGAGGTATTGGTATACCATTATACTTGATTCTCTGGGCACTGATGCCAGAAGCGAAAACGGCTGGAGATCGCTTAGCAATGCGAGGCGAGCCAATCAATATCTCCAATATCAGTAAAGTGATTACGGAAGAGATTGAGCATTTATCAGAGAAAATGACCGAGCTGGGAGAAGAACTAGCCGGTAAAAAAAAAGTCCGCACCAAAGTGATGGAGAAGACCAGGGCACTTCGCAGCGGTTCGCTGCTATAGATGAAACCTGGGAGGATAGCTGGCAGGCCGTCCGCGAACAATTGCCTAAGATTGGTAGAGTACTTCGTTGGATTCTTATAGCGGCCGCCATCTTCTTCATCTTTGTCTTCGCTATGGTATGGCTGGGTATTATTGCAGGCTTAGCCTTTTCAATGCCTATCCTAACCAACTTCTTCCCAAGCCAGGAGGTGATGACAATGATCGCCATGATCAACGTCCTCTTTACCGTAGGTATTCCTATACTGGCTATTATTTTGGGTATTGTTCGTGTTGTTTTCGGTCGCCGTATGGGCAAGGCCTGGATCATTGCCATGATCGTCTTCTGGTTTATTAATGTGTTCTCATTAGCAAGCATTGGTGGAACACTCAGCCAAGAGTTCATGGTGGAAGAGCAAATTGAAGAGCGGATCTCTACAGATGAATTCATTGCTGACCCTTTGACCTTGTCCTATTATCGGATGGCGGATCATAATGATCGGAGATTTTACATAGGAGGAGAACGAATTGAATTACCTGGGGCACCAGCACACTACACGATCAAGAAAAGTCCTGATGGTGAGTGGCATTTTAACAAACTGGTGAAAGCTCGAGGACGTAAAGGAGCAGATGCCCGAGCGCTGGCTGCCGATCTTCACTTTCCGTTGCAAGTAAATGAAGGAAGCTTAGCCATCCCACGTGAAGTTCCTTTCACAGAGATTGCAAAATGGAGGGACCAACAGGTCACAGTTGAGGTTCTTGTGCCAGAAGGCGCTAGCTTAAATCTCACTGAGCGAGTTGTTGATCGCGGTAACATGCGTGTAGATCAATATCCAAGCGGCACACAGCTATATAAAATGAGTAGCTCAGGACAATTGCTTTGTCAATCTTGTCCGGCTGAAACTACAGAGGTAGAGGCTGAAGCACCTGCCCAAGAAAAGCAACTCAGCGAGTTTCAAGATTACAACAGTATCATCCTGAGTGGAGCGATGAAGGTCACAATTGAACAGGGAGATCGCTATGATTTGCAAATGGCAGGCCCTGGGCAGTACTTAAGTCAGATTGTCTCTTCACAAGAAGATGGTGTCTTGACCGTTAATCAACCACTCGAAGATTTGAGTGCACCAGTACGTATCTACATCACAATGCCTGATCTGCAAGAGCTAACACTTGAGCATACAGATGATGTGCGGGTAAAAGATTTTTCCGGAGAGCAGATTAGTATCAATGCAGCTGGAGAGTTTGAGCTTAAGGCGATGGTCGATGTGCAAGAATTGAATATTGTGGCTGCAGAAGGTGTCTCTGTCGAATTTACAGGCAAAACAGAGCTGCTCAATGCTCAATTAGAAAACGAAAGCCGTTTGGATACGGATCGAGGAGTGGTCTCTAAAGCCCGCCTGAGTGTTACTGAAGGTAGCCGAATGAAGATGAAGCAGGGCGTAGAGATTTTAGAGCAGGCAGTAAGCGAAAATAGTAGTTTGCGAATCGTGAACTAACCACTATAAGAATATTGCGATAATGATGACTGTTGCGGTCGGTTAGCCTTGTGCTAGTCGACCGCTTTTTTGTTGATCTAGCCAAATATGGAGCAATTATGGGGTCTGAGCTTTAATATTAATGGACTTTATACTATATTGCACATTCGATTTGACGACCAAAACACGCAACTCTCTTATTGTCATGCACTTGTATGACTTTTAGGAGTGATTGCTACTATATGGCTTTGCTTTTATAGCTACATAACCTTTTTTACTTAACAAATTGTAATCTTATGCAAACATTTAGACGATGTTTGAGCAATGCTACCCAGCTGTTCAGCGCTCTGCTGATTTTGGGTGGACTTGTTTTTGCTGTTCCAGCGATGGGACAAGTAGATTTTACTCGCGCGGGCGATGGCTGGGCTTCAGGCACAGCGACTGCTGGTGATTGTGTAGGTGATCTACCTTCTTATGATAACACCACAGACATTGGTGTTAACTCTACTACTTCACAAGTATGGACAAACTTTGGCAACAACGCTACGTATGCTGCTGAGGATTTTGTTTCTCCGGCAGTAGCATCATCTATTTGCTCTATTACCATTCCTGGTACGGAAGAGGCAGCTGGTTTTGTATCTACCAGTACTGTACGTATCATTGTATGGGCAGATAATGGTGGTGAGCCTGGTGCTATGGTTTATATGGCGGAAGTTCCAGGAGCTGACGTTGATCCAGAAGGAGATGCGGATCTCTTCTTCGAGTTTGATCCTGCTGATATTGTATTGGCTCCTAGTACTCGTTATTGGGTGACAGCTGCTCCTTTTGCTGGTTCTTTTGACCAGTGGTTCTGGGAAGGTAGCTCAGCTAACATTGGTGAGCCTGCTCACTGGTTGCACCAAACTGGTGGACCATTTACTGGTCAAACAGCTTGTGATGATGTTTGGGGTGAGTTAGATAACGACTGTATCGGTCCTCTTGTACCTCCAGGCTTCATCGATGATGAGCAGTTGATGATGGTAATGTTCAACGAGCTAGAGACACCATGTGACGAAGAACTAAACCTAGGATGTATCGCTAACGTAAACGTTACTCTAGGTGAAGAGTGTACTGCGACTATCACTCCTGAGATGGTAATGACTGGTAACATCGAGTGTGCTGATGAGATCATCATCACTGTAGACGGTGGTAACGGTGACGTTATCTCTGGTTGTGGTGACCACACTTATATGGCTGAGGCTTACATCAACGGTGCTGTTGTATACACTTGTTGGGGTGACTTGTTCGCAGAAGACAAGACTGATCCAACCATCGAGTGTCCTGCTGACACTGACGATGTTACTTTAGACTGGTCAGCTGACCAAGCTTCTGGTAACTTGAACGCTGGTGATGCGGAGTTGAACTTCAACAACTACAGCTGTTTGAACCAGCAGTGGTTGGTGGATGGTATCCACAACTACGACGTAGTGACTTTCACTACTCCTGATTTCGCTATTCCAGTTGATGTATACACTTTCTTGGTAGACTCTGATTGGGGTGATGCGAGCTTGTTCTTGTTCCAGGGTGAGTTCAACGTTGACAACCCATGTGAGAACTTGATCGGTTCATCTGACGATGCTGGCGTACCTGGTGGTAGCCCATTTGACCCAGCACTACGTTTGAGCTTGCCACTACAGCCAAACACAAGCTATACTTTGGTATTGACCAACTGGCTAACTACTCAGTTTGGTGATTGGACAATTTCTATTTTCTCAGACAACAACAGCGGTCTTATCGGTGGTGACTTCACAGCTACTACGCTACAAGAGACTCGTGACTTGATCTGTGACGATATCGACAACATCTACTTCCAGACTCCACAGAGCTGGATCGTTGATGCTGACGGTGTTTTGAACTTCACAGCTACTCGTAACACCTTCTTCGGTGGAAGCACTTCTGCATTGAATGCATTCCTAGACAAGTTGAGTCTTACTGGTATTCCTGATGTAGCTGATAACTGTGGCCCAATGGTAGTAACCTTGAGCGACGTTATCGATTCTGACGGTGACTGTGGTGATGAGCGTATCACTCGTACTTTCACTGTAGCAGACCGCTACGACGGTGCATGTGTTGGTGCTCCACGCACTGCATCTTGTGATCAAGTAATCACATTCCGTAAGCCAAACATTGGCGACATCGTACTTCCTCCATTGTCTGCACCACTAGAGTGTGACGAGGACTTCGCTGTTGACGCTAACGGTAACCCACACCCATCTGCATCTGGCTACCCATGGTTGCGTACTGCTTTCGGTTTCGAGAACCTAGCGCAGAACTACTGCAACGTAGGAGCATCTTACTCAGATGAGCCACGTATTGATGTGTGTGAAGGTACTTACAAGGTTCGCCGTGAGTGGAACATCATCGACTGGTGTGATCCTGCAGGATCATTGATCGTTAACCAGATCGTTAAGGTATTTGATGCTACTCCTCCAGTATTGACTGGTATTCCTGAGGTAATCAGCCTATCAACTTCACCATTCAGCTGTGTAGCTAATGTAGCTATCCCTACTCCAGGTATTGCTGATGGTAACGGTTGTTCAAGTGTTGAAGTAACTACCTATACTGTACTAGCATTCGGTGAAGCATTCTTCGCTGGTGGTGATATCGCTGATGGTGATGTAGTTTCTGCACCAATTGGTGAGCACGTTCTTATCCTATGTGCTGAAGATGCTTGTGGTAACGAAACATGTGAGCGTTATGACTTGATCGTAACTGACGAGATCGAGCCAACTGCTGTTTGTACTGACGAAATCAACGTATCAATTGGTGGTGGTGATGTAGCTAACGGTATCGAAGGTATCGCTCGCTTGTTCGCTGCTGATGTTGACGAAGGTTCTAACGACAACTGTGGTGAAGTTACTTTGGAAGTTCGTCGTAACTTCTGGCGTAATGACACATGTGATCCAAGCGAAAACCGCTGGAGCCCATGGGGTGACTACGTAGAC
>ENA-UENT01000037-UENT01000037.1-marine-metagenome-genome-assembly--contig:-NODE-37-length-107663-cov-5.112989_pt1 | contig 107663 bp, 63 predicted proteins | sample MGYA00237879_ERZ529330 | MGnify/ENA primary metagenome ERZ529330 (study PRJEB26372, sample SAMN05368345) | marine metagenome | biome: cultured habitat; feature: ocean water; material: water; isolation... | reverse complement strand
TCTCTTCCGAAGCGGCTGCAAATGTAGACTCTTTACTTTATCCACACAAGCTTTTTTCAAAGATTTATTCGGCAAACCAGCTCCAGACGGAAGAGCTCCAAAATATAATTTTTGGCAAGTAAAAGCCCCCGAGCAATAATGCTTCGTCAGCACATTACCCGGGGGCTTATTCTATCGTCAATTCAGGGCACTCAGCCTGAAAATTTTTTTTCAAAAAAAACTTAATTCGCCAAAGCAGGAGATTCCAATAGATTAAAGAACTGATCTAGCTGTGGTGTAATCACAATCTCCGTACGTCGATTAGACTGGCGACCATTAGTAGTTTCATTATCGGCAATAGGTGCATACTCGGCACGGCCAGCTGCGGTTAAACGCTCAGGAGAGACGAAGTAGTCCTGTTGTAGGGTACGCACTACGGTCGTTGCCCTTCTTACAGACAAGTCCCAATTATCTTTCACGCAACTTCCATCGATAGGCACATCGTCAGTATGGCCCTCTACCATCACATCTACGTCATTATGATCATTGAGCACAATGGCAATCTTATTGAGGACCCCTTCAGACTGATCTTGAAGTTTAGAACTACCAGAAGCAAAGAGTAGGCGATCTGCAATAGAAACGTGCACCTTCCCCCCGCGCACTTCTACTTTGATATCGTCATCGGATATGTTACCCAAGGAACGCTTTAGATTCATCACCAAAACCAGGTTTAAAGAATCTTTGGCTTGCACCTTACGGGTAAGGTCTTGGATAAACCCATACTGATCGCCAAGATTTTCCAGTGATTGCTTGATGCTTTCAGCTCCGGTCTTACTCACTACCGATAGGTCGGCCATGCTTTCCAGCAGGCTACCATTGGTAGATCGTAGGTGCGTTACCTCCTGTTCTAATAAGGCTAGTTGTTCCGTCTTTCCGGCTAATTCAGTTTCGGCTGCTTTAACCTTACTGTTTTGCCAAAAGAATGAACCGATCCCCGCAAGGGTCATAACGGATAGGATCGAAATAATAATGATGCTTGATCTCTTCATGGATGATGTATTAAATAAATAACGAGCAGATCTAGTGTGTGAATTGGAGTAGCTACTTGGATCTGCCCACTCAGGTTAGTATTTCTGGAAACTTCATTTTTGTTAAGATTATTGTAGTCCGAAGTACATCTTCTGCACCGTTTCCTATCCATTTCCTACTATTTATGGCCTTAATCCTACCCTACCCTCTTACCAAAAACAAGAATCCCCTGCTACCGACTTCGCGTCAATAACAGGGGATTAAATATGTCAACAGCAATATGCTGCTATATATATGGTATTAGTCGCGGAAGCGAACCTTCACCGTTTCGCCGATACAGCTTACGGTTACACTTTGGCCTTCGCTTACTTTACGCATGAAACCGTCTTCGCGGCCAGGTAGTGCAGCAGACAAACGTCCGATACGAGTACCTGCGTCAGAAGCTACATCAGGATCGATAGAACGAGCATAGCTGTACTTGTCGATCGCAGCGATAGCAGCCAAACGGCGATTCCAGTCATCACAAGAGGTAGCACGCTTAGAGATGATGTCTCCCATCAGCATGTATGGCTTACCCCAGTTTCCTTTCAAACTAGCAGCCTCACGTGCTTTAGCATTAGCTTCACCGTAGCGACCTTTCTGCCAAGTCAGGATAGAAGCCATAGAGAAAAGGATTTGTGCTCTTACCTCATCATCTTCTGAAGCATCAATACACTCCTGGTAGCTGGCAAGTGCTTCGTCGTACTTGCCATCCTTCTGGTAAACAGAACCAGCAAAGCATGGATCTTGCATGCGACGCTCAAAGCCTAGCGTCTCATATACTGTTTTAAGTTCGGCTAGATCAGGATCATCTTCCGTACAACCTTGGGCTATCAGCTTTTGCCAAATGTAATTGACAGATTCCCAGTCTTCCTTAGCTGTCTCGAATTTAGGCAGGAGATCTCCTTTGAAGTAGTCACAATCGAATACCTCGGTAGCAATCTCAGCGATTTTTGCCTCCATATTCGCTAGACCAGACACGTAGTAGTCCTTGTAAGGATGATCATTTTCGATATTGTGCTCGGCAGCTTCTTTTGCCTTCACGTACAGGTCACGTACGGTAGCCTTATCAACCTTTTCGTTTTCGTACAGGTATACCAACACCTGACCAATAGGATCAAGCAAGATATACTCTGATTCATTACCGGCTTCGTCGATAGCCAGCTGCAATGCTTCCAGCGTTCCTACGCTGAAACCATAGCCATAAGAGTAGAACATATCAAATGCCTTACGACCAAGGATCAATTTACGATCATCTGGATAGCACTCCAGGTACTCATCGTAAAGCCCCATGATAGTCTTAGCATACTCTGTTTTCTTCTCCGTGTCAGTCGTCTTAGCCGTCATCGCCTTATAAATGATGATACCATCAATATAGTGCGTAGGACGATTACCGTCGGCAGCAGGAGCTAGTGTATAGGCTTTTTCCCAGTTGGTGAAAGCCAGATTAAAGTCTTCTTCAGCCAATGCTTGCACATCTGCCTCCGTCTTACCTTTCAGGTATGGACGGTATACCACGTGAGCATCTTCAGCCTCTCCTTTATTGGCAATTTCTTCCCAGCTTGTACACTGCGCTGAGAGCGTGGCAGTACCCATGAACAACAGGGCACCTACAACAGCCAGATTTCTTCTAATATTCATACTTAATTGAATTTGCGTTTAAAGAACCACGAATTATCATTCAATGTGAACCCAAAGTTGAGTCGCACAAAATTTTCTTCTAATACTCCTTCTACACCAGCTTGACCAAGTTCGAAACTAAGGTTGATAAACGAGACTTGCTGGCGTGGTAAAATCACCGGAAGTCCGAAACCAAAGGTCACCGAATAACCCTCCACCTGCTGCCCATCCAAAGTTCTTGGATCAGTTCCGTAGCGGAAGCCAGCACGATAACGTACTTTCTCCCAGTAGTTGTTGTAGGAGTTATTATTAGGAATAAATTCCCCCCCCACGGCAACATAATAGTTATCACTGAGGGTCTCATCTTTCAAAGTATTGCGGTATTTGCTCCAAGCTGCCGCACCATACTCCACCCCTAGTGTAAGTCGGTTTATATCCTGGAAATGTAGACCTACCGAATAAGAGGATGGCAGTATACCTTCACCTGCGATATTCTCCGCAAAGAAAATCGTATCCGACACCACAGATGACAAGAAACGGCGAGTAAACTGCGTACCCTCCAAGTTGAAATCAGCCTCATTGCCAATACTGGCACCGAAGATCAGCTTCTTACCACTCGGTACGCGCTCTCCCTCCTGATTCACTTTCTTGAAATCATAAGCATACTGAAGACCAAAGTTCCAGGTTGTGCCCCGAACACTGATCTCATCTTGGAATTCCGTATTCAATGAGCCTGATAGCGAATCAAAGTCTACCAATCGGCTATTAATTAGGTTACCAAACAGGAACCCTACTTCTGCCCCAACGGAAAGCTGGCGGTAGCGGAATCCTGTACCCCAACGCAGCTTTGATGTACCACCAGATCCTTTCAGGGTATTGGTAGTTATTTCAATGCCAGGGGTATCCATGTCCACCAGACTAATGTTATACCCCACCTGCGTTTGTGGTACAAGAGCAATACTCATACCTGCATTCCAGGAATTCGACTGACGATCCAGGGCCTGGTTGATTGGGTTCCGTAGTGGAAAAGCCAATGCCAGATATTGCAAGTTGCCCGACCATGCGTTGTCTTCTCCAGTAGGCGTCGACAAGGTAGAATTACGAGCATATAGTCCGCCGGAAAACGCTGTTGCCTGCAAGCTAGCTAGCGAAGCCGGGTTGAGCATATTAATATGGTAGGGGTCTTGCCATGCGGCACTCAATCCCCCCATTGCTCCCGGGGCAGCAAAATATTGTGGAATAAAGTCGCCCAGACCGAAGCGCGACAATGGTGAATTGATCTTCGGGCTGATATTATCATTAGACACCTGCGCCCAGGCTACTGCACTGAAGCAAGTGAAAATGAGAACCACAATTAGCTTATGCCAGCTGTTCGACATTATAGGTTAAAATTTTGTTTAGCCCCCACAGGACTAAATTTGAGTGCACAAATATCTTGCATTCCAGGCTATTCGCCAAAAAAGCTGCGTCGCCGCCCGTTAGCACAATTTTCAGATCCGGCCACTGTTGCTGAAGGCGCTGAGCCAAAGCTTCAATTTCCAAAGCTGCCCCTAGCAGGCCTCCATTCTGTAATGCAGTCTCGGTACTTGTTCCCCATAGTTCTGGAGATGATACCGGTTCTACTAATGGTAAGCGTGCCGTTTGCTGATGCATAGCCAGTAAGCGCATTCGAATACCCGGCGAAATATTTCCACCGAGGTATACGCCATCTGCTCGGAGAACATCCAGCGTAATGCAAGTACCTGCATCGACAATTAGACAGTTGCTTTTCGGATACCAGTGCCGTGCTCCCGCAGCGGCCGCCAAACGGTCTTTACCGAGGGTAGCCGGTGTGGCGTAGGCATTAACAAAGGGTAGTGGCAGGTGCTGATCCAACTGTAGCAAGCGAAAATCCTTGCGGATTTCCTCTTCCAAATCAGCTGGCAAAACGGTTGCCACGCTTGAATAGATGATATTTTTCAAGCTGTGGTTGGTTGCCAAGCTGAAAATATCAGCGGATGAAAGCGCTTTGTTGTGATGTTCAGAATGGAGTTCTCCATCCAGAAATACACCGTATTTCACCCTGCTATTTCCTATGTCAATGACCAAATTGCGCATAAATACCGCGAATTTGTACGTTCATCGTATTGCGCAGAAATCAATCTTCAATTCTCTTTACGTTTTTCAAAAAACTGACAAGCTTAAAATGATTCGCTTTGCCAATTATTAAAAAACAGAATTACTTCTTGCTTTCGTGCTGTTACTTTATAACGTCTTGTTCACTGCTTTTGACGCCTTACCTGATACCCACGTAACTTAAGGGAATGTTAATTACCCTAAAGGAATTCTTAGTGTTTAAAGTGACGATGCCCAGTCATGACCATTGCCATCTGGTGCCCATCACAATAGGCGATGCTATCCTTATCCTTGATAGAGCCACCTGGCTGAATAACCGCCTTGATGCCCTGCTTATCCGCAATTTCCACACAATCTGGAAACGGGAAGAAAGCATCAGAAGCCATTACAGCACCATTGAGGTCAAAACCGAAAGCCTTTGCTTTTGCGATTGCCTGCTTTAGTGCATCTACGCGCGATGGTTGCCCACAGCCCATACCAATGAGTTGTTTATCCTTCACTAGCGCAATGGCATTCGACTTAAGGTGTTTTACCGCGATACTAGCAAAAAGCAAATCAGAAACCTGCTCAGGTGTAGGAGCAACCTTGGTCACCACCTCCAGATCGGCAGTAGTTTCTTGACGCAAATCTGTATCCTGCTCTACCACACCATTTAATAAGGAGCGGAAAGAGCGAGTACCGATCGCGTAGTCCTTAAGCTTAAGGAGAATCCGCTTCTTCTTACTCTTCAGAAGTTCCAGTGCATCCGGAGCAAAGTCAGGAGCGATAAGCACCTCATAGAAAAGCTCATTGATGGCCTCCGCTGTAGGTAAGTCAACAGTAGTGTTACAGATGAAGATACCACCGAAAGCAGACACATTATCACACTCTAAAGCTGCATCCCAAGCTTCTTTCAAAGTAGGGCGCACTGCCAAACCGCAAGTATTGGTATGCTTAAGAATGGCAAAAGCTGGGTCACCTACACGTAGCTCACGCATGATTTGCACTGCTGCATCGATGTCCACCAGGTTATTGTAAGAGATATCTTTTCCACTTAGCTTATCGAAAACCGCTTCGAAGTCGCCGAAGAAAACACCTGACTGGTGTGGATTTTCGCCGTAACGAAGGATATCAGAACGGTGGATACTGTACTTAAAGGCGATATCTGTTGTTCCTTCATTGAAGTAGTTGAATATCGCAATATCGTAGTTGGAAGAGATTTTGAAAGCACGACGCGCCAACTCACGGCGGTGTTCCATTTCTAGCTCTCCGCCAGTTTCTTTCAGCATTTCCAAGAACATGTCGTACTCCGCGCGGCTAGGCACAACTGCAACGTCGCGGTAGTTCTTGGCAGCGGCCCGAATTAGGGAGATACCACCAATATCGATTTTCTCGATAATAGCAGCTTCTTCGTTGGTCGTTGCCACTGTTTCTTCGAACGGATAGAGGTCAACAATAACGAGGTCGATCTCCGGCAAACCATACTTCTCGAGCTGGTCCAGGTGATCCTGCTCCCGACGGGCAAGGATACCACCAAAAACAGCTGGGTGTAGGGTTTTCACACGACCATCCAGGATAGAAGGATACGTAGTGAGATCTTCTACCGCCGTTACCGGAATGTCCAGATTAGCAATGAATTTTTGGGTACCGCCAGTGGAGTATAGCTGTACGCCTTGCTGGTGTAGTTCTCTGACAATTTCCTCGAGGCCGTCCTTGTGATAAACGGAAACAAGTGCAGAGCGAATCTTACGTGCAGACATGAAACTTTGTGCCTTGATTTTGAAAGAAAGCGCAAAGGTAAGAAATAACTAGCGTCGGGGCGCGCTTGCAAGCGAGATAGTAGGGATTGGTTAGGTGATTTAGAGGGTAGTTGGGTTAGTTGGGTTGGTTGGGTTAATTAAATTAGTTGGGTTAGTTCTTCTTTCGCGTTGGGGAACGCTTAGTAGCTCGTTAGTTGAGTTAGTTCTCCTTTGCGTAGAGGGAGGCTTCTTCGTGAGATAGTGGGTACGGATTAGGTAGAGAATTGAATGACTTAGGGGAAGGGCTTTGACTGGCAATATTGGATCATCCGCTGTACTTGTCCTACTTTAATTAGACAATATCGGAACTGCACTTGATACCAAGTTGATTCTCTAACACAGAGAATTACCGCCATATAATTCTTGCGCCAAAAGCTGTATGTAAACAATGGCAAAATGCATTTTATAAAATACTTAAAATCAGAAACTTACCAACAAAACAACGAATGACAACATGTTAAAGCTGTTGTTTTTCGTCAAAAGATGATTTGGCATTAAACTAAAATTGGCTAAATTCAGGGCGGCAAACATCTTGTAATCATAGGTGCTTCTGCAACTGTGATTAAACATTGATTAGCATCATCTACTATGCAAGAACTAACCTTTCAACTTACAGTCGACGAGGCCAATCAAATCTTGGATGCCCTAGGGCAACAACCATTTGTAAGTGTGCATCAACTGATAGCAAAAATTCAACAGCAAGCCTCTGGGCAATTGTCACCTCCAGGTTCTGCAGCCGTAACTGGTGATAGTTAATCCACAGTTTCTCTCCCCAACCACGAAGACAATATTCTCTACACTGAAATGTCAGGTCGGGCTACAATGCCCGCCCATTATTTTTTGAAATTGAATTCACCGTTAGGATAGTACTTCTTCGCATTTGCGTAGATGCACTACCCCTTAATACCTATATTCATGAGTGATACCTTTGGTAAGGTTATCATGGTGCCTATCCATATAGATGCCTTATTGACCCCAGAAAATCTAAGGGTTGCTGGTCCTACAATTGATTTTAGTAAAACGCCTTGGGATGGGGCGGAGGAACCGGCTGCGTATCTCGGTAAAACTCTGGTTCGGGAGCCATTCTCTATTACCGCAGACGATCAATCCGCAACTTCTGGTGAAACTATATTGGAGGCCGGCGTGCATTTGCATTGGTCTCTACCGAATGCCTTCACTCAGAATATGAGGCTCCCAATAGTCCGACTAGAAACCTTTCGTGGGACCTTTGGTTTTGAATATCCAGTGGTTGATGCCAATGGGAACAACCCTCATCTTGTAAGTGATGGTGACGAGGTATGGAAGGCACTAATAAAAATAGGTTGGCTTACTCCACTTAAGGATATTCCAGTCTTAGCCCAGGTACAACCAAAAGATGAGCGTCAGAAATTCAGTGGAGCGATACCTGATGTTATCACGGAGCGTCGGGATATTATTGAACGACTCCTAGATCATTCCGCTTTCCCAGCTGTACCCACTTGCTGGTGGGTGAATAGATATGACGATACCGACAATATTGATCAAGTCACTCCGGATCAATGCATTCAGGTGATCAGTGATCTTGTTCAATCCCATTCTACCGAGGGTGCATCCCAAACAAATCCCACCACACTTCCCATAGATCAAGGCCTTTTCGAACCAAGATTTAGCGTTGCAAAAACATTAAACGGTAAAGGGGAAAGCGTCCCCAAACTGCAGCTTTCTGCCAATCCTCCTTATCAAAGAGTAGGCATGACTTTTAAGGGTTTTCCTTTAGGTGATGGGGTTTGGGATCCAGATGAAGACTACGATTATCTTGTTAATCCACTCACTGCACTAGGTGGTGGAGACCCTACCTTCGCAGCCTTTTATCCCAATTGTCGAAGTGTATTCGGATGCTATGACAACGGCCTGGAGGCGCAGGATAGCCTGACATATGAGGTTTTCGGCTGGTATCGAGAAACACAGCAGGATTACTTCCGTTTTTTCGTTCAATCCTTCCTGAAGAAACAAACCACACCAAACGGATTAGCACTCTTGCAAGCCATCAAAGAATCCTTTGGTTGGTGGCTACCGCTAGCGCTTGATAAAGCTGCATTTACCCAAAGCGTTTGGCAATCGATTAGTAACAAGGTGGGATTAGATCAAGACAAGACGGCTGATTCTATCTGGGCAGCCATGGCTTCTAAGAAATGGATCACAATATCCTCCAAAACCGACCAGAAAGCCACCTTAGCAAAGGGGGCAGTCAATGACGACCTAAATAGCCACCTTGGCCCTTCCTTCGCTTATGCTCAATCAGCTATCGAAAAAGTACTTAGCGACCATATACTCGAAAGCATTGGTGATATTGATCAACTACGATTATTGTGTTATGGCAGAGTGACCTTAGCAGATACAAGCAAGATAGTAAGCTCGTCGTATCAAATGCCCGACATCGAAAGCGTTACCATCGGGAATTCAGGGACAGAGGCCCTCTCCACCTATTTGGCAAATCAACTTGCTAATCAATACAAACAACAGACAGAGGACTATCTCGAAGCGATACAGTTTTTTGAAGCAAAGGGTAATCGCCAGTTAGACATTGGTGCGAAATTCTTGGAATATCGACATACTAAAGGCTTCACAGCTGAATCCGCTGGAACTTTATGGACAATACGTGCCATAAACGCTACGAATACCAAAGCTGACAGCAGTCAACAAAGCACGGAACAAACCCTACCTGATTCACTAGCTGCACGCTTAAATTCACTCAATATTCTTCAGGCTAAGGTGGATCATCTATCTGCGAGTCTAGACGATACCAGGGCACAATTATTTGCAGATTGGTGTAAGTACTTAGAACTCACATACTATGAAGAGTCATCTCCACCTGCAAATCCAGATGTTGTCCGCTCGAACTATATCGAAGACAATTGGCAACAGAAGTTGAAAGACTTTGAAAATAAATTGGTCTCTTCTCAGCAACTCCTGATTAAGATGAGGAAAGAACTGACCCAGGCATTAATCAACCTACAACTTATTAGCGGGGACCAAGTACAGGATTGGGCCATGCTAAAAGTACAATTACTCAAGTACAAAGAAAACGATCTGATTCAAGATCTGACTGGACAATTAGAGCAAGGATTTGATGATCACGAGCGAATAATCAAGATGCTCAATAGCTTTCTCGTATTGCCTTCTATGTACCAGCATATTTTCCCACTTGAATTGCCCAAGACCACGCAGGACCTCATCAGGAAGGATGCAACTCAATGGAGCAGGGATGAGGCTAAGCAGTTTTCAACATCAGCAAAAGACTACCTACCTCAAGAGGCCATTGCGCTACTAGTGAATGCGAAGCAGAATTGGGATTTACCCCTTCAAATGCGCTATAATCGCCTAGTCCTACAAACCTTATTTCCAGCATTGACCAAGCAAGCATGGCTAGTACTTCAGCCTAAGGCAGCACCGCGGTTCTGGACACCTAATGAACCTAGTCTTCTCCTGACGGGTCCAGCAGCGACGGAGGCTACACGATTTAGGTCTAGTGGACAAGTCCAAGCCAACCAACTACTTGACGTATATTCTATTGAGCTTGAGGAGGCATGGCATAATGTACCCAGGAGTATTTCCCAATTTCAAGCGGTAAAGCAGTATGCTCAATCACTAGCAGCACAAGAACCAGACAACATTGCCTTCCACACGGAAACCAGTAATCCATGGCAGCCTTTTTTCCTAGAATGGGAAGTGGACGTATTTGCGCCTGATAAAGAAGGACCACAACATCAATTTGGGGATCTTCATCAATATAGTGAGGCCTACCTGATTGATAAATCCAACTCTACTCTGGGGCGCTACCAGCTTCCAGAGAACAAGTGCGAATTGCAATCTACGAAGGCATTGAAAATTAATATGTCAGCAAACTCCTCTTTCCGAGGTTATTCAATTATCACGCCACACGCATCTATTCAGCTGAAACAAAAGATACGTGCTTACCTCATCGAACTTTTAGAAGCCTACGATCTTTCGACCCTGTACAAGGCGCACAATGTTAGTGAAACCAATCAATCTGCTTCTTATATCATTGACCAGGCCAAGGACTTGAATTTATCAGAATGGTTAATTCGGCAGTCCAACTTTGCTCATATCAAGTCAATGATCGGGAAAAACGCCCCGACAAGTTGGCTTCAGCAAAAGGACAATATCGACCAGCTGATCAAATGGGGTACGGGCCAAAGTACAAGTCCTCAAGAAAAACTAGCATTTGACCTACTTTTATCATTGGTTGCTTATGAAAAAGCACTAGCAACCAACTGCCTGTCTCAATCTTTAAGTGGTTTTAATGCTGCAATGCTGACCCTACAGCAGATGTACCAGCTACCAGTCTTGGACCTAGTGGAAGAGGATGTCGACTTTTTTCCATTTTCCAATAAAATGCGGCAGATCATCCAGGGGCAAAACCGCCTTAGTCCAAGACCACTCAACCCATTCATGCCGGTCCGGGCAGGCCAAATGAATATTTCCAAACTAAATATTCTTGACAATTTCGGCCGGCGGAGCTCACTCACATACGAGGTAGGCCAAAAAGAACCTGCTCCAATCTTAAGCTCTGAACCATTGGCCTCAAACGGTCAGGCACACTGCACGTTGCCTCCCCGTTTTGTACCTCCGACCCGCCTCAATTTTCGGTGGCTTTCGGCAGCAGACGAGCAGGTGGAAATGAACGATCATCCTGCTACTACTCCTATTTGCGGATGGGTGTTGCCCAATTTCTTAGACAATAGCTTAATGATTTATGAGCAAAGCGGAAACCCATTAGGCTATATAGATCAAGCTGGAAACTGGCGCTTATTCCCTGGGCATCTAGGTCCCGCATTACCTGAAGCCATTGAAAATGACTACTTACGTCGTATGGTGCGTTGGTTCTGCAGTAAGGCACTGACAGATAACTCCTATATGGACGAACTGATACAGGACCTTAAATTAGCACTGGACAATATTGAACCAGAATCCACTCCACAACACCAAGGATTATCCTTGCTGATAGGCCGTCCATTGGCACTCGTTAGAGCCAATTTATCCATGGAGGGTAAAGGAGAGCCCGCCTACAGCCAAAACTGGGCATATGTAAAAACCTATCCTGGTAACCAGCAACCAGATCCCACTACCTATAGGTATGAGGAAGTTGAAATTCCGGTACGGATTGGCGAAAGAAGCCAATTTAATGATGGCTTAGTTCTTTGTTGGGAAGAAGACACCAATGCCGATGATTTACAGCCTCACACCTACTACGTGAATAACGACTACTATGCCAGTCAAAGTAAATCCACAATCGGAACACCACTGTTCTACCTCAACGCCTCAGCAAAAAATCCAAGGCAGTACACCCTCAGCATGTTAGTTGACCCTAAAGGAGAGGTTCATGCCACAAGTGGGGTACTACCTACCAAATCCATACATATCCCCTCTGACCAATTTGCCAAAACCTTACAACAACTGGAGGTGGTTTTCTTCACCGGCCCCTTGCTAACCGACGAAGAACGGATAAATATTGGCACTCCTATAGAGGCCGGCTATCACTGGGCATGGACCGACAAACAAGCTCAAGGCTGGCGCACGGTTAGTAAAGTTGGGCATATAGAAAAAAAGAGCCTAGCTCAGCATTTCCCCTCTCGCGTAGAACATATTTGGAGTTTACTCCTCCAGTATAATTGGATTATACCTAGCTCTACTCGTACTGATGCTGCTACCGTAACGCCGACCGATCAGCGCCATCCATTTCCAAAACCTGAAGCGGAGGCCTTAGCTGATTTGCTACCGCAGCTAGAAGATTTAATTGGTCAATCTTACATCAACCCGTTTCATGAAACGGCCAAATTTAGCGGCCGCCAGGAAATTAGGGAGGGGTGGCTTCGCCTACAGCCGGATCCACCTACAAATACAACATAAGTGCAAGCTAAAACCCGTCAAAACGTATTCCATAACCACTAAAACTCATATCGTCGTGCAGCAATACATCAAATTTGATCTAATTAACTCCTACAGCAATAACCGCCTGCTATATACCGAACAAATTGCGCTCCATAACGAGTTGGCATCCCGATTAAAGTTAGAGATCAAGAACGTTAGTGACAAGGACATTACACTTAAGCAAATCAATGGCACTCCCGATAAAGAAAACCATCACTTTCGCTTGTTCTTTCCTGCCAACATTCTCTCTAAGTATAGTTTCAATCACTATAAAGCTGCTGCTTCAGATTCACTTACAACTAGTATTCTACAAAAAGGCCTAATGCCTAACACCTATCAACTCTTTTTAATCTGCAAACAATCAGAGTGGAAGGCCGGAGGCATCTTAACAATCAATTTAGATAACTTTTTAGCTGCTGATCAAAATTCAACAACTAATAGAATGGTACACCTTGAAGGTTGTAACCTCCAAAACGCTGATCAACCTATCAGTAACGATGCGTTAAAAGTAACAAGCGAATTAACGATCAAGAACAACCTCATCAATCGTCTTTTACCACTTCACTTTACATTCGAGGATCACGATACCGTATTGAATAACGATGCCATTGGAAGTGACCTCACGCTACTTGCGATCAACATGGCTACGGTAGCCGACAAGTCGTTAGCGGACGCCGAGAATATTGTTTTCACCACCGATAGCCGAGTATCTGTTTCTTTTGACATAGAGCTCTCCAATAACAGTAGGCCCTCCGCACTTGCCAAAGAAGGAAGCGTCAGCGATACGCATGTTACATTCCCGGATGGATGGGTCCAAGATTCAGAGAGCGTTATTGACGCCACTGGGAAAATAGGCTGGACCTTCAAACCTTCCGAAAAAACAACACTGACGAGCCTCAGCAAATTAGTGGTTCAGATAACGGGAATCAAAACAGATCTGCCAGCTGGCTATGCTAGTATCTACTTTAGCTACCAAGATGTTCCCAACTACGGAAGTGGCCAATTTGCTATTCCGGTGCTCAAGACCCCTCTTATTACCCGAGGTCATCAGGTAGGTATTGGACTGAAGCCCAGCACCACCTTAGACATTGGTGGAAAAGGAACCGATAACATCGAGCTAACAGTCAATGGGCGTATCATGTCCAAGGGCACCTCCGGCGGTATGTGGCTCGACGCGGATCGGCGCACTTTCATTGGTAGTAATGGTGATAATGGGATCAGACTCTATCTTGATAATGACGATTGCCTCACAGTAGACAAGTCTGGAAATACTACCATTGCTCGACAACTCACCGTCGATGGCGAAAGCACCTTGAATAAAAGTCTAGTTGTAAAGGAAAACCTAACCGTAGACAAGAATCTAAGTGTAGAGGAAAACGTAACGATAAACGGCAAGTTAGCGATAGGTGACAGTGGAGACGACACCATAGAGCTGACTGTTGATGGCCGCCTTATGAGCAAAGGCAAATCACCAGGAATGTGGTTTGGTGAAGACAAAAGTATGTTCATAGGTGCTTATGACAACACGACACTTGCCTTATGGAATAATAATGCCTTTCGGATGACCATCCAAAATAATGGCAACATCAACATGAGTAATGATCTTAGCGTAGCAGGTAAGCTGACCACCAACTCTGATCTAACATTTAATGGGCGACTCCTCCATCAAAACAAGGCTCCCATTGAAGCTCAAAGTTTTGTCCTCAAACTCGGGGAAGGAATACAATACGCGAAACATGAAGATAAGCCTAAGCAACTCCGGTATTCTGTTGGATCAGTGTGCGCAACTACTAACCGCCATGCGTCAGACTATGTAGGCATTGTTGCAGGATACAATATTCTCAACTGGGATGTGTATGAGCACAATCGATCTGCATTTTCTATTCGCATAGCACCAGACACTGTAGGCAATGGTATACTGTGGGTCTTTGTAGATCTGCCTGTGGACCAATGGAATGTTAAGCCCTTAACACAAATAACGGTTGATTGTGTCTTCATTAATAAAGCCCTGGTACAGAGCTTCAGCTAAACAGTAGCCAATTGATTGACTACTTGTCTTTGAGCATGTCATTCTCTTAACATGGCAAGGCCATCAACCTGCAATTAGTGAAGAGCAGCTCGGAGTTGTGATCGGCTGACCATTCGATGAAATACTTCTCCGCTGCTCCGTCAAAAAACAAAAACACAGAAAAACATGCAATATTTTAGTTTTGAACTGATCAATACCTATAGCAATACCTCCACCCTTTACACCGAAAAGGTGGCTTTAAATGATCAGAGAGCTCAAACGCTAACACTGAGAATAAGTAACATTGGCGATACTGATATACATCTTAGTAATCTTGCAGGAGATCCAAATAAGGATAATTATCACTTCAAGCTCTTCTTCCCAGGCAATGTACTTTCCGATAGTACGGCTAAAACTAACCTAGATCCAGTGGAGAAAGGGAGCAGCGTTCGAATAAGTAAGGCAGAACAGGGTGTAATACCAAACTCCTATACTTTTTACATCATTTGCCCGGATACGGTTCTTAAGCAGAATACTAGCTTAAACATTGAATTGCAGCATTTCATGGCAAGTGACCGTCCTTCTTCTGGATATTCTGACATTACCCTTGATGGGGTGAACTTCAAGGATAAAAAAGGGAACAACATACCTGACGAAGCCTTAAAAACGTCCTTTAGGATTTCTGTAGAGAATCGTCTGATCAACAGGCAGCTTCCATTACAGTTCTCCTTTCGCGACCACAATCTAATCCTCAATGAGGACAATGCCTCCAATTCGCTTGAGTTGGTGGCTGTGAATATGACGATTCCTGAACCGGGTGCACCCTCATCTGAAAGCGACCTTGTCTTTGCCAAGGACAGCACCATTAGTATCGGTTTTGATGTACAACTTGCCAACGAAAGTAAAAGCTGGGCAATGGGAACAGAGAGCGAGGTGAAAAACTACACGGTTTCTCTACCTAAAGGCTGGACACAGTTGAGAAGTGAGTCTGGTGCCGGTAAGTACTTCTGGACGTTTAGCCCAGACCCAGGAACCACCTTCAAATTACATAGTTTAGCGGAGCTGCTTGTCACTATCCAGGGAATCAAAACTAGTCTTGCTTCTGGGTATACCAATCTGTACTTCCAGTTTAGAGATGTGCCAAATTACGGTAGCGGTGAATTTTTGGTACCCGTGCTTAAGACTCCGCTTGTCACGAAAGGAAGTATGGTGGGTGTGGGAGTGCTGCCAAAGGCAACTTTGGAAGTAGGCACAAGGAATGATATAGACCATAAAGGTGTGCCACTGATTGTAAATGGTCGGATACAATCGAGTGGAGATGCCGGTGGTCTGTGGGTAGATAGCGACTGTACAAAATTTGTAGGCGCTAACGGTCCGAGCGAAATTGGCCTATGGGCAGGTGGCTTCCGGCTCACAGCCGATACGAATGGAAAAGTACGGATACCGGGCACTCTAGAGGTAGATAACCAGGTAAATGTAGGTGGTGAACTTACTATAGCAGGAGCCGCCACGGTAAGAGGAAAACTTGAAGTTACTGGAAATAACCATATCAGTGGTGCGCTGTCGGTCGACAATAGCATTAACGTCAAGAATGGTCAACTAAGGTTCCTCGACGCAACGGGTAAACCTTATCCTGATAATTGGATAGGGGTCATGCCTATTCCAAATCAGGGGCCAAATTGGTTGCATATTGGTGGAGTTACAGGAACAGACAATCAACGTAGAATTGCCTTGGAGGCTAATATTGTCACTACACCGAACAAGATTGGGATTGGCACCACCGAGCCAAATATGAGCTTATCAATAGCGGGCAGAGGTAATGGAATCGAGTTAGGTGCGGAAGTCAAAGACAAACAGGTTGATGCTGGAAGAATCATCTACAAGAAATATTCAGACAGCCTTGATATAATCGGAGCCGGGGAAGAAGGCAAAAACAACCGAAGCATCAAGATGTGGGCGGAAGGCGGCACTAATTTTACCGGTCCGATTACAGTTGGTAATTATCAAGCACTGATCTATTGGCATCAATTTCCTGCCTCTATAGAAGGCATCAACGACACTAAAGTGCCAACAAGTGAGTATATCGCATTCATAGGGGGGTATTACGCCAACAACTATGATGTCCAAGAATTGAAGAGCCACGACTGGTACTTCCGAATGGAAAAGTATACTGCTCCTGCTGTTCCTCCGAAAACCACCACAATTGAAACCTGGCGTATAGACTTAAACCTGCCCGATGACAATTCCTATCACCCTAATTGGATGGTGAACGTACTGTTCATTAGCAAAAAAATTGCCAAGACGGAGCTTCCTTATTAAGAAACTTATTCTTGGAAGCCCCAACCTAAAGTAATTTCCTATGCAATACTTTACGCTAAACATCAGCAATGATTACCGAGAGAATTCAGGCTTCAGATTACCGTCTGAATACTGGAAGGACTATCCGAATAAAAGCAGACAAGGGAAGGTGGTTTATGCATATGAACATACCATCAGTGCAGGAACCTCACCCTCGAGTAGTAGATGTCTTGTTCATTCACAAATGGCTCTTTCCTGATCCTGAACAGGAGACCAGGAAGGAGTCAAACAACCGATTAAGCAACCGATATTCTCCATTTCTATGCCCAACCCATCCACTCGTAGTACGCAACAAATTCAGGGAGGCCTCATAGGTGCAGTCCGAACACTGAAGGATGAACGTGCCGTTGTTCCTGCTCGTTTTGCGCCCTATACGCCAGAGGAATTGTACCAGCGATTCCTGGTCGTGATGCCCGACCATAAGGGTAACCTCAGCAGCACCATTGGTGAATACGGCAGGGAACTGGCCGTTGATCTATCCTTCGATTTTGGCGACCTCATTTTACCTGGCTTCACCAGTCTTGATGTGAAAGTAGGCGCCAAGGGTGAATTACTTAGTGTTGCTTTGATGATTATTCATCGCAATGCCCCTAAAATACTAGCGGGTAGTTCTTCGAAAAGTCCTACTCGTTGGCAGGGGGGTAAACCCGTCTGTTTTCTGAGTATGAGTGGCAAGCGGCAAGTCCTGACCCTCAGTTTAGATGGCAACTTTGATATTGGTAATAGCTTTACCAGCGGAGCCGCTACGGGTACTAATCCAGAGTCGATTGGCTTGGCTATGACCCTTTCTGCTGAGGCCAATCTAAAAGCGGGTGTAGCACTCAAAGGGCAACTCATGCACTTGCGTGACAAAGCTCCCGGCTGGTATGTCAATGGTAATGATGCCGGCTTGCAAGCCGATTTCAAAACGGTACTTGGTGCCGCCAGCAAAAAGGCGCTTAAACAGGAGGTCGTATCATGGTTTGAGTATATTTTGGAGATGGTAGCACTACAATTGAACGAGCAAGGCTATACTGCCAAACTCCAAAGTGTGCAAACTGCTTTAAAGAAGTTGAACGGCGGCCTTGATTTGGCCGGACAACTACAAGCTATTGCTGCTGACGAAACCAAGTCAATGTTAGGTGACCTAATCCAGCAAGACCAGGCACTATCTACGCTAGAGCAAATCATAGATATTGCGCAAAAAAAACTCGATGGAACAAAGACGCAAGAACTACTGAAGGATCTTGACAAACTCGAAACCCTTTACGAGGTTTATGCAAAAAGTTCCACTATTGGTAAAATCCAACTCCAACAGATTAAGGAGCAAATTGCCTGGTACAAAGCTAGCCTTACTGCCGCTAAATCAGCAGAGCAAACAAAACGAATCATACCAACAAAAAGCGGTGCCACTACGCTCAAAGCACCCTATCAGCAACTGAGTTTTCTATCGGTTTTTTCCTTTATTCCCAGTGCCAGTGGCTCGGCCACTGCGGGAGCGGAAGCCAAACTCAATGCAGACGGCAGTATACAGGGAGAAGCCGTAGGGGCGAACGCCAAAATCGCAGCTTCTGTTGGGGTGCAAGCTGAGGGCCAAATGGGTTTTACCAGCTATCGCTATCAGTCTTTCGCTTTGTCTGATAAAGGCATCCCGCTGGTGAGTACACAAGATACACAACTGAGTTATCGACAAGCCACGATTAATGCTACTGTCATTGGAGAGCTGGGAGCGGAGGTGACTGATTACGGTCTTGAAAAAGGTGCTAGTGCAGACGCCGGTAAGGAGTTTGTCTATAACATGCTGACGTATCGTTCTGTGCAGACTTTCTGGCAATATAATACACCTTTGATCACTGGTACGGATAAGACGGTGAGCCTACCAATGGAACAAGGCAGCGGACTGAGTTTTGGCGTATCCGTAAGTTTTGGAAAACTGGTAAGAATTGCTCGACAACTAGCAGGCAAAGACCCCGCCGTACCCAAAGACCAGCAATTACTGACCGACTTAGCCCGGCAACTACGAGTAAAATTAGCGGATCTAAAGGCTTTTATTACTGCTGCTAAAATCGAAGACGATGCCGATTCCGAGCTAACGGCTTATTCTGGTATCATACTGGAAGCCAACCATGCTTTCAAACTCACCACTACTACTACTACTACTGTGGATGTTAAACGAAAGTCCAATTCCTTCCTTACTAACAAAAAGCAGACTCAATACCGCTTGCCGGACATGCTAAGTAACAGCAACGTAAAGGCCGCCATTACTGCGCTGAAAACCCCAGAGACGCCGACTGTCTCTACCTTAACTCCAACCTTAGCCTCCATCCGCCTTCGGGTACGCCTGGCGGATCATACCGCCAACGAAAACACCCTCTTCCAACTCGGCTTCAAGCTTGCTGCTGGCTTGAATATAAGTCTCAATAAAATTCAGCGTGTTGGCACAGAAAGTGTTTTGGATGTGTACACCCACTGGTTTGCACCTTACACTACCTACAACCGCAGTAATGCAACGGACGCCTACGAGCAAAGCGTACCCGCCGTAGCCCTTTTACACCAATAACCTTCATCCACTAGCTATCGTATCATGGATCTGCAAACCTTAAAAACACAGCTTACAAGTGGCAATTTTTACCTACCACCTCCTGGTGTTTCCCTGGATGACCTCTCAAGTTTTCTAGGGTGGCTAGATCAAACCCTATTCGACAATAGTCTGGGTTTAGGCAGCTTAATACCAGCAGAAGTTATCGACCACAAAGTGGGTAAGCTCCGTATATCTACACTTAAATACCAAAAGAGGACGGCTACTAGCCCGAGGGTGTTAGGTTTTGGTTTGCAATGGGATAGCCCTCCGTCTTGGGAGCTTATACCCGGAGCGTTGGCTATAGAGGAAATTGCCATTCAAGTGGAAATTACAGGGAGCAGCCCAGCTGCTACGCTCATGGGTACAATAGAAGTAGAAGGCATTACCCTCACGGCAAAGGCAAACCTGCCTAGCATGTACATTAAGGCGCAAATGCCACAGCCAGCGGCTGGTGAAGAAGCCCCCTCACCACAAAAGCTCTTTGAACGATTCCAGGTGGGTAATATCGAAGGAAAAAAAGGTGCGGGTGGCAAACAAATAGGACCAACATTAACAGATTTACTCTTATTAGCCGACCCTCCTGAACGAAGAATCGTTTTTCATTTGGGGATAAAAGATATCGAAGTTGGGCCACTCGATGCTGCCTTTGAACTCCAACTCAACTACAATGGCAAGCCCAAAGGGCAGCTCACTGGCTCTTTTTGGAGTGAATACGTTATTGAACGCAGTGACAAACCCAAAGAGCCCGTTAAAATTGCCGTCTACGCTGCGCATACTGCGCCCGAAAAAGGGTGGGATTTTGCTGGTGCCCTAAGTGTAGAGGATCTTCCCCTGGGGGAATTAATTGCCCACTTCGAAAAACAGTTTGGAGTACCAGATGCCATACCTAAATCCCTGGCCAACCTGGAACTGAACATCAAAGTACTGCGGGTAGCATTCAATACAGCCACCAAAGACTTTACCTTCTCCTGCGATTTGGACTTTTTTGAGAAGAAACAAGGCAGCAGCAAGGAAAATGTGGAAATGATTATAGACATCGAGCTCAAAAGAGCCACTGATGATACCTATAGCAAACACGCCAGCGGGCAGATCATCTTTCACTTAGCAGGTGAAACACTGGAATTTGACCTGGTTTTCGACAGCAATTCCGACGCCACCTCCTTCCTGGCTATCTACAAAAACCTCTCGGGTGGTACAGTTGATATTGGGGAATTGGTCAAAACGATAGACAGTCATATCGACTTTCCGCTAAAAATCAGTTTGAAGGATGCCTTCTTCATGTATGAAGATATAAAGGGTGCTACCAATGGCACCAATGGAGGGACAGGCAATGCACAAACCAATGCGGGCTCGCACTATCTGTTTGGGCTCAATATGGGAGGTGGAATTAATATGGCTAATCTACCGCTGGTGGGCAAAATGTTCAAACCATCGGATACGCTTAAGCTCGACTTTCAGCCAATGGTAGCTTCCGGGCCCAATGCACCGTTCTTCAAAAAAGAACAATTACAGACACTGGCGGGGCTGGTACCCGATGGTGGCATAAGCCTACCCGACACTGATATCACCACCAATGTAGAGTTATCCATCAATTTAGATGCCGGTGGCGCCAAATACAACTTCAACCTACCCATTGGCGTCAGCAAGAAGACAGGAGCTTTGCAAGACAAAGGTGAGGCCGTGGCCCTGCCAAATGCTGAAGCTAGCAAACCCAGTCCAGCAGCAGGAACAGCAGCGGAAGCTCCTGTACCTATATCGCAAGGCCCCGATAAAGGCGGTGGCAACATTACCTGGTTTGATGTTCAGAAAAGCTTTGGCCCTGTCGTTTTCAATCGGTTAGGATTTAAATATGATAAAGGCGAAATATGGGTACTTATGGATGCTGCCTTGGTGGCAGGAGGGCTCACCCTTTCGCTAGATGGATTGGGATTAGGTACCAAACTGAGTGATATCGGTAAGAAATTGCCCGACTTTACACTCAACGGACTGGGAATCGACTTTAAGGAAGGTCCAGTGGAAATTGGTGGCAGTTTCTTACGAGAGTGGATACCAGCCGCGGGCAACCTTGACGGTTATTGGGAATATGATGGGATGGTTGTCATCAACTTGGAGGAGTTTAACATCTCAGCGCTGGGTTCCTATGCTCGGGTTAATGGTCATACCTCCTTATTTATTTATGGCTTATTGGAAATGCCATTAGGGGGACCACCATTCTTCTTTGTTACAGGACTGGCAGCAGGGTTCGGCTACAACCGGAGCATATTAATGCCAGGTATCACGCAAGTGCAGAATTTTCCGCTGGTCGCTCAGGCTTGTTCAAATCTGCCTAAACCTGCTATGAACTCTGCTTCCTCTCGTGGGAGTTATCTGCAACAGGTCATGAATGGGCTTCGAAATTATCTTCCTCCAAAAATTGGAGAGTATTTCCTAGCCGTTGGAGTGAAGTTTACCACCTTTGAACTCATCGATTCATTTGCTTTGGTAGCGGTGAGTTTCGGCAAACATTTCGAAGTAGATGTCCTAGGACTTTCAACACTAGTGCTTCCTACTCCTGAAGAGGGTAACAGTGTAAGTCCATTAGCCGAAATACAGTTGGCTATTAAAGCTGTATTTGACCCTGATGCTGGTTATCTGGAGGTTTTAGCACAGCTGACTAATAACTCGTTCCTACTATCGCGCAATTGTCATCTTACGGGGGGCTTCGCTTTTATTGTCTGGTTTAAGGACCAAGCTAATGGTGCTAAATCCGGCGACTTTGTCCTAACACTTGGCGGTTATCATCCAAAGTATCGAGTACCTTCCTATTTTCCAAAGGTGCCACGTATTGGTTTCAATTGGCAAGTTATTCCCGACTTGCTGATCAAAGGCAGCTTCTATTTCGCTTTAGTACCGAACGCAGTAATGGCAGGTGGTTACTTAGAAGCCACTTGGCACTCCGGATCAATCAAAGCTTGGTTTAAAGCAGGAGCTAACTTCTTGCTCTGTTGGAAACCGTACTTCTACATTGCCGAGATTTATATCGACCTCGGGGTTTCCCTTACTATTCACTTCTTTGGTACGCACCATATCAGTGTAGAATTGGGTGCTGACCTTAAAGTTTGGGGACCTGATTTCAGCGGCATTGCTACCATTCACCTATGGATTATTTCCTTTAGCATTCACTTTGGGAGTGCTAAACCTAAGCCGCAGCCAATACCGTGGTCAGATTTTAGGACGTCCTTCCTTCCTTCCTGGGATAAAATGTGCAGTGTTCAAGTACAAAGTGGCCTTCTTAAGAAAATCGACAAGACCGATAGTTCACCAGAACGTTGGATTGTACACCCTAAAGAAATGGTCTTAATCACCAACTCTCAGATCCCTGCAACCGAAGCCATATTCGGCGATAAGAGTAGTCAACAGGAGCGTCATACAGGTCCTTCTTTTGGAGTTGCACCGATGGCACTCGAAGCAGTACAAAGTGCAGTGCACACGGTGACTGTGCAGCGAGATGGTAAGTCGATGAACGCGGAATTCACTACAAGCAAGGTAACCAAAAACATGCCCGCTGCTATGTGGGGAGATAAGTTATCTCCCGATGTTAATGGTAAACAGGTCATCCAGGATGTCATATCGGGTATTGCCATTCGGCCGGCTATACCAGTGAAACCCTCCAAATCACATCCAATTGAGCGCAAGAATTTAGCGTATGATATCCAATCAATTGAAGCGGCTTATGATTGGAATGGGATTAGGCCTTTTGAAAGTGATAGCTATTCCGCAGAGTGGCGAAAGACACTCGGTGATAGTATTAATGACCCAAAAGTAGTCGAGGCACGAAATGCCCTACTTCAAGACTTAGGTTACAACCTGGCGTCACTGGACATTAGCATTAATTCCAACTTGGCCAATGATTTAGTTGAAGCACCTGAAATGGGCTCATGGACCTCCTAATTAGCTAGAAGATGAGTGATAAAACAAAAGTAAATCCTGACAAGGCTCCATATCTAACCTTTATTGAAAATAAAGAGCCAGGCTTACTCAGTGGTGATTATCAGTTGAACCTCACCCATGAGTTAACCGGACATGGTATAGATGGTGAAAACAAAACCGAAAAGCCGATTACATTCCATTTTTCGGTATTAGGAGATCGTTTCAGCATTCCGCCTCCCCAAGTTCACAGCTATTTTCCTCCACAAAGCAGTCTTGGAACAGATTACCACCGAGTGTTGCCTCATATTATCTTTAATAGAACAACACTCCCCTGGGAACGCTTGGTTATGGAACCCGACACTGCCGCGAAAGGTAACATTCAAGAAGATGCACTACGGAAAATCCCTTGGTTAGCTCTTCTTGTTTTCCAAGAGGACGAGTTGGACACAAAAACCGACCCAGGTAATTCCTTGAGTAAAGACCAAATCCAACAACAAAAATTAAACGGCCGGGTAGTTACTTTGGGGTCACTACAGAATTCCGATAAAGGCTGGCCTGGAATAGCCGATTTGGAATACGCGAGTACCGACGAAAAGGTGACTGTAATCTATGCAAAGAAGTCTGTCTTAGCTGATATTGTGCCTACGGCCGACGAAATGCGGCATCTTGCACATGCTCGACAAGCTGAACAAAAAAACGCTGAGAATGACAGCTACGAAAGCGTAGGCAATGAAATGTCTATTGTCATTAGCAACCGCCTACCGCAAACGCAAGGTACTAGTGTAATCCATCTGGTATCAATGGAAAATCGTTACGGGGCAGATAAGAGCTTCCGCTGGGATAAGGCTGCAGATTCTGATTTGGTAACTTTGGTTAGTCTAAAAAGTTGGCAGGTAACATGCATCACTCACAAGGAGAGTTTTTCTGAGCTTCTTCACAAGCTAGACCGCGGAACGCCCATACTCCCTACAGGCGATAATATTAACAGTAATGCCAAGCCCTTTCTTACGGCAGGTTTTTTGCCACATGCACATCATTTTCGTAGAGGAGGCAAAAGCGTGTCCTGGTACCATGGTCCACTTGTTCCGGGTTTGCACAATAAGGGAATTGACACTTCATTATTTCCGATCCATCATTCCGACGAATTGCTCAGATACGACAATAACCATGGCATGTTTGATGTCTCTTATGCGGCAGCATGGGAACTCGGTCGCTTATTGTGCCTTCAACAGAAGAAGGTCTCCGTGAAACTCTATAATTGGAAAAGGAGGCATGCTCAACAAATACGGCAATCCGAGCAGCGTGAACTTACACCGCATTTACCACTTTCCAGCAATGACCACCTAGACGAAAAAAACATCGGTCTGCCTCCAGAGGTGGAGCAATGGTTTAGCGATATCAGTTTACTCAATGGTGTACCATTTAACTACCTGCTACCAGATGAACGCTTGCTACCAAAAGAATCTATTCGGTTCTTTACTATCGACTCATCTTGGATAGCAAGCCTTTTAGACGGCGCGTTCAGTATTGGCAGGGTAATTGATTCTGACAAGGCGGTAGATCAAATCCTTGCGGGCAAACTTGGCGACACCAAAGCTATTAGTACCACCATCAGTGGATTCTTAATAAGATCGGCAGCGGTATCTGGATACCCTGGCATGCTTGTAGAGGGGTACAATATCATTCTTGATGAAGAAAATGAAAATCAACCGATCGACACCCAACCACTCAAAGTACTGCGCAACGAATGTATAGCACCACATATACGGCTGTGTCTCTTTGAGGGAGAGCTTAACACTCTCGACATCCACCTTAAGCCCGAAGTTCTTCATTTTGGATTGGATCAAGATTCTCCACAGGGCAGCTATTACAAAAAACTTAGAAACTCCGATGGTACCGAGCGGTCGGAGCATGATGAGATTAAGATCATTGTCAAGATGAATGATAAACGGAAGGTGGAAGTAGCAAAACTATTTGGTGATATTCAAGACCAATGGACAAATCAGCTCGAGCCGTCGTCAACAAGTATTACCTCTGCACAATTTGCGTTGGAAATGATTGAAGGCGTTCCGAAGGTGCGGTTTATGAATTATAAACCGGTAAAATAGCATTGTAGCAGAGAGCAGCGATGTAGACAATTTTGCAAGTATTGGCTATTAAAGAGCTCAGAATTGCTGTTTTGGCATCAACTGATGGCGAGTAGTTAGTTGAGTTGGTTTGTAAGGACCAATCAGGAACCCCAGAAAAGTAAGGTATAGTGAGCCATTAATTATCCGTACTTTTGCCATCCCCAAATTGGCCGAAAATGCGAGAGAAGATTCAAGATGCTGCTACTGACTTTCATACTGACACAATCAGTATCCGACGTCACTTGCACGCTCATCCGGAACTGTCCTTTGAAGAACATGAGACTGGCAAATTCATTGCTGGCAAACTTCAGGAATGGGGAATTCCCTTTCAGCATCCTTTCTCTGACACGGGGGTTGTAGCGCATATAGAAGGCGGTAAAGGCCCTGGGAAGACCATTGCATTGCGGGCAGATATTGATGCACTGCCTATTGAGGAGAAGAATGATGTATCCTATTGCTCCACGAACCTTGGTGTGATGCATGCTTGCGGCCACGATGTGCATACTTCTAGTTTGCTTGGGGCAGCGCGAATTCTGTGGCAAGAACGTGCTCAATTCTCCGGCACTATTAAACTCATCTTCCAGCCTGGTGAAGAGAAAGCTCCCGGAGGAGCAAGCATCATGATCAAGGATGGAGTACTGCAGAATCCTGCGCCAGCTGCAATTTTCGGTCAGCACGTGCATCCGCCCTTAGAGGTAGGTAAAATTGGCCTTCGCCCAGGTTTATATATGGCTTCCGCCGATGAGTTATACCTCACTGTTACCGGACGGGGTGGACATGGGGCACTACCACATGACACCGTGGATAGCATCGTACTAACTGCCCAAATCATCACGGCCTTGCAGACGTTGGTAAGTCGTGAAGCCGATCCGATTCTCCCTTCCGTGCTAACCTTTGGGCACATTGCCTCTACTGGCGGAGCTACCAATATTATCCCCAATGAAGTGAAGCTGAAAGGTACCTTCCGCACAATGGATGAGCAATGGCGTGCCCATGCACTAAAGAGGATTCAAGAAGTAGCTGATGGTATTGCCAAAGCAATGGGCGGCTCTGCCAAGCTGGATATTATTCATGGCTATCCCTTCCTGCACAATAACGAGTCACTGACGACTCGAGCAATTGATTATGCTCGCGAATATATGGGACCAGAGAATGTGGTGGACCTCCCCATTCGCATGACTAGTGAGGACTTTGCTTATTACTCACAAGAAGTACCAGCTTGTTTTTATCGCTTGGGTACCGGAAACCCTAGCCGAGGTATCACATCGCCGGTTCATACCAATACATTTGATGTAGATGAGGATTGCCTTTTACACGGTGTCGGCCTGATGGCGTGGATGGCTGTGCAGGAGTTGAAGTTTACGAGCATATAACTTACTCCATAGCATTGAGTAAATCGATAGCCTTTCTATGATAAGGATGTTGAGGCTGATTAATGAGGGTTCGAAGTTTTTCTTCTGCTAAATCTCTACGATCAGCCGCTAGATTAGCAATGATACTATTCCAGTAAGCAGACCGACTCTCGGTTGCGACACACTCAAAAAGTGCTGCACTTTGTTCGTAGTGCTGTTGCTGATAAAGCAAATGAGCGACTTCCTCTTTGAATTTTACAGTATGAATAGTATCGGATTGGCAGTTGCTCGTAATGGCGATACGATTCATCAATTGCAGCTTCCTCACAGTGGTATCTAAATCAGTCAAATCCGTGCTTCCCATTGTTTGTCTCGCTCGGAATGGTTCGTAGTATTCCTGGGCCAAAGCATTCATTGCTGGTGGGCGCGTAAAATACCAAGCCCCTAGAATGACACCGGCAACTAAGGCGGCGGCCACTCGGTACAGCGCTCTGAATCGAGTAGACTGCATCTGTTTCCCGGGCCGAGCCTCACTACCATCTTTTTTCCTATTAAAGCTGCTGTCCTTTAGCTTTTCCTTAGCATAAGTCAGTTGTTGTTCTTTGGTCAATCCATGTAATTCCTCCAATTCGCGTTCGCGTTGCTCCTTCAATAGGCTTACCTGGTGTTGGCGATCACTAAGCTGCTCCAGTTCATCAAGCATAGCCTGCATCTCTCTGTCATTAGCCAACTCCTTCTGAAACACCAGCTCCTCTTCAGCAGACATCTTGCCGGTAAGAAAAGCGACTAAGCGTTGTATTTTTTCTTCTTCCCTATTCATAGTCTGGGTGTTTACTGGCCCATAATTGATCAATTTTTTTCTGGCAATGATCTAATTTATTTGAATAACTCTGAACTGATTTATAACCCAATTCCTCGGCGATTACTTTTCGGGGTATCGTACCTAAGCGACGCATTGAAATCAGGACTTGCTGGCAGCGCCTAGTAAGGCTTCTGAATAATTGCTTCAGCAACTGGGCGCTTTCATTTCTCTGCATTATTAGATCAGGTGTTGTATTATCTGCGAGCCCCATGTCCTTTTTCCGTCTTTCTTTGGTGTAGGAATCCCGTCTTTCAGATTTCTTTCGGTCGTCTCTCGCAATATTATACACGAGTTCTACCAGGTATTTCTTAAGGTTTCCTCCTTGATAGCTATTCTTAGCTACTTGATTTAGTAGTTTCTCTAAGCCCCTGTGAAAGTAATCATCCGTCTGCTCGTAATACAACTCAGGAAAAACCAACTTGAGCTTATTAAAGATCAGTGGCTTGATATTGGTCTGATCATCCAAAATACCTTTACAAACTACTTCTAGGACACTAATGTCTGTGTACAAATGATCAGCCCAATAACGTTGTGCCACCAAACGGAAGAAATTGTCAAATTCATTTTTTTTGATCTTCCAGCGCTGTTGTGCCTTCTCGATAGCCTCTGGTTGTTCCACAACAAATTCGACCAGAAAATCACAGTAGCCATTTCGTGGTGGCATTACATCTTCTGTACCATAACCCTCTTCGCATACCACCTCTCGGAGTACCGCCTGCAATTCTGGCTGCATACTGTCTAGTAGTATAAAAGTTGCCGTGTGCGTTTCGGGCGCACGCAAGGATGCGAGAAAGTCAGAAAGGTTGTTGAAATAATCCTTAATCACTAATAAGGGGCTTTAAAACTATTTCTGTAATGATAAATCAATAGTTTTAACATTTAAACACATTTTTTGAAAAAAGTGGCGTTTGGATAGTTATAAACCTGCGCCTTTTGCCCCTTATTACTAAAACCCTTGTAATGATGAAGAATTTGATTGTATTTATTTCCATGCTGATTTGTATGAGTTTCTTGAGTTGTTCCTCGATACCTAAATTCTTAGAAACTTACACGCCAGCGATCAAAACCGGGGGGATGATCATTCCAAACGAATTTATTCTTACCTGGCATGATGGGGATGCTTCGTTAAATCAATATTTACTGCAGTTGGAAAATTACGGCTACAAAGAGATTAGACGCTGTAATTGTGAACCAATCCAAGTACTATTAAGAAGTAATCCGGGAGCACAATCCATTGATGACGTTGCGAATAAACGAGGAGCGAAAGCTAAAACCGGTTCCTCTGGAGGCAGCAAAAACTCACTGTACCCTAATATAATATTAGACCTTGCCCTTCCTCCTAAAGTCATCAATCCAAACGCTGTTTCTTCTAATGTCATCAATACAGAAGCTGTAGAATTAACCGAAAGCATTTCCTCTGAAGTCGATAGCCGTAATTCATTAGCACAAGTAAGAATCGGTATTTTAGATACCCCATTCGACTTGAAAAGACGTGGCTACGCCAGATATAGACTATATGACAAGGACTTACCTCCATCTGATGATTGCTCATATCCTGCAATGAGCACCTCCTCCTCTGCTGAGATAAACCACGGTACAGTAGTAGCAGAGACGGTTATACATCAAGTACGAAAGTGGCAAACAGACAATCGATCACAAATTTGGGAAAACCTGCCAAACCCTGGCAACTATGAATTCAAGATTAGAAGTTTTCCAGTATTGGATGATCAAGGAAAGGGTGACCTTTTTACCGCCATATGTGAATTGCGACGGGCAGCAGCTATGAATATGCATGTAATCGTGACTAGCTGGGGATTTTACAAGCCTACAGACCTTCGACCAGCGGTTGTAGAGGATTACAATCTGATGCTTATTGAGTTCAAAAACTGCCTGAAACGAGTAGGTGCCCGAGGAACAGCCATTGTAGCAGCTGCTGGTAACAACGGTCTAGAAATTACTGCCGAAGGACGGCCATTCTATCCAGCATCTTTCTCTTCACATGCTGATATCGCACCTGAAATTCTAATCACTACTGGAGCTTTGGAAGTTCAGGAAAGCAACGAAACGCACAAAACCGCTTATTCGAATTATGGCAAGGGGGTTGTCTCTGTAGGAGCGTTAGGTAGTCTTAGCATACAAACTACCGATAACCAGGGGACGTCCTTTGCCGCTCCACGAGTAGCACCATGGGTAGGATTAGTGAGGGCTATACACGGTAGTAAAGCATCTAAATATCCGACTGCATTTCCTCCTGATATATACCCAATGGACAATCAACAATAATGGTAGCAGACCAATAGATGTAATGGGGTAAAAGATTTTGGAATTAGTATGAATACGGAGGCTTCCATATATTTGGAAGGCTCCGTATTCTTTTATCATCCAAGCCTAACAATGAAACTCTATTTAGCGCTCTTCATCACCCTTATTTACGCTCTGTCTATCTCTGCTCAACAAACGTTTAGTTGTGACCCCAGCCGGCCATTAAACAAAGAAGAAATCGCTCAAGCTCTTGCTCGATATGGTAGCTGTAAAACAAGTATCCACCCGCTAGAATCTTCGGCCAGTTGTGAACCTGATTTGTCATTTACCCCCGATGAGTGCTTCTACGCCAGGCTAGGATACATCTACGCGAAAGCCGCTGACTTAGGGCTTACCGTAGAACCTTCTTGTGTAGATGCGTTAGTAAATGAGGTAGCACAAGTATTTGGTGATAACAGTGCAGTTTATGCTTATGTACTCAATAAACAAGCCGTAGTTGCCTACTACCAAGATGACGACTACTTAGCGCTTGATCTCTACGCTGAAGCATTGAGCATTAGACGATCACTACAGATAAATAATCCCAACCCAGATCTCGATCACGGGATCATGCGAATTCTTGTTAATCTTTCCAATAGTTTTGATTGGCTTGATAGTACAGAAATACAAATCGAAACTCATAAAGAGATTAATCAATTACTTCAGCAGAGTGAAATACGCTCTACTCACCCCAAACTATACACCGATTATTTGACTAGTCGTGGATCTTTGGCTCAACAGATACTAGATCTGGACAATGCCGTACTCGCTTACCAGACGTTAATAGACTATCAGCGAGAGCGTGGAGATGGGCAATGCAGTGAATTTATTACTACCAATTCGATTACTGCCAGAAATCAGTTAATCCTAATTTATGGTGGAGAATTAGAACGTTTTGCCGAAGCAAATTCACTAGCTCATGAAAACAAACAACTCCTTGACCAACTATCTGCCAAGAATGGGAAGGAGCAGTCATATGATAAATTCTATCGGGAGTACTATACCAATTATGCGATCAGCCTAACTGCCCAAAAACGATACCGCGAAGCAGTAATAACCAGCAGCTTAGCGCTAAGCTTGGCGCAAACCACACAAACTGAAGATATCGAAGCATTAGTCTTGAATAATCTGTCCTACTTATACCTTCAACAACAAGACATTGACCAAGCCAACAAATATGCCACAGCAGGCTTGGAACTGGCAAAAACGTTTGAAATAGAGGCCTTGTATGACAACTTCTACGATAACCTATCCGATGTTGCTCTGCACAGGAAGCAATTTGATTTGGCCCTGAGGTATAATACGCAAGCAATCATGCGGAGTATTTCCAGCCCTGCCCAACAGCCCGCCGAGGTCAATTTTTCTATTGGCGGAGGAACCTACTTCAATGATCCAGATTTGCTCATGATCCTTCTCCGTTCCCGCGCTCACATCCAAGCCCTCCGTTCTGAATTATCATCGGCATTACATACCTACCGACAAGCTGCCGACCTCATTGAGCGGATGCGATTGAGTTTCCGGTCTGATATCTCCAAAGGATTGTTGGCCAAACGGGCTAAGCCGCTCTTTGCCGGAGCTATCGAAACTTGTTGGCAGCTGTATCAGCAAACCGAGGACCCCACCTATGCAGAGCAGGCCTTACTTTTTTCCGAGCGAAGTCGAAGCCTCATTCTTTACGATGCTGTGAGTCATCAACAAGCTACTACCTTATTGGATCCGGAGGTTGCTGAACGAGATAAGACGCTGCAATTACTGCTTACGTTCGCTGAAAAACAGGCGGCGGACGGCCTTGTAGAAGTTGGTGAGGTACTGGCACTTCGGCAGCAACTAGCAGACTTCAGGGACTCTCTACAGGCTAGTTTTCCAAATTACTACAACTGGGTAACGCAGCCTATTACCAAAGACGTCAATGCGCTACGTCAACAACTACAGACCGGTAAATGCTATGTTGAATTTTTTAGCGCGGCAACCGGCGTTTATGCTTTTGTCATTGACCGTGCGCAAAATGTACACTTCCAGAAATTAGTAGATGACCAGGCTACGATTAACGAGATCATTCAAACCTGCCTCAAGCAGGTTAAAACTGCTCAAAACAGCTTCTTGCAACCTGCTTTTCAGCTCTACCAACAACTCTACAGCCCCCTCGTCTCTTATATTGATAGTGATGAGCTTGTTATTATTCCTGATGGGCAATTGGCCTATTTGTCTTTTGACCTACTACCCACCCGCCTACCGGAAAATCTTGATCATTTCAGTCTACTAGGTTTTGAAGATTATTTACTCAACGAACATCTTATCAGTTATCACTACTCTCTGGCACTAAATGCAAGAAGTACGAAGGCTGCTCCAAACTCTTTGTATAACTTTCTAGGTATCGCCCCTGACTTTTCTGATGCACTAATTTTAGAAAATAAAAGATTTGGTGAACTCCATCAAACCAAGGCATTAATTCAAAATCTCGAGCAAATGTATGGAGGGCCAACAGAAGCATGGTACGGTAATACCAAAACGCGCCTTATGCAAAGTCCGCATCAGTATCGCATCATCCAGTTTGCTACCCACGCACTGGCTAACGATAAAGCGGGGGATCGATCTTTTATCTTACTGGGGAACGATTCTGCCAATATCCTAACCGCCAAAGAAATATATGGCCTAAGGATGCCAAATACGGAACTGGTCATCCTAAGTGCTTGCGAAGGGGCTGATGGTCAACTTGCGGAAGGAGAAGGTATCATTAGCCTGGGGCGGAGTTTTTCCTATGCCGGAGCACAGGCCGTTGTCCCAACCCTTTGGACTGTAGATGAAGCTGCTACCATTTATATTACCCAACGTTTTCACACCTACCTTTTGGAAGGCCAGCCTAAGCATTCTGCCTTACGCAACGCTCGTCTAGAGTACCTTACAGACTATCTTCGAGAGGCCTATGACAACGGAAGACATCCTGAATTTGACGCCCTGGCTCACCCCTTCTACTGGGCTGCTTTTGTGCCTTTCGGAAACATGGAGGCCATGGAAGGACTCCAAAGTGACACTAATCTACCGACTCAGTTCTGGCCCATACTGCTAGTTGTAGTACTTGTATTTGGGGGTATTTTCATCTTTTTTTCAAAAAAATCATGATTGCATAGTTATAAGCTTGCTTCTTAATCCCCTTATGAATGACTGTCGGGTTAAAGTCAGCTGTCTGATAAGGACAGAAAACTGGCGCTACCCTCTTGATTATTTTGCAAACAGCATTCATGATGAAGATCGCACTAAGCTTATTGTTCTCTCTTAGCAACTGTTGGGCTTACACTAACATATCCTTCACTTACAAGTGGGAAACAGCACTCAAGAGCTCGTCAAGCGCTTCCGTTATTACCTGTGATACCAACGACTACAAAAATGGAACTCATGATATTGAATACTGGAACACCTGTAATGATGGCATCCAGAATGGTGACGAAGATGGCATAGATTGTGGTGGCACGTTATGTGCGCCTTGTAATACGTACTATGCAGATAACGACACCGACACCTTCGGGGATGATGACAATCCAATTTTAGCCGCTTTGCCCCCCGTCGGTTTTGTCACTGACAACACAGATTGTGATGACACCAACGCCGCAATCAATCCCAATGCTCTAGAGGCATGTAATGGTATCGATGACAACTGTGATGGGCAAATTGATGAAGGTATCCCTGTCGTGTGGACAGGAGCTATCAATACCCTTTGGAGTGAGCCAGGTAATTGGTGTGGAGGTATCCTGCCTGGACCAACTGATGCTGTAACCTTACCCTCCTCAGCAGCAAATGACGTAGTTGTAGACATCGATGCAAGCATCCTCAGTCTAGATGCCAATAAAACACTGACTGTGGATCCTGGCATTACAATAGATATTATCAATAACAACGGCTTGCAGATTGCCTTCACTGTACGGGTACCGTTTATCAATAAGGGAACCATCAATACCCAACATACATCCTTTGCCACCGAACAGAGCTACACGAATGATGGCACGCTCATCATTACAGCGGCACCCAACTGGTCAATTAGCAACGGAATGCGCTTAAATAGTTCACAGTTCATCAACCGTGGAACGATCACTATTTCAGATTTCCGGGGAGCGATTTCTACTGCTGTACTAGGTACTGGCCTTTATTTGAACAGTTCGACATTCACTAATTCAAATACTGGCCTACTAGAACTCAACAATCTGACACCTTACCCTAACCGACCATTTTCTGGAGACGGCATTCACGTTTCACCAGCTTCATCCTTCGTTAATCAGGGGGTGGTCACTATGAATAGTGTACGCGGAGACCCTATCCAAAACCGAGGAAGCTTCGACAATCAGAACAACATAGATATTGAAATCGGCAGAAGTGTGGTATCCAGTAGCAGCTTTACCAATAGTGGTAATATTAGCATCAATGGTCTAAATGAGTCCGGTGCAGATGGCGTATTTAAAATCTCCGGCTCCTTCTTAAATACTACAAGCGGTACCATCATATCAACCAATAGTACGCATCAGGGCATGAGTAGTACAAGTGCGACCTTGGATTTTTCTAATTTGGGGAGCATCTCCATAGACAACACTAACCCAGTACTCATAGACTTTGTAAGTGCCTGGCAAAATGATGGCAACTTGATTGGGTCAGGACAGATCATTGGTGAACTGACGAATAATGGCACATTGGCTCCGGGCCATTCCGTCGGGATAATGCAAACCAACAACACCTTCAACAACCTGGCAAATATTGAGATAGAGCTGAACGGCACCGCAGGCCCCGGACTTATGGGCGGACATGATCAAATCATCTTAGATAATGGAGGCATCCTAAATGGTGATTTGGATGTAGTCCTAAATTACACGCCATCAGACGGCGATCAATTCGTCGTTTTAAGTGCCCCTAATAGTTTCACAGGTGATTTCACTAACTATAACCTACCTACCAACAATCAACTATCATGGGACATAGCGCTGAATACTAATACCATTGTACTGACAGCAATCGTAACGGTAACGGTACCAGGTTGCACCGACCCTACTGCTCATAACTACAATTCAGCCGCAAACCAGGATGATGGCTCTTGCGAAACTTGTAGCGACGGAATTCTGAACGGAGATGAGACCGGTATAGATTGTGGTGGCGTTCTATGCAGCCCCTGTAATTCAGCCATACCCTTTGTCACGACCTGGAGAACAGATGCCAATGGTACTCCTTCTAAAACGATTACGATACCTACCACTGGTGTCGGTTATAACTATGATGTAGATTGGGAAAACGACGGCATTTACGATGACTACGGCCTTACGGGCAGCATTACGCATGACTACACTGTAGCTGGCACTTATCAAGTAGCGATTCGAGGTGATTTCCCCCGAATCTTCTTCAACAACGCTGGGGATCGCGAAAAAATTCTCTCCGTTGATCAATGGGGAGATATTCAGTGGACCTCAATGAGCAATGCTTTCAAAGGATGTACGGCCTTAACGGTACCTGCTGTTGATAGCCCAGACTTATCAAATGTGACGGATATGTCTGGTATGTTTTTCAATTGTGTCAGTATAGACCAGCCTGTCAACCACTGGGATGTAATTACCATTACCGATATGTCCGCTCTGTTCTATAATGGATATAGCTTCGATCAGCCACTAGACAATTGGGACGTGAGTAATGTCACAGCTATGAGTGGCATGTTTTTCAACGCTCACCAATTCAATCAAGACATAAGTAATTGGGATGTTAGCAAAGTAGAAAGCATGGTTGGGATGCTTCAAGGGGCTGATCGGTTTAATCAGCCCATCGGCTCTTGGGATGTGAGTAATGTAACCACCATGGAACGGATGTTCCTGGGAGCGAACGTTTTCGACCAACCTCTTGACAACTGGGATGTCGGTAGTGTAACGACGATGTTTGGTATGTTTCGAGATTCCCCATTCAATCAAGATATCAGCAGCTGGAACATCACTAATGTTCTTAGTATGCAAGAAATGTTTTACAACGCAGACCTCTTCAATCAAGACATCAACAACTGGAATGTAAGCTCCGTCACCAGTATGCGAGCCATGTTTCAAGATGCCACTGCATTTAACCAGTCACTCAACAATTGGACCTTAAACGTTGCGGTAGACCTAAACCTGATGCTAAACAACTCAGGTTTAAATTGCCACAACTATGCGCTCACGCTAGATGGCTGGGCTAACAACCCCGCTACACCATCTGGTAGAGGACTTGGTGCGCAGAGTATTGAATACGGTGCCAGTGCAGTAGCGAATAGAAACCTCCTAATTAATAACAAAGGTTGGGTTATTGTCGGTGATACCCCTACTGGTATCGCTTGTGGTGCTATCGATCTTCCTTTTGTAAGTAGTTGGCAAACAAATTATCCTGGTAATTCTTGTTCAAGCTGTATTGAAATCCCAGCGACGGGCAGTGGCTACAACTACGACGTAGACTGGGAAAATGATGGCATAATTGATGACTTCGGCTTAACAGGAAGCACCTCTCATGATTATGGCACCACCGGCACTTATCAAATCGCAATCTTTGGTGATTTCCCACGCATTTATTTTAACAACTCTGGTGATAAAGAGAAAATTCTTTCTATTGATCAATGGGGAGATATCGCCTGGCAAAGCATGGAGCGAGCTTTTTATGGCTGTACTAACCTTAGTATTCCCGCGGCGGATGCTCCGGATCTCAGTCTAGTTACTGACATGTCTTACATGTTTAGCTATGCAAGTAGCTTTAACAATAGTATTAATCATTGGGATGTATCTAACGTCAGTAACATGGCTGTACTCTTCGCTAATGCTGGGGCATTTAACCAACCACTTGACAATTGGAACGTGGCCAGTGTTGACGATATGTCTGGCATGTTTTTTTTCGCCTCAACTTTTGATCAAGACATTAGCAATTGGGACGTAACTGGGGCTAGAAACATGGCCGAAATGTTCTTTAGAGCAGGATCCTTCAATCAGAACATTAGTGCGTGGGATGTTTCAGGAGTAACCAGTATGAGATCAATGTTCTCTCTTGCGCAGTCCTTTGATCAGGAACTTAGTAACTGGAATGTAACCAACGTCACTGACCTTTCTAGTATGTTTAATGGCTCATCAGCTTTTAATCAAAACATTGGCAACTGGTCTCTTAACGCAAGTGCAATTCTGACTAATACACTAAGTAATAGCAACTTGGATTGCGATAATTACTCGGCTACCCTGATCGAGTGGGCCAGTAATCCGCTTACGCCTAACGGGCTACAACTAGGTGCAAATGGGCTCCAATTCGGAACCAACGCTGCGGCTAGCCGCGATGATCTCCTCAATAATCTCAACTGGACCATTACTGGAGACGCACCTGCTGGCATTGGCTGCCCGCTAGTTCTCCCCGTGGAGTGGCTCAGCTTTACCGTAGAGCGGATCGATCAGTCCATACGCCTCGATTGGCAAACTTCCTCAGAAACCAACAATAACTATTTCGCACTCGAGCATAGCACTGATGGGCGGAACTTTACCGTAATTAGTGAACAAAGTGGCGCAGGCAACAGCAATTCACCCTTATCTTATTCTTTCCATCACAATCGTCCACAGACAGGCATCAATTACTACCGATTACGTCAAGTTGATTACGACGGCAATTCGTCTCTATCAGAAATCCGTAGTCTATTATTTGAGCAGGATGCAGAACTACGCCTCTATCCTAATCCTGTGGTGGAGTCTGTGCGCATTCGTGGTCTCACATCCGGAGCGTGGGAATATCAAATTACCGACATGACCGGACGCGTTCTGATTAAGGACAACTATCTCGATACAACGATCTTATCACTACATCCTCTTCCAAGAGGCATTTATCAAATTCACATATTTCAAGATAGTCGACAGTGGCATAGACTACTCATCAAACAGTAGTCTGGCTATCTGTTCGCAATTCTAATTCTTAGATCAAAACACTAAAGATGAATTTCTATTTTCTGAAAAGCAGCCTTGGCTGCTTCATGGCACTCCTATGCCTAACTTTGTCATTATCAGCACAGGATAGACTCGTACTTCCCGAAGTAAATGACTACCACTGGACGGAAGGATGGACGACGGTCCGTTTCTTCGAATCCAACGACGCTCCTTTTGTATTTCTTGGCAAAACGAGTGGTGTGAGCACCTCTGGCCATAATGCAATTATTCATCGCATTAATATTGATGGCAGTATTGGCGATCGGGTCTATGAAAAACGGTGGTCAGAAGGATGGACTTCTGTAGCGTTTTATGAAGTTGAAGGGCAAACCTATATGCTTCGACTAAAGGAACGTGGTGCGGGCAACTCCGGTTACAATGTTCACATTGATCGTATCAATAATAACGGTACAGTTGGATCAAGAGTAAGATCATACGGTTGGTCCGAGGGTTGGTCAACTGTTAGAACCTTTGTCGTAGGAGGAAAGCCTTATTTATTCTTGCTAAAAGAACAAGGTACCGGAGCTTCTGGTAAAAACGCCCATATCCATCCCTTTAACAGTAACGGTACAATAGCGCAGCGTATCTACGAGAGAAAATGGTCAGAGGGATGGACAAACGCCGAATTTTTTCAGGTAGGCGGTCAAACCTATTTTTTCCAGTTAAAACAAAGAGGCTTTGGAGATTCAGGTAATAATGCTCGTATTCGACGAGTCAATACAGATGGCACCTTAGGACGGACAGTACAAGCCTATCGTTGGGACGAGGGATGGAGCAATGTGCGCTTCTTTGAGATAGGAGGAATCACCTACAGTGCATTTTTGCGAACCCGTGGTACAGATCGAAGCGGAAAAAACTGCTACCTGCATCGAATGACTAGTACAGGTAGACTAGGTGCTGTTAGGGGCTCTTTCTACATCGAATCTGGATGGACAACAATGGAGTTCTACGATGTTAATCAGGACCAATATATGTTTCGATTACGAGAACGGGGGTATACCGCTGATGACAAGAACGTATATATCCACCATGTTCAACAATCGTAGTATTGCATTATAAGGAATAAAAAAATAGATGTGCTTTCGGGTCAATGATTAAGGAATAAAACGATTCATTCGAGGTGACTTTCTTAATCATTGGCCTTAAAGAGAGGGCGCATTTATTTACGTCAAAATCGCCAATCATATTAAAATTGTTTTCATGCAAAAAATCATTTCAACCTGGTACATTGTTACCATAATTATCTGTTGCTTTACAGCATGTGAAGGTCCAATTGGTCCTCAAGGAATACCGGGGCCTCAAGGATTACCGGGAGAAGTAGGACCACCAGGAGCGACTGGACCTAGCGGACAAGATGGTAATGCCAACGTAAGTGTTACTGAATTCACAGTGAGCCTAACTGATATGTACGAAGATACTGAACATGCTATCTGGGGTATTAATGCTACTGCTTTTGGCGCACCTCAAGTTATGGGTGACGATCTAGTTAGCGTGTTTTTATACATTGATGCGGACGACGGAAACCCCGATTGGATTGCACTTCCATTCAATCGTTACTTCAATTCGGGGACGGCGTTTAACCATTTTCATTATGGTGTAAATGAAAATGGAAACATTTTCTTCTACATTAGGAATAGTGCTGGTGGTCAGCCCTATAATACGATGACGGGCACCTTGCGCTATAAGGTGTTTGTTATAAGTGCTGATGGTCTAAAGGCAGACCCAACCAATTACTACGCTCTTGTAAGTGCTAGCGAAGCATGATAATTCAAGAAAAATGAATAAGGGTAAACTAGTGGTTTAAATCCTAAATCCTTGACAACCCAAGCCTTGGCCTTTTGCCCTCTGATTTTGCCTGTAAGCCTCGCCGTAGCTGTGGCTACGTCTGTGTTTGCAGCCTTCATCAGGAAACAAAATTTCGGCGGCTTAAGTATTAGAGACTTAGAATTTGAACTACTAGGGAGTATATTCTACTGTACTATTTTGTCAGTGTACAGAATAAGTAGGCAAATTGGGCGACCGACCTACGCGCATTAGCATAGATTTGTTTTTCCTAAATCGCGACGTGGCTAGAGAAAAACAAAAAAATCCGCGACATCTGCGTTCATCCGTGTCCTTAAAATATTACTTTGCATGCCAGGGTAATTTTAGTAGGGTAAAGTAGTACTATGCATTATCCTTGTTCATTGCTCTTTCCTCACCGTTAACACCAATACATTTGATGTGGATGAGGATTGCCTTTTACACGGTACCGGTCTGATGGCATGGATAGTTAGAAATGGCCTGGAGCATTATCGCTTCCAAGCCATTTCACTTTTACCACACTTATATATCTAAAGGTTAATCGGCATCCGCCAATTCCTCCTCTTTTATTGCCTGGCGGAACACAACCACATCGTCGAAGACATCCAACACAATGTGGGAGCCTGCTTGCACGCTACCTTGTAGCAATTGCTTAGACAACTGCTTGAGTACGCGTTTCTGGATCACCCGCTTCAATGGGCGAGCACCAAATTCTGGGTTATAACCTTCATCAGCTAGCCAATCCATAGCCTCAGGAGTAACTGTCATACTGATTTGCTGCTCCTTCAAGGTCGTACGCAAAGCCTTGAGTTGAATATCTACAATGCCTCGAATATCCTTACGGGACAATGGACGGAACATGATGATCTCATCAATCCGGTTCAAAAATTCGGGACGAACAGACTTCTTCAGTAAATCGAACAAGAGCTCACGGGTCTTATCGATGGTCTCCTCTTCTTCGCCTTCTACCATACGCTCGAAGTTATCGCGAATGATATCTGACCCAATGTTTGAGGTCATGATAATGATGGTGTTTTTGAAGTTCACCACCCGGCCTTTACTATCTGTCAGTCGCCCATCATCAAGAACCTGCAACAGCACATTAAACACATCTGGGTGCGCCTTTTCGATTTCATCGAGCAATACTACAGAGTATGGTTTACGACGAACGGCTTCCGTCAATTGACCGCCTTCATCATAGCCTACATATCCTGGAGGAGCACCTACTAGTCGGCTCACTGCGTGACGTTCTTGATATTCACTCATATCAATGCGCGTCATCAGATTTTCGTCGTCAAACAGATAAGCGGCAAGGGCTTTAGCAAGCTCCGTCTTACCTACACCGGTGGTACCTAAGAAAAGGAATGAGCCAATCGGGCGTTCTTGATTACTTAGTCCAGTCCGATTCAATCGGATGGCATCCGCTACTGCTTCCACTGCCTCATCCTGACCTACAACCCGTTGATGTAAATCCTCTTCTAATTTCAAGAGTTTCTCCCGTTCACTCTGCAACATGCGGGTCACAGGAATACCAGTCCAGCGACTAACGATCTCAGCGATATCTTCGGCTTCAACCTCTTCCTTAACCAGCATCTTGTTATCCTCCTGCATTTTGAGCAGTTGTGCACCCAGATCACTGAGCTTAGCTTCAACCTCAGGGGTTCGGCCATAACGAATTTCAGCAGCCTCCGCATAGTTACCTTCACGCTCAGCGCGCATCGCAGCTTGCTTCAGCTGTTCGATCTCCTCTTTGGCTTGCTGAATCCCAAGCACTACTTCGCGCTCACTCTCCCACTGTGCCTTAAGTGCATTGCGAGTTTCTTCCAGATTGGCAAGGTCCTCATTGATCTTCTCAATCTTGGCAACATCATTTTCCCGCTTCATAGCCTCGCGCTCAATCTCCAACTGGCGGATTTTGCGCTCCGTTTCGTCCAACTCTTCCGGCATGGAATTCATCTCCAAGCGTAAACGGGCAGCAGCCTCATCGATTAGGTCAATTGCCTTATCCGGAAGGAATCGATCGGCAATGTATCGGCTAGACAACTGAACAGCCGCTACGATAGCCTCGTCCTTGATATTGATCTTATGGTGCGTTTCATAGCGCTCTTTCAAGCCGCGCAAAATGGAAACTGCATCTTCTTCAGAAGGCTCACCCACTAACACCGTTTGGAAACGACGCTCCAAGGCTTTGTCCTTTTCGAAATACTTCTGGTATTCATCTAAGGTGGTAGCACCGATAGTGCGCAAATCACCTCTTGCCAGTGCAGGCTTCAAGATATTGGCAGCATCCATTGCTCCTTGCGTCTTGCCGGCCCCAACTAGGATGTGAATCTCATCAATGAACAGGAATATCTGGCCTTCAGCTTGAGTCACCTCATTGATAACGGCCTTCAAGCGCTCTTCAAATTCACCTTGATATTTGGCCCCAGCAATCAGGGCTCCCATATCGAGGGTATAGATATCTTTATCGCGCAGGTCTTCTGGCACATCACCATTGACAATACGGTGTGCCAAGCCTTCCACAATAGCTGTTTTGCCTACTCCCGGCTGGCCAATAAGAATCGGGTTATTCTTGGTGCGGCGCGCCAGAATATGTAGGACGCGACGAATTTCTTCATCCCGGCCAATAACAGGATCCAGCTTGCCGCTACGGGCACGCTCATTCAGGTTGATGGCGTACTTGTTTAAGGCATTATAAGCACCTTCCGCACTATTGGTAGTTACGCGTTGGCCCTTGCGCAAATCTTGAATAGCGGCAATCAAACCTTTCTCTGTCACGCCACTATCCTTAAGCATTTGGCCAACTGCATCCTTTACCGCTACAATAGCCAATAGGATGTGTTCTAATGCGACGTATTCGTCCTGAAATGTTTTCAAGAATGTATTGGCTCGTTGCAGCACCTCATTGGTGGTACGAGCAAGATATTGCTGGCCACCTCCCGTAGTTTGCTTAGGGTAGGATTGTACAATACTCTCGGTGGCACCTTTCACAGCACCGAAGTTGACACCTAACTTTTTCAAGACAAAGGGCGTCACGTTTTCATCTACTTCCAGTATCCCCTGCAGCAAATGACCAACTTCAATACTGGGGTTATTGCCCTCCAGTGCCAGCTGTTGAGCCCGTTGAACGGCCTCCTGGCTTTTGATGGTGAAATTATTCAAATGCATCTCTTCTTTGTTTTGGTTCTTTGGCCCAGTTCTCTATATGTAAAAACGTAGCGAAAATGGGTTGTGGTTCAGCTTGAGTTAAAGTCTGCACTGAGCCACATATCAAAGAAAAAAGCAAAGGATGTGCCATAGACCACGACGGAAGCTACCACTGCCAGAATGACACCAAAAGCAACTGGACGCCTGTAAAAAAGACAGGTTAAAGTTTAGAAGAGAGAACTAATTGACAGGATATGCGCTATACGAACAAAGTGGCTTGGTCTCAACGCGGAGAATCCAAAACCACTTTGCCTTGCATTAAAAACACTTGCATAATATGCGATTAGGCTTAAACGAACACCCATTATGTATCATTCAACAAGGGTGCCCGTTTTATTAGCCTCATGCTTCAAGGCCAAATTCCGGGCTAGCCATTATTTGTAGGTTAACAGATACCTTGCGGGGAAAAAACGAGAGCGCGAGCATTGTCCCCGTAAAATATAATCTTGGTGCCATCCCGGTTGAGTTGGCGCTTTCGGCCGCATATAGCAAGCCTGCATAAAATTTGCGAGCAGACGGGCATGACACTGTTGATGCCAGATTTGGTACTTAGGGGGTATTGTGTCATTTCGTCCCGCCTGCTACGCGTAACTTTGTGTCGTGTCTTAAAAAAAGTGATTTCAGGTCATGCAGATCTGTGACTGTTGAAGTTCAGCAGCAATTCCACCGCTAAATGGACCAGAACACCATATCTCGTTGGCAAGTTGGTGCCCTGATTACTGCTTGATCCTTTGCAACAACACCTACTTCAAAAGGTGCGTGCGATAGGACCCTGCACAGCCAGCAGACCTAAAATTCACTCTGAGGAATAAAAAGATGATGAATAGAAACCTTGGCTGCAAGCTCCTCCACTACACTCCTTTGAGCGTAGTAGGTTGGAGTTACAGTAACTCCCAAGGATGAAATATCTTTTCGGCGCTAAGCCGCTTATTTACTAATCATTTTTACTGTCGTACCACTAGTGGTTTCCAGTTGTAGTACATAATTCCCGCCCGGCAAATTGCTCACATCCATTTCGGCTTGCGGAGCTTGCACATTCGGCAACGTACGCACCAATTGACCGCCAGCACTGAAAAGTCTTAATTCGACTATCTCTTCTTCGGCGGAGTCTACCCGTGCTTGTAGTCGATCTACGACTGGATTCGGGTAAACAGTGATTGTTCCAGTACTTGTGTGTTGTTCGTTGAAACTGTTGTTCTTAATCGGTTGGTGAGATGGCGTTTCGCTATTTATATCAGTACTTCGCAGGTCTTCTGAAGACCCAGTTTCTTCTTCCTGGCTCTGTGTTGAACTTGCTTGCAATCCCGATAGCGAAGGAGCTTGAATAGTAACTGTTGTTACCGATCCGGCAACCGGGTACTCTACTAAATTATCATCCACCAGCTTTACCTCATCAATGCTAAAACTTGTGTTTACATCCTCCAAGAAGATGATATCTTCTGTAATGGTCATAACAGAGGCAATTTCACCGTGGCCGCTTGTCGGGCCTACGTTCTTTCGTAAAATGACTACCTCTAATTCACCTGCTGTATTATCAAGCTGTACAAAGGCCTCAACTTCATTTCCGGTTGGGTTTAGCCAGCTATTATTTAGTAGGTCAAATTTTACCTTTTCAGGGTTCCAAAGTGGTTCGTCAAGCTCATCCTCAATATGTTCTGGATTGAATTTGAGCGTAAACGTAATTCCAAAAAAGTCCTGGACTTGCTTCTGCGCATCCCCTAGACTTATATCGAGCATAATTGCTTGACCTGCCTGAACCTGGGACACTGTGGCCGTAACATCGAGAACTGGATCGACAGTGGCATCTCCTGCTAAGAATACGTCAGGGAGCACTGCACCGTGCTCTAATCCATAATTATCCTGCCAAAGCGCGCGACGATCGCGTTGTTCTACTTTTCCTTTTCCATTAACGTCGGCACGATTATAATTTAGGCCGTCAATGTAACTACCTGTCCAAGCTGGCGCAGTATCATAGGCGGACCAATCAGTGCCTGTTTCGGTACGTTGCGGTCCAACTACACCTTCTGCCACTCCGTGGTACAAAAGGTCAACACCGTTGACGATACCGTTATTATTAATATCTCCTGGCCAAACCTGTTGACCGAAACCATGAACGCTACTAGCAACTATCATCATAGGTAGAGGCAATAGCATAACTGCTGCCCGAAGGGCAGTTCCTAATCTGCTTTTCATCATCCTTTACGATTTGGGAGTTATCCTCTTTTTCTATTCGTTGGCTTCAGTTCCTCAATGAAGCCGTTATCATCTGATGTAAACATAGGGGGCAAAACAGGCAAAAAAAATTACATATCTTTAAGTATTCCAAAACATTGAATCTATATCAAGATAACTATGCGCCACCTAATAAAATACAATTAACTTATTCACAGTGCTTTACATTCAAACAAATATAAAAATATTTTTATATAAACTAGACAATTTCCAATAATTCAAACAGAGATATAAGGGTGAAAAAAGACAAGACTTTATCGATTTTGCGCCAATTTTCGGCGAAAGAAATGCAGCAGTTCCTAGTTTTTCTGGAATCACCCTATTTTAACACTAGATCGGAAATCCTTGAATTTGGCGAGTTTCTGGCCCAATACCACCCGTTGTTTCCCGAAGACTGTGTTGATCTTAACAACATTCCTCATACCATACTTCCGGAAGCAGTTCGTACCAAAAAAGAGCTGAGTTACCTCAAGAGTAGAACTTATGACTTGCTAAAACAATTCATTCGGCAGGAACAACTCAAAGCAAAACCTCTACTCGCTGAACTGTATACAAACTGGGCTATCCATGCGTATGCTCCGACAGAATCAATTAAGCTGCTCAATCAAATTAGAGCACGATACAGCAAACTTGAGCGCAGCGACACCTATGACCTGCTCTTTCAGTACCTGGCTACAGACATCCTCCATGTTCAGGCTCCCGAAGGCACACTAGAACACGAAATGCTACTTCAGGAGAGTATTGACCTCTTGGATGAATTCTATGTCACCAACAAACTCATCTACGGAATTGAAACCCAAAATCGACGCCAATTCATTCAGCATACAGCAGGCTTTGATAATCCTCTCATGGAGGAAATTGAAGGCTTTGTATCGCAAATTGATCAACCGCCTCCGAGAACGGCTCTCTATTTACAGATCTACCTCTGCGGTAAACATCCAAAGGAAGCACGGCATTTTGATAAGCTCTTCATGCTCCTGCAGCAAAACCAGGGAAGCATCGATATGGCAGAATGCCGCACTATCTACCTCATCACTATTAATTTGTGTATTCGCCGAATGCGTATTGATCATCAATACTATGCTAAATTATGCCTGCAGCTCTACGAAGAGGGGATTCGTACCAAAATCTTATTTGAAGACGGTTGCCTTTCCGAATGGACCTACAAGAATGCCATTAAGCTCGGATTGCAGCTGCAAATGACCGAGTGGACCGAGAAATTCATCTATCAACACAATGAGTATATATTGCCAGAGTCACGTGCCAATGCACTGTATTCTAACCTGGCAGAGCTGTCATTTGTCAAAAAGGATTTTGATATAACATTCGACTATCTCGCGAAGATTAGCACTAGCGATTGGCGCTATTACTTTAGTACCAAAATCCTACTGATCAAAACCTTCTATGAAACACAGAATATAGACTCCTGCATGTCAGCGGTAGGCTCCATGACGGTATACATCTCCAGGCTAAAGGGCGTCTCCACCGCCGTGAAAAAAAATTGCCTCCACTTCTGCCAAGTCCTCTATCAACTGACCTCCGCAAAAAGTGACCGAAAAGTTGCCAAGGTAAAAGAGAAGCTACAAACCACAACTCCACTTGCAGAGCGGGGCTGGCTTATGGATGTATTTCGAAGAGAACACCCTCGAGCGGTATAACAAGCTTTGTTTCTTAATGTAAGTACAAAGAAAACACTGATCTTATACCATTCTAGTGCAAAGTACTGAGGGTAAAATAAGGAGAGAGCACGCTTTTTTCTTTCGTGTGTTCACAGCAGATGAAATCGACCAAGTATAACACGACAGGCTCGCTCTGAGCTTCGGACAGTAACTGATACCCTGCAGATAATACTGATCAATTTTCTTTCTTAACACTTGACAGTAATATCTCTAAGTTTAGAAAACTAAAAAATTACATATATTTCAAAAAATTACCGAACCCTATCGACAAATCATTCTAAAAAATAATAATACCTAAATACAAACAACACGTAATTAGACTTTTAAGAAAAATACATTTAAATATTATTAAATATATTATTGATAAAAAATTACCTAGCAGTTGGCGAGTATTGATAAATTCACACGGTTATTTAGAGCTTTAACAGACAGAGAGCGCTCGGAATTCTTAGCCTTCTGTCACTCTCCTTATCTTAATCAAAATAAGAAAGCCACCGTTTTCGTCGAACACCTGTGTAATAGTCAAGTGTACTTAGAGACCCGAGTAATAACAGTTAATGAAATCCCTCTGTCATTATTCTCAGGCAGTAGAAAAAAGGCTGATCAACTCGCCACCCTTAAACATCAGGCTTTAAAATTACTGACTCAATTCCTCGGGCAGGAAGAGCTCAAAAAAGAAGAATTCCAATTGGATTTTTGGAGCGCTAAGGGCGTCTATAAAAGAACCCCAAAGCTAGGAGCAAAGCTTCTTGAGAAGTTAAAACATAAGCTCAATTCTTACCTAACACCTAGCACCCAACTCTCTTTTCTTCAATACCAAGTAAATCTCCAATTAGGGCATTATCAAGTACTTGAAAAGACTTCTGCACACAGCGCAATCGCCCAAGCGCTTCGACACTTAGAACAGTTCAACTTAAAGGCTCAACTACGGCTCAGGGCAGGTTTTCTCAATTCGGCCAGACTAATTAACATTGATGATATCGAAATTACTGGCGGGGAGGAATTGATCAATAATTTTGAGCGCTACAACACCCCTGACTATCTCAGCATACTCTATCGAGACCTATACCTCAGCCTTAAGTATGAGCACGATAGAACTTATTTCGAAGAACTAGTCAACCGCTTATTACAAGCGGAAATTAAGGACATAGCATCAGAGGAAATTCATACTATCTTTCTCCTTTGTATTAACCTGTGCATAAGAAGGTCTAGGTCTCGCCCTAATAACACCTACTACACAGAGTTACGGCGAAAGTTATATAATGAAGGGACACGCAGCAAAATCCTCTTTGAAGGTGGTTACCTAACAGAATGGACTTATAAAAATGCAATCAAAACTGGCCTTCAACTTCAGTTGCTCCCCTGGACGGAGAACTTCATCGACCAATACACTGCATACCTCACGCCTGGAGTTCGAAATAATGCCCTGAACTATAACTTAGCAGAGCTATCCTTTGCAAAAAGGGACTTTGATTTGGTGCTAGACTATCTTTCTGAAGTTAGCACTAACGATTTCCGCTATTACCTTAGCTCAAAAACACTCATAATCAAGACCTTTTATGAAACAGGGAATATGAGCTCCTGTATGTCAGCAGTCGGATCATTGACAGTATACCTTTCACGTCTCAAAGGAGTCTCTAACAGCATTAAAAAAGGCTATTTACACTTCTGTCAAATACTCTACCAGATCACTAGTATTAGGGCTGAAAAGAAGGTCCAAAAGATCAAGGAAAAACTCCGGTCAAATGCACTTCTGGCTGAACGAGATTGGCTACAGGATGTCTTTCAGCGAGAACATCCCCACGCCTGATTCCTCCCCAAAGGAGTATTATTCCCAATCAACCCCCAAAAACTACCATTCAGCAATAGTACCTAGACAGCAGCGGCGTTTTGGGCCACCTTTGTAGTGGATCAGATGAATACTTAAAAATGAATACACCCCGCTTGCTTGTAGTTACCATCGCTATCCTGAGCTTCTCCCAGATTTCTGCTCAGAGCCTGGATGATTACATTAACACCGCACTGGCCAACAACTTAGAGTTGGCACAACAAGAACTAAGTTATCAAGAAGCTCAAGCTCAGTTCGATCAAGCAAAGGCTCTGTTTTGGCCACAGATTGGCATCAACGGGCGCTTTAGTGTAGCACAGGGAGGTCGAACAATTGATATCCCTGCCGGAGATCTAGTTAATCCTGCCTATCAGAACCTGAACGCACTCAACCAATACGTCTCAGGTAATGATCCTACCTATCCAGCCTTTCCTACCTACGCAGTCGTAAACAATGAGTCTATCAATTTCTTGCGGGGCACCGAACAGGAAACCGTGGTTCGCCTTAGCATGCCCGTCTTTAATAATGCCCTCAATCGCAATCGTCAGATCAAGGAAAGCATGGTAGCTGCTTCCGGCTCTGAATTAGCAGGTTTCCGCCGTAGTTTGGTTAAAGACGTGAAGCAGGCCTACTACATCTATGCGCAAGCTAAGAACGGACGAGAAATTTACGAGAATGCATTAGTGCTGGTCGAAGAGAATCTACGTACTACCGAGAGCTTGCAGACACACCATAAAGCCACCATAGCTGATGTTTACAGTGTACAAAGCCAGGTGGCAGCTGTGAAGCAACAATTGGCCGTAGCGACGCAACAAGAGCAGAGTGCACAAGCCTACTTCAATACCCTTCTACAGCGAGACTATACCGCCCCTATCGTACTGGAAGAGACGCTTCCTGAGTCAGAGCAATCTGTTATGCAGCTTTCACAAGCTCAAAACCAAGCTTGGCAGAAACGAGAAGAACTTGAACAACTTAATTACTATCTAGCAGCCGCAGAGGAAAACCGCAAGATTGCTAATGGTAATCGCCTTCCCACGGTAAATCTCCAGGCCGATTACGGTATCCAGGGCACAACCTACAGCTTCGGTGCAGAAGATGATTTCTTCCTTGGATCCGTTGTTTTTGACATCCCAATTTTCAACCGAGCTACCTCTGCCAAAGTGCAAGAGGCGGAACTGGCACAGAAGCGTTTGCTTCAACAAAAGCAAGCCGCAGAGCAGCAAATTGGTCTACAGATTGTCGATCAGTACTACCGCTTAGAAGCTGCACGCGAACAAGTAACTCAAGCGCAGGCTCAGACCACCGCCGCTAAGGAGGCCTATCGCCTGCAACAACGATTATACACCCAGGGTCAGAGCAACCTGGTAACCTTTACCGATGCTCGCACTACCCTAACCAATGCCGAACAACAACTAAGCATTGCACACTTCAATTATCTCAGTCAGGTAGCAGAGTGGCAGTGGGCAGTTGGGGAATAAACCTCGTGTAATCGCAATCAACATCAAAATTTAAACAGGTAGCATCTGACCGTGCTACCTCAATGATAAAGAACCATGAAAAACATCCTTGTCATCGCAGCTTTAGCAGCTGTCATCAGTGCATGCACAACACAAGCTCAAAACCAGGCTCAAGCAGCAGAACCTAAAGAGGTACAGGCTGAGGCCGCCCAGGCCGTAGAATACCAGAACACTGTCTTTGCTACTGGCCCACTGGCTGCTGCCGCAGAAGCAAAGCTTAGTTTCAAAACCGGCGGAATCATCGCCCAGGTCATGGTCCGTGAAGGACAAAAAGTTCGCAAAGGGCAACTATTAGCGAAACTAGAGCTGGACGAGATCCAAGCACAAAGCCAGCAAGCTGACCTTGGGGAAGAACAAGCCGCCATTACACTTGATAATGCCCGCCTAGCGCTACAACTTGCCGAACGCGACTTCCGAAATGTATCTGGCCTGTATGCCGATAGTGTAGCTACCCTAGAACAATTGGAAAATGTAGAGGTACAACTCAACAATGCTAAAAACCAATTGGCTGCAGCCGAAAAGGGCCTGGCCTTTAGTCAGCAAGGAGTAGAAGTGGCACAATTTAATCTCCGCTACAGCAGCATTGTAGCCCCAGCCGATGGTATCATCTTGCGTCAATTCGCTGAGGTGAATGAGCTGGTAGGTCCTGGCACCCCAATCTTCATGTTTGGTAGCCGCAAAGAGGCACAAGTCGTGAAGGTGGCAGTGACGGACAAAGACATTATCCACCTCAACCTGGGCGACCCTGCCACTATACAATTCGATGCTTATCCTCGCGTAGAATTCGCGGGCAACGTACGTGAACTGGCAGGTGCTGCGGATCCCTTCACTGGTACCTACCAAGTAGAAATTGAATTGGAGCCGCAAGCCCGTACCCTGGTCAATGGCTTTGTAGGAAGTGTAACCATCTATACGCAACAGAAAACGCCACTGATTAGCATCCCTGTTGATGGCCTACTGAAGGCTGACGGTGAAATGGGAGAAGTCATGCTCATCGAAGAGGGCAAGGCACGCTTACGCCCAATCGGCATTCATCACATCGAAGATGAAGAGCTTCTCCTTCGCGAAGGGCTGCAAGCTGGTGAAGTGGTCATCACTGCCGGCGCCAGTTATCTGGAGGAGGGCGACCTCGTTAAGCCAGCCGACCAGTAGTATAATCACCTTCCATTATCACCCCATCCATTTACCAATCCTTCACCATGAATATCCCCGCATTTTCCATCAAGAATTACCAGCTCACCCTTACAGCATTTGTAATGCTGCTAATAGCTGGCCTATTCTCCTTCATGGGTATGCCTCGTCAGGAGGATCCCGTGTTGGATATCCCCAACACCCTTGTTATTGCTGTATATCCAGGCGCAAACCCACGTGATATCGAAAGCCAGGTGGTAGACCCCATTGAAGAAGCCATCAAGGAGCTTGACGACCTCAAAGAGCTGCGTACGGTGGTCCGCGACGGAACGGCCGTTACAGAAGTGGAATTCGAATTTGGTGTAGATCCTGACGATAAGTACGACGAGATTCAGCGCCAGCTCAATCAGCTGAAAGATGTCCTTCCTTCTGATCTATACAGCCTAGAAGCACGACAGATCAATACCAATACCGTCAACATCTTTCAGATAGCTCTGGTATCTGAAACCGCAGAATACCGACAGCTTTTGGACGAAGCCGAACGCATCAAAGATCAAATCGAAGGTATCGGAGGCGTTCGCAAAGTAGAATTAGAAGCTTATCCCGAAGAGGAAGTACGCTTGGCACTGGATCCCGTAAAAATGACCCAAGCCAACCTAAGCATCGATGATATTGAGCGCTCCATAGCGGGCACTAATGCCAACATACCTGGTGGAGCCGTAAAGGTATCCAACAAGCTTTTTGCCCTCAAGACCTCAGGTGCTTACGAGGATCTAGAGCAGATCCGACAAACCGTCGTTGGAGTTTATCAGGGCAAGTTGGTTTACCTCAAAGATGTAGCCGATGTTCACTTCACTTACGAAGACGATCGCTGGTTGGCACGGTACAACGGCAAGCCCGCCATGTATATCAATGTCACGCAAAAGAAAGGAGTCAACATCTTTGATGTGAGCGAACCGGTAAAGGCAGCCTTAGCCGAACACCGCCTACCAGACGACATGCAGATGGCCTACGTCTTTGATCAGTCTACCGGTGTGCGCGAGCGCGTAAACGGATTCATTGGCAATCTCGGACAAGGTATCCTACTCGTAGGTGTGGTTATCTTCCTATTACTTGGTGTACGGTCCGCCAGCTTGGTTATGTTGGCCATCCCGCTAAGTATTATGATTGGCCTGTTGGCTGTCGATGGTATGGGCTACGCCCTACAGCAGATGTCTATCGCCGGTCTGATTGTCGCATTGGGCCTCTTGGTCGATAACTCCATCGCTATTACCGAAAACATAGAACGGCTGCTCGGCAAAGGTCTTAGTCCTACGCAGGCGGCAGCAGATGGCACCCAGCAGTTGGTTACCCCTATTGGTAGTGCTACGCTTACCACAGTATTGGCCTTTGTACCTATCGTACTCATGCCAGACGTTACTGGTGCGTTTATCGCGGCCTTGCCAGTCACTGTAATCGCTACCTTGATTGCATCCTATTTAGTGGCCGTCACTTTAACGCCTTTTCTAGCCAGCCGCTTCTTGAAGCCTCGCCAGGAAAACCAGCAGGACAGTTGGCTATTCCGCCGTCTACGTACCTTCATCCAAGGTCCCTACACGCGTACATTGCAATGGGTTAACAGTCATAAATGGGCCACTTTAGGATTAGCAGGACTAGCCTTTGCTGGCGCTATGGCACTATTCCCTCTAGTGGGAGTAAGTTTCTTCCCGAAGGCCGAAAAGCCTCAGATGCGTATCACGGTTAGTTTGCCGAAAGGCAGCAACCTAGACGCTACTGATCGGGCGGTCAGCTATGTGGAGTCCGTTCTTAATGAATACGACGAGGTCGACTACTATGCTGCTAATATCGGACATGGCAATCCACGTATCTATTACAACATAGCCCCTACCAACTACAGCAACACCTTCGGGGAGTTGTTCGTCACGCTCAAGTCGTATGAGGTAGACGCTTTCTACGCACTACTTGATGACCTACGAGATCGCTTAGGCACCTACACTGCTGCTCGTATCGATGTACGTGAGTTTGTACAAGGACCGCCGAGCAAGGCTCCTGTAGAAATTCAAGTCCGTGGTGACGACCTGGAGCAACTACAGGCTATAGCACGCCGAGTGGAGCGTATCGTGCGCGAGACACCAGGCGCGGTAAACATCTCCAATCCCTTGCGCGAAAACAGTACGGATCTACACTTCCAAATCAATCGCGATAAGGCCATGCTCTTTGGCGTACCGCTATTTACAGTAGACAAGACGATCCGCTCCTTTGTCAATGGTAATACCGTTGGTGTATTCCGCGACTCAGATGGAGAAGACTACAATATAGTGCTGCGATACAAGGCAGGAGAAGACTTCACACTTGATGACTTCGACCGTCTCAGCATACCTACGATGACGGGCAACTTCTTGCCGCTTCGTCAAGTTGCTAACATCCAGTTTGAGGAGGCTCCAAGCCAGATCGAGCACTACGACAACAAGCGCGTCACTACTATCCTGGCTGACCTGGAGAATGGGTTTACGCTGGACGAAGTAGTGGGTAAAATCGACGCTCAGTTGGTCAATGAAGAATGGCCGCAAGGTTACAGCTACACCTATCTGGGTGACCTCGCCAACCGCGCCAACTCTTTCGGCGGCATGGGTATCGCCAGCCTCTTGGCTATCCTGCTCATCGTTGGAGTGCTCATTATTCAGTTCCGGTCATTCACGCAGCCGCTTATCATTCTTACGGCGCTACCACTGGCCATGATCGGTTCTATCCTGGCACTATTCATTACTGGTATTGCCTTCTCTTTCACGGCATTCATTGGCCTTACCAGTTTGATCGGTATCGCTATCAACAACAGCATCGTCCTCGTTGATTATGCTAATGCGGTTCGGGCTGAGGGCGCCACTATTCAGGAGGCAGCCATTCAGGCGGGGCAGGTTCGCTTTATCCCTATTGTGGCCACCACCCTCACCACCATCCTGGGGCTACTCCCACTTACCCTTAACGGCGGCTCGCTATGGGCACCTATGGGTTGGACCATCATTGGTGGCTTGCTTACCTCCACCACCTTGGTACTATTGATTGTGCCTTTGCTGTACCAGCTGTTTACCAGCGACAAAACACCAGTACCCACCACCTAAAAGAATTTAGCTATTATCAGTATTCAATCTAGTGTGTTTGAGGCGTCCTTTTGTAGGGCGCCTTTTTTATTTGGGGCCATGCCCCGCCTTCGCAAGAGGCTTCGGCGGGCCACCGGGTCATCCGCTCTTATGCCTTCGCTACTGCTGTGGCATACCGCTTCTACCCCTTGTCCGGAGGGTATAAGCATTAGGTACAACATGTAAATGCACCTGTGAATGAAAGTACTTATAAGTTGGAAACGAAAAATGGCTTCCACAGGCTGTGGTTCGCGATAGCGATAGCTTAGAGACGAGCCGAAGAATGAGGACTCACACAGTAGTTAGGTTTGCTGCAAAATTAATTTTCACATAATCTTGTTCATAAGGTGCTTTGTATCAAATCGCCAAAGGAAGGAATTAGCTTTTTCTTTATTCTCTTTGATAAAATGAAGTGTCAATTGCTTTACTAGACTTTTTACTAATTCTTTCAGTTTATCATCAACTAGACTTTCTTTAGAGCTTCCGTTGTATTGAAACTTCTTCCCTTTCACTGAGCAAACAAGAATAAGTCCATTTTGAAGTTTTGTCCTCCCAATATTTTAGGTAATTAAAACAATCAACACTACAATCTATTGTTTATCAACATTTTAAATATTCACAATGAACTGTAAAAACCACACCAGGAATTACTATAAACTTGGCAGTAAATGGTGGCATTTCAGGAGGAAACGGTACAAAGCGGCAGAGAATGGGAAATACTGCTAGAAAGGCACTCAAAAGGGCTAAATATTCCAGTAGACAGCAGCAGCGAGCAGGTAGCGTACTTATTCAAGAAGATGATTATCAATTAATTATTCTTTTGAACTACCATTTTGACTAGAGATTTTTTGACAATTAATTTTACATTTTGACGGGCTCTTCAGCTACCACAAAAACCGAACCTTACGCTATTAGAAGGGAGAAAAACAAGGCGGAAGAAAAATAGACGCTCATTTTCCAGTTTATCACCTGTATTAATACAAAAGACACCCAAGAAACATCATTCACGCCTAAACTGCCATCACATCATTTTAGACAATCATGACCGCATTGGCCATCAATAAATCAGGGCCAGGTAAATGACAAATCAGAGGGCCACTTAAGGATCTCTAGCAAACAATAATGCCGGAAAAATAGAATGGAAAAGAGAGTGGAAAAAGCTATCAATATTCCCATTTACAGGGGCTGCGAAGAAGGGGCAACTAAGGAAAGAATCTGGGAACTATAGAAGGGAAAGACAGGGCGAAGAAAATAAAAATAGGGCCGTTGGTAGTTGTTACCCAATTACCAACGGCCTTTGTCTAATTACGGGCTCACTGTGTCAACGGTGATAATACGCGCGCATAGTACTCTTGTGGAATGGGTACAATTTTTCATGATCATGTGATACTTTCGCTACCGCTCAATAGAAAACTCCTGGTACAGGGAGGTTCCAGCGGATGCAAGTAGCTTGGGTTAGTAATTTTTTCAATATGTAAGGCTATCATTTCCAGCCTTTTGACATATCAAATCTACGATAACCCGAGCCAAATCACACGGACAGTTGACGGCGTTTTGGGAACCTAAGTTTCAACAACTAATAAATAGTATAATATATAATATTTTGATTATCAGGTAGATAAAAAAGGCAAGGTTGCACCTTAGTACAACCCTGCCCAAAATCATTATTGCATTAATCTTATAGCAAGTAGCGCTTTGCTAAGCTACTTTCCGGTTTTGCTTGGGACTAGCTTGCACAGGACAACAAGAAAGTCTCAGCTTAATCGTTTTTTTCTTTCGCATTACTGGGTAAGAACCTACTGCGATGAAGCTCTCTTGGATACCCAGTTTCTTACACAGCCATCGCGGAAGCATAAAACGCTCCTGTACATGGAACGATCTGTGTTCGAAGCGTTCTCTACATTCACGGTTCGAGAACTGATCAAAAGGGAGTGTAAGTTCGATTTCCCCTACACCATACTCACAATACCCTTTGTAAACCGGGCAAGTGAACTTTTCCTTTAAGGACAGATGATAAGGGAGCATCTTACAAACTCCATTTCCCGCACAAGAGCTGGAAGGCATACCGAAGATTACCTTTACCTCTATTAGAGATTCACGTCGGTTACCTCCCTCCGTTATTTCTTTCATATCGGAGTCAGAATTCAAAACTATGCTTATGATAGCGGGATGACTTTCGAGTTATTGCAAGATAAGGTAAGAAGAAGGGTAAAATCAAGACAAAAACCTCCTTTTTGTCCGGGTAATTCCTCGTAGACTGAACAAGCTCTATAAAAACAAATGACTGATAAACAACGCCTTAAACCTTTTTAAAAAAGACAAAAAGCCATCATTTATCAGCCACTTTTTTGCTCAAAAAATGAGCCTTAGAATTAGGAGCCGAACTTTTGGGAATTACGTCCCTTGTAGATTTTGAGGGTTACCGTTTCAATAGAAATATCCCATAGCTTCTCGTAGGGAAGGATCTCAATCTTATACGTTTGGCTAGCGTTCTCCAATGGAATAGCCTGTAGTTTTTTCATATAAGTTGCTGCCTTGCGCTCTACAGCTGCTCGGTGGAAGTTGCCGGCGGGGAAGCATAGCAACATTTTTAGGAAATAATAGGACCGCAACGTCTCTGCCTTGTGCAAATAACGTGCGCAGTATTTCTGCAGACTATCAAATTTGTCGATGGCCACATTGTACTTCTCTTGCTCAATCAATAGCAAAATCTGTACGACTAGAATGGCAATATTCATACCGCGTTTATCCTTGGAGAAAATGGGTGTTTCATTCATGAAACGGCCCAAGCGGAACTTAGAAAACTCTGCTTCGTTTTCCACTTTTAGGTGTTCGGTCCGGTACAAGTAGTACAAGTACGCCCAGAATATCGTCCAGATTTCCTGAACATTCTCAGGCAGATGTTTGAAACGATTATTCTTGATTACCTCCACATAAATACGGTAGGCCTCATTGTACTCTCCACTATGCATTGCCAGAAGGAAATACAATTCCTGGTATTTGAACCAATTGAAGCTACCCGTAGTCTGTAAACTCAAACACTTCTGTGCAATACGGTGCCCATCCTCAAACCGACCTAGCTGTGTACATGCCAATAATTGATAGTAGTAGGCAATTTGTAAAGGGGTAGCAGCAGTATAGTCCTTTCCTTCAAAGAATGTTGCCATCTCCTCCCCTACTGTATACACCTGGTCGAAATTATTATCCATACTCTGACGAATCAGGCGCAGTAGATAATAGTACATATTTAGTCTGTAGGATTCCGACTGCTTGCAGTAGGTAGCCAATTCGGCGATCGCTTCTTCTACCTGTTGCACCAGGTGTTCTTTGCGCTCCTTACTATTGACGAATTCGATCATTGCGTCGGTATAATGCCGTTCTGCAATATTCTCCCAACGGCAAATCGCTTCGTAACGCTCATACTGTTCCCGATAGATACGATACTGCTTGGCGTCGCCCATCTGCGCACCAAAATGAAGCCGCAATACACGACAAACATCTCGGCTGAGTTCGGTGAACTCAAACTTTTCTGCATAGCGCAATACCTTACGAGCTAGTTCCAGGGAACTCTGATAAGCATTCTTACCTAACAGGATATTTACTGCTGCCCAGTCTTTGTAGCATTCGTAATAGGCCGACTGTCTATCGGTGTAATGATTCTTCTTAGCATCGATGAAGAAAACAGAATTAAGCATGCGCTGTTTGAGCGCAGCCTTAAGTTTGCGGTAGTTACTACCACCTTTCTGTTCAGAATAGAAGTGCTCTGCAGCCTGTTGATCAGTGTCAAAAGCTCCCTCCGTAAGCAAGTAGTAGAATTCATTAATCTTAGATTCCTTGTGTTTCCGAACATCTAAGACTTCTATCGACTTCGCTTTATTACGGGTGAGTAAAAGAGCTAGTTCCTTTAAGGTGTCCACGGTAAGTCCCTTTTAATGCAAATAATGATTAAAATCCTGTATCCTGACAAAAACTACATGTACAAGCAAAGTTAAAATTGCACTGCACATTGATCATACTCCACTATTGATGCTAAACAGCATCCATAGCAAGTTTCGAAATGTAATCATGTAGGGATCCAAGACCACCAACTAGCAAGAGTGCTAGTTAAGGAAAGTCCCCGCCTTAGTACATAACCAAAGTAGGGGCTTTCCACTAGAAGGGGGGAAGTTGACTATCTCAAAGCTCTTCTGGCGGGAGGTCAACCCAGCCGTCTTTTTTTCATGTGATTGTTGAGATTATCACTTGTTGCATCAAAGTTAGTGGCACTAAAACCGGAAAACAAAAACAACAAACCACTTACCGTTACACCTTAGATTAACCCAAAAGATCAATCTAAAATTACAACAATCTAAAAATCAACTTATTAACTTGAGAAATTCTTCCTCACCTTAGTCTAAAAAATTAGACCTGGTGGCAGCCACATGGGCCAGTAGTTTCAACAATAATGATTCTTTTCTCCGCATCCCACAAAGCGGAACGCTTTAGGTCAATTTGTCCGTTTTTCATTTTTCATGTGATTTATCCCGTGATTGAAGGGCACAGCCAAGGCTGGTGCCATGTTGTATCGCATTTAGTTCTTTTCTGAGTCGCAACCGCAGAGGAGGAATACTTGTACACCATAGCGCTACCGCACCATTTGTGGCATACCATACTTGTGTTGTTCAGTTCGTTCTCCTGCCCGGAGAATCGGGATAGTGTTTCAAAAATGGACTAGCTCTCAGGAATAGACATACTGATAATCAGCCTGCCGAAAATCTGGGCAAGTCTCACTTTGATAAGACGGAATTGAAAAAAGAATAAGCGTACTCGAACAAACCAACTGAGAATAGTATAGTAGCTGGGCATGTCAAATACAGGTAGGTAGTATAGCTTTTGTGCGCTCTCTGTTTGGGTATTACAAATATATGAAAATATTTTTAATATACAATGAAGCTACTGGAATTATTTATAGAAGTGATTCGACAAGAAATCGAGGGCATACAGCCAGAGTCGTTCATAGGGTATAATTTCAGTAATGAAAGTACTTTGTCCAGCCTTTTCGAGTGGATATCGCTCCAGGCGATCCAGGTGCTTAGCGGCTTTTCGCTGTACGGCAGCTCGATGAAACGCGTTCTTCGGCAACTCTAGCAAGGCCTTGATAAAGTAGTACGACCTAAGGGTATCCTCAGAAAACAAATGACGTCTGCAGTACTGCTCCATGGCGTCTATCTTATCGTAGGTATCTCCATACCGACCACGTGCCACAAAAAACAGAATCTGAATAATCAAGATACTTACGTTAACGCCTTGCTTATCCTTTGAGAATAATGGTGTCTGATTGAGAAAACGCCCTATTCGGAACTTGGAAAACTCCTCATCCTTAGCAGCCGAAGGTAGCTGTCCAATTTCTAGCAGAAAGTGAAGATAGGCTTGCAATACACGCCAATACTCGGTGATCTCTTCATTTTGAGCTCGAAAACGAGCATGGCTAGTCACCTGTTTATATACCTGATAGGCGATAGAGTACTGCTCTGTATGTAAGGCAAGCGCCAGGTAAGTCTCTTGAAACTTAAACCAGTTGTAAGCTCCCTCGTGCAAAAACGCCAAGCCCCGGTTGACAAAAGTCTCTACCTCATCAAAACGCCGTAATTGGAAGTGGCAAACTAGTTTTTGATAATAGGCGATTTGCAATGGAACGCTCGCGACATAGGGTTTCGCTTCAAAAAACGATATCGCATCATCGCATACTCTATCCGCCTCCGCATAGTTCGAATTTGCAGTGTGAATGCTCATCTCCAGCAAACAGCCATATAAGTGCAAGGTATAGGAATCGAACTGGACTGTGTAGGGTGCTAAAGACAAATGCGACAGACGAGCTTCTTCGATTAGCTCTCCCCTATTCGCTTTCTGTCGGACATACTCGGTAATGAATCGAGTATAAATATCTTCAGCAAGGATCTCAGCAGTAACGGTACGCTGTAAGCGCTGGCACAAAGTATCGTACTCCTGGTATTTCTTATGATTTGGAGCTACAGTACCGTAGTGAAGGCGGATACTACGTGCAATGTCATAAGCTAGATCATTGAATTCGTAGCGCAGGGCTTGACGAAGCGTCTGCGTGCCAAGATCAATTCCTGCCAAACGTGCATTCTTTCCTAGTAAAATCTTAACGGCTGCCCAGTTCTTATGCACCTCAAAATAAGCACGCTGCCTACTGTTATAGGTCGGCTGAGATAAGTCAACCAAAAACAGAGATGCAACTAAGCGATCTACTAAATCTGCTTTCAGTCTGCGAAAAGTCCCCCCTTTACTTGCACTCCCCGTGATCTCTAGGGCTACCTGCTCCTCACTAGCTCCATCGGCTAGAAGTTCATACATTTCCGCCAGGCGATTGTCTGTTTCCAAGGGGAAACCTAGCTTACGGATAGCCCGTAGCTTGACCTTGGTAATAATTCTTACTAATTCACGGAGCACCTCCATAAGCCGGTATTACTTCTCTTGACGAGGCTGTCAAGATAAGAAAAAGACTTACGTAGGAGTGTTGGAATGAGAATTCTTCAGCTTACAGAATCAGCATGCGTTCTGTCAGTCCCGAAATGAACGTTCTACCTACGGGTAGTGTTTCGGAGGCAACAGTCACTTCTCTTTCCTTAGTATCAATCTTTTCCAGGTACTTGAGATTTACCACAAAGCTTTTATGAATGCGAGCAAAGGAAGACTCGGGAAGCTTAGTCAATAATTGTCGAAGGGAAATCTTACTGGCGAATTTCTTGCCGTCCAGTAACTTGATGTAGCAATAATTACCCTCAGCCTGAATGTAGCAGATATGTTTAAACTGTACGCGATGCAGCGTGTGCTGCTTACGGATGAAGAGGTAGGTAGGGTGTGTCTGTGTTGTTGTCATATTCGTTAAATCAGCACACGCTATTGGATCAGCATATGCAAAGTACTCGTTGTTCTATAATAAGGGGGGTGGAAGCAGCAAAATGCAACTAACTTGGATATTACAGATGGGGCTTGTTGGTCTAGTAGTTAGTTTGCAACTCTTACCGGATGGCTACTCCCGATGAATATGAGCTAGGATCAAAGGTAAGAAAATTGATGCAAACCTAAGGGTTTCAAATTTTCCGCTGCTTTTGCCATACTGCGCGATAGGGAACGGGGGCTTCACAAGTAATCTTCTCCTGTACTGAAACTGGATCATAAAAAGTAAGTGATCGCGCATGCAAGGCGATACTGTTTTCGGCATCCGCTAGTTGGCTCCCATACTTAGTATCTCCAACAATCGGGCAACCAATTGCTGCCAACTGTGCTCGAATCTGGTGGTACCTCCCGGTATGCAGCGTCACTTCTAGCCAGGTACGGTTTGTTTCACGGTGAATTATTCGATAGCTCAGCTTAGCAGGGCTCGTACCTTTATGTGCTGCAGGAAACACAACACTACGCTTTTCACGCTGGTCTTTCAGCAAGTGATGCTCCAATATCCCATTCTGGTCAGGAGGGCTACCACTACAAATAGCCCAATAAACCTTTTGGACTTGTCGCTCTGCAAATTGCTGATTGAGAAAACGCAGGCTACTTTTCTTTTTTGCCAGAAGCAGTACACCACTAACCGGTCGATCGAGGCGATGCACAATTCCCAAATATGGTTGCTCGCGCCTACCCGTTTCCTTGAGATAAGATCGCACCTGCTCTTCAGCAGAAGGATAGTCCCATACCGGTTCCACGGTTAGGCCGGACGGCTTGTTGATCGCCAGCCAATGTGAAGTTTCCTGCAGCACGGTCCAATCGTACTTCATCAGCGGGAGTTTTGATCGTAGTAGCGTTCAGGTAATTCCTGTAATTCCGTAGCAAGCCATTTTGCTAGTTCAGCATGCCCTGACTCATCAAGCAACTCTCGGTTGCCAGATAAATGGCGCCGCCAATCCTGTTCAAGAATAACGACCTCATATTTTTTCGCTAGATCGGTCCAAGAAACCGCGGCATTTGCATTCCGTACCGACATATCGAGAATATAGATAGGAAGTTGGGGATAGGCAGCCCGAATAGTACCGAGTAATTGTTGCCAGGATTCTACTTGGTGAGCCGGAGTAAGATTCTGCCCATCTATATCCTCGCCCAACGCTAATAACAAAGCGTCAATTCGTTGCTGAAGTATCCAGGAAATACGTGCGGCGGCTCCCGTTACTGTCTCTCCCGTGATTCCTGCATTTACCACCTTCACCACCTGATTAGGTTGGCTCAAAAGTTCGGCTAAGTGTGTCGGATAGGCTTGCTCTGGCTCCACATTATGGCCAATTGTATTGGTGCCTCCCAGGCAAACTAACTTCCAAGGGCGTATTGAATTTACGCTCTTATTATTCTCATCTGCGGGCTGTTCACCATCTTGGCAACCGAAGAGAACAAGCATCAAAACCAATAAGAAAAGAGAAGATCGAACCATAGCTAGACCAAATGTAGCTATTCACGATTTAAGTAAGCTCATATTGTAACCTTTGTCCGCAAAAATCACCTTACTTACAAAACAATTTAATATTTTCACAAATATAAAATAATCAGCTACTGAGGCCCATACCTTGCTCCGCTGACTACATACTATGAACAGATACTTGCCCGACTAATTGGTGCGTTTAGCACTAGGCAAAACCGTGCAAAAAAGTATTAACACAAAACCTAATGGATAATCCCAATAAGATCCTCTTCGTAGAGGACAACCCACAAGATGTACGACTCTTCCAATATGCCCTAGGCCAGCTGGATCGTCCCATTGATCTGCTACATTTTGAGAATGGTCGTGCTCTGTTGGAAGATCTCTCAAATATTTATCCTGCTTCTGTAACCTGTGTTTTGGTAGATCTCAACATGCCCTTTGTTGATGGCTTTGAAGTTATTTCAGCTCTCCGAAGCAACTCGGATTTCCACCATACGCCAATCATCGTGTTCACCAATACTAATTCTAACGAAGAACGTCTGCGTTGTTATGAATTAGGGGCAAATGCCTACGTACCCAAGCCACTAGAGATTGAAGACCTAGTAAAGGCGGTGCGGAGTATTTTTGACTTCTGGGTGGAGACGAATGTGAGGGTCATGTAACGCACAACTAAGTATCTCCTTAATCTAGAGCTCACTGTGCTAATTCTTATGACTCGTCCTTTTGTAGAAAGGCAATATTTCGTTGTAGACCGGTAAATTTAGTTCGCTTCACTGCCGACTTGCGGAACACCTCACGGAAGACCTCTTCCGTCAGTTCTTCCCAATCTGTTTTCCTTAATTGGAGCAGGTCTGGGTGCGGTTCAAATTCAGACTCCTCATGGGGTTTAGCGAAACGATTCCAAGGGCATACCTGTTGGCAGATGTCACAACCAAACATCCAGTTCTCCATCTTGCCATTGAACTCTTCCGGGATAGCCTCACGCAATTCAATTGTGAGGTAAGAGATACATTTACTAGCATCTAGTTTATATCCCTCTTGGTCAATTGCATCTGTCGGGCAAGCATCGATACAGCGCGTACAGGTTCCACAATAGTCCTTCATGGGAGGATCAGGTGGAAGCTCTAGATCAATAATTAACTCTGCCAAGAAAAAATAGGAGCCTGCCTTGGGGTGAATTAGTAGTGTATGTTTTCCCATCCACCCATTGCCGGCTCGACGGGCCCAATCTCTCTCCATAACCGGGGCTGAGTCTACGAATACACGCCCCTCAATGGCACTAATATTATCACTGATGTACTGATATAGCTCTCGGAGCTTGTCCTTAATCACAAAGTGATAGTCCTTACCATAGGCATACTGACTAATCTTCGGTGCAGTATTGTCTTCTTGTTGAGCTGGATTGTGATAATTATACATCAAACTGATGACCGACTTCGCACCAGGGACGAGCTTCGTTGGGTCAACACGTTTGTCAAAATGATTGGCCATATAGGCCATTTCCCCATGGTATCCCTTATTGAGCCAAGCTTCGAGGCGCCTGGCTTCCTCCTCCATAAAGCCGGCCTTTGCAACTCCCACAAAGGAGAATCCAAGTCGGTGTGCCTCTTGCACAATTAGCTGCTTGGCCGTTTGTTGATCCATCAGGATAAATGAACTGTTCAAGACATTTTACTTCACTGAAAGATAAATTTCTCCCAGAAAGTAACCTTATCCCCCCACCCACGTATAATGAAATGGTTTAATGCATGCTATTTCTGTAGCATTAGGTCTCGGCATCTGGGGGGAAGTCGGGACCTTCCTTTTTATAGGATAGTAGCATCAAAAAGTAGAAGATGGACACTGAGAATTGGTCACATTGATCCAAACAATCAATAAACCTACTGTTTCCATCTCCTACCCTTTCTGCAATACTTACATTTTCGTCACTTTCTGTACGAGTATCTCTTCTCCATTTGCTGTCTCTAAGCGGAGCATATATAGCCCATTGCGCAGGCTACTCATATCAATAAAGAAGCGATTATCTTCCAGTGCCTCTTCTGCGCGATACACCAGGCGGCCACTCAAGTCGTAGATACGGATGTTAACTAAGCCAATCCGATCCAGATGAACGGTAAGGATATCAGAAGTTGGATTCGGGAATAGCTTCGTTTTGGCAAAGAGGTCAAGACCTGAACAGTCCTCATCAATGCCATTGTCTGCAATCTCATTGGCTTGCGGATAAATATCGCCATTGGTATCATCACAATCCTCATTGTTTAGAGAATAGCCATCCGGCAGATCACCACAAATGGTAATAGCATCGGCAGCATCTCCAAAGCCATCACTATCTGAATCACGGTAGTAGGTGAAAAGTGGTAAGCCTTCATCTATTTCACCATTACAATCATTATCAAGGTCATCACACACCTCTGGTGCACCAGGGTATACCACATTGATCGTATCATCACAGTCTCCATCGATTTGTTGGAGCTCTGCAGCAATGAAAGCTGTCGCTGATGGACGTTCACAACTTACAATTTGCTCTCCACTACTATAGCCATCGGTATCAGCATCTGTATACCACTCCTGGCCTGGGAATTCAATTGCATCACTATCATCACAGTCCGTATCGGCAGCAATCAATTCGCTAGCCAAGAAACCATCCTGAGGGCGTTCACAGTTCACTACTACCCCACTCACTGAACCATAACCATCCAGGTCAGCATCCAGGAACCATTCCTGGCCTGGGAATTTGTTACTGTCTTGGTCATCACAATCGGTGTCGACGGCACTTAGTTCTGCCTCTAGAAAACCGAAGGCTGGGCGCTCACAGCTAACTTCTGTGCTTCCATCGCCATAGTTATCGCCATCGCGATCGAGATACCAAACTTGGCCCGGGAATTCATCATCATCGGAATCATCACAATCCGTATTATCTGCCACAAAACCAGCAGGAGCACTACAAGCTAGTTCTAGTATTGCAGGGTCTCCAAAACCATCCTCATCCGTATCCGCATAGAAGCTTAGCAAGACACCCTCATCAATTTCACCATCACAATCATTATCTCTACCATCACAAATCTCTGGCGCTCCAGGATAAACTTGATCAGTGGTGTCGTCGCAGTCTTCATAGCTATAGAAACCATCACCGTCTTCATCCTTGTAGAATAAGCTACGTGCTAGCTCGAAAGCATCTAGCCCCAGCTCAATTCCCATCAATCGTCCAGGTACATCGTCCACCGGTGGGTGAATTCCACCCCAAATACGAGAGAGGCTACATTGATCGGAAGCATCTCGATAGGTAGCCCACTGCAAGGTAATATCCATGCTTGGGCCATCTTCGAATACCAGAAACTCGTCCTCTTCAGCAAAGAACTCTCCCATTCCACCAGGGAAAAATGGATCACCAGTCAAGGCAGTAAGCATTTCCGCTGCTGCCCTTGAATAGGTAGAGTGACCTGATACATAACCCGCAAAGTTGGGCGACACGAAGGTTGGTCTTTGATATGGCCACCAATTGTCAGCCAAAATCCAACCAACACCTGCCTCCTGAATCTCAGGCACAGTAATAAAATCTGGTCCACGCCAAGCCAAAAACTTGACCTTTCCAATATTTTGCCCCGTTGCGCCAGCAAGTGGGTCACCGGCTTCTACCAACTCGATGAGGCCATCTAAAAGTGGTACTCCAGCAGGGTGATAATTAGCTCTGCCTGGATCGGTACTTTGTCCCAATTCCGCCATACCACGCAAGGCAGAAATTGGTCGCAAATAGTCATACCATCCTTTGACACCCCAGACGGTAACAGCTGCATCGTGCATTGCGCCACCTAAAGCCAGATAACACTTTACATCCCACTCTAATTCTCCTAATTCTTCACCTTCGCCACCGAATTTACGTTCCAACAGCGGATGGTCATTCACATAGTTCAGGATCGTAAACCAGTGTCCTGGCGGTGTTTCAGAATCTGGCCCATCGGCCCAGAATTCAGCGAGAATACGTGCGTAATCACCTCGAGGCACCATTTGTGGCTCGTAAGGCTCGCCTGTTACAGGGTTGAGATCCCAGCCTTCACCAATATCACCACCATCTACCAGGTTATAGAAATCACGAAGACCTTCAATAGTAGTGGGATAATCTTCAACAGCAATATTACCAATGCTTGCAGGAGAGATATCCCACATCACTCCATCATCAGGAGACAGGTGGGAAGACCAAGCAGCTACCAGTGCAAAAGTCAACTGGTACTCTTCTGACATGGCATCCGGTTCGTCAACATTGAGATATGGTGGAGCGCCTGGATCGTGGTAAACGTAGTATGGATTACCGTCACGCTCATAGATATTAAGATCCTCAGTAGACAACGCAAAAGGAGTAACAACACCCCATTCTGGACTGAGAAATGGTGGTGTAGCTCCAGGAATGACATTGCCTCCCTGATCGACAAACACCTCAAGCGTCAATGGCTGCCAGCGGTTATAATCAGTAATATCAGGGTTACCCGGAAGTCCTACAATGAGTGGGTCATTAACTGGCTCGTAAAACAAGTTTTCGTATTCACCCTCCTCATTAGAACCATCTTGTAAGCCAAACGCAATCAGCTCTTGGGCGATGTAGTTACCCAATGCTGCAGGTGAGCCTGTTTCGTAGTCGGTAGAGGTAATTAACTCATCGTAGCCTAAGTCTGCAAAATGCGTTCTCAGACTGTTCAGAGTTAGAAAGGCTCCAGGGGACTCTGCGAAGCGGTGAGACAATAGTCGAAAAGCAGCATAGCTAATCGCTTCCTCACGAGCAGCCTCAATATCCGCCGGAGCAGGTACTGTAGTAAATGGACATTCATAGCCTCCTACCGATTTCCCTAAGAAAAAGGTCTCTGCCTCATCATCATAAACCGCCCAGGCATCGTACATGGCAACACTGGTATGAAAGAGGTTTCTGGCATGCACGGTAGGGCGAGCAAAATCTCGTCGGATTGCCTCCAGTAACTCCTCGCTCCATTCTCGTGCCACCGAATGCTGAGCATTGGCCGGCATCCATGCCAACACTAAAAACATTAGTGTACTAGTGATCGTCAAAATTTTTTTCATAGTCCTGTTTTTCTTTTCCGGTATCAAGCTTACCACACCATCTGTCGGGAAAAACACCTTAAGAAAGGTGCCATTTTTTACCGCATAAAGTTAGCAAAACATAAGCCCTTGGCGTCATTTTGAGCTAGTCAAACGTTAAACTAATACTAAAGGCCTAGCTCAATATTAGGCCGGCGCCATAAATAGTAATAACTTATTGGTTGCATTAATGATTTTTGTCACATAAACGCACATTTATGCCTGCAAAACATACAATTGCGCTTTGCATCTTGATCCTACTCGGCAGTTCTGCATTGCTAGCACAAGAGCCTGCCGCAGCAGTGAATGTCACCCAGCAAAGTATCTCTAAATTAACTTTCCTGCGCCCAGGGGGACCGAGCCTCGGAGACCTTGCTAACTACGGTAAAGTTAATCGCACAGAAGGAACACCATTTTTACATGAAGAATGGGCACCAGGCCGTATTCGCTTTGAAGGTCAGCCTAACTACAGTGAAATTTTGGATGTGCTTCCTGATCTAGAGAGCAACATATTGAATATCCAACTATCCAGTGGTTATATCGGTGAATTCCCGATGGACCGCCTTGACGCTGTAACGGTCTACGGCCCTGAACAAGACACCACCGTCTTGGAGATTCAGGATCTCAATGAACTATTTGGTGTCGGCGATCCTGGCCGACGTTTCTACGAAGTTTTGCATCGTGGAGATCGCTACCTGGTACTTCACCAACCGATCAAATACTTACGCCGGGAAGAATACGTAGAGAATCTAGGTATGGTTCGACGCCCTGACAAGTACATGGATCGGAGCCAATTCTGGGTCTTTGACGGAGCTTCTTTAATTCAAGTAAAAAACAACATGCGTAGCATCTCAAAGGCCTTCCCAAGAAAAGCAGCCACGATCAAGCGCTTGGTTAGAACAAATGACTTGGATTTAGGAAACGATGACGACCTCGGTCGATTGTTCTCTCTATTGGAGGAATCCTAAAGAAATTGCAGATTACCTACCGTTAGATTGGTATAGACCGTGCGAATAAATCGGTCCGACTGAAATGAAAAAGGGTATAAGGAAACGCTGGAATCAGCCTCCTTATACCCTTTTCTAATGGTGTAACATAAAAAAATGCCTGCCCAGAAAAGGGCAGACACATCAAAACAAAACGAAAAACCAACTTTAAACAAGTATATCTTTGATAATCTGTCAAAACAGATTTTATGGTCAACACTCTTAGAATTCTTAACCGCATTAAGCGGTAAAATGTTGTAAATCGGACTGTTAAGAAAGTCTTAACGGCGTCATTTTTGTGTCACTCTTTATTGTGCTCTCATTCTCACAGGGAGTTCTACTTCCTCCCCTTTTCGAACTACCGTAATCTGTAACACATCACCTACCTTAGAACGTCCTACCATCTCCGTTAGTTCCGGAACGTCGCGGATTAGACGATCATCTACTTTTACAATGATGTCACGAGGGAGAAGCCCTGCATACTGGGCAGAACCGCCATCAACCAGCTCGTCAATTACCACTCCTTGATTAATTTGTACACCGAGCTCATCTGCAGCATCTGCATCCAATGGGTAAATACTCACTCCAAGGAAAGCGCGCTGAAAACTTCCGAATTCGATAATATCATCTACAATTCGAGTCACGAGGTTTACCGGGATAGCAAACGAATATCCTTGGAACATTCCAGTACGCGTGGCAATAGCTGTGTTAATTCCTAGTAGTCGCCCCTCGGCATCAACCAAGGCTCCTCCACTATTACCGGGGTTTACAGCTGCATCTGTTTGCAAAAAGGATTCAATAGCATCACGCCCCGGTATAAGCTCGAGACTGCGGCCTTTTGCACTGATGATACCTGCTGTAACCGTACTCGTAAGATCAAGCGGGTTTCCTACTGCAAGCACCCATTCACCAATCTCAGCTTGATCGGAATCTGCTGCGTCCAATGTTGGAAGCCCAGTCGCCTCAATCTTAATCACGGCTAGGTCTACTTTTTCATCCCGGCCAATCACCTCTGCAGTAAACTTCCGATTATCATTAAGCGTAACGGTCAGATTTTCGGCTTTGTCTACTACGTGGTTATTCGTGATGATATAACCATCTGCAGAATAAATCACACCAGAACCGGTTCCTCCTCCTGGTCCACCGAAGGGACTGTCATCATCGAAAAAGAAACGGAGTGGGCTATCACTTGAGCCCGCACTCCCACTAGCTGAGATATGCACGACCGAAGGAGTAGCACGCTGTGCAGCAGCTCTAAAGTCGAAGGTTGGAGGGTTATTAAGCACAGAACTGCCAGGACTCAGATTTACCTGACGTACAGGTACATCTTGAGCAGGAGCTGCGCTATTACTTCCATTAATATTAAGAAAATACGCACCAGATAGTGCTATAGCCCCACCGATGAGGCCCGCAGAAATTGTTTTCCACCATTGGCTCATAGCAAAATCGATTTAAGAGTTAATATTTATTTCAGAACACAAACCCTCATGCGAAAAGATGTTTTCGGGTTTGAGCACACCTCAGTTCGCAATTGCTTAACGATATATAAACGTCGAGAGTCGTCTTACCGCTTCTTCTATTCGCCGCATTCGGCAATTAAGAAACAAGGTTTCATTGTTTTTAGAATGCATAAAAGGCACCAAAAGTTGTGCGTAGTAATGGCAAATGCTACCAACTGGCGTCTAGGGCCGACAAATTCCTGCCTTGTAGTGATCAGCCTACCAATACCATGGGTGCTCAGCTACTGTCCGAACGCCCTTTGATCCAACTTGCAAGCGACGGGCTCGCATTAGACTCTTACGGCGATGCTCTACATAATCAGGCTGATCAGGTAATAGTTGCTGAACTTTATTGGCGCCATTATCAGAACCACTATGTATGAAATTACCCTCTCCTAGATAAATCCCTACGTGGGTAATCTTCTCCGAACCATCTTCACGATAGCGGCCAAAAAAGAGGAAATCTCCTGCCTCTAGCCCATTGAGGTCTTCATCATATTCTACATCAACTCCTGCATGTACTTGTTGCGAAGCATCTCTTGGAATAATAAGCCCTTGCTGCCAGTATACAGTCTTTGTGAAACCACTACAGTCCATGGCTTTGGGGCTCGTCCCACCCCAGAAATAGGGTTTGCCGATTTGCTGGAAGGCTACAGCTTGGGTGAGTTCCAGGCTGGGTTGTTGTTGAGCCAACCAGTCCTCAAATGGTATTAGGTCGGCAGTTGGGATAAAGCCATGACGGTTGTCTGGGTAAAGCATAGCCGTAAATGCTCCTTCGACAAAGGCACGAACTAAGATATCTCCGGCTACAAGATCTCCTACCTGCTCACTGGCAATACTTGGATCGTCAAAAGCATAGCCGTGATCCTTAGTGTACACTACTCGATCCTCTTCCTGCCATGTTTGCAATTCATCGGCAGACATGCGCACAATTTCCCCTCCGTGCACCCAGGCTAAATATTCATCCGGGCACCGAACAAAGTACCACTCTTCATCTTGCTTCAATACTTGCAGAGGGGTACCTAGCAAAACTTGTGTAGCTAATTCCTGCGAATGCCCTTTCTCAGATCGCAGGTTCACTACAGAATGACGAGCTAGCGCAAAGGTCTTTTCTCCTAATGCCTCGGCAGGCATCTCCAGCACCTCATCAATGATTACATCGTATCCTTGATTTTCTAAAGCGCGGATTAGGCTATCCTTTGCACCTGGCATAGTCGTTTCTCCTTCGAGGAGCAAACTGTGATCTTCGCGAACAAGAACATCAACATCTAGTCGAGCTACTCTTCGATCCGGCACAAAATGCTTCTGTATATCCATTACCAGAGCTGATGTCGCCGGAGGCGAAGGATCAGGAATAGGTTCACAAGACAAAAACGAGGACAAAAAAGCCAGGGGAAGTATAAGACGGAACATAAATTATCAATTGGAGTCAATAGTGTTTATGTACGTAGATTTCGTATTAGCCTACATAAACGCTAATCAAGATAACACAACTTAATAAAAAAGGAAGCGGGCTGATCCGTGTGAGACACCGATCAGCCCGCTCTGTTAGGCAGTTGAAGCGATATTGATGCTTAGTAAGCTATGTCGCTTGTAGAAGCTGGGCGTTGCTGGATACCAGAACGCTTAGGTTTTACTGTACCTGTTGCTTTGAGCTTGATAGTTTGCTCAACATCAGGGTCACCAATAGTGGTAACATTGTTGTCAAATACGTTACCGCTCATCTGTGCCTCGCAGATACCGCGTCCTTCACGTTGGTTGTAGATCGCGCCACCGCGAACTAGGGAGAAGTTTTCGGCAAAGAGACAGTCTTCGATAACAGGTTGACACTCACCATAAAGGCCACGGTTTAAAACACCGGCGCCATATATAGATTCGTTACCTTCAAAACTGCAGTTTGTGATAGTAGGATTACAGGTACCAAAGTTTCCATCATTGAAAATGGCACCCCCATTGAAGTCGGAGCGATTGTAAACGAATTTGCAATCGCTAATGACGGGAGAAGTCTCGCCGTCGCTCGCGTAATTATAAATAGCTGCTCCTTCACGAGAGAAATTCTCTAGGAACAAACAGTTTGCGATAGTAGGAGAAGATACGCCAGACTCACCGTTGTTGTATACGCCTGCGCCGCAAGTGCTCAAATCAGCACCTTCAACCAGGCCGTCAGCGTAACCACCCGTAATTACAAACCCATCAATTAGTGTCGCATCATTGGCGTAGTTGAAGTAAACTACGGTGTAACTGTTGTCTTCTGTTACAGCTACATCACCAATCTCGCCACTCAAGATGGTTAGATTCTTTTCTGTGTCGCGATCCTCAAGCTTCTTTTCAGTACCGGCGAAACCACCATATACTTTAACGCCACTTGGAATAGCAAAAGAGGCGGTGCGGTCAGCCTCGGTAGTTGGTACGTATGTACCAGCAGCTACCCAGATTTCGTCACCTTCCTCCGCTACTGCCAGAGCAGCCTGGAGCTCAGGGAACGCCTCTTCCCAGTTAGCACCTTCGCCGGTACCGTCGGGATGGACGTACAAACGATTATTCGCCATTAACCCCAGCACTAGAGCCGAACAGCAGATAATCATTAATGAGAGTAAAAATTGCTTCACGCCTGTTTCCTTTTGAGTTGTTAAATAAAAATAAAGGATCATCCTTCCTAACCTGTCTAGCAGGCTTGGTAGAAGTTGCGTTTTAATGTTGGGCTTAAAATCGATGGGATGACCGATGATTAACCGAACAAACACCTTCCACACCGGATGGCGTCAAACAAAAACAAACTTGATTGGGATAACTCTGATTATTAACTGGGGACGTACAGTTAATCACCAGTGAACAGATAGTTGACTAGCTTGGGATAAAACTAATAAACTATCCCCGAAAGAACAAACATTCCTCCGGCTTTTTGGCGTGTAGATTGTAATTGTTGCCTAGAAACCCATCAGTGGGATAATTGATAGATTTCCGCTCTTTATAGCTTCATTAACGTGAACAAATATAATTGGTTTCGTTTAAAAGCGAAAAACTTTCGGGTTATTCCTGAAAAAAATTCGTTTATCCGTCTTAAACAGTCAAAAAACGGGCCAAAAATTTATTTTACGGTAGGAATCCTTTATTTTTCGCAACCCTAATTATTCAGGCCGGTCAACCGACCGGGCATCATAATCTCTTCTAGAGGGGACCTAATAGCAACCGACACAATTGCGCTGAGAAATTTACCAGGCCGCGTAAGTGGCTCGCCCGACATATATATGGTATTTCTCACGGGTTTTACCCAAACAAAATTGACACTTTGCCGTAAAAAGCAAGAAGTGATAATGTAGATACGGTATAAAGGTGACTACCAACGGCGAGTTCCGTCTAATATATGGTATGCCTTTCCGTTTTTTTGAGACCGGTGCCGTGCATTTCACTGCCTCATAAAGAAAATAATCCCACTGCTGTAGTAGCAGCCTGAACATGAAACAACATTTTATGATGGTACGACAAACCCTCCTATCCCTTTTGTGCCTGCTCCTTTGGGTGTCGGGTCTTCAAGCCCAGGATTTTCACTATTCCCAATTTTCTTATGCTCCTCTACACTTGAATCCGGCACTGACCGGGGTGTTTGCTGGTAATACGCGTATTGCAGCAAGCTATCGTAGTCAGTGGAATCAAGTTCCGGTAGCATACGAGACCTTCACTGTTACCGCTGACCATAAGTACACTTGTGGTCGTGCTCGCCCAGGATTCTTTTCTTCGGGTGTCGCTCTTAACTATGATCAAGCCGGGGATTCTCGCTTGGCACTAGCGGAAGTCGGTTTGTACGGTTCGTATACACGACCACTCAACAAGCAATCATTTGTAACTGTCGGCCTGAACGCAGGACTGGGGCAACGCTCATTCAAAACGGACGATTTACGTTTTGATGAAAATTTCGATGTCCTTCTGGGGGTTTTTAATCCAAACCTTGGCAGTGGCGAAGCATTTGCGAATACCAGCCATATCTTTTTTGATGCCGGTGTTGGGATTAATTTCCGTTGGCAAGCATTGCAAAGCGGTGCACTGATCGACCTATTGGAAAAGCGCTCCAAGCTGGATATTGGTATCGGTATCCATCACTTGCCACAACCAGACATGAGTTTCATCGAGGATGTAAAGGTGAGTTTGCCTATTCGTTACAGTCCCTACGCCACTGGAATCATCCAGGTAGGCGATCCACTTGATGTTCATTTGGCCGGCATGGCTCAGTTCCAAAGTACCTACCGCCAATATCTCGCTACCATAGGTGCTAAGCTTCACCTCAACCGCGAACCGGGCCAGCAATGGTCGGTCATGGTAGGAGCAGGTTATCGCTTCGACGAATTTGGCGATGCATGGTATCCTGCCCTAGAGATCAACTATCACGAAATTATCAGGGCTAGTTTGAGCTATGACTTCAACATTTCCGAATTCCAAATCGCTACCAATCGGCGAGGAGGTCTGGAATTGAACGTCCGCTACCTTATTAAGAAGGTATGCCCGCTGCCTAATTTCAAGTTTTGCCCCCTTATCTAATCCCAAGTTGCCATTATCCTATGACCAAGCTAGCCATGAAAAGGATTTTCATCTTACCACTGCTTACCCTGCTGATTCCCTTCTTGGGGATGAGCCAGTCCATGGAGGAATGGACTCAGGCTGCGGATGCGGCCTATGCCAAAGCAGATTACTATAGTGCCTACCGTTATTATGAGGTAGCTTTAAAATATGACTCCACCCGGGTTGACCTCTGGTACAAACTCGGAGAGAGTGCTCGTCAATTTACTGCTTACTCCACTGCTAGCAATGCCTACCAGAAGGTGGCTACCAGTAGCCTACGCGATTCTTTCCCACTGCTGGAGTTTCGTCAAGCACAGGTATTGCAAAAACGAGGATTCTACAGCGCCGCCGCGTCCTTGTACAAAGGGTTTGTGGACGAAGATCCAGACGTTGAACCTAAGTTTCTGGAAGAAGCTGAACACGAGAGAATTAATGCAGAGTGGGCTTCAGATGTAGTCAGTCGCCCTGACGAAACCACAGTTATGCACCTGCCAGGAGATGTTAACTCTCCACACTCTGACTTTGCTCCTTATTATAAGGGCGATATGTTGTACTTCTCCTCGCTACGCTACAACATTCGTCGTGATTCCGTCTTGCCAAGACGAAGTTTGTCGCGAATCATGACGCAAGAACCAGGCGCTACCGAAGTAGAAGATCTACCGAAGCAAATCAATCAGCCAGGTCGTATAGCAGCTCATACCACATACGCACCGGACGGACAGACGGTATACTACACGCTTTGTGACTATGTTGGTGGCACTTCTGACTTCCGCTGTGAAATCTATTGTTCCAGCATTTTTGAAGATGGCCGTTGGGGTACACCACAGCGTCTACCTCTTAATGACCCTAAGGCAACCAATACGCATCCAAATGTAGGCGTACAAGCATCCGATAATACTGCATTCCTTTACTTCTCCTCTAATCGAGCGGGCGGTAAAGGAGGCCTTGACATCTATCGGGCTGAGATCCTGGCACCGAATCGCTGTGGACCGGTGGAGAACCTGGGAAGTATCAATACTAATGGTGATGATGTGACACCATTCTTCTACGAGCCCAACCAAGTACTGTATTTCAGTACAGACGGGCGTTTGTCGATGGGTGGATTTGATATTTACCGTACTAGCTGGAATGGACGCAGCTGGGATCGTCCTACGCACATGGGCACCCCAGTTAACAGTAGCTATAACGACCTCTACTATTCTCGCTTTCCAGAGCGAGAACGAGCGATCTTCGCTTCTAACCGTCCAGACTCCCTCGCTATCTTTTGGGATGATGGGAAAGAGGCCTGTTGTAATGACTTGTACAGCGTAGGAATTACAGATGAGATTAAGCTACTGGCATTGACCTATCACGCCTTGGAGCTTACGGAACTACCAGGTACAACCGTCGCTTTGTATGAACTCAACCCTGGCGGTCGCCGCTTAGTGGATAGTGTATACAATCCTACGGCACACGATTTTGAGTTCACAGTTGATCCAGGCAAACAATACGAACTCGTGGCTACCAAGCCCGGCTTTAGTGCCGATCGAGACACCATTGACTTAACATCACCAGAACTGGCAGACCTGAAAGAGATTGAACGCAAACTATATTTATCTCCAGATCTGGAGCTAGATGTTTTCACCTTCAATCAGCTGGATTCTTCTGCCTTAGTTGGTGCGACGGTCTATCTATATGAATTGGACCCTGATGGGGAGTTGATTTTGGTCGACAGTATTGTCAATCCAACCTCTAATGACTCGCACTTCAAATTGCGCCGTGGCAAACAGTACCAAGTATTTGCTCAAAAAGATGGCTTTAAGCCGGCGCAAGCCTTTATTGACACGAATGACCCTGAATACGCTGATGTAGCAAAAATCCAAAAGGATCTTTACCTCGAGCCCGGTCTATTCCTGGAGGTTTATACTTATCGCTTACTCGATAACGAGCCACTTGCTGGGAGCACAGTTTACTTGTATGAGTACACCGATGAAGAAGGCGAAAAGCTTGTTGATAGCCTGACCAATAAAACGGGGCATCAGTTTGGATTTGTCGTAGAGAAAGGCAAACGTTACGTGATCCGAGGTGAGCGCGATGGCTACGGACCTGACCTGACATCACTAGACTTGTCTGGACCAGAAGTACCAGATAGTGGCACCTACCGCAAAGACTTGCACTTGGGTCAGCTACTGGAGATCTTCACCTATGATGCAGTTACGGAACTACCATTGCCAGGTGCTGAGGTTCGACTAATTGACCCTCGCACTGGTGAACTAGTTGCGGATAAGATTAACCCTGATGGTAATGATTTCCGATTCTCCATCAATCTGGATAAACCATACGAACTTCAGGTTTCTCGCAAAGGGTACAAGCCTGTAAATGATATCATCTCCTTCTCCCAAGAAGATTTGACCGCTGGTGGTGGTAAAATTGCCTTCGATGTCTTCTTAGAGCCTTATGAAGATCCGAATTCAATGTTGCCGCTGTATCTGTACTTCGACAATGACCATCCGGATCCAAGGTCACGCAAACCGACGACGGACAAAGAGTACGTTTCGACCAATGTCGAATACTACAAGCAAAAGCAAAACTTCGTGCAAACTTTCACTGGAGACATGGAACTGGAAGAAGCTTTCCGGACTCGCCGCCGTTTCAATGACTTCTTTAACCTTGAAGTACGGGGTGGTCGCTATGACTTGGAAGAATTTGCCAAGCGCCTAGTTGTTTATCTCGAGTCTGGCGGCACCTTCCACATGGACCTCAAGGGTTTTGCCAGTCCACGTGCCGCTACTGCTTATAATGAGATCTTAAGTCGTCGTCGTATTGATGCTGTACTCAACTTCTTTAGAAGATATGAATACGAAGGAACATCCCTTTGGGACTTCCATACAGTAGATAAAACCTTGACGTTCGATCAAGATCCGCTGGGAGAAACTACTGCTGACCCACGCGTAGTTGACAAGCTGGACGATGAACGCAATAGTATTTTCAACCTGTTTGCTTCCCTGGAGCGTCGAGTAGAGGTTCGCGCTGGCAATGAAGAAGAAGAGGAGCAGCCGCAGCAACAGGAGGAAGAAAATGAAGAACGTAAATAAAATCCAACGGACAGTAGATCAACAGTCGTTCATGATCAGCTAAGAATTGAGTGACTGTTGATCTTCCCCTTGAAAAATAGAAAACGCAAAAGCCATGAAATTGGTCCTGAACATATCACCTCTCCCCCTTGTAGCTCGTTTGCTAGTAGCGAGCTTATTCACCTTTGCCCTGAGTGTTCCAGCCATTGCAGAAGGCGTACAGCAAGTTGCTCCAACTGCTGATGATGCGCCAGTAATGCTGGAAACTAACCGAGTAGACTTCGGTAACTTCGCTGCCTTTAACGGGCCGGAAAGTAGCCGACTCTATATTACCATCGGCGATGTAAACGAAAAGATCTTTTTGGGTCTTGCTGAAGAATACAGCGACGATGGTGAACCTTTCCCGGGTGCATTTTCCGGTCAATACCAATTCCGAATTGTCTACAACGATGGTAATGAGACTGTAGTTCACGGTCCATTCATCGTTACTCCTGGCAATGCCAATGTTACCAGTTGGGCAGAAGCCGCTTTTGGTGTATATCCGACCACCGAGATGCAGGATAACCAACTGATGTATGAGTTCCAACCTACAGAAACAGGTCTTTACTACATCGAGTTCTCAGATGTAGGCTTCCAGGATGCTACAAGCGAAAAGGTAAATATTCCGTTTTGGGATATCACTGTAGCCAACAATGGCACGCCTATTAATGGCCGGGTATGGTCGCGCAACTGGGCATTCCGTACTCCACAACGAGATGGTACGCAGCAGCCAGAATGTGTATGGGACCGTGAATTTAACGGTACACTATACTCCTATACAACAGATGGTTTCGTGTCTAGAATTAACTTCCAAGATGCAGGCCTTCAGGGATTGTCCTTTAACGTGGCCTTCAACAGTACTGGACCTGGCAATACCGGTGTACTTGCAGATGATCGAAAGTCTATTCCAGGCGTCAATGCAACGTTGAACTCTGCGGAGCACCAAATATTCCTCTCGGAACCAGACCCCACGCTCTTCCCTTCTGGGGTTTGTGGGCAGATTGAAGTACCAGACTCTTTTAGATGTTTAAATCAAGATAGTCTCTGCTTAGATATTACCGCAACCAAACCAGGACAGGTTGAAATCATTTTAGACTTCAACCAGAACGGTATTCTTGATCCAAACTCTTTGGATGTAGCTCTAGTGGCCGAATTTCCCGAAGGACAGCTGACCAACTGCGTCCCCTGGGATGGTTTACGTGGCGACGGAAGCCCGATATCACCTACCGACACGATTGATATCATCTTCAATTATTCACAAGGTATTCAGCACTGGTCTGCCTATGATGTGGAGTTTTTGCGAAATGGCTATTGTGTGGAGACACTCCGACCAATTTGCTCCAGCAATCAATCTTCGGATTTCCTTTATTGGGATGATACGGACATACCTGAACTTCCTGGCACAGGAGCCGTCATTGATGGCCGAAATGGATGTGACTGTAACACCATGTGCCGTAACTGGGACAACTTCAGTCTTAATGGATCGACCTGTGACGATTTCAATGACGATGACACCTCTGGTTATGGTGACAAAAACACCATCAATACTTGGTGGTTTGCCAATACCACCACGGTCATCACAATTGATGTACCATTGGTTCAGGCTATGATTACCGGTCCTGACGAAATCTGTGACGGAGACCTGGCAACATTAGTTGCTAGCGATGAAGGAGCGGCCGGGAATACTACCTATAGCTGGACTGGTCCAGATAATTTCACCGCTGATACACAGTCAGTAGATGTAGGTGTTGAAGGTGAATATTGTGTACTTATCACAGATGAACGTGGATGTTCTAACAGTGTTTGTACTACTTTGACCGTCATAAATTCAGATGATGGCGGTATCACTTACCCAGAGAACCTAACAGCTTGTATTGGTTCGCAGGTGGATATTATTGCTAACGGCAACCTTACTGGTTTTTCCTTTGAGTGGAGTCCGACAATTGGCTTCCCAGCAGACGAGCCATCTCCTAGCTTTGTATTTACTGCACCAGTTACTCTTACCGTTACCATTACCGAAGATGCCACTGGTTGTACTTTTACCCGCACCGTGGAAGTAGATGCAAGAACAGAACCAGTGCCAGACTTTACACCAGAAACGGGTTGTGACCAAGGTCTGACCATTAATTTCGTGGACAACAGTGTTGATGCCTCTACTTACTTGTGGGACTTTGGAGACCCTAGTACAACCGCAGATGTAAGCACGCTACCTTCTCCATCCTATACTTATCCGCAGCCAGGTACCTACACTGTATCACTGACTACGATGAGCGCTGATGGTTGTGTAGCCACCACTACCCAGGATGTTACAGTAGAAATCATTCCGCTTTCTGCTGACTTTACCGTAAGCTATAACAGTTGTACTCCTGACGAGGTAGAAGTACAGTTTACCAATGCCTCTATCAATGGCGCCAACAACACAGTTGACTACGATTGGGTATTTACCAATGGCAACGGAACGAGTAATGATGAAAATCCAACTGTCACCGTTAACGGCAATCAAACGTTTACGGCTACGTTGACCATAACAACTGCTAATAATTGTACCGCAACTACAAGTCAGGATGTGACAATTAGCCTTGCACCTCCTGCCGATCAGTTCCCAGACGTACTACTAGATTGTCCTGGTGACACGGTGCAGATTCAGCCTGCTGGTGATCCTAGCTTCACCTATGCCTGGAGCCCAGGCACTGGTATTAGCGACGTCAGCTCACCACAGCCTAGCTTCTTCCCAAGTAGTACTACTGTTTATACGGTAACTATTACCGCAGAAGGAACAATCGATTGTGAGGTTGTAGAAACGGTAGAGGTGTTTGTACCACCAGTTATCAATTTGAACGTAATTGGCGGTGGCAACTTCTGTGCACCGAATACAACACTTACTGCTACAACGGATGTTTCTGCTACTATTGAGTGGTTCGAAGAAGGTAGTATGACCCCAGTGTTTACTGGCCCTGTCTTCACTCCTGCTCTTTCCGGTACGGATACTTATACAGTAGTGGCAACAGATGTAAATGGCTGTACCGAAACTACTACCGTAACTGTTAGTGGTGGTTTGGTTAACATCGAAACACCGGATACCGTAGCGGTTTGTTTGGGACAAGAGATTATGTTGAGTGTTACCAATCTTGACCCCAACGATACGCTTACCTACCTCTGGGAGCCAGCCAACTTGTTTGCTCCAGGCACCAACACTGATGCTATGCCAGACTACTTGGAAGCTATCGGTACGGAAGATGTAACAGTGACTGTTACCAACCAATTTGGTTGTACAACTCAAGAGATGATCCATGTAGCAGTGATTGACCCTAACATTATGCTAGGATTTACTAGCCTGATTGACTGTAATGGAGGAGAAGTCACCTTTACCAACACCAGTACAGACGCCTTTGGCTACGTCTGGGACTTTGGTGACGGCAGCGGACCTAACTTTGAAGAGAACCCAGTTCATGAGTACGATAGCCCGGGCATGTATACTGTAACCCTGGATATCGTTTACGATGTAGACTGTGTTGATCCATTCACGATGGATATCATGGTGGAAGCGCCGACCATCTTTGCGAACTTCACCTATGAGATCACAGAGTGTTCTGCAGATTCAGCGGTGATCCAGTTCTTTGATACTTCTGTAAACACCCTTAATAATACTGACAGCTGGGATTGGACTTTCCAAACAGCAACACCAGGTAGTAGCCAGGAGCAAAATCCAAGTGTGACTGTCTTTAGTGAAGACCCACTTATTGTGAGCTTAACTATTGGCACAGAAAATGACTGTAGCAATACTTTCATAGATACACTGGAAATTGACTTGGTAGACCTGGATGTTTCTTTGAACGACACCTTAGTGGTGTGTCTCGGCGACTCTGTTACGCTCAACCCAGATGGCGATCCTTCTTTGACCTACAGCTGGACACCAGCAGGCACCTTGAATGATCCTACAGCAGCGAGCCCAGTAGCAACTCCGACGGAGACTACTACCTACATAGCCAGTGCATATTCAACCGTTGGAGCAGACACCTGCTTTGTAGTGGATTCGGTTGTAGTGTTTGTACCAGAAGACATTGATCTAATGCTTGATCAAGACCCAGTGGTAGAGACCTGCGGAGAAGATGTAACCATCACTGCCACTGCTAATGTGGATATCACAGTAGAATGGAGCAGCACTTCAGAAGGCCCGCTCGGAACTGGTCCAAGTATTACTATTAATCCATTCCGTACCGACACGATCATTGCGGTAGCTACTGACATGTTCGGATGTACCGCCACGGATACCGTTATTGTCGTTGACAATGGCGTAGACATCTCTATTGGGCCTGGCATTAATGTAACGGCCTGTCAAGGAGTAGATACGACATTGACCGTCATCAACTTGGACGATCAAGATGTGTTGACCTACGAGTGGAGTCCTGAAGAATACATCATTGGAGCAAACGACGAAAGCTCTGTAAACATTGAAGTTACTGAGCCAGGCTCAGTGGTTATTAGTGCTATAGTAACGAATCAGCACCTCTGTGTCGACACTGTAGACTTTATGGTGACGGTTCTTGAGTTTGAAGGAGAAGTAGCTGACACCGTATTCGTGTGTTATAATGAGCCTACTCCAATTAACCCAGGAGGAAATCCTACTTACACCTTTAACTGGTCGCCGACGGATGGCCTTGATTTGACCAACCCGGAGAATCCGATTGCAACGCTTACGGAAGACCAGACCTACTATGTGACGATCACTGACCCAAGTACAACCTGTACAGATCAGGATTCGATTGTAGTAATTGTACAGCCGGATTTGAACCTACAAACGGAAGGTGGTATCCAACTCTGTGAAGTAACACCGGTGACGCTAACCGCTACTACCGACGTTCCAGCAGATATCGTCTGGGTATTCATGACCGATACTATCGGTACGGGCAACAGCATAGAAGTATTACCACCAAGTGTGGATGGCTGCTTCACCTACACTGCCATTGCTACGGATCCGAATACGGGATGTAGCCAGAGCAGTAGTGAGGAGGTTTGTCTGCAAGCCTTTACAGATGAACTACCTGATGGAACCGTATTCGTTTGTGCCAACGAGCCAACACCAATCAATCCGAACGGTGATCCAACGCTCGTTTATGAATGGATGCCAGAGGATGAGTTCATTGACCTGACCGAGCCTTGGAATCCAGTTGTAACTACAAATATGCCATTGACCTATATCGTGTCAGTTGCGGATACAGTATTTGGTTGTGTGGTGATGGATACTATTGACATTGAAGTTTATCCAGAACTTAACCTTGATGTCACGCCAGATGAAATCACCTTATGTGCACCTGGTGAAGTAACGCTAACGGCAAATACTGATTTCCCAGCAGATTCGATTGAATGGTTCCAATTACCAGGAGATCTACCGTTGGGTACTGGAGTAACACTTACCTACACTCCTCCAGCAGGTACCAGTCAAGCATATGCTGTAGCGACGAGTGGTGATGGTTGTACCGAACGAGATACAACAACGATTTTCAATTACCCACTGGACGTGGGCATTACAGATACTTTGATTATTTGTGAGCCAACAGATGAAGTGGAGCTTTCTGTATTCAACAATGCAGGTGACCAGGATATCACTGTAGTTTGGGAACCACTTGGGGTACTAACCGACCTCAATGAACTCACCGTTACGGTAGATCCTAATATTACTGGCACCTTCACCGCTACGGTAACCAATCAGTTTGGTTGTAGCGAGGTACTGACTACCAGTGTAACGGTGATTGACCTCATGGGTGATCTCGAAATCAGTGCGGAACCAGATACCATCTTGCTAGATGAATCTACCACCATTACCGTCACTGGCTGTGTAGGCTGTAGCTACGACTGGGACCCTCCTGCCGAGGATAGCCCTGTTATTGTGGTGACACCGACCGTAGAAGGAGACAACTTCTATTTCGTCACCGTTAGCCTACTGGGTTGTGAGAAAGACCTGGAGATTCCAGTTAATGTAATTGATGGCACTTGTGATACCGACCATATCTTCTTACCAAACGCCTTCAGTCCGAACAACGACGGTACTAACGACGTACTGCGTTTACGGAGCTTCTTCTTGGGAGAATTATCGGAGGTAGACTTCCTGATTTACAATCGTTGGGGCGAGGAGATGTTCCGGACTACGAATCCGTTTGAAGGTTGGGATGGTACTTATCGTGGCGAACAATTGCCACCTGATGTGTATGGTTTCTACCTAAAGGTATTGTGTCCGAACGGTGAAGAACTGGTGCAAAAAGGCAACGTAACACTGTTAAGATAAACTTAGTCACAGTCGAATAATTCGCTTCGCGGCGACTTCGTGGTAATTCCCGAGTTAAGCTAAATGCTAAAGTAAAAGAGCGAATTAATTTTTGACGAATACTTAACAGACGGGTTAAAAATACTTTAAACGGTTGGCTGCAATTTGTAGCCAACCGTTTTTTTGTGCAGCTTTAGGGTGCAACTAAACTACAACCCTGATGAAAAAGTACCTACTCCTCCCATTTTTACTCCTCGTTCTCTCTTCTGGCCTCAAAGCACAAACGGAAATTAAATTAAACCCAGTTGCCTTACTTTTCCTTGGTATCGGTGCTGGTGTAGAATACGGATTCAACCCTGAGTTTGGGGTAGAACTTAACACCCTAATTGTAGAAGGTGGTGCAGCTGTTTGGGCTGCCGGTAAATACTACTTCAATCCACGGCAAGGTTTAGATCGCTTCTACGTAGGTGCTTATCTCGGAGGCGTTACGGATTCAGACGGTCCGGGTTTAGGTTTCTTACTAGGTACTAAGACCGTCTCTCGAAACAATAAGCTGCTCTTCGAAGTAGGCATTGGTGCCGGACGAAGTTTTAGTGGTGGCTTCCTGCCCTACGGCCGAATATCACTGGGATATCGATTTGGGCAATAGTACCCCTCCTCCCTGTAAAAAGATCAGATATTGATCCTAGTGATGCCGCTGCTTATTGCCGTGTCCTTGCTACCTTTAGTGCCCGCTAAGGAAGTATGAACATGATGGAAACGGAAGTGTGTATTGTTGGAGCCGGACCCGGTGGAGCAGCGGCAGCGCTCAAACTCAGTTATCTAGGTACTCCTTGTCTATTACTGGACAAGGCGACCTTCCCACGAGACAAAGTATGTGGTGATGCAGTCAGTGGCAAAGTGACAACCCTTCTTGGTCGTCTGGACCCTGCTATGCTACGACGGTTCCGACAACAGGTGACCAACGTAGATGTCTGGGGTATTCGCTTTATCCCTTCAAACGGCAGAGAGCTAAAAATTCCGTTTCAAGTGGACTACGATCCCAATGTGGATGAGGCTCCGGGCTATGTCATGCGCAGAACGGATTTCGACAACTTCCTGGTGGAAGAAGTACGCCAACGGAAGAACATCGATTTTCGAGAAGGCATTGAGGTAAAAGAATACGAACGCACCGATAAAGGCTGGAAGATTAGCACTGCCTCTGGGCAGGAAATTCATTGCCGCATATTGCTAATTGCTGATGGCGCCTATTCTCATTTCAGCCGCCACATAGCCGGACACACAAAAGACAATGCCCATTACGCGGCAGCTTTGCGCGCCTATTATAAAGGAGTCACTGGCTTTCATAAGGATAACTTCATCGAACTCCATTTTCTTCCTGAGCTTAATCCAGGATACTTCTGGATATTCCCGTTACCAAATGGTGGAGCTAATGTCGGTTTGGGCATGCGAAGTGATTTCGTTCAGAAACGGCGACTGAATCTGAAAACAGTGTTGAATGAAGTCTTCGAAAAACATCCTGATATCGCTGCCCGCTTTGCGAATGCAGAACTAGATGGCAAAATAGTGGGCTATGGATTACCACTGGGCTCCAAGCGACGCTCGCTATCTGGAGATCACTATATGCTTCTCGGCGATGCCGGACATTTAATTGATCCACTTACCGGCGAGGGTATCGGCAATGCCTTCTACAGCGGCTTCATTGCTGCCGAACAGGCCATACAATGCCTCCAAGAAGAACGATTTGACGCTACTTATTTGGAAGCATACGATGCTAGAGTGGACCGGGTTCTACGAGTAGAAATGCGATTGAGCTATCAGCTTCAACGCATCATGCAGATACAGTGGCTCACCAACCTGATAACCGGTTTCATTGCCAGCAATCCAAAAATTATCGAATTATTGTGCCGTATGTACACCGACTTCGATCTGCGTAAGCAGTTGGTACGGCCATGGTTTTGGCTCAAAATGTGGTTGGGTCGACGGGCGGAGGCTTAATAGCAATCCGTGGTGAGACCTGGGGAATGAAGGGTCAAAAAAAAATAATCTTTTTCAAGGGCGATACAACCCCTCCCCCATCTTATCACTCTTTACACTACTAATGGCCTACTAAGAACCCCATACCAAATGTCTGCCAACTAACTTTCGCAGATATTCTATCTTAAAATGATAATTCCACGTAACAATTTATGCTAGAAAGCAGTTAAAATAATGTTGGCTTAAGTTTCATAACTAGTGAGTGTAAAGTGGAGTCCTGCGGCAAGTGCTGCAGGGCTTCTTTTTTATTTGCCCCTAAGCCAACCACTTGCAAACTCGTCTTGTTTTTAATGATCAAAAGCGCTGAGGGGCAATCCACTAGCTAGCTTCCTAGAATATTGAAGCAGTCCATTTCCGGTTTTCGGTTATATTTGTTAGGAACGCACCTCATTTTACAGGGCTATATCCACTCACTATGCTGAAACCTACTACAATCCTTGCTGCCACGCTACTGCTGGTATTGAGCGGCTGTGCTAATTATCACCTCAATTATGCTTCTGAAGTTAAAGACTGGGAGGCAAGCACCCCTCCCACAGATGCACCTTCCTACACGGTATATTTAATCGGTGATGCTGGAGCCGGAACTACCACCTGGACTCCACCAGCCTTAACTGCCCTTCGGAGTACCCTTGGAGAAGCGTCGGAAGAGAGTGCAGTAGTTTTCCTAGGTGATAATATCTATCCTAATGGCCTACCGCCAAAATCCGAGCCTTACGAACGGACCCTGGCCGAAACGGCCCTGAATCATCAGCTAGAGAGCTTTTCCGATTACCCCGGACGCGTATTCTTTGTCGCCGGTAATCACGACTGGCAAGAGTACGGCGTAAAAGGCTTGAACAGACAACGCCGCTATATTGATAAGCGTTCTGATGATCAAGCTGCCCTTCTACCAAGGGCTGGTTGTGGAGACCCGGTAGAAGTAGAACTTACCGATGACATTACCATTATCCTACTTGACTCCCAGTGGTGGATGGCCAACTGGAACGGCGAGGAAGAAATCAACGACGGTTGTGAAGCTAAAAGCCGCGCGGATTTTGCATTTTTGCTGCAAGAGGCGATGAAGAGTAATCGACGCAAGGAACTCATTGTAGCCATGCACCATCCCATTTATAGTAATGGACCTCATGGTGGCAAGTTTACCTTCAGTGAGCATCTGTTTCCATTGCGGGAATTGAATGATAACCTGTATGTACCACTACCTGTAGTAGGCAGTTTCTTTCGACTACTACAATCATCCGTTGGTACACGGCAAGATCTGGCAAATTCTACCTACAAGGATTTCCGAAACCTACTCCTCGGACAAGCCAATACCATTGGTGACGTAATTTTTGCCGCAGGGCATGAGCACAGCCTCCAGTATTGGGATAAGGATGACCAGCATTTCATTGTTAGTGGAAGCGGTTCAAGATACGATGGAACGAAGACTGGCAACGGCGCCTTATTTGCCTACGGCGGTTATGGTTTTGCTCAGTTAAACTACTATCCAGACGGACAGGTGTGGACACAATACTTCCAGGTTCTAGAGGATGGTAGTAAGCGCCTGGTATTTCAGCACCAGGTGAAGCCTAGCTTTGCAGAGCGTGGCCAGGTGGAAGATGAAATTATTGACGATAACTTCACTGACGACCGAACTCAAACTGTGCCTTTAAGCCAGGTAGATTTTTCACGTAGTAAAACTGGAGAAAAGATCTGGGGAGCTCACTATCGCGATGCTTACAGCACGGTAATGGAACTTCCTGAATTAGATCTTGCCACGGAGGGCTTAGAGCCCGTCAAGCGTGGTGGTGGTTTTCAAACGAATTCGTTGCGACTAGAGGATCCCGAAACGGAACGTCAATACACCCTACGTTCAATTGATAAGGACCCTAGCCGTACGGTGCCCTATCCACTAAATACAGACTTGGTACTGGATGTAGTACGAGACAACTTCTCGGCTTCCCATCCGATTGCGGCAATTGCTGTAGCCCCGCTAGCCGATGCTGCCGGAGTGTACCACGCTAATCCTAAGCTGGTATACCTGCCTTCACAACAGGCATTGGGAGACTTTAATAAAGATTATGCAGAGGCTATCTACCTCTTCGAGGAACGCCCCGACGATGACGCTTGGGAAGGAGGAGCCCCATTCTTTGGCAACCCGGAAGATGTGATCAGCACCTTTGATATGATTGAAAAAGTACGGGCCGACCACGAGGATCGCGTAGATCAACGCTGGACGATTCGCTCTCGCCTGTTCGATCTAACCATTGGTGACTGGGACCGACATGATGATCAATGGCGTTGGGGTAAGTTTGAAAAAGGAGGAAACGATTATTATCGGCCAATTCCTCGCGATCGTGATCAAGCATTTGCAAACTATGATGGCGCCATATTTGGTGTAGCACGTATCGTTTCTCCGAAGAGTAAGCAGTGGCGTCCGTTCACGGATGAGACAGGACGTACCCATTGGGCTACTTACAATGCCTTCTTGTTTGATCAAAGCTTCCTCACCAATCTGAGTTGGGAAGACTGGCAAGAAGCAGTCAAACACATCCAGACGACGCTAACTGATGAAGTTATCGAGAAAGCCTTCCAAGATACATGGCCAGAGCCATTTCTGAGTAGAGATGCACCTGCCATCATTGCGACCATCAAGGGAAGAAGAGATAAACTTTCGGCCATTGCTCGCGACTATTATCAGTTTCTTGCTGGCGAAGTAGATGTCCTAGGTACAGACCAAAAAGACCTCTTTGTTATTGAGCGTCTGGATGACAACCACACCAGAGTTCGGGTATTTGACACCAATAAGAAAGGTGAACGAGAAGGCAAGTTTTACGATCGGACGTTCTTACATAACGAAACGCAAGACATCTATTGTTATGGCTTAGGTGACGACGACATATTCGAAGTAACTGGTTCGGTGGCGTTCGGCAGTGCCGTTCATTTGATCGGTGGAGAGGGTAAGGATGTATTTGATGACCAATCAGCAACAAACCGTACAGGTAAGCAGATACACATCTACGATTTCTCTACGGAGAAGAACGATCTTGTCAACACTGCTGATAGCCGTGACCATCGTAGCCGCCGCCCGGAAGATAACTTGTACAACCGTCGTAGTACGGCCTATAATCACAACTTCAATGCGGTCTTGCCACTATTGGGCTTCAACCCAGATGATAAGCTATTCGCAGGCTTTAGTGGATCATACACCCGTTATGGATTCCGCAAGGATCCTTATGCTAGTCTTCATCAATATGGAGCATTAGTGTCGTTGAGTTCTGGAGGAGTGAAAGCGTACTACCGGGGTAATTGGTCGAACGTTATTGGTCGGTGGGGCCTCCAGTTTGCTACAGAAGTACAGACACCGCTTTACGCTAGTAACTTCTATGGTCTAGGAAATGAGACGATCAATCCAGAAGAGACACTCGGACTGAACTTTAACCGTTTGCGCGAGCGCCGAGTGGAAGCAGGTTTGAAATTAGCGCATCGACCTAATAATCAATTCCAATTGCTCATTGGCCCTCGTTTTAGCTCAATCCGAGTTGACAATACAGAGGATAGATATATTTCTACTATTGCCGATCAGTTTCCAGCGGAGATTTTTGATGGTATTGAATTGCTGAGTCTAGAAGCAGGCTTGCAGTTTAACAATGTGGATCAGATCAGTTTCCCGACCCGCGGACTACGATTCAACCTGGATGCAGGCTGGACCGATCAGTTGGATGGGGAGGATTTCAACTTCCCATTCCTGGAAAGTGAATTAGCACTTTATCAGCAACTAGATGGCCGAGGCAAATTTGTTGTCGCTACTCAAATTGGGTTCTCTCATCGTTTTTCTGATGACTTCCCATTCTTCTTAGGAGCAACCTTAGGAGGCTTAGGCCCTGACGGTAATCTGCGTGGTTTCCGTCGCGATCGCTTCACCGGACGTACCGCTTTCTACCATAATACGGATCTGCGTTGGAAAGCCTTCTACTGGAACAATAATGCGGTTCCAATGTCAGTAGGTCTTTCTGCATCCTTTGATTATGGTAAAGTCAGCTTGGATGATATTGAAAGTGAAACCATCCATTACAGCTATGGTGGAGGTGTATTCTTTGCACCATTCGACTTGTTGACCATTCACGTTGGAGGATATCTTGGTAACGGAGAAGAACTGCGCTGGCTAGTGGGAGGAGCATTCTTCTTCTAAATACAGCCTTCCCATCTGAAACCCCTTATCATTGCAGCGTTGCTTAACAAGGAGCAATAGGAGCACTTTAATAGAGCAATGCTGCAATGACAATGGTTATGATAACTGCTACTGTAAAGGTAAGTAGGTACAAGAGGTTTAAGATCAAAAACTTCATAATGGTCTTGAAACGCGATTGTAAGTACACCTTACGTAACGCTCGATAAAAGTACCATTGCATAGCCACAAAACCACCGACCCAGATATTCTCCATTTGGTTAGCAACGGCCTCATAGTTATCCAGTAACATCAGAATCGTCAAAACAAGGAAGAGGAAAGCATGAACGTGGAATGAGAAAATCAGGTGTTCGACATAATAATAGGATCGCCGAACATAAAGCAGCTTCATATAGAGGGCCAAAATTGGCATGATCAACAACATCATCCAAATGACCTGATTGAGCATATAGGCCGCAAAGTTATCTCCCTGTTGCTGAACCCTGAGATTCTGCCTTAGGAGGAGCTTATCCCAGAAATCCGTGACGCCATACTTTTCACTAATTTCTTCGATTGGAAGATCGGCGATGTCCTTTTTAGCAATTTTATAGCTAGTCATTTCCTTACTAGCATCGTTCAAATTCAGACGAAGTCCGATCTCAGTAGAGTCACTAAATCCCCGGACCATCTCAATCTGCAAACTGTCCAGAACGTAGTGGTGCTGGTCTGGAAGAGAATCCTTTAGATTAGTCGAAGTGGTATCCAGGCGAGTGATGAAGCTACTGAAGTGGATATCTTCACTGTATTCTTCATCGAGATCCAGGAAAAAATCCTGCGCAAATTCAGCTTCAAAAAAATTAACCCCCGCGATAGTGATAATCGCAAAAACAAAGAAAAGGCGCAAAGGCCGTACATAGCGCTGTTGCTTGCCTTCAAAAAAGGTGCGGGTTAGCTTTCCTGGCACAAAAAGCGCGAGGAGTGTCCGCCAGATTTTGGCATCTAGATTCAAAGTATCCGAGAGGAAATCTCGGATCAAGCTTCCGATGGTCACCCGGCCGTCGGTATACTTCTGGCCACAATGAGAACAGTACTGCCCGAAGCGAGGCAGCGGGTAATAACAATTACGGCACAAGCGAGCGTTGATCCGGTCGTTGCCCGTGGTGTTATGCTCCTTAGATTCCATTTTCTTCGATCTCCACAATGGCCGCAACGTGGGCATCTGCGATCTGCTGTCGCACATGCTCCTTCATTAATTCCAGGGCTTCAAATCGGTTATTATAAAACCCGTTCTCGGTGAGTACAGCTGGCATGCGCGTTTTGCGCAAGACATAAAACTGCTTCTCCGGACGTGACTTCAGGTGGCGATTGGTAAAGCCCGTAGCATCAACGAGATGACGCTGAAAAACAGCGGCTAGACGCTGGCCTCGTTTACTGCCATGATAGAACCAGGTTTCAATTCCCTTAATACTATCTGTTGTCCAATGCTTACTACTGCGTGCTGGTCCTGCATTCGCGTGTACCGAGACGAATATCTTTGGCAAATCAGACGCCTTACTATTAGCACGATTTACACGGCCCTCAAGGAAATTATCGATATCTACCTCAGGAACAACATTGAAATGCCGAATTCCTTCTACATCCAATTTTTCTATGATTCGACGTACAATATCACGATTGAACTCGTACTCAAAGAACTGCGTATCACCATCATCAAAAACCGGACTTCGTTTACCAGCGGTTTTACTACCGTGCCCGTTATCTAAACACCACAAGTAACGCGGTTGGCGTCCAGTGGGACTAGGAGCGGGTTCTGGTTCTGGAACAGGCTCAGGATCTGGAACCGGTTCTGGTTCCGGCGCAGGCTCTGGTTCAGAAGGCTCATTACCTTCTGGGTTATCCAAGAAGATATCTTCATCAAAATCTTGATCTACTTCACCTGGTGCGATAACAACCTCTTCCATTTCATGTGCCACGATAATTACGGTATCGGGACGAAGCTCAGAAGCATCTTGAGGCTCATCGGGAGCCGGAGGAGGCAAGTTAGGGCGAGTGGGTTCACTGGTAGTGGGACGCGTTCCCGGGTCGGGAGGACTGGTTGTAGAGGTACCACCGCTACCGGTACTTTTATTGGTGCCAAATAATGATCCGAAGAATTCTCTTAGGGCCGAAAAGAGCTTTCCTAGCATGAGGACTGGGTCAATTGGTGATGAATCCAAAGATAAACGAATTTACTTAGGATGATGGAGATTTAACTTCACACCACCATCAACCCAAGCAAACCCTATCTCAAACGTGAATATCTAAAGCGAGTCAAGCATTCCTTTCTGGCGCTGGCTGAAGTTGAATGCTTCGAATAGCGTTAGGGATAGTGCACTTTCCAGATCGCCGTACTTCGCCTCGTAATCAAGTTTACTACGGCGAACAACTTCGTGCGCTTCTTCTCGCCCATACACATGCGTGATCTCACACTTAGGAGACTCCCCTGGAAGTTGTTTGTAAGTCAAGAAATAGTGTGTAAGGCGGTCTAGCACCGTTTTCGGAACATCAGAAATATCACGCCAGCTAGAGTAGACCTCATCTTGCTCCATCACCGCAATAATCTTGTCATCGGCTTCTCCGCCATCTATCATGCGCAGGCCACCAATAGGAACGGCATTCACAATGATATTACCGTGCGTAACCTCTCGTTCAGTAAGCACACAAATATCTAGCGGATCATCATCACCGACGATGTCTGTTCTTCCCGTTTTCTCCATGCAATAGGCTGCTACCTGCTCCTTACAATAAGTCTGTGGAACAAAGCCGTACAAAGCAGGAACGATATTGGAGAATTTCTGCGGGCGATCGATCATCAGGTAGCCTGATTTTTTGTCGATCTCATACTTTACGGTATCCGAAGGGATAACTTCGATGAAGGAAGTAACCACCTCAGGAGATTTTTCATGCGTATCTAAACCATGCCAGGGATGCGAAGTATACCGCAGCCCGATCATTTTCCAGATTTTATCAAAAGATTGTTGGCTCATTGGGGGTAATATTTTGCGCAAAGATAGGCAATGAAGGTCATAGCGATAAGATCGTAGCGAAGCACCTTACAAACATTAACAATAAAAAAGCTATAAATAACACAAAAAATATTTACATTGTGCTTAGCTATAAGAGAAACGCGCAATCAGAGTATCAACCTCTTGCCCATCATAGAGTACTCAACGGGCAAATCATTCATCGTTCATTTGTTTTTCTAGAGCTAAAAGGATGTTGTTGGCCTGTATCATAAGTTATTATGATACAGGGTGTGATCCGCATGCCTACTCCGTCAAGGACGGTGAAGGTTGTGTCTGGCCTTGGTAAGGGTGGGCCCGCCGAAGGCGGTATGCCTAGCTCCCTCCTACCCTACCCTAGCAACAAGCGCTCAATCAGCAGCCAAAGTGAAACTGCCAAGGCCATAACACTTAGGCCATTACTCCACCAATTACTTTTCACGCGAAGTTTCTCCACTGCAACGTAAGCTGCCCCCAAGATGAGCGTTACAATTATGACCTGTCCTACTTCTACCCCTAAGTTAAATGCCAAGAGATATTTAACCAGGTCAGCTTGCTCATCCGCAAACAGAATAGAACGGAAGGTATTGGAGAATCCTAGACCATGAATGAGACCAAACACCAGTGCCATGGAATAGAGCTGCCAAGCTTTACTTTCCGAACGCCATAATAGATTGTATAAGGCTGTCAAAGCAATGGTAGCCGGAATCAAACTTTCGATCCACAATTCTGGGAGTCGAATCCAATCCATACCTGCAACAAATAGGCTTACACAATGCCCTATGGTAAAGGCCGTGACCAGGATCAGCACTTTGCGCCAGTCTAAAATGGTATAGACCGCACACAAGGCTAGTAAGAAGAGAATGTGGTCTAAAGCAGCCCAGTCAAGGATATGATCAAGGCCAAACTGAAAGTAAAAGAGAAAGGTATTTTCCATAACTAAAGGCGAAGATAATAGCTCACAAATTTATTTCCTCTTCTACCCAACCAAGTACTGTGAGAATGCAGTCTATTCCCGGTGAGATGAAGTTTTGTCATAAAAATGTCACTGCTTCTACGTTAAAATCACGATATTACTGATGCCGAGCTCTTTCTCTGCGTTCTAATAATCTACTAAACTCCTGTCACGATGAAATTCACTCTTACAAAAACGCTGACTTTGCTCCTCTGTGCTTTCGTGCTCTCTGCTTGCCTTAAGGATGAAGTCGATGTATCAATTAGTCATTACACGAAGGAAGAATTACAGACCCTGAGTCAGTACCTAGACCTTCCTGAATTTCGCGATCGCTATCGTGTCGATCTTGCCGATCACTTGAAGAACCGAGGAGCAGTTACTCCTGCTATCAACGACGCAAAAGCTACCCTCGGACGCGTACTCTTTTACGACACTAAACTTTCTTTGACGGAAGAAACCTCCTGTGCCAGCTGCCATGATCAGCGTCTGGCGTTTTCGGATGATAAGGCCTTTAGTGAAGGTATTAATGGTCAGTTGACCAAGCGTAATTCCCTTCCGTTGGCTGCAACTGCCAACTTCTCTTCATCCTACGACGATCCAAGCAGCTTCGGCGGAACGGTTGGCTTTTTCTGGGACGAAAGAGCACGGACCATCAGCGGTCAAAGCGAACTAACCATCCAGGATGATATCGAAATGGGTATGGATCTAGATGACCTGACTGTACGTCTGGCTGATGTAGACTACTATGAGGTGTTGTTCCGCCGCGCTTATGGTGATGAGGCTGTCACTAAGGACCGTATCTTGACAGCAATCGAGGAATTTGTTAATGCCTTTGTGTCTACCAATTCTCCTTTTGATGAGGGAATGAATATGGTTGGCCTCCAGGATCAAGACTTCCCCAACTTCACCGATCAGGAAAACTTCGGTAAAGCGTTATTTATGGAAAATTGTGCTAGCTGCCACCCTTCTGATATGAGTACTCCTATCGGTCGAAATGTTGCTAACAATGGACTTGATCTCGTTTATGAAGACAAGGGTATGGGCGACATTTTCCCTGATGGTGCTTTCAATGGTGTATTCAAAGTACCGTTCCTGCGGAATGTTGAATTGACTGGTCCTTACATGCACGATGGTCGTTTCGAAACACTGGAGGAAGTTATCGAGCACTACAGCACGGGAATTCAAAACCACGAAAACCTGGCTGACGAACTACGTGATGCTAATGGAAATGCACGCCAGTTCAACTTCTCCCAAGAAGAAAAAGCAGCTTTGGTTGCCTTCTTGAAGACGGTAACGGATGATTCCTTTGCCGAAGATGTTCGCTACTCTGATCCATTTAAGAAGTAGTAGAGACTTCTAGCACCTTTTGAAATACAGCGCAGCGCCTCGATGATTGTTCATCGAGGCGCTGTCGTTTCACCCTATCTATTATCGGTCTCGGCAACAATCAACTGATCAAAATCAGCAACTATCTGCCTCAATTTTTCGTTATTTGAACGAGCAAAATTGACAAAGATGTTTACGGGAATCATCGAAGCCCAAGGACGGGTGGAGAAAATAGAGCGAGAAGGCACTAACGTGCATTTTACCATTAGTAGTTCAGTAAGTGATGAACTTAAGGTCGACCAAAGCATTGCGCATGACGGCGTGTGCCTGACCGTAGTAGCATTGACTCCTGGCGAGCATACAGTCACTGCTATTGAAGAGACCCTGAAACGAAGTCGCCTGGGTGAATGGAAAGTGGGCGCTACCGTAAATCTAGAACGTGCCATGAAACCCAATGCTCGCTTGGATGGTCATATGGTGCAAGGACACGTTGATAAGGTGGGAGAATGCATCAGTGTAGAAGATCAAGATGGAAGCTGGTATTTCCGTTTTCGTTACGAGCCAGCTCCTGAGCACATCCTAGTTGATAAGGGCTCTATCTGTGTCAACGGTGTTAGCCTTACCGTGGTCAACCCCACTGAAGATGAGTTTAGTGTAGCAATTATTCCCTATACCTACGAGCATACCAATTTCAATCAACTTCAACCGGGTTCACAGATTAATCTGGAGTTTGATATCATTGGTAAATACATTGCTCGCCATTTGGCCTTGTACCAGCAGGCTCCGCTTCAGTAGTAAGCCCTTGGCATCTCTATGTCGTATTCTCACTGCTTGAGTTTGTGCGCCAGGCAAGGATGCAATACTTTCACCAGAAGTGGACTAACACCTAATTTCTATACCGCAATTTGCTATGCAAAAGACCTTCTTTATTTTAGGGACTATCTTTCTCCTGTTGGCCTGTGGCCAGGAGGAACCATCCGTAGAATTTATAGAAAACAAGCAAATGCTATCACCTGAAGAACGTTGGGGAGAACTCTTTATCGCCGTACAGACCGCCGGGGTTTTTCCCGACGGAAAGACTTTTGTGGATTGTGAGCCCAAATATCCGACTGATCAAATCCTCTCAAGTTATTACACTGTAAAAGGAGAACCAGAATTCCACTTGCGAGCCTTCGTCCTGGAGAACTTTGATCTTCCACCCGATTATGGTTCCGATTTCAAGGCCGATGCTAGTCGCAGTATGGAAGAACATATTTCAGCGCTTTGGCCAGTGCTCACGCGGCAGCCTGACGAACCAACCAATGGCAGTCTGATACGCCTACCCCACCCCTACATTGTACCGGGTGGTCGTTTTCGAGAGATCTATTACTGGGACAGCTACTTCACCATGTTAGGTCTACAGACGGATGGGCATACCGACATGATCGAAAACATGGTCCGCAACTTTGCGCACCTGATTGATGAGGTGGGCTTTATCCCGAACGGAAATAGAACCTATTTCATGTCTCGCTCTCAACCTCCTTTCTTTTCTAGTATGGTAGGATTACTTGCAGAAATAAAAGGACCAGAAGTACTAAAAGAATTTCTACCGCAATTGCGCAAAGAGTATGACTTCTGGATGCGGGATGCTGATCAACTATCTGAAGATCAACCAGCGGTTAGCCGGGTTGTACAATTAGCCGACGGGCAAATTTTGAATCGTTACTATGATGATCGAGATACGCCTCGTCCGGAAAGCTATCGGGAAGATCTAGAAACAGCGGAGGAGAGTTCTCGCCCTGCGGCAGAATTATACCGAGACCTAAGAGCTGCCTGCGAATCCGGTTGGGATTTCAGTTGCAGGTGGTTTACGAACAGCCAAGATTTGCATACGGCCGTCACTACACAGATTATTCCTATTGACCTCAACTCCCTTCTGTACCATCTGGAAAGCACCATCGCAACAGCCCACGAACAGCAGGGGCAAAGTGATGAGGCCGTAGCATTTCGTACTAAAGCTGCGGCCCGGAAAGCAGCCATCCATGCCTACTGCTGGGACAATGAAAAAGGCTTCTATCGCGATTACAACTTCCAGGAAGCAGCATTCACTCCGATTCTAAGTATGGCCGGTGCCTACCCGCTATTCTTTGGAATTGCTAATCAAGCACAAGCAGATCGCTCTGCAGCGGTCTTGCAATCCGAATTCCTTCGTGAAGGTGGATTCACGTCGACCTTGATCAAAACGGGACAGCAATGGGACGCCCCCAACGGTTGGGCTCCACTACAATGGATTGGGTACCGTGGATTAAAGAATTACGGACAAGACAGCCTTGCATCTGATGCTCGGGATAGGTGGTTAAGTAACAATGAAGCTGTCTACCAGCAAGCTGGTAAAATGGTGGAGAAATACAATGTCGAAGATGCTGCTGCATCCGCCGGTGGTGGTGAATATCCACTGCAGGATGGCTTTGGCTGGAGTAATGGTGTAAGCCGTCGCTTTTTGGCAGAAAAAGACCGTGAACAGTAGTATATTACTCCCTGCACCAAGTGGTGTTTTACCCAAAGCCAAGTAGCTATGTACGAATTGTCAACCGACCAGTTTGGCGCCTTTGAGCGTTGTACCATTCAGCATTCCGTTTACCCGCAGCAAATTCAATTTATTCCTGAACGCGGTGGCTGTCTGATCAGCTTGCGCATGGAAGATCTTGAACTTCTGGATGGCTATAAAACGCCAGAGGAGGTTGATTTTAACCGTTGGGGAAAGAGTGGTCTATTGTACCCTTTCCCTAATCGCTTAAAGGGGGGGCAGTACAGTTGGCTGGGCAAACAATATCAATTCCCACTGAATGATGCTGAGCGCAACAATGCCCTGCATGGCTTTGGTATGGAGCGAGCACTTACCATCACTAGCACCGAGCTAACGAATGAGAAAGCTATCGTCCGGATGACGGGCGATTATGATGGCTCCTTAGCGTACTATCCCTGGCCATTCCGAATTGAGTTAAGCTATCACTTGTACGCACCAGATATGTTCTGGTTTGAGGTTGCGGTGGAGAACAAAGCCAGCAATGAAATCCCTATGGGACTAGGTTGGCACCCTTACTTCCACCTGGCAGAAAAAGCGGAAAGTTGCGAACTCCGGCTTCCAAAGGTAGATATGGTCGGTGTGGATGCTCAAATGATTCCTACCGGTAAACGATACGGCTATGACGAGTTTACCTCCCCAAAGACCATTGGCAGTACGGTCTTGGATAATTGCTTCGCCGTGGAAGAGACGCATCTCGAAGTAAGTGCAACACTAAGGGGACCTAGTGGTGGTATCCGGTACTGGCAAGAAACTGGTCCCAAGAAATTTAATTATCTACAAGTGTTTACACCTCCCTACGGCACCTCCGTAGCTTTGGAGCCTATGACTTGCAATGTAGATGCGTTCAATAACGGTGATGGTCTTGTGGGTCTGGCCCCTGGTGAAGTTTTGAGGGCAAAAGCTGGCGTACAGTTTATCAGGTAGTATTCTATCTACAGTATCAATCCCCTTGAAAAATGGTTAGTCAATCCTTTTCCAAGTTTATGGGATATCTGGGCTTGGGTCTTGTCATGCTTGGTATCTGGGATCATTGTATCCGCAAAGAACGGTTGTCCAGCACTGACGCCCAAACTACCGCCGTCATCACCAGCATCTATGATAACCCTGGCACCACCGGGCTTCGAAATTATCGTGTAGAGCTATCGTTGGATGTAGACAATCAAAATCACGTCTTTAGTGAGCGCATCCCAGTCCTGGCAGAGGGCCAGCTACTTAGTGAAACGATCTACCCCTATCTCAATGATATTCCGATGATAGTGGGTATGGATGTATACGTGAAGTATCATCCAGAAAAGCCCAAAGTGGCACAGATCATTAGAGATTCCTTCCCGGAGGCCACACTTGAGCTAGCACAGATTGTACTCCAGGATTGGCTGGAAGGTTATCATGAAAATCCAGAGGGGATAGTGAAGTTCGCTTACGAGACTAAAGGACTGAAAGGCTTGCAGACGCTTTTTTGGGTGAGCCGTCAGGAGAGTGTTTCCCTTACTTCTGAAGTGGAGCAAAGTTGGGCATCGCTGCAAGAACATTTCGCGAAGGCAGAAAACTAAATTAACAACTCGGAATACAGGGCGAAGTTTTCGTCATCAAAGCACACAAATAGCACCTCCTCAACTCCTGGAGCAACTGCATCACGAACAGCCTTAATTGCAACTTTTGCGGCCGCAGCCTTTGGATAACGATACACCCCAGTACTGATATTAGGGAACGCAAGAGAGCGAACATTATGCTCACTGGCCAAGGTCAATGAATTGAGGTAACAGTCTCGCAGTTTACGTTCCTCACCTGAATTACCACCGTTCCATACTGGTCCAACAGTGTGGATCACAAACTGAGCAGGCAAATTACCCGCAGTAGTGATAACCGCTTCTCCTACCGGACAACCACCTTGGCGAGCTCGGATCTGCCGACATTCTTCCAGTATGGCTGGGCCACCGGCCCTATGGATAGCACCATCCACCCCTCCTCCGCCCAATAAGGACGTATTAGCAGCATTGACTACCGCATCCACTTGGATTGTGGTGATGTCACCTTTGACTAATTTAATGTGCATGTCCGATCAGTTAATTTCCTACGACCTCCTACGCTTAGTCTTCACTAGAAAGCGATCGACCGCCACTTCAAAGTCCTTTGCTTCGGTGTTGAAGAGTAAAGTCTCTTGCCAATCTCCCGTATTGGGTGTTACTACCATTTCTTTATCACCGTTGCCGATAATGACGGGCATATCAAACCCTGGCACATCGGCAGCCCAGCGGTAACGAACCGTCAAGTTACCTTCGTTTTCGTCCACCTGGTACTCTAAGGTTGGTGGTTGCGGGTGCATCAAGTATTGCTCAAAGAAAGCCTCCCACTCTTTTCCCGTATGCTCATTGACGTAGCGAACAAAATCCTGCGAGGTCACCAGGCTCATGGCATTTTCCCGATAGAAGCCTTTGAAAATTTCCCACCATTTGTCATCGTCTCCAATTGCATGGCGAAGGGTATGTAACACCCAAGCTCCTTTGAAGTAATGATCGCTACCATCCCAATGATCCCAATTGACATCCTTTGGTCCAATGATGGGCTCCTGGTTGGAGATATAAAGCCGATGCTTGGCCATGTAGCGATTAGCATCGTCATAACTCATCGTATACTCCACATAAAGGGCTTCCAGGTAAGTCGTAAAAGACTCCTGAATCCACATCTCTGCCATATCGTAGCAGCCAATGCTATTTCCATAATACTCGTGCCCGGTCTCATGAACGATGATATAATCCCAATTCATATCACGCGGAATCATACCCCCCAGGTATCCGCGCATATATTTGTTACCATAAGCAATCGCGCTTTGGTGTTCCATCCCCAGGTAAGGCGTTTCTACCATGGCGAATCCGTCTTCCCAGAATGGGTACTTATCCATGTAGTGCTCGTAGCAAGCCAGTACTTCCTTGGTCTGTTCAAAGTGCTTTCGTGCACGCTCCTCATTGTAATCAATCACATAATAGTCCAGCGCCAGGGTATCACCATCCGCAGCGTAGTACTCATCTGAAAAGTGCGTGTAATGCCCAATATTGAGCGTAACATTATAGTTGTCGATCGGATAGGAGACGAACCAATCGTAACGCGTGGTCTTCTCTCCTTCATCCACCTCTCGAAGGTTACCGTTGGCCACGGCCATTAGATTACTAGGCACAGTCAAACTAATCAACATGCTGTCCGGCTCATCAGATAAGTGATCTTTATTCGGCCACCACAAACTCGCCCCCGTACCTTCACAAGCTACCGCAATCCACTTACGTCCTCGGCGATCCTCACTCCAGACAAAACCACCATCCCAGGGCGCATTGGCAGCAACCGTAGGTTGGCCGTGATACTGTATTCTAATGGTGCCATTCTCCCCTTTTACTTGCGTTTCCGGAAACTGGATAAAGACTGCATTCTCCTCGCGTGTGTAGGATAGTTCTTTATCATCCAGCAAGATCCGATCAACCTTCATGTTCTTGAACAGGTCAATTTGCAACCGCTCAAAGTCCTCCACTACGGAATACGACATATCCACAGCGCCTCGAATTGCTTCTTTACGAGGGTCAACCCGTAGGTCCAGGGCATAGTAATGAACATCGTAGCAGGTACGCTCCGGCCGTAAGGCTCCACGTAGGGTATCTGCACGGGTAAAGGGATAGTTCTTGTAGAAATCAGTTTGTGCCTGCAGGCTACTAAACATCAATGCAAAACCAGAGAGAAACAATGTAAAGGGCAAATAAAAGCGAGTACTCATGTTTGGTCTTATTTGGTACATGCTGGTGAATACACAATCGGGCCTCAAAGATAGAACAATGTGTCACCTCAAAACTAAAGATGCAGCCGATGAACCAAGCGGCGCAGCACAAGGGTTTCTGTTGTGCGAGATTGTCGTATAAAAACGATTCTAGAGAAAGAATTCTTGTCTCTAAGAACAAGACCACCCACTGCACCTTCTATGTGCTCTTGAAGCCAATGCTTGCCCACGCGCAAGATTAACTTTACCTTCGCGCCTAGTACTGGCTGGACAAGCAAAAAATTACCAGCCCTTGCATTCACATTCTAATTCAAATTCTAAGTTCCCATATGAAGTTACTACAGGACAAAGTAGCGCTGATCACAGGAGGTTCGCGCGGTATCGGTGCCAGTATTGTAAGCCGCTTTGCGGAAGCTGGTGCACAAGTAGCTTTCACCTATCGTTCATCAAAGGAAAAAGCAGAAGCGCTAGCTGCCGAAGTAGCTGCCGCTAATGGCGTAACCGTAAAAGCATATCAGTCTGACGCCGCGTCTTTCGAGGCAGCAGCTGATTTGGCAAAGGCCGTAATCGAAGACTTCGGTGGTATCGACGTGCTGGTAAACAATGCTGGTATTACTCGCGATAATCTCATCCTACGCATGAGTGAAGAGCACTGGGATGATGTGATGGATAACAACCTTAAGTCAGTCTTCAACTTGACGAAGCAGGTAGTACGTCCAATGATGAAGAAGCGTGCTGGCTCCATCATCAATGTATCATCTATCGTAGGCATTACCGGTAATGCCGGACAGTCGAACTATGCCGCTTCAAAGGCTGGTATCATCGGATTCTCTAAGTCGATTGCTAAAGAACTGGGTTCACGTAACGTACGTTGTAACGTAATCGCTCCAGGATTCATCGCTACCGACATGACTGATGAACTGGATGAGAAAACACGCGATGCTTACTTGGCAAACATTCCACTGCGTCGTTTTGGTGAAGGAACAGAAGTAGCAGATGCCTGTGTATTCTTGGCATCAGATATGAGTAGCTACGTTTCAGGTCAGGTACTAAGCGTTTGTGGCGCTTTGAATACCTAGTCGAAGCGTATATAACAGACTAGAGATCGGAAATCTGGAGTTCATCCAGATTTCCGATTTCTTATTTTAGGCCATATCCAATTGGAGAAGCCTAGTCTAAGCCTTGTTATTGACTACTTGTCGGAGGAAGATTCGTCCTCGCTGTCTCTTGGTATCAAATATCTCCTGGCGGATCTCCTGCCAGTAACCATTGATAGAACTGCCGTTAATACTTCTGTTCCACATTAACTGATACTTGCGTAAGAAATCGGGAAGCTCCTCCCCTTCCTGATGACTGATGTACTCTACCTCATCAATATAGATGGATAGATCATCATAGAGCCTACCAGCAAGTTCCATCTCCACGATCTCCGTTTCACTGATATAGACGTAAGAACGGCCAGTGACTTTCTTTCCGGCGCGCTTTAAATAAAGCTGTACCGGGTAGCCTTTGGTAGACTCAATACCACCAGTAGTAATTGTCCCTTCCCAGAGACCATCTAGTTGAAGTTGAGCAGAGAGGGTAAAAGCAGATAAAAGCGCTAAGGTGAATAGCAGCGGACGCAACATAATGGGTAATCTTTTTGGGTCTCTAAAGATAGGACATTCTAAAAGATTCCACTAGCGTCCGCTTTGGTGGGTGTGATAGCCAGAAATTTGAAAATAATTGCCTAGCCCAATAAGCGCTCCCCTACCCGACTGCCAATGGCAGCTGGAAAAAGAACTCTGCTCCGCTCTGCTCACGGTTGCGTACCTGGATGGTTGACTGGTGGATTTCCAAAATCTTTTTCACGATGGCAAGGCCAAGGCCACTGCCGGCACTCCGACTTGTTTTCTTGTTTTCCAATTGGCGGTAGCGCTCAAAAATATGTGCTTGCTGCTCAACAGGTATACCAGGCCCAGAGTCAGCAACACTGACGCGAACGCCTTTTTCACTGTTTTCCAGTAATACACTAACCTTTCCGTTTGCTGGGGTATGCTTTAGCGCGTTATCCAGCAGGTTTTGTAGTACTCTTTCTACCAAACCGATATCAGCAAATACCATCGGCAAATCACGGGATGCTTGCCAATCAAGGGTAATGGCTTTTTCTTTAGCCAACACCTGATACTTAAAGACAATATCCTGGCATAGCTCCTGCAGCAGGAAAGGCTCCTTCTCCGGCACGATTTGGTCCGCCTCTAACTTCGAGTATTCAAACAACTGAGCAATGAGATGCGACAAACGCTCCGAGCTGTTCATGATCGTCTGCAGGTATTTCTTGCGCTGCTCAGGTGTTATCTCATCTTGCTTCATTTGCAGCGTCTCCACATATCCCTGCATGATCGCCAATGGCGTACGCAGATCGTGCGAAACATTCGCGATGAGCTCTTGCCGTAGCCGATCTACAGACTTAAGCTGCTCTATACTCTCTGTCACCTTGGCCGCCATTTCATTAAATGTATTACCAAGAATGGCCAGATTGCCCTGCTCCTGACGGGAAATGCGAGCTTCGTAATCTCCCTCTTGAAAACGCTTCACTACCTTCACAATCCGGCGTAGGTTTTTGGTGAGTTGCCAAAATGCGAATAGGCCAATTAACAGGGCCGCCGCCAAGATGAGGTAAAATAGACGTCCGCCCAGGCACATGATATAATGCTTACGCAAATCACTAGTAACTGCCACCTGCGGAGCACCCGCCAATATAACATAGGCGTAACCACTGAGTTCGTCATTTTCATAGATCGGCGCAGCGGAAAAAATATTCTTAGTCCCCGGAAGCTTAGGGTCATCACCCACAATCATATGCGCAGATTCCGACTCCAAGAATTGGTGAACTGGCTCCAGATCTACACGATCAAGCTTGACTTCACTGTAAGGCACTACATAATCGATGATCTGACCATTGGGGTCTAATAGATAGACCTCCAAACTTGGATTGATCACCATCATGGAATGCATGATATCGTGAGTGGCAGCGGTATCAACCTGACCTTGTTTTAGTGGTTGGGTCTCCTTTACCAGATGCTCGGCCACATCACCGTATAGCTGCTGATTGATTTCCTGTACATAGGTCGTTGCAGCCATTGAGGTAATGATCATATACCCAGCTCCTAATCCCAAAAGCAGGAAAAGCAGCGTAAGCGCAATGCTCCAATACAGTGAAAATTGTTCGTTCTTATGTGTAGTCATCAGATTTATAATTCTTCGTTAAAACGATACCCTACTCCCCAGGTCGTCAAAATGTAGCGTGGTTGATCAGCCTGAGGCTCGATCTTTCGGCGTAAACGATTAATGTGAGAGTTAACAGTATGCTCAAAGCCATCAAAATCATAGCCCCAAACAAGGGTTAACAACTGCTGCCGGTCATAGCTTTTCCCAGGGTTTGCAGCCATAAGAGCCAATAGCTCAAACTCTTTCGGTGATAATTCAACTCGCTTCTCGTGCAAGCTTACTTTTCGCTTTTCAATATCAATGATAAGATCACCGAAGTCCAGTAGATTCTTTGGAGCTTTCTTTTGCTGCTCCTTTAATAGGCTTGTTCTTCTTAGGATTGCTTTCACCCGCGCAATCAGTTCGCGGATGCTAAAAGGCTTCGTCAGGTAGTCATCTGCACCGGTTTCCAACCCCAGTACTTTGTCAATCTCCTCTGACTTTGCCGTTAGCATCAAAATCGGTGTATTGATTTGCTGCATCCGAAGACGGCGGCATACTTCCAAACCGTCTACGTATGGAAGCATTAGATCCAGAATAATCAGATCGAAGGAAGCACCTTCGGCAGCCGCAAGGCCGCGCATTCCATCAGCTGCTCGGATAACACTACATCCCAGATCATTAAGATGGATTTCAATGAGATCAACGATATTAGGATCGTCTTCGACAACCAAAACCTTTTTCATAAGCTCTTATTACGCCTCAGTTTCAGGTACACATGTACCCTCAACCACGGGTTTGGTCACGAAAATCGTAATTAAGTATCACAAAAACATCACGGAGGTGCGAAGATTTAGACTATCCTCTCGCTGGGCCTAGACCGTATCAGCAATCCGGCTCTTCTTAAAAGCGTCCGCTACGTAAGTTTGTAGTGCCGAAAGATCATCAAATCGTTGTAGTAAAGCTTGTAGTGCCTGCTCGCCTGGAGCAGCAGAACTTGGCAAAACAAAACGCTCCACAGCATCAAGCCCCACCGTGTCTTCACTGAGGATAAGTAAGCGCTCTACGACATTGCGCAACTCACGGATGTTACCCGTCCAATTAAGGCCTTGTAATGCTTCAATAGCATCTGGTGCCCACTTCTTGGCAGAGACCCCGTATTCGCGGCAAATTTGCTTATTGAAATGATCTATCAATAATGGGATATCCTCACGTCTTTCATTCAATGCAGGAACGCTAACGAGAATGACAGACAGGCGATGATACAAATCCTCCCGGAAACGACCAGCGGTAATCTCTTGGCGTAAATCCTTATTGGTAGCAGCCAGTACCCGAACATCCACCGTAAGATCTTTGTTACCGCCTACTCGAGTAATCTTGTGCTCTTGCAAAGCCCGTAGTACTTTGGCTTGTGCTTTAAGGCTCATATCACCAATCTCATCCAAGAAGAGTGTACCACCGTTGGCTTGCTCAAACTTTCCGACACGCTGTTGCGTAGCTCCAGTAAAAGCACCTTTCTCGTGGCCAAAGAGCTCACTCTCAATCAGCTCTGCAGGAATGGCTGCACAGTTCACCTCAACCAAAGGCTTATCGGAACGGGAGCTTTGGTGGTGCACCCAACGTGCTACCAGCTCCTTACCAGTACCATTAGGCCCCGTAATCAAAATCCGAGCATCGGTTGGCGCTACGCGCTCAATAGTAGCCTGAATTTCTTTGAGGCTGGCAGACTCACCTACCATTTTCGGTGTCTTCTTACTGCGAACCTTCTTTTGTAAGGCTTTCTTCTCACCGATGAGTGTTGACTTATCTAATGCGTTTCTTAGGGTAATTAGGAGGCGGTTAAGATCAAGGGGTTTACTAATAAAGTCAAATGCCCCTTTTTTTACCGTCTCTACTGCAGTTTCGATATCAGCATGTCCAGAAATCATCACTACCGGTGTTTCCGGCACCAGTAAACTGATGCGGTCCAGGGCGTCAAGCCCATCCATCTGTGGCATTTTGATATCCAGAATAATAAGGTCGAACTTGCCTTGCTTCAGCTTCACCAGGCATTCTGTTCCATTGGTGGCTTCTACCACTTCATACTTCTCAAATTCGAGAATATCACGGAGTGCTCGGCGGATCGCTGCTTCATCATCAACTACAAGTACACGAGGCATAAGGCATTTGACTTGGAAAGAAATTAGGAATGACTTTTGTTAAAACCGTTATACGAGTCCACTCCCTGAAATGTTTCGACCTTTCCCAAACGAAAAGCTCCGGACCTCACACAGGAGATCCGGAGCCTATACCGCTAACGAAGTGGTTTGGGCGAAGCCA